>ERZ747221.1088-NODE-1088-length-28460-cov-6.193038_pt1 | contig 28460 bp, 24 predicted proteins | sample MGYA00374949_ERZ747221 | MGnify/ENA primary metagenome ERZ747221 (study PRJEB28779, sample SAMN05720172) | bioreactor metagenome | isolation source: Anaerobic biogas reactor | place: USA:Washington, USA | collected 2015-08-08 ... | reverse complement strand
CAGGCCTCGCCGACCTGCAGGGCCAGCACGACGACTGGGCGGAGGGCGTCGCCTGGCCGCGCCATCTGCGCCGCCTCGGCGGCCGCGTGAGTGAGGCGCTCGCCGTGGAGCGCGCGGAGCTCGCTCCCCTGCCCGATCCCCTGCCTGCGGTCGACCGTCGCCTCGAGGTGCGCGCCTCCCGGGACGGCTTCGTGCGCGTCTCCGGCGTCGACTACTCGCTGCCGCCGGGCTACGCCCTCAGGCGCCTGCAGGTGCGGCTCTCGCTGCGCGATCTCGCGATCTTCTGCGAGGGACGGCAGATCGCATACCATGAGCGCAGCTACGTGCCCTGCGACGTCGTGCGCGACGACGAGCACATGGCGGCGCTGGCAGCAGCCCAGGACGCCCGTCGGCGCCTGCGGAGCGGCGAGCCCGAGCTGCCCGCCGTCGATCTCGCCCGCTACGACGCGCTCGTGGGAGCGCCGCTATGAGCGGCAAGACGGCCTCCGAGGTCGCCTTCCTCTCGCGCGCCCTGAAGGCGCCGCGCATCCGCGAGCGGGCCGCGGTCCTGGCCGAGCGCGCCCGCGAGGGCTCCTGGAGCTACGAGGACTACCTGGCCGCCGTGCTCGGCGAGGAGGTCGCCGCCAGGGAGAGCCACGGCGGCGAGGCGCGCGTCAAGGCCGCCCGCTTCCCGGCGGTGAAGACGCTCGACGACTTCGACTTCGCCTTCGCTCGCGGCCTGAAGCGCGAGACCGTGCTGCACCTCGCCCAGCTCGACTTCCTCGAAGAGCACAAGAACGTCATCTTCCTCGGGCCGCCGGGCACCGGTAAGACGCATCTCTCGATCGCGCTCGCGGTGCAGGCTGCCCGCAGGGGTCACCGGGTGGCCTTCGCGAGCGCGCAGCAGTGGGTGGCCCGTCTCGCCACCGCCAAACGCCAAGGTCGCCTCGACGAGGAGCTCGAGAGGATCGGGCGCCTGCCGCTGGTCGTGGTCGACGAGGTCGGCTACATCCCCTTCGACCCGGAGGCTGCCTCACTCTTCTTCGCGCTCGTCTCGAGCCGCTACGAGCGCAGCTCGATCATCGTCAGCTCGAACAAGACCTTCTCCGCCTGGGCCGAGATCTTCGGCGACCCGGTGGCGGTCGCCGCTCTCGTCGACCGCCTCGTACACCACTCGGAGGTGCTCGTGCTGCGCGGCGAGAGCTACCGGCTCAAGGGCAAAGGCAAGGAGGTGCTCTCCGACGGTGACGACCGCTGAAGAGTGTTCAGGTTTGGACCGGCGAGAACTGTTCAGTTTTGGACCGGCGTTGACAGGGCTGCGGGACGGGCCGCGCCGGACACCTCGTCCGACGTCGATCTCCGCATCCTCTTCGACGCAGGGGTTGCATCCGTCCATATTCCGGTTAGAATGCACTTGTCATCACAAGCACCGCGGACGGGATCCCCCTCCCCCCTGCCGGTCGCCGATGACACTGCGAGTCCCCGTGCGCGCTCGTTTCCCCTGGCGGGCGGCACACCTTTCAAGCCGGGGTCGTCACCCCCCTGACGACCCCGGCTGCCCTCTTCCCCACGCGCCACGGACCACGGGCCGCCGTGCGGCGATGCAGAGAGCCCGGTGCGCCGACATCGAGGCTCGACGACGGTTGAAAGCGCAGGGGGATTCGGCTACGATGCCCCGGCTCCCCGGGGGAGTGCCCGAGTGGCTAAAGGGGGCGGACTGTAAATCCGTTGGCGCAGCCTACCCAGGTTCGAATCCTGGCTCCCCCACCAGGCCCGGTTAGCTCAGCAGGCAGAGCACCTCCATGGTAAGGAGGGGGTCCGCGGTTCGAATCCGCGACCGGGCTCCAGTCCCCCCGCGTGCTCCGCTCGCGTCGTCCGCCGTCTCCCCGCCCGGGACGGCTTCGCTGCCGTCCTTCCCACGGATCTCCGCGACCGCACGACTCCGCGACCGGACGACCGCCCGAAGGTCAGTCGGGGCAGCGGAACTGGTAGTCCTCCTGGTAGTGGAGTTCCCCGCACTCAGGGCAGCGGAGCTCGTACCAGAAGCCGATCGCCACCTGGTGGGGCTGGCAGAAGCGGACGCGTGCGGCGAGCACCTCGAGCTCCGCACCGCCGCAGGAGAGACAGGTGAGCAGCACGTCCTCGCCGAGGTGATAACCCTGTCGCAGACGCTGCATCGCGCTCGCCGCCCCCTCGTGTGGGGGCAGTTCGTCCTCGTGACCGCGCGCGTCGAACCCCGACGGCAGGGTGATCGAGCCCAGCGGGCTCACGAGGCCGGGCAGGAACGCCAGCCGGCGCCCCTTCTTGCGCAGGTACTTCTGGAAGGCACAGTCCCCGGAGCGCTGCTCCATGCGTTCGCATTCGTGACGCTCCACATGCTCACGCGCGACCACGAAGCAGCGCATGTCCAGGTGGTCGACCTCGATCGGCTCCACGTTCACCGTACGCGGCCGACCACGGCCACGCTGGTAGCCGGCCGGGGGGACGAGCGAGAGGCAGCCCAGCGTCGGGTCGTCCTCGAGCGCGCCCACAGCTCGCTCGAGCCAGCCGGGCCGGAAGGAGAGAGTGTCGTCGACGCGCGCGATGTAGTCCCCGTCGACCAGGCTGAGCGTCCGGCCGAGACCGCAATGGTCGCCCCGCACACCGCTCAGCTCGAAGCGCAGCGTCTGAAGGCGGCCGCGCAGATGCTGGCGCAGCAGGTAAGTGGCGTCGTAATCCTCGAGGTCGCTCGCCACGACGGCGAAGCCTGCGTCCGCCGGACACGTCTCGCGGATGCCCCGCAGCGCCGAGCGGAGCTCGGGCAGGCCGTGGCTGACGAAGGCGACGACCCCGGCACTCGTCATGCGGCGTCCGTCCCGGCTGCCCCGGTATGGGTCATGACGACCTCCTTGCAGACACCCGGCCGCATCTCCCAAGGCGACCGGACACGGCGACCGACAATGATGACCACGCGTGAATCATCGCACAAGTCGGACCGTCTGGGGAGCCCCTGCTGCGCGCCGCGATGCCCGATCTTCCTCGAGAACGGGACGCCGGCCCTCAATCCAGACCCACCAGCCCATCACGGATGGCGTACTTCACGAGGTCGGTCACCTTGTGGAGGTCCAGCTTGTCCATGATGTTGCTGCGGTGCGTCTCCACCGTCTTGCGGCTCAGGCACAGGAGCCCCGCGATGTCCTGGTTGGTGTTGCCCTCGGCGATGAGCTTGAGCACCTCGCGTTCGCGCGCGGTGAGCTCCACGGCGTACTCCTGCGCGGCCGGTTCGCGCACGCGCTGGAGATAGTCGTCGAGCACCGCCTCCAGCGCCGTCGGCTGCAGGACACGGCCGCCGTGGAACACGGAGCGGATGGCCGCCAGGAGATCTGACTGGTCCACCGTCTTGAGCAGGTAGCCGTTGACTCCCGCCTGCACCAGGCGGAGGACGCAGTCCTCACGGTCGTTGCGCGTGAGCACCAGCATCTTGAGGTCCGGATACCGCCGCAGGAGTTGTCCGGCCAGTTCGAGACCGTTCATCCGCGGCATGATGGTCTCGGTGACGACGACGTCGGGCTGGGAGGATCCCACCAGCGGCAGCGCCTCGAGTCCGTCTCCGGCTTCGGCCACGACCCGGATGTCCGGCTGGGCCTCGAGGAGGGCCCGCACGCCCTGACGCTCGATGGCGTGATCGTCCACGAGCATGACGCGGATCTCGGCTGATTCCCCCGCCACAGCCACACGTCCCTTCCCCGGCCGTTGATGCGGGTCAGGCCCGCCCCGGCCGGATCCTGCCTACGATGTTAGTCTAGGGCGTCGACCGGACCCAGGCAACAGGGTCCCACCCCCGCGAGAGTCGGTCGCGTACCTGGGCGTCGGGCAGTCCACCCGATACGGGAGAGAAGGGAGAGGCGGCCCGCAGCCGCGGCGCACCCGCACGGTGGGTCCGGCTTTGCGCCGGCCCCCGCGGTGGCCTAGAATGCCTAGGCTCCACTCGGGCCGACGTAGCTCAGCTGGCAGAGCACATCACTCGTAATGATGGGGTCCGGGGTTCGATTCCCCGCGTCGGCTCCACTCCCGTCTTCCCTGATCCCGGGCCGGTTCCGGCGTGCGCGCGCTGTCGCCGTAGAGGGCGCCGTCCGGATCCTGGAGCGGCGAGCGCTGAGGGGCGGGCCCGGGCGAGCGCTCGGGCAAGGCTGCCGGGGCCCGCCGCTCAGCGCTCGTTCAGGAGCGCCTGCAGCAGCGCCGCGCCGGTCGACGCGTCCGGGCGGACGCCGCCCGGACGCCAGGCCGGATCCAGGTCGCTCGTCATCGTCGTGCGCAGCTCCGCCGGCCCCCAACCGAGGTCGTCGCCGGCGGCGGTGCGGATCGCTTCAAGAGTCCCGCGACCGTCACCATCGGTCGCCTCGTCGTCCAGCGGTCCGCCGATCCCCCGCGCCGCCATGACTCGCAGGCCCTTCTCCACCGCGGCGCGCACGACCTTGGCCGTCGCCGGCGTCGTGATGCAGTCGGCGGCGCCGGCGCGCCACGCGTCGATGGTGTCGGTGTGGGTCGCCGCGGCGAGGACCACGATGTAAGTGTCGTGGCCGTGGTGGAAGTCGCGCACCAGTCGACACATCTCGGGACCTTCGATCTCGGGCAGGTCCCAGTCGACGAGGGCCACCTCGGGCGGGTCGTCCTGGAGGAGGAGGTCCAGCGTCTCTGCACCCTGGTCGGACGTCATGATGTCGACCCGTTGGGCGATCCCCTTCTTCACCACCCTGGTCAGCGCCTCCCGGGCCTTGCTGCTTGCGTGAGCGATGAGGACTCGCACCGGTCTGCTCCTTGGTCGGCCCCTGCTCCGGGGGACTGGTCATCCTGCTCACCTCTCGCGTCGTCCGGCGTCGCCGCAACACCGATAGGACGTTCGTTTATCCGCCCCTGAGCGCGCGTGGTCATGTCGGGCAACACAGCGGGCCTCCGCCGCAGCCGAGCACGCACGCGAACGTACGTCCGGTCATCCGTCCGGACCGGCTGCTAGCCTCCGGTGCGCCCGATTGGAGGAGGACTCATCATGCTCGTCGAGCTCAACCCGGAGCAGCTCTCCGCCGTCCGTCACGACGACGGGCCGCTGCTCATCGTCGCGGGCGCCGGCACCGGCAAGACGGCCACGCTCGTCCACCGCGTGGCGCACCTCATCGAGCGCGGCGCCGACCCGCGGCGCATCCTGCTCCTCACCTTCACGCGCCGCGCCGCCGCCGAGATGCTGCGTCGGGTCGAGGCGCTGCTCGCCGCTCGCGGCCACGCCTCCGGCGGCGCGTGCCGGCGCGTCTGGGGCGGCACCTTCCACGCCGTCGCCGCGCGTCTGCTGCGCATCCACGCGTGCGACATCGGCATGCAGCCGGACTTCACCATCATGGACCGCGGCGACTCCGAGGACCTGATGCATGTCGTCCGCACCCGCCTCGGGCTCGGGCGCGGCTCCACCCGCTTCCCGCAGAAGTCCACCTGCCTCGACGTGTACTCCCGCTGCGTCAACGCCGGGCTGCCGCTGGACGAGGTGCTCCGTACGGTCTTCCCCTGGTGCCTGCCGGCTGCGGAGGGCCTCGGCCGGCTCTTCGCCGGCTACACCGACGCCAAAGAGGAGCAGCAGGTGCTCGACTACGACGACCTGCTGCTCTTCTGGCGCGGCCTGCTCGCGGACCCCGCCGCAGGCGGCCGGGTCCGCGAGCGGTTCGACCACGTCCTGGTCGACGAATACCAGGACACCAACGCAGTGCAGGCCGAGATCGTCAGTCTGCTGCGCCCCGACGGCCGCGGCGTCACCTGCGTCGGTGACGACGCCCAGGCCATCTACGGCTTCCGCGCCGCCACGGTGCGCAACATCCTCGACTTCGAGCAGCGCTTCCCCGGCGCCGAGGTCGTCACCCTCACGCGCAACTACCGCAGCACGGCGCCCATCCTGGCGGCCACCAACGCGCTCATCTCCGAGGCCGTCGAGCGGCGCGACAAGGAGTTATGGACGGCGCGTGCCGACGGCGGCCGCCCCGTGCTCGCCGCCTGCCGCGACGAGGACGAGCAGACGCAGTGGCTCTGTGAGCGCATCCTCGCGCACCGCGAGCAGGGCGTGGAGCTCAAGCAGCAGGCCGTGCTCTTCCGCGCCCAGCACCACAGCATGGCGCTCGAGCTGGAGCTCAGCCGCCGCAACCTCCCCTTCCGTAAGTACGGCGGCCTGCGCTTCGTCGAGACGGCGCACGTCAAGGACCTCGTCGGCTTCCTGCGGCTGGCCGAGAACCCGCGCGACGCCATGGCCGGGCTGCGCGTGCTCGGCCTCCTGCCCGGCATCGGCCCCAGGACGGCGGCGGCGCTGCTCGACGCCTTGAGCGCCGCCGCCGGCGACTTCGTCGCCGCCTGGCGGGGAGCGCGCGTGCCCGAGGCGGCCCGTACCGCCTGGCCGGGCGTCGTCGAGCTCTTCGCCACGCTCGCCGCCGGCCGGCGCGACGTGCCCGCCCAGATCCACGCCGTGCGCAGCGTCTACGGACCGCTCCTCGAGCGCCGCTACGACGATGCGCAGGCGCGTCTGCGCGACCTCGAGCAGATCGAGGGCCTCGCCTCGCGAGCGCGGACCCGCGCGGAGTTCCTCGCCGAGCTGGTGCTCGACCCGCCGGCGTACACGCAGGAGCTCGCCGGGCCGCCGCTGCTCGACGAGGACTATCTCGTCCTCAGCACCATGCACTCGGCCAAGGGTCTCGAGTTCCGGGTCGTCTACGTCATCCACGCCGCCGACGGCAACATCCCGTCGGACATGGCCACCGGCAGCGACGTCGAGATCGAGGAGGAGCGCCGTCTGCTCTACGTCGCCTGCACGCGCGCCCGCGATCACCTCTATGTGAGCCATCCGCAGCGGTACTACAGCCAGCCGTGGAACAAGGCCGACACGCACGGGTACGCACAACGCTCGCGGTTCCTCACCGCGGCGGTGGCGGCCCACTTCGAGCAGGTCAGCGCCGGGCCCGAGCCGGAGGCGGACGACGCGGAGCCCCTGGATCGCGTCACCACCGCCGCCATCCGCGCCGGCGTGCGCTCGCTCTGGGAGACGCCGGCCCCTGCGTGAGGCCCGCAGGACCGTGCGCCGCCTCCCCAGGCCGCACGGTTACGGACCTGTAGCCGCGGGGCAGCGCGGGCGCAACATCGACGAGCCAGAGTAGCTTCAGGCCCGGGTGACACAGCCGACGAGAAGAGATGCATCATGTCCGACCCGACCGACAAGGCCACCGCGGCGGGTCTGCCGCAGAGCGAGCCGGACCAGGACCGAGGCCGACCGCAGGATGCGTCCGCGCAGCCGGCGCCGCAGTGGCACCGGCGCCGGTGGACACTGATCGCCGGCGTCGTCGCAGCGGCCGCGGTCCTGTTCTTCGCGGGCATGGCCGTCGGCACGACCATCCGCGGCGACGACCAGGGCCGCTTCGACCGCTATGGCGGTTGGTTCGGCCACGGAGGCTGGAGAGACGGCGATGACGGAATGAGGCCGCCCGGCATGGGCCGAGGAGGCCAAGGCATGCCGCGTATGGGCCAGGGCCGACGCCAGGGCGACGACTGGGGCGGCGGCCGCGGCGGGCGTTCCCGGGAGGGCGTCCGGGGCGGCCGGGGCGAATACCGCCGGCCGGGCTGCCCGGGCTGCCCCTGGCAGCAAGGGGCGCCGAACGTCACGCCGTCGCCGACGTCCTCCCCGCAGAGCTACTCCCAGTGACCGAGGCGCGGACCGAGGCGCACGGGGCCGCGGGTGAGGCCGAGGTCGGGTCGCCGCCGCGGGACGGACCTTGAGACGAGGGCGAGCACGGAGGCCGGCGCGGGCGCCGTGCTACCATGCCGACCATGACTGACCGCGCCCAGACGATCCTCGTCGTGGAGGACGACCCTGCGGTGGGCGAGGCCCTCGTGGAGGGCATCGGCGACGAGGGCTACCGCGTGCACTGGGAGACGACCGGCGAGGGCGGCGTGGCCTACGCCCGCGACCGCTCGCCGCAGCTCGTCGTCCTCGACGTCCGTCTCCCCGACGGCAACGGGTTCGACGTCTGCCGCCGGCTGCGTCAACTCGGCCTGCGTCAACCGATCCTCATGCTCACCGTGCAGTCGGACCAACTGGACAAGGTCCTCGGCCTCGAGATGGGCGCCGACGACTATCTCACCAAGCCCTACCACCTGCGCGAGCTCATCGCCCGCATCCGCTCGCTGCTGCGCCGCGCCTACGGGGAGTTCTCCTCCACCGAGGCCGACATCCTGTACGCCGGCGACCTCACCATCGACCGCACCCGGGCCACCGTCACCCGCGGCGGCAAGTCGCTCAACCTCACGCCGACCGAGTTCCGCCTGCTCGTGTTCCTCGCCCAGCACCCCGGACAGGTCTTCAGCCGCGGCCAGCTCATCGAGAACGTGTGGGGCAGCGACGCCGACTTCTACGACGACAAGACCGTCAGTGTCCACGTGCGCCGCCTGCGCGAGAAGGTCGAGCACGACCCCAGCGACCCCGCGGTGATCCTCACGGTGCCCGGCCTCGGGTACCGGCTGGCCACGTGAGGCCCCACCCTGCGCCCCCACTCCCTCAGATGGCGGCTCGCGCTCACCTACGCAGGCATGGCCCTGCTGACGGCGGCGATCCTCGGCGGCATCCTCATCGCGGTGCTCGCCAACCACTACACCCGCGCCGAGGACCGGTACCTCACCGCCAGCGCCCGGCTCGTGGTGGCCGAGCCGCCGCCGCTCACCACCTTGCGGGACCTCACGCTGTGGGCCCGGGCGGCGGCGCTCACCACCCAGACGCGCGTGCAGGTGTACGGAGCCGACGGCGCGCTGGTCGTCGACTCCGGGTCGCCCGACGCGCTTGACGCGGGATCGCTGCTGGGCCGCGGCGAGGTTCGCGGCCACGGGCGCCACGATCGCCGCGGACTGCCCAATCCCCTGGGCGGCGGCCTGTTCGGCAGCGGCCACGGCAGCCGTTCCGGCAGAGCTCTCACCATGGACATGGGGAACGGCGCCTACGTCAGGCTCTCCGAAGGTCCGGCGTCCGGCCGCGACGCGCTGATGGCCGCGGTCGTGGCCTGGGTGCTCGCGGCCGCGCTCGCCGTCGGCCTCGCGGCCCTGGTCGGCTGGCTGATGGCGCGTCGCATCTCGCGACCGGTCGTCGCCCTCACCGAGGCCAGCGACCGCATGGCGGCCGGCGACCTGGGCGCCCGCGCCCCCGTCGCCGGCGGCGACGAGGTCGGGCGCCTCGCCGAGTCCTTCAACGGCATGGCCGCGCGGGTGGAGGCCACGGTCACGTCTCTGCGCCGGTTCGTGGCCGACGCGGCTCATGAGATCGGCACCCCGCTCACGGCGCTGCAGGCGGACCTCGAGCTGGCCGAGCGCAAAGTGGGCGGCGACGATGAACGCCGCCTGGTCGACAGGGCGCTCACCCAGACCGACAGGCTGGCGGTCCTCTCGGACAACCTGCTCCAGCTCTCGCGGCTCGAGGCGGACGAGCCGGCCGCCGAGAGGTACGTGGCGGATCTCGCGAGCGTCGCCCGCGAGGTCGCCGACGCCGTGGCCTCGCGGGCCGAGCAGGCCGGCGTCGAGCTCGTCGTCGACGTCGCCGTCGACCCGCTGACCGTCGCGCTCGCGCCCGCGCGCCTGCAGACGGTGCTCGCCAACCTGCTCGACAACGCCGTCAAGTTCACGCCGGAGGGCGGTACGGTGACCTTGGGCGTGTGCGGTGAGGCGGGGCGGGCCGTCGCCTCCGTCTCCGACACCGGCGTCGGCATCCCGGCCGAGGAGCAGGGCGCGGTCTTCGAGCGCTTCCACCGCGCCCGCAACGCCTCAGCCTACCCCGGCAGCGGCCTCGGCCTGCCGATCGTGCAGGCGGTCGTGGAACGCGCCGGCGGCACGGTCTCGCTGGCGAGCTCACCGGCCGGCAGCACGTTCCGGGTGACGCTGCCCCTCGCCCGGCCGGCCACGGGCTGAGCGCCCTCGCCCGGCTCCTCCTCGCCGCCGGGACTCGCCGCGGACCGCGGCGTCAGCGGGCGGGGTCGTGACCGCCCTCCGACGGGCCGTACACACCGCTCCCCGGGTCTTCCCCCTCCCCCTCATCCCCCACCCCCCGGCGCGGCTGCCACGAGGCGAAGCGGCGCCCGAACGGGAGCGCCTCCACGCGGCGCCGGACGGAGTCGGCGGGCTTCTCGCCGCCGGATGCGGCAGGGCCGGCAGGAGCCGCGCGCCCTCCCGGCGCGGCAGGGCCGCCGGGCGCGGCATGGTCTCCGGGCGCGGGGCGAGGCTCCGTCGGGACTGCCGCCGTCATCATGATCCTGGCGCGGGCACGGGCCTTGACCGCATCCACCGCCCCCGCCCTCGGGATCACGTTGATGATCGCCTCGCACGGCAGGTTGCTCAGGACGTAGTCGATGGTGCTGCCGAACACCCGGTTGGCGACGCGGCGCTTGCCCTGGGAGCCGAGGACGATCACCTCCGAGCGTCGGGCGATGGCCTCCTCGACGATCGCCCGGCCGGCCGAGCGGGCGGTGACGACGTGCGGCGTGACCTTGACCTTGAACTCGTCGGCGGCCTGGGCGGCGCGCTCAAGCACCTCTTCGGCGCGCCGGTTCTCCTCCGGCAATCTGGCGTCGAGAGGCAGGTTGAGCGGCACCTCGATCACATAGAGCGTGTCGATGGACGAACCGCGCTCGGTGGCGAGCTGGCAGGCGAGGACCATCATCTCGTCGCTCACCTGTGTGTCGCGCAGCGGCACGAGCAGCTGGTCGTAGACCACGTCCTCCTGCAGCGAACTCGGCAGTGTGGGTGTCCTGACCGTCGCGGTGAGCGAGTACCCCTGCGCCTTGCGGAAGATGACGTAGGCGACGAGGCCGACACCCACCCACGCGATGCCGATGAAGCCGCTCCACGGCTTGTAGGCCACGATCACGCCCCACACGGCGATCGTGCCCATCGCACCGAAGACGGCCGTGAGCGGCAGCGTGGTCCCACCGAGGCGCACGTTCAACGGGGCCCGGAACGGCCGCTCCAGATCGGGCTCTTTGCGGCGCAGCACGATGACGGACACGTGCGCCGCCGTGAACGAGATCATCGATCCGAAGGCGTAGAGGTCCGCCAGCAGCGGGATCTCGCCGGGCAGGATCAGTATCACGGCGATCACGCCGAACAGGACGATCGCCGCATACGGCGTCAGTCGCGTGGGGTGTACCCGGCCGAGCATACGCGGCAACTGCCGGTGCTGGCCCAGCGAGAAGGCCAGGCGCGAGACGCCGATGATGCCGGCGTTGGTGCCGATGAACAGGATCGTGGCGGCGAGCACGCCGACCCACGGCGCAAGCACCCACTTGAGCCATGCGACGCTGTCCGGGAGGAAGCGGACCATGCCGAGCACCGGGTCGGCCACGTAGTTGCTGCCGAGCTGGGTGCCGTACAGCTTGGTCACCCGGCGTCCGTCCACGGTCGTCACTGCGCCGGTCGGCTTGGCCGGCTTGATCACCATCCTCCCGCCCGGGGCGGACTGCACCGGCACGTACACGACCTGGGACGGGTCGGACTTGAGCACATACGTGCCCTCGGGCTTGCCGGGCACGACCTCCAGCGGCAGCGTCATCCCGGTCGCCGGGTCGACCGGCAGGAGGTTGTAGTCCACCCTCATGGACGAGAGCGCCGCGAGCGGCATGCCGATGTACACCACCATCACGGCGACGATCACGAAGTTGATGGACCGCGGCACATCCCTGCCCGGACTGCGCGCCTCCTCCGCCATGTTGGAGATGGTCTCGATGCCCGTGTAGGCCACCGTGCCCAGCGCGAGGCCGTAGAGGAACTGCGACCAGGTCGGGGCGACGCCCCAGTGGATGTGGGAGAGCAGGGTCTGGGGCTCCAGCAGGAGCACGAGCGCGATGACCATGATCAGCACCTGGGTGCCCAGGTCCAGGAGTGCGAGGACGACGTTGAGGCTCGCCGCCTCCTTGATGCCGATCACGTTGAGCACCACCAGCACGACGATGGTGACGACCCCGCCGATGACGCTGTACGGCGGATCCCGCAGGACCGGCCAGAAGACCGAGAGGTACTGGGGCACGAACAGCGCCGAGATGGCGATGGTGGCCGTGTAAGTGAGCATCTGCGCCCAGCCGATCCCGAAGCTGGCGAACTCGTTGAAGGCGCGCCGCGTGAAACTCGACGAGCCGCCCGCCTCGGGCATCGCCGCCGTGGCCTCGGAGTACGACCAGGCGGTGGCGATGAACAGACAACCGGTGATGACGAAGACGAGCGGCGTCAGCCCGAGCGCGGCGGCGGCGACCACGCCCAGGGCGTAATAGATGGAGGAACCGACGTTGCCGTACGCGGTGCTGAACAGGGCGCCGACGCCCAGCACCTTGTGCAGCGGATGCCCCTCTCTGCGTTTACGGCGTGCCACCTCGTCCCTTCCGTGTCCCGTCGTCCCGTCCCGGCCCGGTCGGCCGCGACCCGCTCCCCTCCGCGTACGACGCGACGGAGCACGCCGGGAGGCCGGTGGAGAGGTCGAGCGGAGCGCCGCGCCGGGACTGCCTGCGGTGCCCTATTGAAGCAGTCCCGGCGATCGGGGACATCAATCCTGTGACTGAGCGTGTCTCCCTCATCGGATGGAGATCGACACAGCCGAACAGCCGTGTCGGGGTCTGATCTCTCGCCGTCCCGCGTGGGGCGCCGGCGGCGCCGGCTCAGACCAGGCCACGGCGGATGGCGAGCGAGGACGCCTCGGTGCGCGTCGAGACGCCCAGCTTGGCGATGATGCTGCTCACATGCGTCTTGACCGTCGCGACGCCGATCACGAGACGCTCCGCGATATCGGCGTTGGTGAACCCGTCGGCCATGAGCTTGAGCACCTGCCGCTCCCGGGCGGTGAGGGCGGCCGGCGGCGGCGGCGAGGAGACGGAGCGCACCAGCGCGTCCGCCGCCTCCGGGGCCAGCGTGGACCGGCCGGCGTGCGCGGCGCGGACGGCCTCGGCGAGCTCGTCGGCCGAGACGTCCTTCATCAGGTAGCCGATCGCGCCCGCACGCAGCGTCTCGTGCACGAGACGGTCCTCTCCGAAGCTCGTGAGCGCCACGACCCTGGTGTTCGGGCATGAGGCGACGACCTCCCTGGTGGCGTCCACGCCCGAGGTCCCGCCCGGCATCACCAGGTCCATGAGCACCACGTCCGGCGAGAGCTCACGGCAGAGCCGCACGGCCTCGTCGCCGTCGCCGGCCTGGGCGACCAGCTCGATGTCGTCGAACATGCCGAGCACCACCTCGAGGCCGCTGCGCACCAGCACGTGATCGTCGACGATGACGACCCTGATCCTCTTCTCCCCGCCGTCGTCGGCCATCGCGCCTCCCTCGCTCACGCCTCCAACTCCTCGTTGCGCCAGACGGCCGTGACCGTCGCTCCGGCCCCGCGGGCGCTCTCCACCTGCACCCGTACTCCCGCGTCCGCCGCGTCCTCACGCATGATCCGCAGGCCCAGGTGCTCGGCTGCGACCGCCGACGGCTCGAACCCGCACCCGTCGTCGCGCACGGTCAGACGGACCTCGTCCCGTTCTGACTCGAGCATAACCCACGCCCGGTGTGCGCCGGAATGCCGGTTCACGTTCCGCAGCGCCTCCTGGGCGACGCGGAACAGCGCGAGACTGACACGTCGCGGCAGTCCTTCGACCTGACCCGGGTCCAGGTGGACCTCGATCCGCGAACCGCCCTCCGTCGCCGCCGCCAGCAGCTCGAGCAACCGGACGAGCGACGTCTCGGCGAGCGCATCGGAGCGCATCTCCAGGAGCAGCGTGCGCATCTCGGCGAGCGCCCCCCGGGTGAGACGCTCGAGGTCCTCGACGTTTGCGCGCGCCTCGTCCGAGCCGGGTCGCCAGCGGCGCCGGACGGCCTCCGCCTTGAGGCTCGCGGCGAACAACGCCTGGGTGACCGAGTCGTGCAGGTCGCGGGCCAGACGTGACCGCTCGCCGGCCGCGGCTGCCTGACGCACCTCGTCGCGCAGCCGCGCGTTCTCGATCGCCAGCGCCGCCTGTCCCCCGAAGGAGGCGGCGAGCCGTACGTCCAGGTCGTTGAAGCCGCGCTGCGCCGCGTAGGTCAGGACGAGCACGCCGTACGCCCCGGCACGCACGAGCAGGGGCACGGCCAGGAGGCCGCCGCCGCCCGGGCCGTGCTCCTGAGCCGCGGGCGCGCCCGTCAGGTGCACACGGACCACCGGATGCTCCTGCCGTGTGAGCGGGAGCAGGTCCTCGCCCGCGGACCGGCCCGCCACCGCCGCGCGCACGAGGGCATCCTGCTCGCCGTCATACCGGTACACGAGGCAGCCGTCGCTGCGCGACAGCTCCATCGCCCGCCCCATGACCTCGGCGAGCAACGCGGAGAGCGGCCGGTCGTGGTCGAGCACCACCACCTCCTGGAGGGTCTGCAGCTGCGCCGCCAGCGACTCCAGCACGGCTCTGGTCGACCGCTCCGCCTCGTAGGCTTCCTCGACCCGCCTGAGCAGGAACGAGAGCACGATCAACATCGCCCCACCCAGGACGCCGAAGCAGACGACCGTGACCGTCGGGCCGTCCCAACGGTCGTACACGGTGATCACCCCGAGGCCGAGGCCGAGACAGACGAGGCCCACCAGAAGCGTGCTGCGCACGCGTGTCGTCAGCGCCGCGATGGTGACGGGCACCAGGTAGAAGCCGGCGATCGGGTAGCTCGGGAACGCCGTGTCGACGACCAGAGCCGCCGCGATCGCGACCGCGACCAGCGCCATCACGAGTCGGCGGTGCCGGCTCAGCGCGGTGACGCCCGCGATCAGGCGGACGAAGCGGCTCTCGGTGCGAGCGGTCTCTGCGGGGGTGGTCGTCACGGGGCCTCCGGGTCTCCGGGAGGCCCAGCGTACACGCCGGCGTCGGCGGGCGACAACGCCCGGTGCCCTGACCTCCATCATCCGCTTCGCGGCGGGCCCCACCGAACACCGCATGCGGGGCCGACGCCGACCGCCCAGCCCTGCAGCTGTGCGACGACGGCGTCCTGTGGCACGATCTCCGTCGTGGACGCCCTCGAGCAGATCGACCGCCGCTACTCCTGTCGTCTCTACAGCGACCGGACGCTGTCGGGAGAGCACCGCGAGGCACTCGCCGCCGTCATGGCCGAGCGCAGTACCGGACCACTGGGATCGGCCGTCCGCTTCGGGCTGATCGCCGCCACGCCGGGCGACGCCTCGGCCCTCCGTCGCTTGGGCACCTACGGTTTCATCGAGGGCGCGACTGCCTACATCGTCGGCGCTGTGCGCAAAGGACCCAAAGACCTCGAGGACTTCGGCTGCCTGCTCGAGGAGGTGATCCTGCACGCCACCGCGCTCGGCGTCGCGACCTGCTGGCTCGGCGGGTCGTTCACGCGGACCAGCTTCACGTCGCGTTTCGGCGGCGTGGCCCGCGACGAGATCATGCCGGCGGTGGTCGCGGCCGGCTATCCGGCGGACGACGGCGGCGTGGCCCGCATCCGCGCGCGTACCGAAGGCACGCGGCGGTTCCCTCCCTCCGAGCTGTTCTTCCGTGAGGAGTTCGGCAGGCCGCTCGACCTCGCGGATGCGGGGGGTTACCCAGATGCCCTCCATGCCGTCCGCATGGCGCCCTCGGCGACCAACAAGCAGCCGTGGCGGATCGTGCGCCTCGGCGACGACTGGCACTTCTATCTCGTTCGCACCCGGTGGTATGGGAGGCGCAGTCCCTTCTTCCTTCTGCTGCGTATCGCCGACCTGCAGCGCGTGGACCTGGGCATCGCCATGTGCCACTTCGCGCTGGTGGCGCGGCAGGGCGGGCTCCCCGGACGGTGGGTGGTCGACGATCCCGGCGCGGCGACGCCGGGCCCGGGCGTCGAGTACGTCGTCACCTGGCGCGCCGGCGCCTGAGCCCGATGCTGCGCCGCGTCCCCGGCGTCCCCGGCGCGGCTCGCATATCATGGCCGTGCATCGGCAGCCGGGAGAGGAGACGGCCACGCCCCGCAGGCAGCGCAAGGTCGCACGCGCCCAGAACATCAGCCGCATGTGCCTGGTGTGCGGCCGCGACAACGAGTTCGGGCTGCACGCCCGCTTCTACGAGCTGGCCCCCGAGGACACGCCGACGCCCGGCGCCCCATCTTCCGCCGCGGCGGCCGGGGGGTCCTCGGCGGCCGGCCCGGAGCTCCTCGGCGTATTCGACGTGCGCGAGGAGCACCAGAGCTATCCCGGCCGGCTGCACGGCGGCATCAGCTCCACCATCCTCGACGAGACCATCGGCCGGGCCATCCTGCTCGTGGAGCCCGACGTGTGGGGGGTCACCGTCGAGTTCACGGCGCGCTTCCGCAAGCCCGTTCCGCTCGGTGGCGAGGTCCGCTGCGTCGCCCGCGTCACGCGCGACTCCAGCCGGGTCTTCGAGGGCACGGGCGAGATCCTGCTCGCCGACGGCAGCGTGGCCGTCCAGGGGAGCGGCAGGTACCTCAAGCGGTCGCTCGAGGGGATCACGGACGCGCGCTTCCTCGAACGCGAGTGGTTCACCGACCGCCGCGAGAAGCCGGAGAGCGTCGACCTGTGAGAACGGCCGGGGGCGGGCGGTCCCTGCTGGACCGCCCGCCCCCGCTGCGCTCACCTCCCGACCGTCAGGGCCGGCAGGCTGCTCACTTCGCCTTGAACGTCTTCTTCAGCGTCTTGGCCGTGAACGAACTGGTCTTGGCGATCGAGGCCGTCACCTGGTACGACCCCTTCTTGGCGGGTTTGTAGGTCAGCGTGAACGCGCCCTTGGCGTCGACCTTCGCCGTCGCCGCCTTCGCCTTGACCCACTTCTTGCCGACCTTGAGCTCGATCTTGACCGCGACCTTGGCTCCGGCCAGGGCGGGGAGCGGGCCGGCCGTGCCGGTGATCTTCACCGGTTTCTTCACCTTCACGCTGGCCGGCGCCACCTTGAGCGTCATCGTGGTGGTGGCCACAGCCGGAGGCACGCCGTGACAACCGGGCGTAGTGGCACAGGACTGCGGTGAGGCCGTGTGCGTGCTGTTCGCGGTCAGGATGCTCGCGGTGCCGCCGTGACACGAGACGCACGACGCCGGCGTCACGCCTCCGGGGCTGAACCCGCCCGTGTGACAGGTGGTGCAGCCTGCACCCTTGTGCGCATCCTTGTTGTGGAAGTCGTCGCCGGACGACTGGGCGTGGCAGCCGCTCTGCATGCAGGTGGTGAAGGTCTTCTGGGCGCTCGCCGGCGCGGCCAGAACGGCGAACGCGACGGCCGCCGCCAGTACCGTCAGCGCGACCACAGCGAGTGCGAGCGTGAGTCACCCGCGGTGTGCGTGCACGATCCCCATACGTCTCCTCAGGTCGGTTTCTCGGTCGGAATCGATTGCCGGGACGCACTCTACCAGTCCGAACACATCGAACCAACCGCACCGGGGAGGGACGGGTGACGCACAGGCCCTCCCCGCCCGCACAGGGTCCCGCGGAGGAGCGGCGAACATACCGACGCAGCGAGGCAGTGAGACGACGGGAGCTTCAGTGCACGGGGAGAAGACGAGGCAGCGTGTGTTCCTGACGTTCGCGGCGGACGACCTCCCCCTGGCGCGCCCCGTGACCGCCCGCCTCCGCGCCGCCGGGACCGTCGTCTTCGACCAGGCGTTGACGGGAGGACCCTTCGTCAGCGCGCGCGGCGAGATCATCCGCGCCAGCCTCCTGGCCAGGCTGCGGCGCTGCACGAGCGCCCTCTGTCTGTACGGAGCCCGCACGCACGAGGACGACTGGGTCCGCTGGGCGCTCACGTCGGCGACGGAGCTCGAGCTGCCCTTGTTCGGCGCCGCCCTGACGCCTCACCACGCCCGGGACGCCGAGCGCCTGCTCGTCAGGCTCGGCGCGGAACTGCTCCCCCTGGACAGCGCCCACATCGTGGCGTGCGCGGAGGCGGCCGGCCCGGCGCGGGATCCCCGCCCCGTCGACGTGACCACCATCGCCGAGGCGCTCCACCTCATGCGCCACTCCAACCGCTGAGCCGCACGCGTGTCCCCACGACCGGTCATCATTACGGCGGCCCTGACCGGCTCGCGTATCACCAAGGAGCAGACGCCGGCGATCCCCATCACGCCGGCGGAGATCGCCGCCGAGGGCGTCGCGGCGTGGCGGGCCGGTGCGGCGGTCCTCCACATCCACGTACGCGACGCCGCCGGGTCAGGCGCCCAGGACATGGATGCCTTCCGGCACGTGACCGAGGTGCTGCGCGCCGAGACGGACGCCGTCCTCTGCCTCACCACCAGCGGCATCCCGGGCAGGAACCTGCCGGTCGCGGAGCGTCTCGCGCCTCTGGCGCTGCGGCCGGAGATGGCGAGCTTCGATGCCGGGACCATCCGCATGGACGCCGGCATGTTCGTCAACGAACCTGAGTTCCTCGACGCCCTGGCCGACGAGGCCCGCGCCCAGGGCGTCAAGCTGGAGCTCGAGTGCTTCACGCACGAGATGATCGCGACGGCACTGCGCTACCACGCGGGCGGCAGGATCCCCGCGCCACTGCACTTCCAGTTCGTCACCGGCACGCGGTACGGGATGCCGGCCACGGCGGCCACCCTGGTCGCGGCGGTCGCCATGCTCCCGGAGGGCTCCACCTGGTCGGTGATCGGGGTCGGACGCGCGCAGACGCCCATGGCCATGCTCGCCCTGGCCATGGGCGGGCACGTGCGCGTCGGTCTGGAGGACAACATCTACTACCGGTACCGGGAGCTCGCGCGCGGCAACGCCCAGCTGGTGGAACGGGTCGTGCGCCTCGCCGACGAGATCGAACGCCCGGTGGCGGACGCCGCACAGGCGCGCCGCCTGCTGGGCCTCGTGGAGGCGACGGACTGAGCAGCCCGTTGTGCTACCCGGCGCGCCGGCGGGTACAAGCTCAACAAGCGACGCCCCGAAGGAGGTTGCGTGTCCGCCACGAGCGCTCCGGGTGGCTCCGGGAAGAACGCCCCCACCGCCGAGTTCGTCCGCTCCCTGCCCAAAGCCGAGCTGCATCTGCACATCGAGGGCACGCTCGAGCCCGAGATGCTCCTCGCACTCGGACGCCGCAACGGAGTCGCTCTGCGCTGCTCCACGGCGGAGGAGTGTCGCGCGCAGTACCACTTCGACGACCTCCAGGACTTCCTCGACCTCTACTTCGAGGGCGTGCGGGTCCTGGTCGGGGAGCAGGACTTCCGCGACCTCACGACCGCGTACCTGGACCGCGTCGCCGCCGACGGCGCGCGGCACGTGGAGGTCTTCTTCGACCCGCAGAGCCACGTCACGCGCGGGATCCCGTTCGCCGACGTCGTCGCCGGCATCGCCGGTGGGCTGCGTGACGGCGAGAAGGAGCACGGCATCAGCTGGCGGCTGATCATGTGCTTCCTGCGCGACAGGCCCGTCGACGAGGCGATGGAGATGCTGGACCTGGCCCTCGACCATCGCGACGTGATCACCGGGGTCGGGCTCGACTCCGCCGAGCTCGGTCACCCTCCGGCGGACTTCGCCGAGGTGTACGAAAGGGCACGGGCGGCGGGCCTGGTCGCGGTCGCGCACGCCGGCGAGGAGGGCCCGCCCGAGTACATCGCCGAGGCCCTCGAGGTGCTGGGAGTCCGGCGGATCGATCACGGCGTGGCAGCTGTCGGCGACCCTGCACTCCAGCGGCTACTCGCCGCACGCGGGATCGCCCTCACGATGTGTCCGCTGAGCAACCGCGCCCTGCAGGTGACGCCCGACCTCTCCCGGCATCCGCTCAAAGAGCTGCTCGACGCCGGCGTCCTCGTGACGATCAACTCGGACGACCCCGCCTACTTCGGCGGCTACCTGCTGGAGAACTACCTCGCCGCGCAGCGGGCGCTCGACCTGGGCCGCGCCGATCTCGTCCGCCTGGCGCGCAACTCCCTCACGGCCTCGCTGCTCCCCGAAGCGCGCAAGGCCGAGCTCGTCGCCGAGCTGGAGCGGGTGGCGACCCGGGACTGACGCCCATCCGGGTCACCGCCGCGCACCTCGGGCACCGCGACGAGGGCGTGAAGACGACCTCAGACGGGCATGCAGGGGGCGAGGACACGTGTGCCGCGACTGCGCGTGGCGCCGGGAGGCTCGTCGGGACGTCCGCGCTCCCGGCCTGAGATGCGCCCCTCAGGCGCGGCACTGAAGGTCCGCAGCGTAGCGGCCGATACCTGCACGTGCAGGAAGCACGAGACGCATGCGGAACAGGGCAACGAGCGCCGACCGCAGCGTACGGCATCGAGGAGGAGACCGATGGAATACGAATACAACTACGACGTGGGTGGAGGCCTGTTCGCAGGCATGATGATCGTCATGTGGCTCATCGGCATCGTGTTCGCCGTGCTGACGATCGTCGGGCTCTGGAAGACCTTCAGGAAGGCCGGCCTCCCGGGGTGGGCGGCCATCGTCCCCTTCTACAACGAGTACAACGTCGTCAAGATGTCGAACCGCCCGTTGTGGTTCTTCTGGGCGATGCTCGCCGGCAGCCTGCTGGCGTGGATCCCGGTCTTGGGCTGGCTCCTGGTCCTCGGGGTCTTCGTGCTGTGGGTCTTCGTCGCGCTCGACGTCGCCGCGAACTTCGGTCAAGGGACCGGGTTCGCGATCCTGCTGATCATCTTCCCGATGATCATGTTCCTCGTCCTCGGGTTCGGGCCGGCGCAGTTCAACCGCATCGCCGCGCCGGAGTCGGCCGGCTTCGGCGCCCCGCCCATGCCGGCCGGCGGCAGTTACACCGCCGCTCCGCCGGCTCCGCCGACGCAGGCCTACGCCGCCCCACCGGCTCCGCCGGCCACGCCGCCGCAGGCACCGGCCCAGGCTGCGGCCCCGGCGGCTCCCGTGACGCCGCCGGCAGCCGCCCCGACGGCTCCCGTGACTCCGTCGACCGCCGCGCCCACGACGCCTGTGACGCCGCCGGTGACGCCGCCCGCGGGCGACGAGACGCAGGTCACCCAGAGCGCCCCGGAGGCGGGTTCGTCGACCCCGGAGGCCCCGCCGCCGGCGCCACCGGCGCCACCGGCCGGCTCTCCGCCCCCGCCTCCGCCGCCACCGCTGACGTAAGGCCGGACCGACATCCTCACGACCGGCGAAGGCCGGGGCTGCAGTGCAGCCCCGGCCTTCGCCTTCCCGCCGGTCACGGCGCCGGGTCGACCGGCGGTCACGCCCCCCGGACAAGGCCATGCGCAGGCCTGTCCTGCAGGACGCAGAACATCCGGAGCACGCCCCACTGCGCGGCTCCAGGGTCCAGCGCACGTCTTCGCTCGTGGACCGGAAGAGGCAGACGCCGCCCGCGAGCGGTGCGACCCCCGACTCAGGAGACCCAGACGACGAGTTCTTCCAGCGGCGCGCGGGGGCGCCGGTAGATGTTGATCGGCGCCTCGCGGTCCGGCCATCCCAAGGTCACGGCGACGACGAGGCGCGTCCCGTGCGCTCCCGGAAGGAGGTCGCGAAGCAGACCCGGGTAGCCGGTGAGGGTGGCGCACTGGCAGGTGCCGAGTCCTCTGTCGTGTGCGGCGAGACACACGGTCTGTACGAAGGAGCCGACATCGTAGGCGGCCGCAGGGGCCAGAGCGCCCTCGAAGCCGACCACCAGGAGTACGGGGGCTCCGAAGCAATCGGCCATGCGCGCCAGCGAGGCGGCCGGGCCGGGGTCCTCATCGGATGCCTCGAGCGCTCGCGTCCGCCGCTCCAGGTTCTCGGCCACGCGCGCCGGGAAGGCCCCCGGCCAGTCCTCCGGCATGGACCACGGGAGATCGGGGGCCTCGGCCTCCCCGTGGGCGACCGCCGCCTTGAAGGCGGCCTTGAAACGCTCCAGCGCGTCGCCGGTGAGCACCCAGACTCGCCACGGCTGCGTGTTCTGCGACGACGGCGCCCAGCGCGCCTGGTCGAGGATGTCGCGTACCAGGTCGTCGGCGACCGGCTCGGTCGTGTAGGCGCGGATGCTGCGCCGTCCGCGGATGACGTCCTCGGACTCCATGCTCTCCCCTCTGTCCGCCGGGATGTCGGCCCAGCTTACCACCCCGGCCGCGGCCGACCGGCCCGGGCGATGTGGCTGACTTGACGCCCGCCACGAGGTACTCTGGAGCCGGCGCCGGCCGGCATCCCCGTTGCACGCCGCCGGCCCCGGCTCGGAGCAGCTCCGCGACGGAGGGACCATGACGCCCACCACCTCCCGCCCCGGCGGCGGCCGGCGGGTCTTCGTGATCGACAACTACGACTCGTTCACCTACAACCTCGTCCAGTTCCTCGGCGAGCTCGGCGCCGACATCACCGTCGGGCGCAACGACCAGGTGACGATCGGCGCCATCGAGGACGCCCGGCCGACGCATCTCGTCGTCTCGCCCGGGCCGTGCACCCCCGACGAGGCGGGCATCAGCATGGACGCGGTGGCCCACTTCGGCGCCGCGCGCGTCCCCGTGCTGGGCGTCTGCCTCGGCCACCAGGCCGTCGGCCAGGTCTACGGCGGCGTGGTGCGGCGGGCGGGCGCCCCGGTCCACGGCAAGACCGACGCGATCCGTCACGCAGGTGCGGGGGTGCTCTCGGGCCTGCCCGACCCGTTCACCGCAACGCGGTATCACTCCCTCGTGGTGGACGAGGCGCTCCCCGACTGCCTGGCCCTGACGGCGTGGAACCAGGAGGGCGTGGTGATGGGGATCGGGCACCGTGAGCTCCCGGTGCACGGCGTCCAGTTCCACCCCGAGAGCATCCTCACCGAGGTCGGGCTGGACCTGCTGGCGACGTTCCTGGGCATGGACGGGTCGGAGCCGGGCGCCGCGCCCGGGCGGGCGCCGATCGCCGGCCGCCCCCGGTGAGGACCGGTCGGAGCGCACCGGACGGCCCGGGACTCACGAAGCGTCCTGCGCAGAGGGCATCGAAGAGGGCTCGGGAGGAGCCCACGGGCGGAGGAGAGATGGTGGGCGACGTTGGAATTGAACCAACGACCTCCAGCTTGTCGAGCTGGCGCTCTCCCAACTGAGCTAGTCGCCCACGCAGGAACGGCAGTATAGCAAGCCGGCGGCGTCGTGTCAGCCGCGCGCCGCCGGACGCGGAACCCTCGACGGGACGCGGACTCAGCGCGAGCGCTTGCCGGGCACGCGCCGTCTGACGCCGGTCTTGTTCCAGGCGCGGAAGGCGCCGCCGTTCCAGACCAGCTTGCCGGGGCGCGGCCGCACCTGGTGGCTCTCGAGGATGTTGCGCTTCTCGTACGTGAAGTCGGGCAGGTCGTGGCGCTCGAGCGTGGCGCCGATGAGCCGCTCGATCGCGACCAGCTCGTGCACGTCCTCGGCGGTGACCAGGCTCACCGCGACCCCGCTCGCCCCCGCCCGCGCCGTGCGCCCGATGCGGTGCACGTAGTCCTCGGGGTTGGTCGGGATGTCGAAGTTGATCACGTGCGAGATGCCCTCGACGTCGATGCCCCGGGCGACCACATCGGTCGCCACGAGCACACTGATGCGGCCCTCCTTGAACCCGTCCAGGGCCTCCTGGCGCTGGCTCTGCGAGCGGTCGCCGTGGATCGCCTCGCAGGTCACGCCGGCCTTGTTCAGCGTGCGCGCCAGCCGCTCCGCCCGGCGCCGCGTGCGGGTGAAGACCAGCGTGCGCTCCGGGTCGTGGTGGCGGAAGTACTCCACCAGCAGGTCGACCTTCTGGTCCTGGTTGACGGGCAGGACGCGCTGCTCGATGTTCTCGACCGGCGTCGCGCTGCCGCCGAGCTCGATGAAGACGGGGTCGTGCAGAGTGTCGGCGATGATGCCCAACACGGTCTTGCTCATCGTCGCCGAGAAGAAGAGGTTCTGACGCTTGGCCGGTACGGCGTCGACGATCCGTTTGACGTCCGGCCAGAACCCCATGTCGAGCATGCGGTCGGCCTCGTCCAGGACCAGCGTGTCGACGCGGTCCAGGAGGACGTCGCCCTGGCGCAGCATGTCGAGCAGCCGGCCCGGCGTGGCCAACAGGAGGTCGACGCCCTTGCGCACGCGCCTGGCCTGGGGGTCGTACGGCACGCCGCCGAAGACGGCCACCACGCGGCGCCCGGTATACGTGGCCAGCGTCTCCCCGACCTCCTCGATCTGGCCGCACAGCTCACGCGTGGGCGTCACGACGAGGGCCGAGGGATGCGCGGTCTTGCCGTCTGCCGCCATCGGCGCAGACATGCGCTGCAGGATCGGCAGGACGAAGGCGGCCGTCTTGCCGGTCCCCGTCTGGGCGCACCCCACCACGTCGCGACCCGAGAGGACGCGCGGGATGGCCTGCTCCTGGATGGGCGTCGGCTCCACGTAACCCATGGCCCCGACGCCGGCGAGGAGGTCGCCCGTCAGCCCGAGCGCCGCGAACGCGGGGATGTCGACCTCGGGGGCCGGGCCGGCGGGACGCTCGGCGTGGCTGCGCTCCCGGTAGGACTCGTCCACGCCCTGGCCGCCGCGGCGGTCCCGGCCGCGGCCACGGTCGCGGCCCTTGCCGTCACGCTGTCCGCGCCCCGCCTTCTTCTCCTCGCGGCGGGGCTTCTCGACGTCTTCCCGGCCGGTGGCCTGGCTGCCGGCGTGGGCGACCGTCTGGCCCGCGCCGCCCCAGCGCCGCCTGCCGCCGCGGCGGCGGCGACGCTTCTGGGCCTTGCCATCCGGCGCGCCGTCCTCAGTCGCGGCCTGCCCGGCCGCGGCCGCCGCGGTCGGCTCTGTCTCGGTATGTCTCACTGGTTCTCGCTTCCTCGACGACTCCGTACGCGGCGACGCGCCGTCGTCGCCGGGGAGCTGGGTCCGCTCGCCGGGGATCAACGGGGTGCGCGGGAGTTCGTCTGGTGGGCGGCTGCCCTCGGGGCGGCCGGGATGGGTACGGACTGGTGTCCCTTTCGCTCAGAACACTGCCCGGTCGTCACAATGCCTGTGGGAGCCTGCTGCGGGAGGAACCGCCCGGCGCGCGGCGCCTGGGCGGAGAACCGGCTCCCATGCTGCATCAGACCCTGTCGGGACTCGATTGTACCCCAGAAGTCGGCCACTCATGCGAGCCCGGCGCCCGGGCGCCTCGGTCGACGGCTACGAACACCCCCTCTTCAGCTCCGCCGCCGCGCCTGTTTGGCCTGGTACATGCGCGCGTCCGCCCTGCCCAGCAGCTCCGCCGGCTCCTCCAGCCCCGGCCAGCCGGACACGACCTCCCCGTGGCTCATGCGGACGGCGATGCCCACCTCCCGTCCGGCCGCGTCCATCGCGTCGTCGACCCGTTGCGCGAGGTGGGCGGCCGAGATGTCCTCGGCGACCACGCAGAACTCGTCGCCGCCGAGGCGTGCGACCAGGTCGGTCTCGCGGAAGGCCGCACGGAGCGCCCTGGCGACCGCCACCAGCACCGCGTCGCCCCTCTCGTGGCCGTAGGTGTCGTTGAGCCGTTTGAACTCGTCGATGTCGCCGTACATCACGACCACCGGTCGGCCGGAGCGTTTGGCCCGCTTGGCCTGCTGAGGCAGCATCACGTCAAGCCCGCGGCGGTTGAAGAGCCCGGTCAGCTCATCGTGCAGCGTGAGCTCCTCGAGGCGCCGCACCTCACGCTGTCGCTCGCGGATGTCACGGGAGATCGAGAGCACGACGGGCTCGCCCTCCACCTCGGTCAGGCTCGACGCGATCTCCACCGGCACGAGCTCACCGTCACGGGCGCGACGCACGCTCTCGTAGCGGACCGTGCCCTCCCGCAGCAGCACGCGCATCATGCGCCGCAACTGACCCGGCTGGGGCGCCGCGTCGATGGCGCGCGGCGTCAGGCCCAGGAGCTCCTCACGCGTGTAGCCGAGCAGCCCGCAGGTCGCATCGTTGACTGCGATGAACGAGGTCGGCTCCGCGTCGTGGTCGAGTCCGTGGAGGTACACCGGGTCCGCGCCCTGCTCGAACAGCAGCCGATACCGCCGCTGGCTCATCTCGAGCTGCCGGCTGGCGAGTCGGGCCGCCTCGACAGCCTCCTGGAGCCGCTTGCGCTGGCCGGTGAAGTCGTCCACCGCGAGTCCGACGAGCAGGCCGATGACGATGTAGCCCACGGCCGTGGCGACGTAGGGACCCACGTGGCCGGCGCCGGAGAGCAGGAAGGCGGCGCCGGAGACGATCACCGCCCAGAGACCGGCGGTGACCCCTCCCCTCATGCCGACCACGTACGCGCCGGCCACGACCACGGGCACGCCGAGCACCTGGATCATCTCGAGGGGGACGAGGAGGACCGCCACCGCATAAGCCACCACCAGCGGCGTGATGATGGTGTGCATCCGTGACCGGCGCATGCAGGCCTCCCGGGATGTCGGTCACTTACTTGGTGCCCGCTCCGGACGGGAGTGACGCGGGCTCCGCGCCGCCTGCGCTGGCAACACCGCGGTGTGGCTCTGCGGCCGCTCCGGCGCCGGCGCTCCTACGGAACCGAGAGGGCCGCATCCCAGTCGAAGGCCGCGCCGGCGGCGGCGAGCCGGGCGCGCGTGCGTCCGTCACAGAACGCGCCCGCCAGCGCGTGCTCGTACATGGCCCTTGGAGTGTGGCCCAGCCGGACGGCCACGTCGGAGTCCGCCGTGAGCGACGTCCGCATGAGCACGGGGTCGTCGCTGCCGATGGAGCATCTGACGCCGGCCTGCAGCAAGGCCGGCAGCGGATGCTCGTCGAGCGAGCGCACGACTCCGGTGCGCAGGTTGCTCACCGGGGTGACGTCGCAGACCACGCCGCGCTCTGCCAGCTCCTCGAGCAGCGCGGCGTCCTCCACGGCGCGCACCCCGTGCCGCAGTCGCTGCGCCCCGAGGTCGTCGAGGGCGCCGCGGATCGAGGCCGGCCCCGCCATCTCGCCGGCGTGCGGCGCCGCCCTGAGCCCGCCCTCGCGGGCGATGGCGAACGCCCGGGTGAACGGTCCCGGCGGGAACCGGTGCTCACTCCCCCCCAGGCTGAGGCCGACCACCCCGCGGTCGCGGTAGCGTACGGCCCAGGCGGCGACCTGCTCGCCGATCTCGGGAGGGAAGTCGCGCGTCACGTCGGGTGTGAAGCGCAGCTCCACGCCGTGGCGCTCGCGCGCCTCTGCCGCACCGTCGCAGTAGCCCTCGAACACCTCCTGCCATGTGACCCCGCGCGAGACCGGCTCCGACGGCGAGAACAGCGGCTCGGCGTAGAGACAGCCCTGGTCGGCCAGCTCTCCTGCGTAGTCGACGACGACCTGGTGGAAGTCCCGCCGACGCCGCAGCACGGAGGTGGTCGCGATCCAGAGGCGGACGAACTGACGGAAGCTACGGAAGCGGAAGGTGCGCTCCAGGCCCTCCGCGGTGCGCACCGGAAGCCGCAGGTCGTTGCGCCGCGCGATCTCGAGAAGGCGCGCCGGCCTGATCGTGGCCTCGAGGTGCACGTGCAGCTCGATCTTGGGGTACGGGCGGACCGTCATCGGTCCATGCTACCGCAGCCCCGACCGCACGAGGGTCAGCGGGCCGCCTCGTCGGCCAGCAGCTCCATGAGGAGCGCGTCACGCCAGAGCCCGTCGGCGACGCGTTCGTAACGCCGCAGAACGCCGACGGGGCGGAAGCCCAGCTTCTCGTACACGTGGATCGCGCGGCTGTTGTCGGCCGCCGGATCCACCGTGATGCGGTGGTGTCCGCGTTCCGTGATCAGCCAGGCGATCAGCGTGCGCATCGCGTCAGGGCCCACGCCGCGCCCCTGGGCGGCCGTGCCGACGAACACGTCCACGGCCGCCGAGAAGTAGTCCGGATCGGTCTGCTCGGCATACTGCACGCAGCCGACCACGACTCCGTCCAAGAGGATGGAGAACCCGGTCGCGCTCTGCTCCCCGGTGCGCTCCCATTCGTCGCGCCGCCACCAGCGCGCCAGCTCGGGCTCCTCGAGCATGGCGCGCAGCGCCGGCAGGTCCTCAGGACGCACCGGCCGCAGCGACGTGAGACGGCCGCGGAGTCTCGGGAGGTCGCCGGACGCCACGCCTGCGAGCCGGCTTACCGGCGCGTCTCGTGCCCGCCCGCGCGCCAGACCAGGTAGGCGCGCACGAACCCGTCCAGGTCGCCGTCGAGCACGCCCTGCGCGTTGCCGACCTCGTGGCCGGTGCGCAGGTCCTTGACCATCTGGTACGGATGCAGCACGTAGCTGCGGATCTGGCTGCCGAAGTCGACCTCCATGACCTGGCCGCGCTCGGCGGCCAGCTCCTCCGCCCGCTTGCGCTCCTCCAGCTCGATCAGCCTCGACTTCAGCATGCGCATCGCGACCGCCCGGTTCTGCAGCTGGGAGCGCTCGTTCTGGCACTGGACGACGATGTTGGTCGGGAGGTGCGTGATGCGCACGGCCGAACTCGTCTTGTTGACGTGCTGGCCGCCGGCGCCGCTGGAACGGTAGGTGTCGATGCGCAGGTCGTCGTCGTCGATCTCCACGTCCACGTCCTCGCTCACGAGCGGCGAGGCGTCGACCGACACGAAGCTGGTGTGGCGGCGGTTGGCGGAGTCGAAGGGGCTCAGCCGTACCAGGCGATGCACGCCGCGCTCGCCCTGCAGCAGACCGTAAACGTTCTGGCCCTC
>ERZ747221.1084-NODE-1084-length-28532-cov-4.456229_pt1 | contig 28532 bp, 18 predicted proteins | sample MGYA00374949_ERZ747221 | MGnify/ENA primary metagenome ERZ747221 (study PRJEB28779, sample SAMN05720172) | bioreactor metagenome | isolation source: Anaerobic biogas reactor | place: USA:Washington, USA | collected 2015-08-08 ... | reverse complement strand
CTACCAGCTGCTGCTGCAGACCTTTGACCAACAAAACGCCAGTGAGGTGGTTGCCATGGCGGACGTGCGCATCATCGGCAAATGCGTGCGCCTGGAAGCGGAACTGTGATATATTGAAGAGGTGCAGAAGGCCGAACAATTCAGACGGGGTGCGTGACATGGACAGAATCAAGGGTGTAGTGAAGAGCAAAAGGGTTCAGCAGTATGCGATGATCATTCTGGGATGCTTCATCGGCGCCACAGCCTATCCCCTGTTTCTGGAGCCCAACCACATCCCCCCGGGGGGCTTTACCGTAAAACCAATCACGCCGGCGGAATAGAAGGCGGGATCAGTAATGGTGAGACGATACTGGTCCGGGCTTATATGAAACCGATTCCTACCCAATACAAACCGCTGCAAAGTGTTAATATTGCTTCATGGCAGGAAGAGAGTGCAACAGTTGAACGCTCTGATATATGCGCAGTACCGGCAGCAGCGGTAGTCGGTGAAGCAATGCTGGCTTTTGGCCTTGCTGAAGCTTTGATGGAACAGTCAGGCGGGGACAGCATGGCACAAATGCGGCAGAATTATGAGAGCTATCGGAAATATTTACAAAAGGTGTGGCAATGGGGAATATAATACTAACTGGATTTATGGGGGCTGGCAAAAGTACCGTCGGCATGAGACTGGCGGAGCGCTTGAAAATGGAGTTTGTCGACCTGGACCGGGAGATAGAAAAAGTGACCGGAATGTCCGTGAACCAGATTTTTAAACGCTATGGGGAAATCAGATTTCGTTCTGAAGAAAATCTGATGGTCGAAAAACTGGCTAAAAGGAATGGTCTGGTAATAGCTACCGGCGGCGGAACAGTCCTGCGGGAAGAAAATATGCAGATCTTGCGGAATAATGGCATTATTATTTTGCTGGAGGCCAGTCCGGAAGATATATTTGCCCGGGTGAGCCGCAAACGTGGAACCCGCCCCCTGTTAAGAAAGAATCTGACAATCGAAAACATCGAAGCAATGCTGGCGGACCGGGATCCTTTTTATCAGCAGGCCGACCATCGGATCAATACCAGTGGCAAAGATCTGGACACTATTGTGAAAGAAATAATGAACCAATGCAGAAAATAAGGCCGCCAGGACATTTCATCAGGAAGGGATTTATCAATGTCAATTTTAACGGTTGATTTGCCTCAACGCAGTTATGATATAAATATCGGACCCGGCCTTCTGGGACAGACTGGCAAAGTGGCGGCAAAATTTGCCACGGATCCGGAGGTGTACAATAAAATCCACGTTAAGCTGAGAGACCCGAATAACTGGATTCTGACTTATTGATCCCCGCCTGAGGATTTCTCTCTTCAGGGATTTCCCCGTAATCCTGACACTCTTCCATCCATGGATTTGCCGGAAGATGGAGGAGTGGATCGTTTTCTTTGCGTCACAACATTTCAACCATGACACAAAACCTGTTTGACGGAGTCCGAAACATTATTTTGGACCTCGGGGGGGTGCTCATCGACCTCGATTTTGCCACGCCGGTCCGGGAATTTGAGAAACTCGGCGGAAACAGCGCCGGATTTGATTACCGGTTGGCAATTCAGGACCCGGTATTCCGGTCATTTGAAACCGGCGGCACTTCACCGGCACAATTCCGGAAGCGGATCAGGGAAATCCTGGGTAACAAAAAGGTCACCGACGAAGAGATCGACGCCGCCTGGTGCAGCATGATGGATACCATTCCGGAGGAAAAGATCCTTCTTCTGAAAGAACTGGGACAACATTACAGACTTTTCCTTTTTAGCAACACAAATCCCATCCACATAGCCTTTTTCAGGAACCGGTTTCAGGAACAAAAAGGCTATTCTGTCGAATCGTTATTCGAAAAAAGCTTTTACTCCCATATCATCAGGGATCGGAAGCCGCATCTTTCAAGCTATGAAAAGGTGGTGAATCTGGCGGGTATCCGTAAGGAGGAAACAGTGTTCGTGGATGATTTCATCGAGAATGTCCGCGGTGCAGAGGAATTCGGAATGAAATCAGTGCACTATCTGCCCGGTACCGACCTCCGAAGCTATTTCCCTGAATAATATGGTGATAACCCAGTACAGGACTTTCTGACAATTAGGAAGTTTTTTAAATTGTTAAATTTTAAAATAAAAGTGTTGCAGAATAAAATAAATCAATTTATATTTGAACCGTACAATTCATACCAGGAATGAGCAACATGATTTTCAACAGCGGCAATTGGTGGTGGTGGAACAATGAAGTGAACCACACGTAAGCAATTTGTCCGTATTGAAAACACCTGGAAGAAGAGGGATCCGTTGTTTACGCAGCGGATCCCTCTTTTTTTAAGTTCTTTTTTTAAAACAAGTTTTAATAATACGCATATTAACCTTTAAAATTTACGAAGATGACACTACAGAAAAAAATCATGCTGGAAGATTCTGAGTTGCCAAAACAGTGGTATAATTTAACCCCGGATCTTCCCACGCCTTTGAATCCTCCGCTGGGTCCCGACGGAAAGTCCATTACCCCCGAGATGTTGGCGCCGGTTTTTCCGATGAACCTCATTGAGCAGGAAGTAAGCCAGCAGCGGTGGATTGACATTCCGGAACCCATCCTGGAAATGTTGGCCTCCTACCGGCCGGTTCCGCTGGTAAGGGCTTACGGTTTGGAGAAAGCGTTGGGCACGCCGGCCAAGATCTTTTACAAGAACGAAAGTATTTCCCCTGTAGGAAGCCACAAGGGGAATACGGCGATTGCCCAGGCCTGGTACAACAAACAATTCGGGATCAAGCGGTTGACAACAGAAACGGGAGCCGGCCAGTGGGGCAGCGCCCTTGCCTACGCTTCCGCCCTGCTGGGTCTGGAATGCAAGGTTTTCATGGTCCGTGTCAGCTTTGACCAGAAGCCCTACCGCAAGATGATGATGAACACCTGGGGAGCCACCTGTGTGCCGAGTCCGAGTACCGAAACCCAGACCGGCCGGAATATCCTGGCTGAATTTCCCGACACCCCGGGGAGCCTGGGCATCGCCATCAGCGAAGCTATCGAACAGGCGGTAACCGACCCCAAAGGGGAGACTCGCTATTCCCTGGGGTCTGTCCTTAACCATGTGATGATCCACCAGAGCATCATCGGTCTGGAGACCAAAAAACAACTTGCCAAGGTAGGGATCAAAAAACCCGACGTGGTGGTGGGATGTTGCGGCGGAGGCAGTAACTTCGCCGGGATCTCCTTCCCCTTCATGTACGACAAGGTGAATGGCGCCGATATCAAGATCGTGGGAATAGAACCCTTTTCATGCCCCACCCTTACCAAGGCACCCTTCCTGTATGACCATGGCGATGTGGCCCGGATGACACCCCTGCTTCCCATGTACAGCCTTGGGCACACCTTTATTCCCGCACCAATCCATGCCGGAGGCCTCCGCTACCATGGCATGGCTCCCCTGGTGAGCGCCGCCCTGCGCGACGGACTCATGGAAGCCCGGGCAGTCCACCAGAGCGAATGCTTCGAAGCCGGACTACTCTTTGCTAAAACCGAAGGGATCATCCCTGCTCCCGAAACAACCCACGCCATAGCTGGAGCCATCAAGGAAGCCAACATCGCCAAAGAAGAAGGCAAGGAAAAAGTAATCGTTTTCAATTTTACCGGACATGGCCTTCTCGACCTCGTGGGATATGAAAAATATATGACCGGACAGCTGAAAGACTATGAATATCCCGCTGAGGAGATTGCAAAAAATCTGGAAGTCCTCAAGGGATATCCGCTTCCGGTATAACGGACGTAACATGATATCCTTAACGAAAAGGACAGCCGGTGAATTGCGTGACAATAAAACTCCCCGCGGAAAAGCCAGAGGGGATTCAAATCCCGGAAAACCGGGATGAGTTCGACGGGTTTCAGCACCGGATCAGCCATAAGCTGAGACCTGGGCTTAATGCTTGCCTCGCACAAAGAACGGATATAGTCAATCCGCTCGCCGGAATTCACCGGCTGTTTCTTGTAAAACCATTAAAATTTCTTAACTTGATATCCTGATCCGTGATAATATAAAACAAACTGCCATGTTCCTGATTGAAATGCTACCTGCAGAATACGGGGATTGCCTCTGGATCGAATACGGAAAACCCGGAGGCAGGAGATACAGGGTTCTGATCGACGGCGGACTTGCCGGGTGTGGAAAAATCCTGCGGAAAAGAATCAAAGAGCTTCCCGTTGCGGATCGCCGCTTTGACCTGGTTGTGGTCACCCATTACGATACCGACCATATCAACGGTATTATCAACCTGCTGAAAAACATGCCCGAAGGATTTGGCTTTGACTATTTCTGGTTCAACGGCTACGACCAGATCAAACCCCAAGGCACCCGATGGGTAACCCAGGGAGAGGAACTGTCAGATCTTCTGAGAAAATTGGAGGCAAAAACAGCCCGGCAATTCTGGAACAAACCCTTTCGCCGAAAGGCTGTCATGCTGCCTGATACAGGTCCACCCAAAAGTATCAGACTGAAAGGAGGCATGAAAATGACAGTCCTGGGACCCAATTCCAAAGGTGTGAATTTGCTCTTCAAGGAGTGGGACAACGTGGTCAAACAGGAGAAAGCAGCTGCCAAACTCCGCAAGGATCCGGAAACGGCTCCTGAAGAAGATGAGACCTTCGTACCCCGGGATTTGAGAGAAATTCAGGTGGCCTCCCTGGCCGCCTCCGGATTTGAGGAAGATGACTCCGTCGCTAACGGCAGTAGCATCGTGTTGCTCGCTGAATATGAAAACCAGCGGGTCTTGCTGACCGGTGACGCCTTCCCCGGCGATATCCTGGAAGGACTCTCCCGAATATCGGGAGACAGCGGTAAAATAACCCTCAGCGCCGTTAAACTCTCCCACCACGGAAGCAAAAACAACAACAACAATGATTTTTTCAGCGCACTCGACTGCCGGAATTTCATGGTTTCTACCAACGGAAAAAGACATGGCCACCCCGACCGGGAAGGAATTGCCCGCGTAATTCACAACAAACGGGAAGAACCGACCCTTTATTTCAACTATAACCATGGAAACAGTCTTGTGTGGTCCGACGCCGGACTTCAGCAGAAATACGGCTACAAAACCGTCTACGCCGATAACGGCCACCTGAAAATCGATCTGACCGGGCAGCCTCATTAATATAAAAATTAACACTTTTCAAAATTAACCCCTCCTGAACCGCATTTTCAGAAAATCATCATCTTTATACGCTGCCGGGAAGGATCAGGCTGAGGGCTCGGTTGGACCCGCTGCTGATCACATTGGTTCCCGCTGCCTGTGGTTTTCTGAAAATGACCGGCCTTGAACGACAGCACGGAAGTGTTGATCATTGTTCCGATTTCAGAACCAATCAGGGATAAGTGGTTAAAAAACAATCATGGGGACAAAAAAGCCACCATTCAGACGAAGGTGGCTTTTAACAGCTATTGTAAGGTATTATCTGCGGCTACGGATCGACGAACTTTCGCCGATGCTTTCGCTGCTCCGGGATGTGCTGACCGAAGAGGAGCTTCTGCCGGAGTTGCTTCCGTAGGAGCTGTTGCCGGAACTCGCGGGCCTGGAAGCCATTCCGGCATTTCCTGAAGAACCTGCGTTGATCGGGCGGCTGGATACCCGGGAACTTGGGGATGAACCGCTGTTGGTAGCTGCAGGCCGTGTCACAGGGGCTGTGCGGGGAGCCATTTCCGTGCGGGTACGGCTTCCTGAGTTGACCTCAGCGGAAGGGCGGCTGTTAGCCGGGGCACCCGTGAAGACCTCACTCCCGGAGGAGCTCCTTGTGGTGCCGGTGGCAGCGGGACGGGAAGCAGTTTTGCCGGTCACTTCGGGAGCCGCGGCCCCGGAAGTGCGGGAGCGGCCTTGGCTGGCGACGGCGGGGGCGGCTGACCTGGTGGCGGCAGAACGGGAGTAGGTGGTAGCACCTGTGACAGGCGCCGACCTGCGAGTCTCCACAGCCTCAATGTGGGTGACACTTTTGCCAGTGGCATTGGCTTCGCTGCGGAAGGTTCCCGATTCACTCCGGGAACGGGAGGCGACCGAAATGTCATTCCTTCGCTCAGCCACAGCAGCAGTAGATTGAACCCTGGCATTATCAGGAACGGAATTTCTGATGCGACTTCCACCGGAAGCTTCTACCCGGGTCCGGTTGTTTTGGGTAGCCACCCTCGCATAAAGGGCCTTGCCTTCATCCTGCAGCTCGGGGTGGGAGTAAGTATCCTTGTAATAACCCTTGCTGATGTTCTTGTGGACATCCTTCGACCAGTGCCTTATACCGGCATAGTAGAAATCGTAGTATCCATGGTAGCGCACGTGATCCCAGTGGCGGAAGCGGGCGTAATAGTGGTTGTGCCAGTTGTAGTGGTAACCATAGTAGTAGTGATAATACCAAGGATTCCAGGCATACCAGCTTGAAGGCCAGTAACCCCAGTACCAGGGAGAATGCCATGCCATGTAATCAGGAAGATAGATGTACCGAATCATCGGCCAGGCTGCAATCTCCCAAGGGGAAGTGTAGATCACCATCACTTCGACATTTCTGACAGGCCTTCCTGAATATCCGGGATTGGCCGTTCTTCCGTTATCAGCATAATTGGGTTCAATGATGTAGTTACGGCCGTAAAGGGCTTCGTCGCCTACCAGTTGGATCTCCACCGATCCGTTGCGGAAACGCTCTACTGTAAAGACAGCCACGTCCTGCCGCTGTTTCTTGTTTAAAGCAACACTCAATACGATATTGTGTATGTTACCGTCGACATAGTCGGTAACCATGATGTAATCAACCAGGTTGTCCCTGTTGAGGTCGAGATTGTTGATCCCTGATTCCTCGCTGTTCAGCGCCATTTCGAAGCCCTCCAGGGTTTCCGACTGCTGGAACAGGTCCATGACGGCAAAAAGATTCAGGTTGTCACCCGGGAGTCCCAGGTGTTCCTCCGGCCAGCCCTGAGCCTTGACTGTTGTCCCGGTTACGATCAGGACTGCGAGAACTGCGGTGGTGAATAAAGCTTTCATTTTGTTTTTTGTTACTGAAGAACCATCTCTTCGCTATAAGTAAGGCAAATGGCGTACCAAACCGGAATTATTCACCGATAATACCGGGCCATTCACCGGCAGATTCAATCTAAATCCCTTATTAATAATAAATTGTAAAACACAAAACCAGAAGAAAAGCAATCCCGGAATATTCGGATCATTCACTCCGGATCAGCTCCTCCGGAAAAGGTAATTCCAGATCTGTTGTTTTCGCTGTTCAGGGGCTCTTTCAGATCTTCCGTATGAAGTTGTTGAGGGCAAGGGCGATGACATATTAATGCATTGCATTTCACCTCTCTTGCGGATCACCAAGCCCGCCTCCCGGAAGGTGTCGATATAGCGCTACAAACGACCGCTCCTAAATTCCCGGCTTCCGCGCCAACATGCCGATGTTGGCCGAAGTGTTTCCTGTCACCATTTTCATGATCCGCAATAAACGGTCTGTTTTGGGTTGGTCCATTGTACTTCAGATAATTTTTCAATAATTTGTCTTAAATGCAAGATTTTTAACCAACTTAAAACCACAAAACCCTACCTTCGCATTATCGGGGGGATCATCTGTTTCCACCCAATTAACCAAAATTCCATATGATGAGACGAATAATTTTTTTGGCAGCCATCGCGGCGGTACTGCTGGTAACCGGGTGCACCCCGCAACTCGCAAAAACCGTATGGCTCGATGAGATGGACCTCAGCAGCATGGAGACTGGCTGGGGCTCGAATCACGTAAAAAAGTCAGTGGACAGGAATCCGCTGACCATCAATGGCGTAGTTTTTGAACGAGGTGTAGGCACCCATGCCATCAGCAAATACCTCGTTGACCTGAAGGGAAAAGGGAGGCGGTTTATCGCTTCGGTGGGAGTAGATGACGAGGTGACGGGGAAGGCATCCCTTGAATTTTTCGTTTTGGGCGACAGGAAGATCTTGTGGCAGAGCGGAGTGATGACCGATACCACCGCGGCCTTGCCGGTTGACGTCAACATCCGGGGTATTCAGAAACTGGCCCTGCTGGTCACCGACGGGGGTGACAACATCAACTATGACCATGCCGACTGGGCTGATGCCCGATTCGAAATCAGGGGTGACACGATCCTGCCCGCTCTGTCGGCTCCCGCCACCGATTCTTATATTCTGACCCCTCCCCCTGGGGATGCCCCCCGCATCAACGGTCCGTCGGTGACAGGAGCTACCCCCGGAAGACCTTTTATGTACAAAGTCCCCATCACCGGCAAGCGACCCATGACCATCATCGCAGCCAACCTGCCGGCAGGGCTGTCAATGGACACCACCACCGGATTGATCACCGGGAAAGTGAAACAGGAAGGGGAATATACAATCGACATCAGAGCCAGGAACGAAGCGGGGGAAGCTGCCCGGAGCCTGAAAATCGTCATTGGCACCCACAAGCTGGCACTGACGCCGCCCATGGGATGGAACAGCTGGAACAACTGGGCATGCGCGGTAGACCAGGATAAGGTAAAAGCTGCCGCCGACGCCATGGTGAGCAACGGATTGATCGAACACGGATGGAGTTATATCAACATCGACGACTGCTGGCAGGCCCGCGGGCGCACCAAAGAAGGAGAGCTGCTCCCCAACGAAAAATTCCCCGACATCAAAGGGCTGGCCGATCATGTTCATAGTTTAGGACTGAAAATCGGGATCTACTCTTCGCCGGGACCCACCACCTGTGCCGGTTACCCGGGAAGCTACCGGTACGAACTGCTTGATGCCCGCACCTGGGCCAAATGGGGTATTGACTACGTGAAATATGACTGGTGCGGATACAGCAGGGTAGTGGAAGACAACTCCCTGGAAGCTTACAAAAAACCATATTTGGTGATGCGGGAAGCCTTGGACCGGATCGACCGCGATATCGTCTACAGCCTCTGCCAGTATGGGATGAAGGATGTCTCCACCTGGGGGGCTGAAGTGGGCGGCGACTTATGGCGCACCACCGGCGACATCGGCGATTCGTGGAACAGCCTCTCCTCAATTGGCTTTGCCCAGGATAAAAACTCCCCGTATGCGGGGCCTTCGGCATGGAACGACCCCGACATGCTGGTGCTGGGATATGTGGGCTGGGGTGCCAACCTCTCCCCCACCCGGCTTACCCCTGATGAACAATACAGCCACATCTCCCTCTGGTCGCTGCTGGCAGCACCCCTCCTGCTGGGCTGCGATATGGAGCGCCTCGACAACTTTACCTTGAACCTGATCACCAACGACGAGGTCATTGCTGTGAACCAGGATGTGCTGGGGAAACAGGCCGTTCCCGTTGTCAGGGAGGACGGTGTGGAGATCTGGGTTAAAGAGCTGGAGGATGGCAGCACGGCAGCGGGGATCTTCTACCTGGGGAACCGGACCAACGATCCGGTAGCGATGTTCAACTGGGACAATGAAAATACATCACGGAAAGTCACCGTAGACCTGACCAGCTTGGGATTCACGGGTGAATGCACGGTCAGGGACCTCTGGCGTCAGAAAATGGTGGGCACCTTCACCGGCAGTTTCGACACCGAAGTGCCTTTCCACGGCGTGGTGCTGGTGAAGATCACCCCTAGAGAATAATCTGGTGCAAAAAGCCGTCAACCTTCCGGCTTCCGGGAGGAGATTGTAGTGCCGGCGGGGAAAGGGAACACCGGGGTTCCCGGAAATCAGCTGATTTCCAGCACCTGGCTGGAATTGATAAACAACGTTTGTCCTATTCCGTCGTAACCCAGAAAAAGCTCCTTTCCGAGGTGTTTAGCCTGTTCAATTCCAAAGCCTATCAAGGTAAGGCCGGCATTTTTCGATCGCTCATTCACCAGGCTTTTAAACGGGATATGAGGTTCTTCCCTGATCCATTCAATATTGTTTTTGGTGATGGGCAACCTGCCGATGTTAAGCAGTTCATCCTGGGCTTTCTGGAGCGACTCGAACTGTTCTTCCTGGTAAATCTGGAAGATACGGATATCTGACTTCTTCCATGCCGGGTGCCCCAGCATGATGTAACTGAGCAGAATCATCAGGTTGGCATTGTCGTAATCGTAACTCCGTATCCAGATGTGGATGCCCCCTTTGTAAAAGATGGGCTGGGTAGAGCAGCCGATAATGCCGATATCGAATCCTCCCGCTCCAATCAGGCCCAGATTATCGATGATCTGGTCCAGTCCTTCGGGTTCATCCTTGAAGAATTCGAGCAAAACCAGGTTGTTCTCCATACCTGAAATTCCGGGGATCTGGATCGATTGAGCGATGGCAGAGGTATAGGATGGGGAGATCAGGGTGTCGATGTACACCTGGTTTGTGGCCGAGTCGAAGCGTTCGCGGAGGGTCTCCAGGTTTTCACGCGCTTTTTTGTTGGTTTCGCTGGAATAGTAGCCATGAATTTTGTGGATATAGGTGCCAAAACCATATTTATAGCTGATCCAGTTGAGGACCTGGAAGGCCGTATCGCGTTTGAAGGATTCCGTGGAGATGCACAGGGCACTGGGGCGCCATTCGGAACTCCTGTAACGGGTCTGCCGTTTCTGCATGTAAACTTGCAGATTGCGGCTTAACTGGTAAAGCGCGTTAAAGAAAATATTGGCCAACCCCTTCCTGTTCTTGTGGTAATTGTCGATATAGAGGTAAATCAAGAGCATGACCGCTATGGCCAGGATGGCATAGAGGGTACTGATTTTGAACATGATGACTACCGACGCCACAAATCCGGTCAGCGAAATGGCCCATTTGGATTTGAAGGAGGGACGGTAAGATGGGGAGGATCCGAAATGGTGGAGGAAAGAGATCAGGCAGAGAGAACCGTAGGTCACCATGAAAAACATGGAGATGATGCCAGCCACGGCGTTCACATTTCCGAGCCCCACGAAGAGGAAGGCGATGATACAACTGACGAGGGAGGCGTTGTAAGGCTCATTCTCTTTCCCCTTTCCGGCAGCCAGCCACCGGTTGATCTGTTCCGAGGGGAAAAAACTGTCTCCGGCTAAGGCCTGAAGGGTACGGGGCGCCACCAGTACCGAGCCGATGGCGGATGATAACGTGGAAGAGGCCAGTCCCAGGGGAATGACCAGGGCTCCCGCAATCGCTATCTTTCCCATGATTAACTGGTCGTTGACCAGCTCTTCAACCGAGGCGGAATAGGCCAGTTTCCAGACAATAAAAAAGTAAACCACCATGCCTGTCAGGGTCCCCCCGATGGTTCCGATGGGTATCGACCTGCCGGGATTTTTCAGATCCCCTGATAGTCCGACCCCGGCAGTCATCCCTGTGAAAGCAGGAAAGACGATGGCGAAAACCACGAAAAATAGCTGGGGATTCCGGAATTCTATGTTACTGACGGGATATTCAGCAAGGGCATTGGGGGTGGGCTTTCCCAGGAAAAACATCAGCAGGCTGAACACCATAATACCGCCAACCAGATAAAGGACCTTAATCCCCATATTGGCGCCCCTTTTCAGGATCATAAAGGTGAGGATACCCATCACCAGAAGGCTAATGACCTGACGGGGCAATTCCCAGCCAAAATGACTGGCAAAAAGGTTGAAAAGAAACTCGAACGATTCAGTGAAGGCAATAATATAAAATGCGATACTGATAGTTTGGCTCAGATAGAGGGAGATGCCGATGGTCCCTCCGATGTTCAGTCCGAAGGAGCGGCTGACGATGAAATATTCGCCTCCCCCTTCGACACGTTTGTTTGTCGCCAGTTCGGAAATGGCCAGTGCGGTAGGGATGGTCACCAGGTGCCCCAACAAAATGATCAGTACCGCGCCGATTAACCCCAGGGTGCCCACGGCATATCCCAAACGGAGAAAAAGAATGGCTCCTAGAATGGTGGAAATTGCCGTGATATACACGGGTCCCGTTCCGAAACGCTTTTTCTGGTTTAGTTCGTCCTGCATACTATTTTTTTGTTCGTAAAAATAACAATTTTCAGTCCCTTATTATTTGGGGGTGGAATCCTGATGTTTCCGGTATTTGGTGATATGGGTGGCTGCCTCCAGCATGGTGGTCACCCAAATCCTGTCATCGTTCTCTTTCAGGAATTGCAGCAATTCACGGTGAGCTTCGGCAGAGACGTCGATGTCGTGTTCCCCTCCCACGCCGTGGAAGAGAAAGACCAGCAGGGAGTGGCTTTCCATGGCTTTTTTCACCAGGCCGATCAGCTGTTCTCCGCTTTCCCCATTGATCATAAAGCTGCCCACATAAGGAAGAGCGACGGTCATGATATTTTCCATTTGAGCACGGACGCCCCGGGCCACGGGAAACTCATTCATCACCTCCTCCACAAAGGATTGTCCGCCGGCCAGGGTATCGCCACAGGTATAGGCAAAACTGCGTGTTTTCTTTCCGTCGACGCCTTCCAGGATCAGGTTTGTAATTTTGATTTCCTCCATGAAGCGGGCGACGCTGTACCGGCTCAGGTCATTTTCGGGATTCACCCAGGAACGGCCGGGCAGACTGGCGTCGCAGGGATGAAACAGGGTATGGTTGCCCAGTTCGTGGCCGTTGGCGGCAGCCCGTTTCCATTCGAAGCTTCTGTTGCGGAAGGGCACCGAATTTCCGGGGATGTAAAAGGTGCCTTTCATGCCGTGGGCGTCGAGCTGGCGGATGGCCTGGTCGAGGTGGACATTCAGTCCGTCGTCGTAGGTGAGGACCACAGCGCAGGATTTCCCGCGCCAGGGGTGGCTGTCGGCAAATTCGGCATCCCAGGTTTGAAAGGGAGAGGCCGGCAATCCCGCTTTGTTGTACAGGTTGGCCCCGTCGGGATTGTCGGCCCAGGCATACCTGGCCCTTTCGGGACGGGCCACCGCATGGTGGCGTAACGAAATCCGGTCACCCGTGATACGGGCTTCGGCAGGGAAGTATTTTCCGTCGGCCCCGGCTACCTCAAAGCGGGCCAGGGGCTCCCCGTCCCGGGAAACCAATCCGCTCCCCACATGGTCAAAGACCAGGAGCATCGAGTCGCCGCTGACGGTATGGGATTGATAGAGAGGTCCCGACCAGACCACCGAGGTATCGCCGTAAGCCAGCCTGAAAGCTCCCAGGGCGAGGCGTTCCCCCACCTCCTTTTTATTCAGGGGATGGATGTCGTTCCATTCGCCCAGGTCAATAGTCACCGCCATGGCAGTGTTGGTTTCCCCGAGGGCCTTTCGCTGGGCTTCCCTGAGTTCGGCCCACTGGCTTTCGGCAGGAAGATAGTCGACCTCCATAAAGTTGGCCAGTTGCACGAAAAGGAAGGGAAGGTCTCCCTGATTCCACTGGTTGCGCCAGTCGCGTATCAAGGCGGGCAGGTATTCGCGGTATGCTTCGGCGTTGCCGGCGTTGGTTTCCCCCTGGTACCAGAGAAATCCTTTGGCGGCATAGCCCGTCACGGGGGCCACCATGGCATTGAAGAGGGCCGCGGGTTGGTTCTGGGCGCTGAACTGGGGTATCCTCGGCCTGGGGGTGAAGACCTCGCCTACCTTATAGTGCCACTCACCGCGCAGGTCAACGGTGTGACCGCCGGCCTCCAGAAAATAGGGTTTGTCAGGCACAAATCCCCCCTTCCCCGAGTCGTTGGTGACCCGTACGACAATCAGGTTCTTCCCCGCCTTGAGAAGCCCTTCGGGCACCGTATAACGGCGGGGAGGATACTGGTAGGTGATGTTACCTACCTGCCGGCCATTCACATACAGAAAGTCGGAGTCGACAATCCTGCCCATGAAGAGGCGTGCGGGAAGACCTGCCATAGAAACGGGAATATCGATTTCCCTGCGGAACCACACCACACCGTCGAGGTTGCGGATGCCCTGATCCTCCCAGAAACCGGGGATGGTGAAGGGTTTCCATCCCACCGGAATATAATCGGGCGATTGCCACGCTTCGCGCTGGCCGCGGTCGGCCGCCGGAGCTGCGGGATTCCTGGGAGGGGGATTAAAAGCCCCGGACCTTGGGCTGCGTGGAACCTTATTTGTTTCTATGGTTTTCAGGATGCCGGGGAACTCCCGGAATCCCGCTTCGCTGATCCACGCCTCGATGGGTGTTCCCCCCACGCTGGCATTGACAAGCCCGACTGGGACACCATATTTTTCGTGGACGGCTTTTCCGAAGAAATACGCGACGGCCGAAAACCCAAGCACATCCCGAGGGTTGGCTTCCTTCCAACTACCCGGAGGAAGATCTTTCTGAGGGCCCCGGAGATTGGTCACCGTGGGAATGAAGAAGTGGCGAACCGCGGGAAAACTGGCACCCGCGATTTCCCGGCCATACTTTTCTTTCACCCGCTCCATGGGAAGCACCATATTCGACTGACCGGCACAGATCCATACGTCACCAAAGAGAATATTAGTGACTTTCAGGGTATTCTCCCCTTTAAAAGTCATTTCCCAGGGGCCTCCGGCAGTCTGGGCAGGCAGGTTAATCAGCCAGGTACTGTCCCTGCCTGCGGTAGCCCGGTATTTTTTGTTTTTAAAGGTAAGGGTCACTTTTTCCCCGGGTGATGCCCAACCGTTGATTTTTAAGGGCACATCGCGCTGCAACACCATGCCGTCACTGATCAGCTGGGGGAGGGTGATCCGGGCAGTCACCGGTACCGGACCAAAAAGGAAGGCGCAGATGACCATCAACCGGATCGCTGCGCGGGATATACGGAAAAACCTCTCCATTTCAAGGATTTTTTGTTCGAAACTCCAAATATACCAATCTTTGGGAAAGCTGTCGCTATCACAAAGGCACAATCCTGGCGGGAGTGATCAGCCCGGTCACCGCAACACAGACGCCCCTTTTTCAATCACCGTGCAGGGTATAAAATAAGGCCTGCCGGGTACCATGGAACAACTGTTAAGGTCAGGCCAATTCCCTGACTGCCTCAATCATCGCCACAATGTTTTCCAGAGGCACATTGGCCTGAATATTATGCACCGTACTGAAGACGAAGCCGCCATCCTTGCCCAGGATGTCGCATTGCCGCAATACTTCTTCCCTGACTTGCTCCGGTTTTCCGTATGGGAGGGTTCTTTGCGTGTCAATGCCCCCGCCCCAGAAAACCAAATCCTTCCCATACTCCCTTTTCAGATAAACAGGATCCATTCCTGCGGCCGATAACTGAACCGGATTGATGATGTCGAAACCGGCATCAATGAATCGAGACATCAGCGATTCCACCGCCCCGCAGGAGTGTTTAAAGGTCTTCCAGCCGGTATTGGAATGAATCCAGTCGTTGATTCTCCTGTAGTAAGGCAACCACAAATCGTCAAATTGCTCAGGCGAACAAAAAGTCGATCCCTGGGTTCCAAAATCGGTTCCGCAAACATAAACAGCATCCAGGTCATCCCCGGCCACTTCATTGATTCTGCGTAAATTCCCGAGAGCGATTTCCGTTTGTCTTTCAAAGATCGCTTTAACATAATCGGGGCGAATCAGGGTGCTTATGTACCATTCGGCAATATCGCGGATACCTTTTGGATGTTTCAGTTGTACCGCCGGTACCAGGGCGATATCTCCCAGGGCGGTGCCGCCCAATCCAGCGATGACAGCTTTTCCCGTTGCCCGGGCATTCCGGGCCGATTCTTTCCAAAATGAGAGCTCCTTTTCCGGAATTGGCACAAATTCTTCCAGATTGTGCCTGACATCCGGGGTCTCTTCATCAAAGGGTTCCTGCCTAATGATTGCATCAAAGAAATAACCTGCCCGCGGCATCCTGGATGACGGAGGTGCCGTAACATCACCCCCGGGGTATGCCAGCCAATCGCCGTTTTCATCGTCAGTAACATTGAAACCATCGGGTACCAGAACGGTTTGCCCCCAAAAGGTCGTGAGTTCCTTCATCGGCCCATGGTTGTAGATCCCAAACATATTGTTCATACCCCAGGCCCCGACAATATCTATACCCATCGCCGCGATCAGGTCATCCTCAATGAGCCCCAGCATCTGATAGGGTTCAATCACTCTGACAGGCCGGGATTCCAATCCGTAATATTTCCGCAGTTTTTCTACCGGAAGTACATGGATTCCGGTAACGGAAGTCGAGCCAAAATCAATGACAACCCGGTCAGGCTGTCTGTGATTGATGGTCGAACAAAATCTTTCTCTTGATTGCATATAAACGTGTTTTCAGATAAAGAATAGCTCCCCGGACCGGACAAGTCTGATCAGAGGCTTCAGAATCCCCGTACCGGCCGGTTAGGGTCGAAAGTTACGATTTCTGCACGTACTGACCGGCGTATAACGCGACATATTTTATCGGGAAATTGTAATTGTATCGTACCTTTGTTTACTAATTTCAGGAATTAAAGAGATATTCATGATGAAAAAGATCTTGTTAATCAGTGTTTTTTCCGTTCTCTGGCTTACCGGCATGGCCCAAAGCAGCGCCAGGCTCAGCCTTAACCCGGAGACCAACAAGGTGTACCGTTTTAAGCTGTCGTCAGAACAGACCACCAGCCAGACCGTCCAGGGGATGACCCAGAATGTGGAATCTAACAGCGTATATGTGTGTTCTTTCAAGAAGATGGATTCCACCCCTGATTTCCTGGTCTTCGAAGTCCGGTTCGACACCATCGATACCAGGACCAATGCCATGGGAATAACGACCGTCATCAGTTCCGTGAGAGAAGGGGACGTCACCTCGAAAGAGACTTCAGATGTTCTCTCTTGTTTCATGAACCGCCTGACCCAAAATGCCCTGTATGTAAAGATCGACCATGCAGGTCATGTCCTCGACATTGTCAACGCCAAAATGTTGTCCGACATCATCTTGAAAGATACTGCTTCGATTACGGTAACAGGAGTTACGGGCGATGCTATCAAAAAGCAGGTTGTCAACATGGTGAGTGCGAACGGTCTGAAAAACATGATTGAAGCCATCACCTGGAACCTTCCCGGGAAGGAGGTTTCCACAGGTGAAAACTGGCAGATCCTCCAGGCAATGGATTCGGGGGGAATGAAGCTTGACATTGTTACCATTTACAAACTGGAGAACGTAAAGGAAAATGCGGTCTCCGTCACTGCCCAGTCAGACATCAAAGCCGCCGCCAACGCTACTCCGATCAATTCCGGAGGGGCCACGGTTACCTATGATGACCTGAAGGGGATGAGCAAAATTTCCCTGGTCGTCGACAAGCATACGGGATTCACGGCAGAAAGCACGGGAAAAACAAGTATTTCGGGGAACCTGGGCGTCAGCGCTCCCGGGGTGAGCATGCAGATCCCCATGACCATCAACAGCGAGACCAGGGTGAAAGCCCTGTAGTTCCCCGGAATCATCAGACAGCCATGATCAATTACACCAGCCGGGGTAAGTAACCTTTGTATGCCCGGTCGTGCAAGGCTGGCGAAAACAAACAAATTATCCACATGAAGAATCTTCTCCTCCTTTTGCTGACTATTTCCTCGCTGTCAGCCCGTTCCCAGAATATTAAAGGATTCGTCCGCCTTGAAAAAGATAACTCCCCTGTTCAGTTTGCGTCGGTCGGACTTGTTCAACTTCCTGATTCGGGACTGGTCAGGGGGACCATTACCCTGTCGGACGGGAGTTTCCTGATCGACAATGTGAAACCTGGTGATTATCTCATCAGGGTCAGCTTTGTGGGTTACCACCCCGAAGAAAAAGCGGTTTCCGTGGTGACGGGTGCTCCTGACATTGTCATGGACACTCTCTTCCTGAGGGGGACCACCACGGAAGTCGGCGAAGTGGAAGTGGTGGCCGAACGGCTGAAAGGAAAGGAGATGGTTGACCGCACGGTCTATTCCGTTCCGGAAGCCATCGCTAAGACAGTCACCACCGGATACGAATTGCTGAAACGGATTCCCCAAATAAACGTCGATTTCCAGAACAACATCACCCTGAACGGGAGCAGCAATTTTATCATCCAGGTAGACGGGAGGCAGCGGACCCGCGAATTCCTGGCCAAACTTCTGCCTACCGACATCGAAAGCGTCGAAATTATCAGCAATCCTTCGGGGAAATATGAGGGGAATATCGACGGGGTGATCAATATCATCCTGAAGAAAGAAGCGCGGTTTGGGTTAAGCGGCAACACCAGTCTGAGTACCAAGCCTTTCAACAAACCCACCGACGCCCTGACCGGAAGCCTCGACTACGGCCTCGGAAAGATCACCTTTTATGTGACCGGCTTAGCGGTCCGCCAGAAGCTCAACATCGGCACCCAGGTTGATAGCCGTTTCGCCAAGATTGACTCCCTGAACAACACCTCGGGAAAAGGCGCAATCGACGTCTCCATGGCGTCAGTAAACGGCGGTTTCGATTATTACCTCAACGACAAGAACAACCTGAGCCTCAACCTCAACCTGCAACCCATCAGGCAGGAGATCGACATGGTCAACCAATCCCGGCTGTTCAGGAACGGCAATCCCCGGAATTCCCTGGAATCGGTGATCGATTATCGCCTTCGCAGCGGAGAGAGTTCTATTTCCCTGTTTTACCAGCGGAAGTTTCAAAAACCCCTGCAAGAGTTCACCGCCGAAACCAACCTCTACCGTTTCAATTCCCGGCAGGATAATGATTTCGCCAACACCTGGTTTTCGGGAAACGACAATTCCGTTATTAACAAATACAGCCGTTACGAAGATGACCTGAACGACAGGTATTACGTCTCCGGAAAATTCAACTATGCCCATCCGGTTGGGATGAATGCCAAAATCGAAACAGGATACCAGCTCTATTACCAGAATCTGGGATATGATTTCACCACCAACAGCCAGCAATCGGGCAATCTGTTTGAATATAACGAGATGCGTCATTCGGTATACGGCGGAATTACCCTGAATCTGAAAAAGATAGGTTTCCAGGCTGTCCTGCGGATTGAAAACAGCCAAATCAAGGCCGATTCGGTCACCAATCCCAAATATAGCTGCTATCTCCCCTCCCTCAACCTGCAATATAAATTTTCATCGTCCCACAACCTGAAATTCACCTATAACCGCAGGATCAACCGGCCGGGGATTTACGACATGAACCCTTATTTCAAGATCGGTGAGAATTATGACGTCACCCAGGGAAATCCGGACCTGAAACCCGACTACCGTGATCGCCTGCAGATGACCTACACCTGGAATTTCGGCAGCAACTACTTCTCGCCGTATTTGTACCATGAGTTTTATGCCGACAGGGTTGGCAGGCAGATCGAAGTGACGAAGTCCGCGGTCACCAATACTTGGACCACCCTCACAAAACCCTATAACCTGATCGACGGATATGAGACCGGCGGAGGCGTCAACGCCATGCTCTGGTTCTTTAACTTCAGCGCTCGGCTCTACAAGGGACATTTCAATGAATACAAGGGTTCATCTGTCGTGATACCTGCAACGGATTACTATTCATCCAGCATTACCGGCACCGCTTTTAAACAACTCGACAAGAAAAAGACACTGACAGCATTTGCCTACCTGAGTTATAACGGAGTGAGCATGAACGCACAAAGTAAAACCTACAGCCTTCCCCTGTATGGCTTTGGCGGGCAGAAACAGCTGAAGAACCACACGTTCGGGATCTTCTGGCTCCTTCCTTTTTCCGGGGAGATTGACCTGAACAGGATAGAAACCAAAACCCCCGCCTTTGGTTCGACCAACATCACCCGGTTCGATGCCGCCAATTTCATCCAGTTCTCTTACTCCTACCGGTTCACCAAGGGCAGGAGCGTAAAAAAACTGGGGCGCAAGGTGGAAATAGAGAGCGACAGCAAAGGCCAGACCATTGGCATGTAAACACAAAAATTGTGTGTTCAGGGGTTAACATCTGAAAGAGGTGCGTAACTTCGGGTATCTGAGATATGGGGGCCGGGGTCGCCTTAACGGTTACCCGTTAATCAGCTCCCCGGATATCCTGATCGCTATTCACAGGTAAAATTACGACCATTATTATCAATATGGAAATCCTGAACGATGTAATGTACAAAAGGTCGGTCTCCGGGTACGAAGCTATAGTTTTAACAAATGAAACAGATTCGAGAACGCATGCATTTAGCCTTTATTCTCTTTTCAAAGCTTTTTCAGCATTTCGCTGCTGGCCAGCAACACGATTTCCCTCCCATTCCAGTTCAGGGTACAGGATTTATTCCGGCGATGGACCGACGACAGAAAGTTGGTATTGATGAGAATAGAGCGGCTGATACGCTGAAAGCCGCCGGAGGGCAATTTTTCCTCCACGGCAGCCAGGTTCACCGAAACCAATAGGAATCTTTCAGGAGAGGTAAATACCTTGGTATAGTTATGGTCAGCTATGCAATAGAGGATATCTCCGGGATGCACCAGATTAAATCCAGTGGTTGTGTTAAAGCGGATCTTTCCTGAATAATCGCGGATAAACTGCCATAATTTCGCCTGCTGAAGTTCAGCTTCCCTGCCGGAAGTAAACCGTTCGACCGCTTTGATAAGATCCTCCTTGTCCACAGGTTTCAGCAAATACCCCAGCGCATTGGTTTTAAAGGCCTCCACCGCATATTTGTTGTATCCCGTGACGAAAATGATCTGAGGGGATGATTTTCCCCTGCAAATTTCGTTTATGATGTCAAAGCCGTTCATCCGGTCCACTTCAATATCCATGAAAAGCAGATCGGGATGATTCTTATGGTACTTTTTTATCGCCTCATCCGAGCCGTTGGCAGTAGCCGCAATTTTTATCAGGGGACAATTCTCCCGGATCAGGGTTGTAAGCAATTCAACTGCATCCGGTTCATCGTCCACGATCATGCAGGTAAATTCTGGTCGCATCTCGTTCAGTTTCGACCAAAGATAGTGATTTTTCAGGCTCTGGCTACCGCCGGATCTTTCCCTGTGAAAGGGATACGGATATTCACACGGGTTCCGGCTGGCTTTTGATTTTCATCCAGCAAATCTTCGATCTCCTGAAAGATCTTAGGTTTTCCCTGCTGGTTCAAACGGTCATACATGGCCTGTAACATCTTCAGTCCCTGCCGGGTGGACCCGGTATTCAACTGTGCCGCCTTTTGCCTGCCAATGCCGTTGTCTTCGATGGATACCCTGATTTCGTTTCCACTTTTCACTATGGACAGATCCAGTTTCCCTGTTGTTTCCAGCCGCGCCAGACCATGTTTCAACGCATTCTCCACATGGATTTGCAGCATCATTTTGGGGACAGGCACACTCATCGGAACATCCCCGGCGACATGGACGCTGAATTCCAGATTGTCTTTGAACCTGAGTTTATTCAAGTCGAGATATTGCCTGACAATTTCAAGTTCTTCTGATAACGGCCGGGTGATCTGATCGGAAAAGTCAAAATTCAACCGCACCATCCGGGTGAATTTCATAAATGCGTTAAAAGCTTCGTCCCGCTCCCCGTTCTTCAAAAGCAAGGCCATGGAATTAAAAGCATTGAACATGAAATGGGGATCCATTTGCATGCGTATCGACTTGATTTCCAGATCGCGGACCTGATTTTGAAGGTCATACCACTCTGTAAGCTGTTTTTCACGTATGCGCATAATCAGCCAGACGAACAAAACGGAAAGCAGGTAAATAGCCAGAAATGCCGGAAATTTCAGATAATAGAGCCGGTTTTTCCCAAAGCGGTAGGTATATTCGTTGCTGTCAGTCTGGATCATAAAATATTCCGGCCCCATCGCCACCTCCATGATAATATTCCTAATTTTTTCGTCCTTAAAGACCTTTTCAACCTTATGGTTAAAATAATCGGTATAAATGCAGACTTTTAATGACTGTAAATCACTGGTAGCGAGATGGGGGAATCCTTCTTCAAAATCGCGGCTCCGGTACATCTTGGCGGAAACATCAATATCCTTTTCTCCGATTACTTTCAGATACGGATTGATCATGACCATTTTATCACCGGTATAAAGCCAGAAGAAATCCCCCCCGTCAAAAACCTGGAATTTAAATCTTTTCCCATACTCAGGCAGAAATGTCGAATCCTTCACGTTACCGTTGTAATCCACCCTGAAAATTCCGATCATCCGGTCGGTTGGAAGGCTTCGGTTAAACTGGAAAACCACGATTTCCCTCATGTCGGAAGGATTAAACAAAACATGCAGGGTGTTGTCTATTCCGGGCGAAAAGGGAAGGGGCGGCCAGATCGGTTTCAGGTCCGAATCATAAGCCAGCAGATAGGGACGGCTGTAAATGATCCCGTCCCCAGGGGAATCCTCCAGGTTTTGATAGGCATTGCTCCCGACAATGATCTCTAATTTCATGTCCTTGTCAAGGTCATGATAAACCGGGATATAGGGATTGATGCCCAGGTCATCGGATGTTGTTATTTCAAGGGTTTCCGGATTGATTTTCACCAACATCCTCGGGTATTCCGAATAGCCGGTCACCAGGGAAAAGAGGATCTCTCTCTGCCCGTCCAGATCCAGATCCAGCACGTTAAACCGGGTCACCGTGAAATCTAACTTGTTGACGTCAAAAACCCCTATCCTGGTGATAAAAAGGGACTCCGTCCTGTCGGGACCGGCATCGGGGCCATAGGGTTCCGCCCAGTTGAGAAACAAACTGTCGCGTCCGAGTGAAAATCCGTAAATCTCAAGCATGCCGTTGTTGTTGGCATCTCCGAAATAGACCCAGGGAACATTGGGGGAATACTTGCGGCTGAAGTTGATCTGGTTGATAAGACCGCCTTCGTCGCCAAAATACTGAAAGGCCAATTGACCGGCCTGGTTTCTGAAGGAATAGACCTTTTGTCTCTTACCATCATTGTTCAGGTCCCTGAAGTAAATGCGGTAATCTTCCGGTTGTGCGGTGGTCTCCTGAAGGACCTGCCTGATCTTGTATTTGGCGAAAAATTCGGGCAACTGAAAGATCACGGGAAGAGCTAGCAACAATCCCAGGAACCATACAGAAAGGAGTACCCGCTTAACCATGGCATAAAAATACAAATCAGGATGATATGATTGTCTGAGAGTCGTTTCATTTTTCCTTATGATTATCATTTAAAGCAGCAGGTGCATCAGTTTAGCCTCTTCCCTAGACGAATTGCGGCAGTTGGAACCCTACGCCCATGACAGCTCCTCCAGGGAAAAATCAGGGCGTTGACATGTGATTCCGGAAACCATTTCGTGTGATCACGATTCCGGCGATGTTGCCTGAATTCCGGTGAGCGCATTGACTACATCCGTTTTCAGTGCTAGGTAAGCATTAATGGCTGGTCTCAGCTTATGGATGATCCTGTGCTGAATCCCGTCAAATTCATCCCGATTTTCCGGGATTCGTTGCCTCGTTGGCTCTGCCGCGGGGAGTTTCAATTATACGTTGAAGCGGATATGGAGGATGTCGCCGTCCTCCACGACATAGGTTTTCCCTTCAACGAAGAATTTACCTTTTTCCTTGCAGGCCTGTTCCGATCCCAGAGTGATAAAATCGTGGTATTTCATCACTTCAGCCCTGATGAATCCGCGTTCCAGGTCGCTGTGGATGACGCCGGCAGCCTGGGGCGCCGTCATTCCTTTGCGGATGGTCCACGCTTTGATCTCCTTAGGACCCACCGTGAAAAATGAACAGAGGTTCAACAGGGAATAGGCTGAGCGGACCAGCCGGTCGACACCTGGTTCCTTCAGTCCAGCATCGCTGAGAAACTCGTGCCGGTCTTCCTCGCTGTCGAGGTCGGCAATTTCCGACTCCAGCTTGGCAGCAATGATAAGTCCTTCGGCATGTTGCCCCTTAAGGAACTCCATCACCTTCTCTGTATAGGCATTTCCGGTCACTGCTGAAGCATCGTCAACGTTCAGCACATAAAGGACCGGTTTGGCTGTGAGCAACATAAGGTCCTGTATATGCCTCTTCTCGTTCTCATCAAGGTCGAGGTCCCTCACATTATTGAAAGATTCCAGATGCTGTTTCACCTTCTGAAGGGCTTCCATGGTCGCTTTGGCATCCTTGACGCCGGCCTTGACCAGCTTTTCGGTACGCTGGATTTTTTTCTCCACGGATGTGATGTCCCTCACCTGCAGTTCGAAGTCAAGGGTCTCCAGATCCCTGAGGGGATCGACGCTTCCGTCGATGTGTATCAGATTATCGTCGTCGAAGCAGCGGAGCACGTGGATCAGGGCGTCGGTATCGCGGATGTCGGCCAGGAAGCTGTTGCCCATCCCCTCCCCTTCACTCGACCCTTTGGCCAGTCCGGGAATGTCGACGATCTCTACAACCGCCGGAACCAGCTTTTCGGTGACCTGGAATTTCTCCAGTTCAGCAAGGCGCGGATCAGGAACCCTGATCATTCCGAGATTCGACTTGTTGGAGGTAAAGGCAAAGCGCGAGGTCTCTGCCTTCACGTTCGACATGCAGTTAAAAAGGGTGGTTTTACCCGTATTCGCCAGTCCGATGATGCCGCATTGTAAACTCATTTGCCGTTTGCTTTATGTTTTACCTGTCCGTCAGGGAAAGAATCTCCCCGATTTTGACGTGCAAAGGTAAACCATATTTCCCATTATCCTGAAACCCGACCGGGAGCAATTACTTTTTCATGTAAAACCAAATAATCCACCAAAGGCTCATCGCCCGAGGGGTCTTGATCTATTCCATTACCCTTAACGATCTCAGGATTCCTCCTCGTCATCCACCCCTTCATCGGGGAGATCGGCCAGGTCGGGGAGGATTTTGCGGGCTTCGGCGGCGGGCAGGGCCTCGACCTTACGGAGATGCCTCTGGATGGCCCGGGTACGGACGCCCACCACGTTGTCGAGTTGTCCGAGGCCGGTCTGGATATTGTTCTGGGCTTTGGTCAGCATTCCCCCGAATTTCTCGAATTCCGTTTTTACGGAGGAGAGAACCCGCCACACTTCGCTACTGCGTTTCTGGAGGGCCAGAGTGCGGAAGCCCATCTGGAGGCTGTTGAGCAGTGCCATCAGAGTGGTGGGGCCGGCTACGGTGATCCTGAACTCGTCGCGCAACTGGTCGACCAGCGGGGAACGGCGGATCACCTCGGCGTAGATGCTCTCGAAGGGAAGGAACAGGATGGCAAAGTCGGTGGTGTTGGGAGGATCGAGGTATTTGTCGCGGATGTCACGGGCCATCTTTTTGATGGTGTTCTCTAAGGCGACAGTGGCTTCTTCGATGTCGCCGGGAATGGCGTTTTCGTATGCCTCGATCAGATGTTCGTAAGTATCCTTCGGGAATTTGGCATCAATAGGGAGGTAGACGAAGTCGTTTTCATCTTCACTGCGGCCGGGCAGCTTGATAGCAAATTCCACCGGATCGGCGCTACCTGCTTTTGTGCGCACGTTGGCATCGTACTGTCCGGGAGCCAGGATCTGCTCCAGCAGCATGGCAAGCTGCACCTCACCGACACCCCCGCGAAGTTTCACGTTACTAAGCACTTTCTTGAGTCCTCCCACATCGGTGGCGATGGTCTGCATTTCGCCAAGCCCCTTTTGCACTTCAATCAACTGCTTGCCCACGGTCTCGAAGCTCTGGCCCAGCCGCTCGCTCAGCGTCTTCTCCAGTTTCTCCTCCACGGTGATCCTGATGCTCTCCAGCTTGGTCTCCGTATTTTTCACCAGCTCATTCTGACGTACATCCAACTGTCCGAATTTCTCCTTCTGCAACTCATTGAAGGCGCTGATGCTCTTTTCCAGGGTCTCGCCAAAACCTTTGATGGCCAAAGCCATGGCTTCCCGCATCAGGTTGTTGTCATTCACCGACTGTTCCGCCAGGGTTTTCAGCTTTTCCTCCACCTTGGCAGTGATCTTTTCAAGCTGCTCCACCGTTTTCTGCGTCAGCTCCTTCTGCTCGATTTTAAGCTCATCCGACTTTTTGGTCTGTTCTGCTGCAAACGCTTTAAGATTCAACGCCTGTTCCTCCCGGTTGCTTTTGTTGATGTCGGCCATCCGGTCGGTCAGAGCCTCCACCCTGTCGGAAAGGGTTTTGTTGATTCCTTGCAAGGCTTGCTGGTTTTGGGTGGTCAGCCTGTCAAGGGATTCCAGGAGTTCCTTCCTGATATCACCGAGTATTTTGCCTTGTTCGAGGCGGTTCTCACGGGCTATGGAGGCGTTCTCCTCCCTACTGATGCGGAACTCCTCGCGCGACCCGCTCTCCAGGCGGGCAAGGGAGGCTTGCAGCAGGGAGAGGGTAGTGTCCAGTTGGGCCATAGCGGTTTCCACACCGCTGATTCGTTCGGCGAGGGATGAACCCTCCGTTTTCTTCCGCAGAAGAAGGATAGTGGTCAGCACCAAAAATGCCATTAAAAGAATCGCAATGACTATCATCAGAATCAATTCCATTTCCAGGGTATTGGGTAAGGCCATGAAGTTAACACAAATCGTGGTAATCCAAAACACAAGCGCACCTATGACCTTCATACCTGACCACCCCTATCCTCCGCATGATGCTCAAATTATTAACAAAGTGCCTGTAATCCAGGGTATTCTGGCCACATCCCGACCGGCACGGAATGGCTGGTAAACGAATAGGGCATTCATCCCTGCAGGTAAAAACCCCGCCGGTAAATAAAATCTCAGGAAGCAGGACTTTAATTCATCGTTCTGAATTCAATGGGAGTATAGCCTGTTGCGGCCTTAAACATCCGGCTGAAATGCTGGGAATGTTTGAATCCTAGTTGATAGGCAATTTCGCTGACAGTTTTGGTCCGGTCAAAAATTAGTTGCCTGGCCAGGTTGATCAGTTTAAGTCTGATATGGTCCTGTGCCGGCATCCCCGTTTCTTTCTTGATGAGGTCTCCAAAATAATTGGCCGACAAGTGCAATTCATTGGCGAAATATTTTACGGTCGGCAGTCCCAGGAGATGGGGGGCTTCCGATTGGAAATAATCGTCCAGCAACCTTTCAAACCTGACCAGGATATCCTTGTTGACCATGCTGCGGGTAATGAATTGGCGATCGTAATAACGCAGACAGTAGTTGAGGAGCAACTCGATATTGTTTGCTATCAGCGTTTTACTGTGCCTGTCAATCGACTGCTGCAGTTCATGGTCGATTTTAGTCAGACAATACACAATCGTGGACCGCTCCTTTTCCGACAGATGCAGGGCTTCATTGGCCTCATAGGAAAAAAAGCTGTATTGTTTGATATTCTTTCCCAACGTGGTACCCCTAATGATGTCTGGATGAAAAAGAAGGCCCCACCCTTTCGGTCTGGGACTTCCGGGTTTGTTGCCAATACCCACTACTTGGCCCGGGGCGATGAAAACAAGGGTACCTTCCTGGTAATCGTAATAATTACATCCATATTTCAGATCTCCGCAAACGGCTTCCTTCAGAAAAACACAATAAAAGCCATAGATGGCCCTGGATTCCGGAATGAGTTTCATTTTTGAAAACTCGAAAACACTCACCAGAGGATGCAGGGTTTCGATCCCCCTTAACTCATTGAACTGGGATATGTTCTCCAATCTGATCATGTCATCCATAGTTTTAATTTGAAGTTCCGGAGACAAAGTTATGGATTATTAAGTATCGTCCTGAATCAGAAACGCTTTAACCGTAAGTTCGGTACAAGAATCAGTAATTGGTATACAAACTTATCGCTCCGGGTATCGTAGATTTGTAAAGTGATCAATATGTGAATACTTTCAGGTCTTTGGTGACCTGTAATAAAATTGCCTCAAATGGAGAAATACGTGTCCTCATTATGTTTATTAACTGAAGAATACCGGCCGGAATTAAATCTGCCCTCACCAGAGTCAGTGTGTAATCCTGTTCCGGCAAGGCATTTAAGGGAATTTCATTCGCCGTTTCCCTTTCACAAGTGGCAGGATGGGAGGCGCTTCTCTGCTGCCAGCTATCTTTTTATAGTGCTGATCCTGTTTCCATTTTTTCTTCCCGGAACAGCACAAGGTTCGCAGAAACAAACATTTCTCAAAATCAGGGAGCAGGGCAGTTTTGCCGTTGGCGGCAGTGTCATCACACAGCCGGGAACCTTCAACCCTTATAACCAAACATCTGAAGGGCAGAGCTTCCATGGCGACCATACCTACGTTTTTTATCAGATTCCGGTGAAAGCGCGGCGGTATCCGCTGGTGATGTGGCATGGGATCGGTCAGTTTTCCAAAACCTGGGAGACCACACCCGACGGAAGGGAAGGATTTCAAAACATCTTTCTGCGCAGGAGATTTCCGGTATATCTGATCGACCAGCCAAGAAGGGGTAACGCCAGCCGAAGCACAGCTCCTGCAAGCATTGATCCCACACCTGATGAACAGGGGTGGTTTGGCACTTTTCGTGTAGGCATCTGGCCCGAATATTTTGAAGACGTTCAGTTTGCCCGGGATCCTGAAACCTTGAATCAGTATTTCAGGCAGATGGTGCCCAATATAGGGCCGATAAACATAAACATCAATGTTGATGCTGTTTCGGCATTATTCACAAAAATCGGTCCGGGGATCCTTGTATCCCATTCTCACTCGGGAGGCATGGGTTGGCTTACAGCAATAAAAAATCAGAACATAAAAGGTATTGTTTCATATGAGCCCGGAAGCGGATTCGTGTTCCCTGATGGAGAAGTACCGGAGCCTATCCCTATGGTCGATGGAATACTTTCTGCTTCCGCGGTGCCCTTACATGATTTCATGAAACT
>ERZ747221.1078-NODE-1078-length-28632-cov-3.301523_pt1 | contig 28632 bp, 26 predicted proteins | sample MGYA00374949_ERZ747221 | MGnify/ENA primary metagenome ERZ747221 (study PRJEB28779, sample SAMN05720172) | bioreactor metagenome | isolation source: Anaerobic biogas reactor | place: USA:Washington, USA | collected 2015-08-08 ... | reverse complement strand
CGAGGATGGTCACCGTCATGCGGTTCTCGGTGAGGGTGCCCGTCTTGTCGAAGCAGATGGTGGTGACGGAGCCCAAGGTCTCCACGGCGGGGAGCTTGCGGATGAGGGCGTTGCGGCGCACCATGCGCTGGGCGCCGAGGGCGAGGGCGATGGTGACCACGGCGGGCAGCCCCTCGGGGACGGCGGCCACCGCCAGGCTCACGGCCACCAGGAACATGTCTGTGAGGGGCTCGCCCTGGAGGACACCCTCCGCAAAGACGATGGCGACGATCACCAGGGCGCCGAGGGCCAGCCATTTGCCCAACTCGGCCATGCGCCGCTGCAGCGGCGTCTTTTCCTCCGAGACCGTCTGGAGCAGGTTGGCGATGTTGCCGAGTTCCGTCCGCATCCCCGTGTCGGTGACGATGGCCGTGCCGCGGCCATAGCTCACCACCGTGCCCATGTACAGCATGTTGCGCCGGTCACCGATAGGGATGTTGTCGCCCGAGATGGCGCGTGTGATCTTTTCCACCGGCACCGACTCACCGGTGAGGGCGGCCTCCTCGACGCGCAGGTTGGCCGACTCGAGCACGCGGGCGTCCGCCGGAACGCGCGCCCCCGCCTCGACCAGGACGATGTCGCCCGGGACGAGCTGCGTCGCCTCCACCTCGCGCACCTGGTCACCGCGGCGCACGCGCACGGTCTGCACCGCGAGTTGCTTGAGCTTTTCCATGGCGCGTTCGGCGCGGTACTCCTGGGTAAAGCCCAGGACGGCGTTCAGCACCACGATCACCATGATCATGATGGCGTCGGTGCCCTCGCCCACAAAGAACGAGATGACCGCGGCCACCAACAGCACGATCACCATCACTTCGGTGAACTGCCCCGCCAGGACCGACCAGGGGCTGCGCAGGCGGCGCTCCTCGAGCTGGTTCGGCCCGTACTGCTGCAACCTCTCGGCGGCCTGCCGGTCATCCAAGCCCTTCAGACTCGAGTCGAGCTTTTCGACGACGGCGCCTTCATCCAGGAGGTACCATCGTTCCATGGGTGCTGGGGCTCCTTCCCTTGAGTGGGTATGACTTGCCAAAATCAGAGTCATTATAGCCAAGGGCACCATTGTCGTACAACGCCGCCACGATCGCTCGCGCGCTCGCCTCGCGGTTCGGTACCGCAGGGGCGACGTGTCCGCGTGATTGCCTGAGGCGGGTGGGGCGGGGGCCGCGATCAGTGCGGCTGCCCTGGCCAGAGGGCCTCGGCAAGGAGTGCCGCGATGTTCCAGGCGTCGTCGACACCGCGGTGGTGATGGCCCTCCAGGCGCAGGCCGGCGAGTTCGAGGGCGCGGGGAAGCTCTACCTCCTCGGGGAGACGATGGACCAGCGAGACCAGCGTCTTGACGTTGATGTGGCGCGTGCCAAAAGGATAGACCACCTGCTGCGAGCGGCACTGGCGCTCGAACTGTTGCCGGTCATAGTCGCCAAAGCTCGCCCAGACGCGCCGGCGCGCCCCATACTGCTCCCGGAGCAGGCGGCAGGCCTCGGCGAACGAGACGCCCGCCTCCACCTCCTCCTGGGTGAGGGTCGTGAGTTCCGTGCAGTAGGCGCTCACGGTCGAGCGCTCGGGGCGCACCACGATGCTGGTGTGCTCGCCCCGCATGCCGCTGGCTACATCGAGGAGGCACAGCCCGATCTCGATGATCTCTTTCTCCTGATCGGGGGGCGGATCGCCCTCCCAGCAGGTAGCTTCCAGATCGATGACGATGATCTGATCCAGGGGGTTGCCCATGCGAGGCGGGACTCCTTCGTAGGATGATCGAGCGCGACATCATGCGCGCGGGCGCGCGCGATCTCGCGAGACCGCGACGATTCGGTATCGGCATTCGCTACCACTCGAGGTGCGACCGGCCGATGTTCTCCAGGAACTCGCTGCGCGTCGACTGGTTGCGCTTGAAGGAGCCCAGCATGGCACTGGTGACCATGCGCGCGTTGTTCTTTTTCACGCCGCGCATGGCCGCGCAGAGGTGGTAGCCCTCGACGACGACGCCGACGCCCTGTGGCTTGAGGACGTCTAGCAAAAAGTGGGCGATCTGCTGCGTCATCTGCTCCTGGATCTGGAGACGGCGCGCATACATCTCCACCACGCGCGGGATCTTGCTCAATCCGATGACGCGGCCGTCGGGGATATAGCCCACGTGCGCCCTACCCATGAAGGGGAGCATGTGGTGCTCACAGAGGCTGTAATAGTCGATATCGCGCACGATCACCATCTCGTCGTAGGCGACTTCAAAGATGGCATCGTTAATGAGCTTGTCGGGGTCCACGTGGTAGCCCGCGGTGAGTTCCTGATACATGCGCGCGATGCGCTCGGGCGTGCGCACCAGGCCAGGACGGGTCACGTCCTCGCCGATGCTTTCCAGTATGGTGCGAACAGCGCACTCGATGTCGTCGGAGCACTCTTGTGGTGGCATGTCGGTCAGGTCGTTGCGGAAGGTATCAAAGCCCGACGGGTCTACGGTAAGTGGCGGCATGTTGTACCTTTCGTACAGCATACTTCAAGGAACACGGCACGCCCGCTCCTGGCAAAGCCACCGGCTCTGCTCAGCGAACGGGCCTGGCCCGTTCCCATAGATCGGCCTATCGTGGCCCAAGCGCCACATCGTCGCGCCGGGTGAGGCCGCTCCCGTTCACGCGACGGGCGATGGACGCCATCGTCTCTTCACTCTCGGGGTGACGCAGCGCCGGCGCCAGATCGGCGAGGGGCACGGCCACGTGGGCATACGTGGCGATCCCCGGAGCCGGGACGTGCACCTCCCCGCTCGTCTGGACGCGGTCCCCGTACAGGATCAGGTCCAGATCGATGGTGCGAGCGGCAAAGGGATCCTCCGTGCGCACGCGCCCCAACTCGGCCTCGATGGCGCGCAGCACCCCCTCCTTGAACGCGCGCGGAGGGAGCGGCGTGACCGCCCGTGCCACGGCGTTAAGATAGCAGGGTTGGTCGGAGCCGTCAACGGGAGGGCTCTCGTACACGGGGGATACGGCGTCCACGTGACAATGCGCGGCCAGGAACTCCACGGCGAGGGGCAGGTGGCGCTCCGGCTCCAGGTTGGAGCCCAGGGCGACGTACACGGTGAAGGCGTGCTCCTGCCGCTCCTCCTGGGTGCGGCTCACCTCGATACCCACGGACCGCGCAAAGCGCAGCGCCGTCGGCTTTTCCACGCGCACTGTGGCGCGGCGCACACGCTCGTCGTCCAGGCACAGCCAGGCGATCTCGCCGACCAGCTTCTCGATCAGGAAAAAGCGCGTGCCCTGGGCGAGGGCGATGATCTCGTGGGCGAGCGACGCATAGTTCACGGCGTCGTCGAGGGCGTCCGACGTCGCGGCCGGGCGCGTGTCCACCTCCAGCGTCGCATTGATGAGCACGTCCTGCCGGTTGGTACGCTCGTCGGGGTTCACGCCGAGGATGGCGCGCACCAGCAGGTCGCGAATGACGATGCGGTCAGTCATGGCGACGGTCACCTCTCACAGATGCTGCCCTCCGGTGACATAGAGCACCTCGCCGGAGACGAAATCGGAGCGCAGCAGGTAGAGCAGCGCCTCCACTACGTCGGCCGGTGAGCCGCTGCGCCGCAGGGGGATGCTGGGGAGCAGTCGCTGCACGTACTCGTCCCCCTCACCCGGCGGTGGCAGGATAACGCCCGGGGCGATGGCGTTCACTTGGACGTTGGGCGCCAGCGCCTGGGCGAGGCTCTGGGTCATGGCGATGAGGCCGGCCTTGGTGAGCGTATAGGCGACGCGGCTGGCCGTGGGGCGCGTTCCGCGCCAGTCGGCGATGTTGACGATGTGGCCGCGGCGCTCGCCGAGCTGCGCCGCAAACGCCTGGCACAGGAAGAACGGCGCCTTCAGGTTGATGGCAAAGTGCCGGTCCCAGAGCGACTCGGTGGTGCCCGCCACGTCGGCGGGCTCATAGATCGAGGCGCTGTTGACGAGGGCGTCGACGCGGCCAAAGCGCTCCGCCGCTTGCCCCACGACGGCCCGGGCGGAGCCGGCGTCGAGGAAATCCGCCTGCACGGCCATCGCCTCGCCGCCCAAGCTCTTGATCTCGGCGACGGTGCGCCGGGCGGCCTCGGCCGAGTGGCCATAGTGCACCACCACCCGCGCGCCGGCGCCCGCCACGCCCAGAGCCATCGCCTTGCCGAGGCGCACGGCTCCCCCCGTCACGATCACCACCGCTCCCGCCAACTCCATGGGTACTCGGTCTCCCTCGTTGTGCTGCGTCCTTGACGCCGTGTTCGCTATGATCTTATATAATGCGAAAAACGACTGAAGTCGTCACTACATAGTAGGCCCCAAGAGGCAGCACAAGTAGGTGTCTGGTCCCCTTTGTAGTGGCGAATTCATTCGCTTCCTCCCGCGTACCATGGAGCAGCGCCTACCGACGTCATCACCGAGGGCGACACGTGCCCTCCGCTAGTCCTGATGGCCGTTGGTGATGTCGGCGCACTCGATGCGCTTGTCGGCGAGGGCGTCCTGCAAGGCGTCGAACGACTCGACGAACGCCGCGACGCCGTCGCTCTGCAGGCGCTCGCCCACCTCCGTGACCTCGATTCCCAATTCGGCGAGGCGGGCCAGGTGGTTGCGCGCCTCATCCAGCCCGGCGGTGACGGTGGTGGCCACGGCGCCATGGTCCAGGAAGGCGTCCATGGTGGCCAGCGGCATGGTGTTCACCGTATCGGGGCCGATGAGGTTGTCCACGTACAGCGTGTCGGGATAGCGTGGGTTTTTGGTGCTGGTGCTCGCCCACAGGGGGCGCTGCATGCGGGCGCCGCGACGCGCCAACTCCTGCCAGCGGTCGTCCTCGGCTACGGCGCAATAGTGGGCGTACGCCACGCGCGCGCTGGCTATGGCGGCCTCGCCCTTTAGCTCGTCGTGCCCGAGTTCGTCGAGGGCGGCGTCCACGGCGGTGTCGATGCGGCTGACAAAGAAGGACGCCACCGACGCCACGGCGCTCAGGTCGCCGCCGACGGCCGCCATGTCCTCCATGCCCGCCAGGTACGCCTCGAGTACGGCCTCGTACTGGGGCAACGAGAAGAGCAGCGTCACGTTCACGTTGACCCGGGCGCCGATGAGCGCCCGAATCGCCGGCAGTCCCTCGGCAGTGCCCGGCACCTTGATCATCACGTTGGGGCGACCCAGTGTGCTGTACAGGCGCTGCGCCTGGGCGATGGTTCCGCGCGTGTCGTGGGCGAGCCGCGGGCTCACTTCCAGGCTGACATAACCGTCGGCGCCGCCCGTCTCGTCGTACAGGGGGCGGAGTTGATCCGCCGCCTGGCCGACGTCGTCCAGGATCAGCGCCTCATAGATCTGGTAGGCTGATTGGCCGATGCAGGCCAGCTCCTCGATCTGGCGGTCATACTCGGCGGAGCCGGCGATGGCGCGATGAAAGATGGATGGGTTCGATGTGACGCCCCGGACCCCCTGCGCGATGAGTTCCTTCAGGCGGCCGGACATGAGATACGAGCGGCGGATATCATCGAGCCAGACGCTCTGGCCGAGTTCCGTGAGGGAGTGCAGTTTGGTCATGCGTCGGGACCTCCGAGCGTGGCGCGGGCCGCGTTACCCATGCGCGGTACAGAGGCACATGGCCCGGCGCCCTATTCCTTACCTTCCTCCTATGATAACACAACAAAAAGGATTAGGAAAGCGCGGAATCGCCCCGAACACGGGATGCCGATGCGCCGCATGCTCGGTGCCATGGCTCTGGTCACCATCGTGGCCGTCACAGGTTGCAGGTGGCAGGCTACAGGCTTCAGGACGTGTCGACACTGAAGCCTGTAACCTGCCACCTGCAACCTGTAACTCCCCTTACGACCGTGGTGGTGTGGCCGCTTCGAGTCCGACATGCGCCGCGCCGAGCAGGGCGACGTCGGGGTAGGTGATGACGTGCAGCGGGATGCGCGAGAGGAGGTCGCGCAGGCGCCCCTTGTCACGGAAGGCGTGCAGGAACGCCTCCTCCTGCAAGAGCGGCAGCAGGCGCGGCGGGATGCCGCCCCCGATGTAGACGCCGCCCGTGGCCAGCACCTTGAGCGCCAGGTTCCCCGCCTCGGCGCCCAAAATGGCCACAAAGGTGCGCAGCGTGGCGAGGCACAGGGCGCTGGGCTCCGCCACCTCCAGCGCCCACCGGGCGATCACGGGCGTGGCGTCGCGCGCGGCGGCCACCTCTCGCGCCAGCTCGGGGTGCTCGGGGGCATAGCCCGAGTCGCGCAGGTAGGCATAGATGCTGGGAATGGCCAGTCCGGAGCACACCCGCTCGTAGCTGATGTGTCCCTGGCGCTCCGTCAGGTAGCGCAGCAGGCCGATCTGCAACTCGCCGATGGGGCCAAAGTCCGTGTGCCCCCCCTCGGAGGGATGTGGCCGGTAGGCGTTTCCGTCCCAGCACAGGTAGCCCTCGCCCAAGCCAGTGCCCGGCGCGATGACGCCGATGGCGCCGCCCGGCATCGGCTCGCCCGCGTTGAGGGTGTGCACGTCCTCGGGCAGCAGCTCGAGCACCCCGTTGGACACCGCCTCCAGATCGTTGATGAGACGGAACGACTCCAGCCCGAGGTGGCTCGCCATGGCGTCGCCGTCCAGCAACCAGGGGAGGTTCGTCGTGGTGACCCTGTTATCGATCACCGGGCCCGCCGCGCCGACGCAGGCGCGCTCGATGCTGACGCCCGTATCCTGGATGAACCGCCGGATGACGGCGTCCAGGCTCGGGAAATCGGCGCTGACGTACGTGGCGGCGATCACCGGGTCGCGAGGGCCGCGCTCCGCCGTGATGGCGGCAAGGCGCGTCTTGGTTCCACCGACGTCACCGGCGAGGAGCATGGGAGATGACCTCCTTTCTGGGCGGTCGGCGGTCGGCTTTCAGCTATCAGCGGTCGGCTATCGGCTCTTGGCCGTTAGTCGTTGGCTGTTGGGTATGCCTGCCAAGCCTCGGGCCAGCCAAAGGCCAACAGCCAAGAGCCACGTTTGAGGCCCCGCCGCCGACCGCTGAACGCTGAACGCTACTCCAACCCAAACACCTGCGCCATATTGCCGCCCATCACCTTGGCCTTGTCGGCCTCGCTCAGGTCCTGGTACCACACCTGGCGCAGGCCGAACTCGAAGCGGGTGGGGCAGAAGGGCGTGTCGCTGCCGTAGCAGACCCGCTCGGCGCCCAGGCGATCGAGGGCGACGAGCACCTTGCGGTAGTCGGCCTCCGAGTCGATGAGATGCCAGTTGGGGTACTTGGCCGCGAACTCGATGACGGCATCGTGGAGCGTGGGCTGCCCCGAGCCGCCCATGTGCACCACCATGATGTGCAGGTCGGGGAACAGGTCCGAGATCTTGGCGATGCGGAATGGGTGGGTCTTTTCAAAGTCGTTGGCCCCACAGTGGAACGCCTGGACGATGCCCGCCTCGGCGATCATCTGCACCAGGGGCAGGCTGATCTTGGGGTCGTCGATGTAGTAGCCGTCGCGGGCGCCGTTCAGCTTGACGCCCTTGACGCCATACTCCTCGATGCAGCGCTTGAGTTCGTCGCGCGCCTGGTCAAAGCCGGTCAGCGGGTTCACGCCGCCAAAGGGGATGATGCGGTCCGGATGGGCCTTGTACCCCTCATAGATGGCCCGGTTGTCAGAGGCCATCTCCTTGGTGTACGACACCATCGGCCAGCACACGGCGCGATCCACGCCCAAGGCATCGAGCCGCCGCAACAACTCGTCGACATCGATCCCCTGTCCCGGAGCCCGAGAAGAGATATGGCAATCCGCGTCAATCCTCATGCTTACCCTCCAAAGGTAGTGATGGTGTATAGGCGAAACGATGGTACGCTGATTCCGCTGATGGAACGCAGGTTTACGCTGATTCTATGGGTCCTTATCGGTCACCGTACGACCGTGCTTCACTAGAGCCGGGCTGGGCGGCGCGGAGGCCTTGGCGATTCGCGCCGTCTGAAAGATCTTTCTCCGGACCTCAGCGCGAGGGCCAAAGTTCAGCAGGAGTCCGACCTCAAAGCACGATGCCTTGAGATAGTTCACGAGTTGCGCCTCGTGTTCGCGTGCCAAGCCTTCGACTGCCTTTAGCTCGACCACTATGGCGTCGTCTATCACCAGGTCGGCATAGTACTCCCCGGCGACAACACCATCATACATCACGCTGATCGCCGCCTGTTGCGAGACGGTGTGCCCACGTTTGCGCAGCTCGTGAGCCAGGGCGCTCTCATAGACCTTTTCCAGGAATCCACTCCCCAACGCGTTGTAGACGTCATAGAACGCCTCGATGATTGCGCCCGTGATGTCACTGTGCATGTATTGCATGATCGCTCTGGCCTCTGCGTGTTCGAGTGGTCCGGAAAGCCGACGTCCGAGGCCGGACATGCCGATCTTGTTGCGGGTGCTCCCCGCAGTCTCGGAGCCGTATCCGAATGACCTGCGGAAACCAGCGTAGCATCAGCGGAATCAGCGTACCATCGGTCTCACTCAACGCGACGCCCCGCCTCAGAAGCGCGCCACGCGTGGTTGGCCGGGGTCGGTGGTTTGCATGGTGGCGTCAAAGAGGCGCTTTAGCAGGGCGCAGCGCCTCTCGGCGTGGGCCGGGTCGTCCCAGAGGTTGTGGAACTCGTTGGGATCCTCCTTCAGGTCGTACAGCTCGCCCATCGGCTGGCCGTGGTAGACGGCCAGCTTGTACCGGTCGTCGACGATCATGTTGGCGTGGCTAGCGTGCTCGAGCGCCAGGGCGTCGTGGTACTCGCAGCGCACGAAATCGCGGTGAAACCCCGGATTGGCCCGGCCGCTGAGGATCGGCAGCAGCGAACGCCCCATCACCCGCTCGGGGATCGGCAGCCCCACGCATTCCAGCAGCGTCGGCATCACGTCGGTGAGTTCCACCAGCGCGTCGCTGCGCAGCCCCTCACCAAAGTGCCCGGGCCACGACATGATGAGGGGCACGCGCACCGCCCCCTCGTAGAAGCGGCACCCCTTGAGCAGCAGGCCGTGGTCGCCTAGCATCTCGCCGTGATCGCTCATAAAGATCACGATAGTGTTCTCGCGCTGGCCGCTGGCCTCCAGCGCGTCGAGCATGCGCCCTACCTGGTCGTCGATCAGCTCGATTTGGGCATAGTACGCCGCCACCATGCGCCGCGCGTCATAGTCCGTCGGCGAGCGCGGCGTCTCTGTCTGGTGGTCCACCTCGCGGAAATCGAGCTGACTCTCCAGCTCCTCGGAGCGAAAGAGCGGCTGCGGCATGGCGTCCACGTCCATGCGCGCCATGTACTCCGGCGGCGGGTCGAGGGGCGGATGGGGGTCGAAGGGGTTGACGCTCATCAGCCACGGCCCCTGTCGCGGTTCCGACAGGAAGGCGATCGCCTCGTTGGCGCACCACGTCATCTGGTGGTAGCGCGCGGCGATGCCGCACGCATAGTCGCTCTGCACCTGAAAGCCGGGCTGGCGATCTCCGCCGTACGCCTCGCGCCAGTCGACCCCCTGATCGCGCAGCCAGCGCTGGTAGGCGTGATCTTCGGTGGGCCAGTACGGCTCAGGGCCGGGATGGTGGCTCCACAGGAACAGCCGGTAGCCGTCATCGGGGCGCACCTCGACGCGCCCCTCGGCGGCCGAGAGGTGCAGCTTGCCCGCTAGGCCGCAGTCGTACCCTTCGTCGGCCAGGGTGCGCGTGATGAGGCCGGTGCCCTCGGGATAGAAGGCGTTGCCGTTGCGGTTGACGTGCAGCGTGCTCGGGTACTGCCCCGTCAGGAACGAGGCGCGGCTAGGGGTGCAGATGGGGCTCTGGCAGTAGGCGCGCGTAAAGGCCACCCCCTCGGCGCAGAGCCGATCGAGATTGGGCGTGCGGATGTGCGCGTTCCCCAGCGCGTGGATGGTGTCCCAGCGCTGCTGGTCGGTGCAGATCCACAGGATGTTGGGACGCGCGTCGGGCATGGTTTATCCCTCTCGATATCGATGGTGTCAGCGCCAGTCGTCGATGCGCGCGCTACGCTGGTAGCTGCACCCCATGATGCGCCAGTAGCCGTTCGTCTCGCCGCCCACCACGATGACGTGGTAATCCTCCGGGCGGTACATGGGGATCATCTCATCCTCGGCGGCGGCCAGCCAGGTGGCGTACGGCTCCACCCCATTGAGCGCCCGCGGGTAGACGTAATTCTGGATCAGCTGATAGTCCCAGTAGACGGCAGCCGGCAGGGTGGCGTTCTCATAGAGCCAGTGGAGCAGCTTTTCCTTCGTGTCGAACCCGCCGCGATCGACGAACTGCCGGGCGGTGATGGGGTCGAGCAGCAACGTCGGGTGGCTGTGGGGGTCCATGCCCCGCAGCAGGTTGATGACGTGCTCGCGCCAGAACCGCTCTCGCAGGCCGAGGGTGAACGCCGTGGAGCGGCAGCCGGTAAAGGCGCTCACCACGCTCTCTTCCGGCTTGAAGCCGTGCTGTACGTGGAAGGGCGTCCACGGGCTGCGCTCCTCGTTCTCGGCGTAGGTGATGCTGTTGTAGGCATAGTTGTTGCCCTGCGAGCCGAGGTAGGTGAGCCCCGGCACCGAGCCGCCCTGCAGGTTCTGGGAGAGCAGACCCCAGGCGCGCCCGATGGTGGCGTTGGCGTGGTTGTAGGGGCCCATGGCGCCGGTGCCCCAGTTCATGCCGATCTCCTTACGGATCGGGCCGTTCACCACCGCCATCGCCGCGGCGGAGGAGGTGGTGCTGCCCCGCGCCGAGACGCCGCTGGCCGCCAGCGCCAAGAGCACCGGCAGGTATTCGGGCCGGGCGCCCGCCATCACGGCGTTCACTGCGACCTTTTCCACGGTGAACTCCCACGCCTCGCGGGTGGACGTCGGTCGCAGCCGGCCCACCACCTCATCAGGGGCGTGGCTGGTTCCCTCGAGCATGGCCGCCACGCGCTCCTCGGTGGGGAGGACGATGGGCAGGCAGTCGGTCCAGTGGTTGTCCAGAAAGAGGCGCTGCAGGTTCTCCTCGCGGTCCGGCTCGACGAGGCGTGGCGTCGAGCGATCAAAGCTGACGCGCGCCTGGTCCTCGTCGCTCAGCGGCCTGGTCAGCGCGTCGATGACCTCGCGCATCACCGGCCGGCCGGTGATGGGGTCGTTGCCATCGACGTAGGCGCGCAGCTCCTGGGGGGATTTGCCCATCACGGGCTGGGGCACGAACACGAGGCGCTGTCGCGGCATCCCCTCAGCGTAGGCCACCGCCCGCAGCGCCTCCTCGAACGACTCGGTCTGGATGGAGGCCGTCGGTACCCCGTACTCGGCTTCCAGCGTGATGCAGTGCTCGGCGACCGCCGGCGCACAGGTGCTTCAATGCCCCACGCCGACGATGGCCGCGTCGGCGCGCTCCCGTATCTCGTTGAACAGCTCCGGGTCATCCTCGGTATAGACGCCCGACTTGTGCCGAAACACGGTGCGCACCGAGGGCATGTGCTCGCTGAACCAGGCCTCCATCTGATGCAGGAGGATGTCGCTGTCGTCGAAACGGCAGTCGACGAGGTAGACGGTCTTGCCCTCCAGCGTGGTGGGCCGGGGCGCCATCCCCTTCTGGACGATCTTGGGCGGGTAGCCCATCGGATTGAGTACCACCATCTTGGCGGATCCTGACCCGCTCACGTGTGCCTCCTTCCATGGTGGTCGCGCCGTTGCGGCGCGACCTCGGGGTGAGAGCCTAGAGGATGACGCCGTCCTCGGCGAGTTGGCTGCGAAGCGCCGCCGGGTCCACCTGGCGTGGGGCGATCCCCAGGCGTGCGGCCATGGCGGCGGCCGTGCCGGCCGCCTGGCCCGTCACCATGGCCGGCGGGATGAGGCGGACCGCCTGCTGCGCCCACGAGTCGGCGCAGATGCAGCGCCCGGCCACTAGCAGCCCGTCGATTCGCTCCGGGACCAGGCTGCCGTAGGGGATCTGGTACTGCCCCACGTCGGAAAAGCCGAGGCCCGACAGGCCGATGGCGTCGTCGAAGCGGCGTTCCGAGAGCATGTCGTCGCGGCTCAACTGGTGCAGGCCGGTGATGCGCCGGCTATCGCGCACCCCGAGCTGCGAGGCAAAGGTCAGCAGGCGCGCGTTCTCAAAGCCGGGCACGCTGCTGCGGTACAGATCGATGGTCTCCACGAGCCCCTTGCGCAGCGCCACCTCGGCGAAGGTCAGGTCCTCCACGTCAAGCGCGCTCAGGTTTCCCGCAAAGACCTCGTGCACTGAGCCGTCGTCCTGCCCGCCGCCGGACCGGTCCGCCAGCCCCAGGACGTTGATCCAGTAGACGCCGGCGTCGCTGTCGGGGGTGGTGTTGGGGCGCAGGGGAAAGCCGCCCATGGCGCGCACCCGCGCCCGCAGCGCGCGAGCCTCCTCGGGACGATCGCGCTCAAAGGCCAGGAAGCGCTCGCGATCGATGCCGCCCATCTTGAGGTTCAAGCCGATGCGCTGGTGGCCCAGCTCAAAGGCAGCGCCCGCCAGGGCGGCCACGTCGCCGTCGCCGGTGGCATCGACGACCACGCGAGCGCGAATCGCCTGGCGCCCCGCCTTGGTCTCGGCGATCACGCCCTGCACACGGCCCTCCTCCACCCAGGCGTTGGCGACCCAGGAGTGCAGGCGCAGCTCGGCGCCCGCCCCGGTGCAGAGGGCGTCGGCCACCACCTTGAGCAACTCCGAGTCGACGTGGATGCGGGTGGGCGCGTCCAGGCCGAGGCCGTTCATGGCACGCAGGCGCTCCATAGCCTCCCAGGGGATACCGCCCATGACGCGCTCGCCCGCCTTGTCGAACAGGCCGTCCATGTAGAGCACCAGGCCGCCGGTGGCCAGGCCGCCCAGGTAGCCGTAGCGCTCGATGAGCGCCACGCTGGCGCCCAGCCGCGCCGCCGCCGTGGCCGCGGCAAACCCCGCAGGGCCGCCGCCGGCGACGACGACGTCGACCTCACGCACGATGGGGGTGTCCCGGGTCGGCTCTCGAACGGATGCCATAGGTGCGTCCTCCTCCGCTGCGATTCGGGGCCGCCGGCGCGGCCGTGGCAGCATTCTAGCATCCTCCCGCCGGCCCCGGCAAGCGCGCGCACCCGCCCTCGTTTGCCGTCCGGCCCCCCTGATGCTAGACTGCGCTCGCCCCGCTGCAGTGCCCATTCCCGCATCCCTGGTGGAGAGTGATGGCCATTCTGCCGCGCTTTGTGCGGCGCAGTCTGCGCGCCAAGATCATCGCCTGGTCCTTCTTTCCCACGGCCGCCGTCTTGGTAGTCGTGGCGCTCGTGCTGCTGTACGCCTATCAGCAGGTGACCGAGGACCTGGTGATGACGCGCGACTGGGAACTGACCCGCCTCACGGCGCAGCAGCTCGGGGATGAGCTGGAGACCTATGCCGATCGGCTGTCCACTGCGGCGCGTCCGGCAGGCGACGTCGACTCTACCGTACTCGAGGAGGAGATCCTTGGGGGACGGGGGGGGCTGCTGAGCGTCTTTGACGCCGGTATCGTCGTGCTCGATCCGCACGGCGCGATCTTGGACGTTCGGCCCGAATCGGTCTACACCTCTCTCTCGCGGTGGCTGAGCGAGCAGGTGTTGCGCCAAGCCGCGCAGGGGGCGGAGCCGGCCTTTACCAATGCGCTGCCGGTCGCGCCCGACGACGCGGCGGTCGTGGCAGTAACGGTGCCCGTGCTGGTGGGCGGGGAGCCCGCCGGCGCCGTCATGGGGTTGTTCCGGGTCGGGTCGGTGGGGGCAAGCCACTTTTACGGCGACATCGAGCGCGGTGTGCGCAGGCGCTTTAACCTTCCCGAGGGGGTACTCCACACCGGCCGCTCGAGCGCCGCGACGGAGGCGCGGCCTCAGGGGCTGGAGAGGCTGTTCGCATCGCCCCGCGACATCCTGACGCGGCTCGGCGGCGAGGGCAACACGTACATCGTCGACGGGAGCGGCCGGGTGCTCTATCACAGCGACGCTGCCTGGATCGGGCGCGACATGAGCAGCTCGTTGCCGGTCCGGCGGCTGATGGAGCAGCACTCGGGCGCGCTGCACACCCGCGACGCGCGGGGCCGCCGCATCTTGGCCACCTACGCCGCCATTCCCGGCACGCCATGGGGGCTCGTCACCGAGGAGAGTTGGGCAGCCCTGTTGGAGCCGGGGCGGCGCTATCAGCGCTTTCTCTGGGCGCTGTTGCTCCTGGGGGTGTTGGCGCCTGCCGCCGTGGTCACCGTTGGCGTGAACCGCATCGTGCGGCCGATACGCTATCTCGCACAGGCCGCGGCCGAGGTGGCGGCCGGCGACTTTGACCAGCGTATCAGCGCGCCGACGGGGGACGAACTTGACGATCTGGCGCAGCAGTTCAACCGCATGGCGAAGGAGTTGGACGCCTCGTACGCCAACCTCGAGCGCCGCGTGGGCGACCGCACCCGCGAGTTGGCGGCTCTCAACGCCATAGCCACCGAGTTGGGGCGCTCCCTCGACCTCCAGCGGGTGGTGGAGGATGCTCTGGACCGCTCTATCGACGTCATCGGCGCCTTTGCGGGCGAGGTGTTCCGCCTGGCCGACGAAGGTGAGCCGCTCGAGCGGCTGGGGTACCGCGGCCTGCCCGTCGACGTCATCGCCGGCCGGGAGCGCCTGCCGCTCGACGCCTTTCCGCTGGCGCGCGTCGAGGGCGCCTGGCGGCCGGGGATCGCCGACATGCGCCAGGTCCCGGAGCGGCTGTGGCAGCAACTTGCGTGGCACCAGGGCCTGCGGCGGATGGTGACCGTGCCGCTCATCGCCCAGGAGCGCCTGGTGGGGGCGATGAACCTCTATCTGCGCGCCGATCGGGGGCCGAGCGCCGAGGAGGTCGAGCTGTTGGCGGCGGTCGGGCACCAGGTGGGCATGGCCATGGAGAACGCCCACCTCCACGCCCGCGCCCGGCAGCTCGCCGTGGCGGAGGAGCGCGGCCGGCTGTCGCGCGACCTGCACGATTCCGTCACGCAGACCCTGTATGGCGTGACACTCTATGCCCAGGCGGCCTCGCGCCTGCTCAAGGCGAGCGACACCGCGCGCGCCGCGGAGCACCTCGAAGAACTCGAGCGCGGCGCAAGGCAGGCCCTCCAGGAGATGCGCCTCCTGGTGTTCCAGTTGCGGCCCCCGGTCCTGGAGAAGGAGGGGCTGGTGGCGGCGCTGCAGGCGCGCCTCGACGCGGTGGAGGGGCGGACTGGCGTGCAGGCCACTCTGCACGCCGAGTGCCCGGGTGACGACCTGGATCCCGCCATCGAGGAGGGGCTGTATTGGGTGGCACAGGAGGCGTTGAACAACGTCCTGCGGCATGCCTCCGCCCGTGGGGTGTGCGTGGCCCTGGAGTGTGACGCGGCGCGCATCGTGCTCGAGGTGCGCGATGCCGGCGCGGGATTCGACCCCCAGGCGGTCGCCGGCCGGGGCGGCGTGGGCTTGCCGGCGATGGCCGAGAGAACGGCACAGATGGGCGGAACGCTCACCATCGAGAGCGCGCCGGGGAAGGGGACGTGCGTGCGCGTGGAGGTGCCTGTATGATGGATGCCATACGTGTGCTGGTGGCGGACGATCACGCCATCGTGCGCAAGGGGATCGCGGCCCTGCTGGCGACGGTCGCGGACATTGAGGTGGCGGGCGAGGCGTGTGATGGAGCGCAGGCGATCGCCGAGGCGCGGCGGCTGGAGCCCGACGTCATCCTCATGGACCTGGTGATGCCGGGCGTCGATGGTATCAGCGCCATCCGCGAGATTACCCGTGTGCGTCCGGGGGCGCGCATCCTCGTCCTGACGAGCTTTGCCGCCGACGATAAGGTGTTCCCCGCCATAAAGGCGGGCGCCCTGGGGTACCTGCTCAAGGACTCGACCCCCGCGGAGCTGGAGCAGGCGATCCGCGACGTCCACCGCGGGATGTCGTCGCTGCACCCCACCATCGCGCGCAAGGTGTTGCAGGAACTCGCCAGGCCGGCCACGCGGCCCGACACCGGCGAGGCGCTGACGGAGCGCGAGTTGGAGGTGCTGCGCTTCGTGGCGCTGGGGCGCAGCAACCGCGCCATCGGCGAAGAGCTGGTGATCAGCGAGGCGACGGTGCGTACCCACGTGAGCAACATCCTCGCCAAGCTCCACCTGGCCAGCCGCACCCAGGCGGCGCTGTACGCCCTACGCGAGGGGTTGGCGCCGCTGCGCTCGCCCGACAGCGACCCGGAAGGGGACGCCGGCCCGGACTGAGGCCCACGGGCCGAGGTACGACATTTGGTGTAGGGAACATACGCCACAAGCTGTAGAGACCGCTTCGGCGGTCTCTCTCTTTGTGGACGATGCACGCGACGATTGCCCGATGGCGCGGCGTCCGCGGTGTGGTATGGTGGCGCCATAGCGTCCGATGTACGGTCGGCGGGGCCGATCCCCAGGACCAGGACGATACGGACCGTGGCAACACACTCCTCCTCACACAGGGGCTCGGAGGCTGGACGGGAACAGCCCTCGAGCCCCATGTCTTCGGGGGAGCCTTTGCCTGGGCCGCCGAACCGACCCGACCGTCAACGTATCTGAGAGATGCATCCCGCGCCGGAGAAGGAGAAGGACCGTGAACCACACATCGAGACGGCTCATGCTGCTGGTGGCGCTGCTCATACTTGGCAGCCTGGCCCTGGCCGCCTGCGAGCCCAAGACCGAAATCGTCGAAAAGGTCGTCAAAGAGACGGTGGTAGAAGAGGAAGTGGTGAAGGAGGCCGCGCCCGAGGCCGTCACCGAGGCCCCGTCAGCGGCGGCTGACGCAGAGAGCGCTCCGACCGCCGCGCCGCAAGGGAGCGCCGGGGGCGCCATCATCCGCGGCGACTTTGCCGATGCCGAGAGCCTCAATCCCATCCTGTTCACCGACAACGCGTCGGACATCGTCTGCCAGATGATGTACAACGCGCTGGTGCAGGTGAACCCCGACGACACCACCGTGATGCCCGACCTCGCCGAGCGCTGGGAGGTCAGCGACGACAACCTGACCTTCACCTACTATCTGCGCAAGGATGTCACCTGGCATGACGGCGAGCCGTTCACGGCGCACGACGTCAAGTTCACCTATGAGGCGATCCTCAATCCCGAGATCAACTCGCCGCGCCGGGCCGATTTCGTGGACCTGCTGAGCCCCGAGAACATCGTGGTGGTGGACGACCATACCATCCGCTTTACGCTCAACAGGATCGACGCCTCCTGGCTGTGCTGCAAGGACATCTATGGCATCCTGCCCAAGCACATCCTGGGCGACCTCACCCCGGCTGAATTCAACGCGGCGGCGTTCAACACCTCCGAGCCGGTGGGCACAGGCCCCTACATGTTCCACGAGTGGGTCAAGGACGACCACGTGGCCCTAGTGTCGAACCCCAACTACTTTGACGGCGCGCCGCAGCCCGAGTACTGGTACTACAAGGTCGTCGAGAACGAGACGGTGGCCTTTGCCCAGTTGCAGACGGGCGAGGTGGACTATGCCGTCGTCTCGGCGGCCCTGTGGGAGCAGGCGCAGCAGGTGGAGCACCTGGATTGCACCAGCTATCCGCGCTTTGCGTTCACCTTCTACACCTACAACCTCGACCCGGAAAAGACGCCCCTCTTCCTGGACGTGCGCACGCGCCAGGCGCTGCTGTACGCCCTCGACCGCGAGGCGATGGTGGACAGCATCGTCTTTGGCCTGGGCGATGTGGCGCACTCGACGGTGCCGCCCGTCTCGTGGGCGCACAACCCGGACAACGAGCCGGTCTATCCCTACGACCCCGAGAGGGCCAAGAAGCTCCTCGACGAGGCGGGGTGGAGGGATGAGGACGGCGACGGCGTCCGCGAGGCCCATGGCGTCGAGGGGGTGACCGATGGTACCAAGCTCTCGTTCGACCTGGAGACCAACGCCGGCAACCAAGAGCGCGAGCAGGTGATCCAGGCGATGCAGCACTACTGGGCGCAGATCGGTGTCGAAGCAAGGACGGCCGGCGTCGAGTGGAACGCCCTCCTGGCCAAGCTCACCGAGACGTTCGACTTTGACGTCATCGTCGTGGGGTTCAACTGGGACATCGATCCGGACCAGCGCACCATGTGGCACACCGACTCGTACCAGGCGGGTTTCAACGTGAACCGCTACTCGAACCCCCAGGTGGACGAGCACCTCGACGCGGCGCTGCAGACCGTCGACATGGAGGAGCGCAAGGTGCACTACTATGCCATGCAGCGCATCCTGGCGGAGGAGGCGCCGTCGCCCATCCTCTACTTCCGCCAGGGCACCGAGTGCTGGAACACGCGCCTGCACGAGTACCACGCCAACGACATCAACCCGTACTACAACGCCCATGAATGGTGGGTAGGCCGCTGAGAGATCCTGCCAACCGGGGGGCGGCGCCGCCCCCCGGTTGGCACACGCGCGCTACCTATGAGGCCCGTGCCTGGGAGGGCGATCTATGGGGCGAGTGTTGATTCGCCGCCTGCTGCAATCCATTCCCGTCTTTTTCGCCATCACCATGATCACCTTTGGCTTGATCCACGCGGTGCCGGGCGGACCCACGGCGCGGCTGGAGTTGGACCCGGATATCAAGCCGGAGGACATTGCCCGGATCCGGGCCAACATGGGGCTGGACAAGCCCGTCTGGCTGCAGTACCTCATCTGGGTGGGGCTGGCGGAGGGCGGTCAGGGGAGGCGCTCGGGGCTGCTGCAGGGCGATCTGGGCATCTCGTACATCGACCAGACGCCGGTGGGGCGCAGCATCGTCGACCGGCTGCCCAATACGCTGCTACTCACCGCGACCTCGCTCGTGTTGAGCCTCCTCGTCGCCGTACCCCTGGGGGTGATCTCGGCCATCCGGCGCAACTCCTGGGTGGACAACGTCGCCACGGTGGCCAGCACGGCGGGGGTTTCGATCCCCAGCTTTTGGTTCGGGCTGGTCGCCATCCTCGTCTTTTCGGTGCGCCTGCGCTGGCTGCCGTCGGGCGGCATGTACACCTTGGGGCAGGAGCGCAACGTCCTGGACCTGGCGCGGCACCTCATCCTGCCGGTGGCGATCCTTTCGATCCTCAACGTCGCGGGGTGGAACCGCTACGTACGGGGGAGCATGCTCGAGGTCATCCGGCAGGACTATATCCGGACGGCGCGTGCCAAGGGGCTGAAAGAGCGCTATGTCATCGTGCGCCACGGCTTGCGCAACGCCCTGGTGCCCGTGACCACGCTCATGGGGCTGTCGCTCCCCGGGCTGGTCGGCGGGGCGCTGGTGACCGAGACGATCTTTGGCTGGCCGGGGATGGGGCGCCTGGCGTACCACGCGGCGACCAAGCGCGACTATCCCGTCATCATGGGGGTGCTCGTCATGAGCGCGGTGCTGGTGCTCGTGGGGAACCTCCTGGCAGACCTGTCGTACGCCCTCCTGGACCCGCGCGTCAAGGCGGAGTGATGGCGCGAGGCACGCAGGCGCGTTCCTGCACGTCCGCCCACGCTCGGTCCCATCGATATCCGAGGCGAGCCTGCCCGTCAGTCCGCCCGAGCCGGAGTGATCGCCCATGACCGCGAACGACCGCGGCGTCAGCGCCGCTCACCGCAAACGCGCCGTCGAGGCGCTGATCGATGCCGATGCCCATCCGCGTTCACCCGGGCCGCTGGAGATGGCCTGGCGGCGCTTCCGGCGCGATCGCTTGGCCCTGACCGCGGGCGGCGTATTGCTGCTGCTGGCCCTCATCGCCGTGCTGGCGCCGCTGCTGTCGCGCCAGGTCATCGGCCTGACGCCCGAGCAGATCGAACTCGGCGCCACCCTCAAGGCGCCGGGGTACCAGCGGACGGCCGACAGCGCGATGCACTACCTGGGCACCGACGAGTTGGGGCGCGACGTACTGACGCGCATCCTCTACGGGGGGCGCGTGTCGCTCTATATCGCCTTTCTCACCGTGCTCATCTCGCTGACCGTAGGGACCCTGGTGGGCGCCACCTCCGGCTACTATGGCGGGCTCATCGACGCGCTCCTGATGCGCTTCGTCGACGTGGTGCTGGCCATCCCGGCGCTGTTCCTGCTGATCCTCATCGCCGTCGTGTTCCGCCCCGGAGTCACTGGGCTGGCGGTTGTTCTGGCCGCCCTGGGCTGGACGGGTGTGGCGCGGCTGGTGCGCGGCGAGTTCCTGACGCTGAAGCAACGCGATTTCGTCGACGCCGCGCGGGTAGTGGGCGTGAAGGATGGGCGCATCATCCTCCGGCACATCTTGCCCAACGCCAGCTCACCCATCATCGTGGCGGCGAGCCTCTCGGTGGGCAACGTGATCCTCACCGAGACTGCCCTCAGCTATCTCGGGATGGGGGTGCAGCTGCCGCAGCCCAGCTGGGGCAATATGCTCACGAACTCGCAGCAATACCTCTATCGAGCCCCGTATTTGATCGTCATCCCCGGCTTTTTCATCTTTGTCACCGTGCTGGCCGCCAACCTCCTGGGAAACGGCCTGCGCGACGCCCTCGACCCCAAGGCCGGCGACTAGGGCAGGATCCATCGCCCGCCCCCTGTGAGCGCCTCCCTGCGCGGAAACGAATACCTCTGCTACGGCTCGCAGGGGTCGGCGCTGGGGGGCGTCGTACGGCCATACCCGACTCAGATTCTCTAGTTGCCCCGCATGATGACTCGTGATACACTCCGCGTGGTGTACGCTCGTCACGGCACCGTATGGCCCCTGATGGAGGTGGCGTTCGCTTTGCGCGGCGCGCCCTCCCCGCCGGCGGCAGGTGACGTTCGCTGGCGCGCGTCGCCATAGGACACAACGCACCTCGCCTCCGAGCCCGCGTCGGTAGCGGTGTGGTCCAGTCCGACAACATCAAAGGAGACGACATGGCCGAAAGGGCGGGGCGGGGGGCTGCGACGCGTCGGGAGCGCTGGGCCTGGTATCTGTACGATTTCGGCAACTCGGCCTATGCCGCGGTGGTACTGCTGGCGGTCTACTCGGCCTATTTCCAGGGCCAGGTGGTGGGCGGCGCTGAGGGCTCGCGGTTGTGGGGCATCTCGGTGGGCATCGCCATGCTGGTGGTAGCCGTCACCTCGCCGGTGCTGGGCGCCATCGCGGACTATTCCGCGTCCAAGAAACGGTTCCTCTTGCTCTTTACCGTGATGGCGTGCGTCTTTACCGGCGCCCTCTTTTTCGTGCGCGAGGGCGACATCCTGGCCGGCATGGTGTTCTTTATCCTGGCCGAGATCGGCTATCGCAGCGCCCAGGTGTTCTACAATGGCCTTCTTCCCGAGATCGCCTCGCCCGAGGAGATGGGCCGCGTCTCGGGGAACGGCTGGGCCATCGGTTCGGCCGGTGGCATCCTCTGTCTGATCCTCATCCTGCCCATGATCGTCTTGGTGGGCGGGACGACGGTGGTCCGCCTCTCCTTGCTCGTCACGGCGGCCTTTTTTGCCGTCTCGTCGATCCCCATCTTTTTGTGGCTGCCCGAGCGGGGCAAGCCCCAGCCCCTCCCCGAGGGGGAGAGTTACCTCTCGGTGGGCTTTGGCCGCATCTGGCGGACGGTCCGTTCGGCGCGCCAGTACCAGGAACTGGTCAAGTTCCTCGGGGCGTTCCTGGTGTATAACGATGGCGTCATCATGGCGCTCAATTTCGCCGCCATCATCGGCGCGGTGCTCTTTGGGCTGAACCAGCAGCAGCTCATCATTTTCGTCATCATCGTGCAGGTGACCAACGTGGCGGGGGCCTGGGCCTTTGGGGCGGTGGCGGATTCCACCGACTGCAAGCGCTCGCTGAGCGCCTCGATCCTGCTCCTCATCGGCTCAGTCGTTTGGATGTACCTCAGCCGGACGGTGGTCGAGTTCTTTATTATCGGCGCGGTGGCGGGCTTTGCCATGGCGGGGATCCAATCGGTGAGCCGCACCATGGTCGGCGTGATCACCCCTGCGCGCCAGAGTGCCCAGTTCTACGGCCTGTTCGCCGTAGCGGGGCGCACCTCATCCTTCATTGGCCCGACGGTGTACGGCTGGGTGGCCGCAGAGGCGGCGCGGGTGTATCTAAATCAGGGGATGGCGCCCCTGGCGGCCGAGCAGGGCGGGCAGCGGCTGGCAATCCTGACCATCTGCCTGTTCCTGGCGGCGGGGCTCGGGCTGCTGTGGACGATGAACGAGGCGCGGGCGCGCGCCACGGTGCGCACGCTGGCGGTCGAGCCCGGGGAGTAGCCATCGCAGTGGTATCGTTCCGGTGATAGTATGCCGCTGGTGCGGCGTGCCCGCCGATACGCCGGTCGTGTCGGCGGGCTAGGGGAGTATCGATGGTCACTGCCGTAGCCCGCTATGTCTACCCTCGTCGTCGCGTGTTGCGGTGGGCGCTGCAGCGCGCCGCGTGGGCGGCCTTTGGCCTGTTGACGGACCTGAACGTCATCGGCCGTGAGAACTTGCCCAAGAGCGGCCCGCTCCTGGTGGTGGCCAACCACTTTTCCTTCGTCGACCCGGCGCTGATGGTTCGGGTGGCGCCCTGGCCGCTCGAGTTCGTCGGTGGATTCCGCATGCCCAACGCGCCGGCCCTCGCTACCCTCATCCCGAAACTGTGGGGGTTCTATGCCGTGCATCGGGGCGCCGCCTCGATGGAGGCACTGCGCGCCGGCGAGGCCGTCCTGACGCAGGGGGGCGTGCTGGGCATCTACCCCGAGGCGGGGAGCTGGGCCACGGTGCTGCGGCCCGCCCGTCCCGGCGCGGCGTTCCTGGCGGCGCGCACCGGGGTGCCCATCCTGCCCATGGGGTTTGACGGCGTGCCGAACATCCTCCCGCGCCTGGTGCGTGGGGAGCGGGCGCCCGTGACCGTGCGCATCGGGCGTCCCTTCGGTCCCTTCCGGGCCACCGGCCGCGGCCGGGAGCGTCGCGAGCAGTTGGAACGGATAGGACACGAGATCATGGGGCGCATCGCCGAACTGCTGCCCGTCGAAAAACGCGGGCGCTACTCGCCCGACCCGGGCGTGCGCGAGGCGGCCCGCGCGTTCGAGGCTTATCCGTGGGATGACGCGCCCGAAGTCTAGGGGCCTCGTCCCGTCGGTCGCCAGCCAAGAGCAGATCAGGATCTTGCGCCATGCCCGCTCTTGCCGCGATCGTCAAACGCATCGATCACATCGTGGTTCGGGTCGATGACCCCGAGCCGCTGTTCGATGTACTGGCGGGCCCATTGGGGCTCCCCATCTCCTGGCCGATCCAGAGTCGTGGCTGGTATGCCAGCGGCGGCGTCTGTGCCGGCAACGTGTGTCTAGAGATCGCCCGCCTCGGCAGTGCTCGGGGCCGCGCCTCGGGCAGCGCTCGCCTCTTTGGGATCGCCCTCGAGCCCTATCCCCTCGAAGTGAGCTTGGGCGAGTTGGAGACGCGCGGCATCCCGCACAGCCTGCCGGTGCTGTCCTTCGGCGAGCGGCCCGATGGGACGCGAGGGATCTGCTGGACGAACGTGCTGCTGGGCGGGCTGGCAGGCGAGGGGCACGGGATGCTCCTGCGCAGCCGGTGGTGGGGCGTGGGTTCTGTTCCGCGGCGGGCGCTCTACCCCTTGGCGCGCATGCTGGCTGTGGGGCATTGGGCGCGCGCGGCATCTCCCCGTGCCGGGCGGCACATCGTGTACATGTGCAAATACGCGCGCGAGGTCGATGAGGTGCTGTCGGCCGGCCGGGCGGCTCTTGAAGAGTCGGGTGGGGGGCCGCTGGGACTGGTGAGCGTCGCGGAGATCATTCTCGGCGCCGTCAACCCGGAGCGGGCTCGCCAGCGCTGGCAGAACCTCCTCGCTCCGTTGTTGCCTGTGGAGCGCGGCTACTGGCAGCCCGCCTCGGGGCCCGGCATACGGATCGTGCCCCACGACGAGAGCACGCTGCTCGCCCTCGTATGGAGGGCGCGGTCGCTGGCGCGCGCCGAGGCCTGGCTGCGCGAGCGGCGCATGCTAGGGAGCGCGACGCCGGCTCAGGTGACCATCGACCCGGTGGCGATTCACGGGCTGGACTTTCGCCTCGTGGAGTGACGGCCGTGGCCTGCCCGTTGGAATGCGGCCACGCGTGCTGCCCCTGCCCCTCAGTACCGTCGCGCGATATCGTGGTCGGATTTGGCGGCCGGCGGGAATTGTGGTATGATTCCTCTCGTTGCGGAGGCGTGGTGTAGTGGCCTAACATGCTGCCCTGTCAAGGCAGAGATCGCGGGTTCGAATCCCGTCGCTTCCGCCAGAGAGAACGGGCCATGGCTTGCAAGCCATGGCCTGTCTTGTGTTTCCGAGTCTCGCTCATTCGCCGCGCCCTGATCGGTGGGAGTGGGGAGGCGCAGCCGGAAAGCGCAAGCATCGGGCCCTTGTCTCCCATGGAACGGCGTGCTATCGTGCGGGCATGGATGATACCTACGTGTCTGCAAAGACAAGCGTGGGGGGATGATGAAAGAGCGCATCGAGATCAATCCGGATGTAATGCTGGGCAAGCCGGTGATCAGAGGGACGCGTATCCCGGTGGAACTCATTCTGCGCAAATTGAGTGAGGGCGCCACCGAGGTCGAACTGCTTGATGCCTACCCGCGACTCGAGTCAGCCGACATACGGGCGGCCCTGGCCTACGCGGCCGACGCCGTTGCCCACGAGATCATTCTGTCGCAGACGGCCTGATGGGCGCCTCAACTCTGCGGTTCCTGGCCGATGAGAGCTGTGACTTTGCCGTGGTGCGAGCCTTACGGTCGGCGGGCTATGATGTGCAGGCCGTGAGCGAGTCGATCACGCGCTCGGTCGATCGGGATGTCATCGAGTGGGCCGGACGCGAGCGGCGTGTCCTGCTAACGGAGGATAAGGACTTTGGCTGGTTGGTCTTTGCGAGTCATGTCGATTCGCCGGGTGTAATCCTGTTACGCTTTCCCGGCCAAGCGCGTCAGACACTAGCTGCGGCCGTGGTCAAGCTCGTCCAGGAGCAGCTCGAAGCGCTGATTGGTGCGTTTGTGGTCGTCGAGCCGGGACGGATCCGCATCAGCCGTCCGCCTGATGAGGGGCTGTAGCACCGCGTATGCCCAAGTTGGGGGCGTGGGCTCACATCCTGTCGCTTCCGCCGGAGAGAAGGGGCGTGGCTTTAGGGCTACGGCCATCTTCTGTGTCCCCGCGACTCGTACACGCGGTGTGGATCGGGCGGGCAAGTCAGCGGTGGCTGTTCCGTGGACGACGGGCGCAGCGGCTCGGGACATGCAGATCACTGTGGAATCGAAAAGTCCTTTACGCTGTCGTAGTGCGAAAAGTGGTACTCGCCCCCGTTCTCGCCCATGACCTCATAGCGCGTCAGGCCTGAGGGCTCGACGCCCTCAGCGATCAGGGCGCGGTCGACCTCTGTCCAGACTGAAACCATGAACTCGGCGTCATCGACCAACACCGTGCTGATCGTCTCGTCCTCCATCGCCACGTGGATGGTGAACCGTAAGCCCAGCAGGTTGGGGTAGCGCTCGGCGGCGTACTGCTCGACGAGGCGTGCGCCATCCTCTTGCCCGTACAGGAACCCTAGGTCGGCAAAGCCGGCGGCCCCGCGCAACCGATACCACTCGGGGTGCTCGAGCACATAGATCGCTTCGCCGTCACGCTCGCCGACGAACTCGGCCCGGTCAGAGTAGGTGGGCAGTGTCTGGTAGATCGCCGGCCAGCGGCTCGGTGCGCTCCAGGCTCGTCTCACCCTCTGCCCCGGCGCCTGAGGCCTCGACGAGTCGACTGTAGTACCTGCCGTTCCTCTGATAGGTGTAAGCCTCGACCGCTGCGAACTCTGCAGTTGGGTCGTACCGGTCCTCGTGGCGAGCGCGGATTCTGAGGGCTGGGCGACCGATGAGGTCGTAGCGCGTGGTGAACTCGCCGTAGACGAGGCGGGTCTCCCCGTCGGGCTCGATGGCCCGGTAGGCTCTGACCTCGTTCGCCGTCAGTGAGAAGCTGGCGGCCTGCTGCAGGTTATCGACCGCGCTTATGAGTAGCTGCCTGCGATCGGCCGGGGTGGGCGACGCAGGCGGTTCGGAGGTCGTACCCGGGGTCGCTCGCTACCCGGCCGCCGTGGGGTCTGCGATGGCGGCAACCGGAGAGGGAGGCACCGTCGCGCGCGGCGTGGCGACGGGCGGTGCCGGTTCGCGCGTGGCACAGCTCGTCACGAGCGGGGCCGCTAGAATGAGAGCCATGCATTCGGGCGCCCGAAGCGCAGCTCGACGTGTGCATTGCGGGCCTGGCGAGCCGACAGTCCCAGGAAGTTCAGCCATGTCTCATACCTCTCTATCTGCTGGGTGCGTTCGGGGGAACGGGCACATTTCGCCCTCGCGCGAGTTGCTCTATAATGGCTCCACCACAATGATGCATCTCCGGCGCAGGCCGGCCCATAGAGCGAGGTGAGCCTTGAGCGAAGAGATCAGCCCGCGCAAGCTCGAAATCGAGATCGTCCGCGCCGAGCGTCACTACTCGCGGCTGCGGCGCAAAGTGGCCGGCTGGCTGGAGCGGCGCCACGTGCGGCCGGCGGTGCGCGAGTACCTTTTACTCCTCCCGGATCTGTTCACGCTCGTCATTCGTTTGCTGCGCGACCCGCGCTTGAGCCCCGGGCTCAAGCTGCAGTTGCTCGGCGCGAGCGCCTACGTCATCACGCCCCTCGACTTCATCCCTGACTTTATCGTTCCCTTTGGCCTGACGGACGACACGGTGGCGCTGGCATTCATCCTGAGCCGCGTGGTCGGCCTGATGGGGGTCGCCGGGGAGAGGGTGCTGCGCGAGCACTGGGAGGGGCGCGGTGACGTCCTTCACCAGATCGAGTTGGTGCTGGCCGCCGCCGACGAGGTGCTGAACCGCCGCGTGGCGGGTTGGCTCTCCCGACGGTTCGGGCGCCCCCGGGAACGGGAGTTGTCCATCGAGGTGGGCCCGAGCAAGGAATAGCCCCGTTCGCCGACGCGCCTGGTCGCACCAGGGCGCCCTCTATGTCCTGGGTGTGTCCAGGAATTCGGAAGGGCCCCCCGGGGGCAGACACGTCGATCTGCCCCTACACCTGCGCACGACCCGTAGGGGCGACCGGCCGGTCGCCCGCCGCACGCCCACCAAAAACCCTGGACAGACCCCTAGGTCTCGATGCGCTGGCGGCCGCGCCCGGCTCCGGCCTATAATGTGTGTAACGAGCAGTCGCCGGGCCACCACGAGCCACTCCGTCCATCGGGCGCGGTCTCCCGCGCTCCCGCACCACCGCTTCGCACCCCACCCCCGGCCAAGTTTCCACAGGTACGGATGCCATGACACACTATGACCGCGACAGCGATGTGCTGACCGTGTCCCTGGCGCCGCGCAGCCGCGCGGTGACCGAGTACGAGGGACAGGGGGTGGTTGCCGTCGTCAACGACGCCGGCCAGTTGGCGGAGGTGTGCATCGGCGCCGCGACGCGCTTCCTGGAGCAGGCGCTCGACGCCGGGGTACCCATGCCGCGGGTGCGGCGTCCCGGGGCGGAGCCCGGGCGCACGGTGTGGGTCCAGGCGGATTCCACCATGATCAGCGCCTTTGGCTACGATGAAGAGGCCCGCGCCCTCGAGGTGGTCTTTCGGCGCGGCGGCGCCTATCGCTATTATGATGTGCCCTCGGAGGTATTCCACGGGCTGCGCCTGGCCCCCTCCAAGGGGCGCTACATGCACGATCACATCATCGGCGTGTACCCCTGGGTGCGGCTCACGCGCAGCACGGCGCCGCTGGGGGAGAGATAGGCTTTTGGCGGTCGGCGGTCAGCTTTCGGCTGTTGGCCGTTGGCTGTTGGCCATTGGCTAGTCGAGCGGGACTCGATGGCACGGAGAGAACCAAGGGCTAACGGCCAAGCGCCTGTTGCACATCCTGTCTCCGCCGAGTGCCGACCGCCGACAGCTACCTCGACCGCGCGCGAGCTGCGGCGGGCCGCTGCAGGCTGTCGCGGGCGTGCCCCGTGATGATGCTCAGCAGCAGGAAGCCAAAGGCAGCCGCGATCACCGTCGCGATGACAGTCGCGTTGTCCATGCCATAGTAATAGCTGGCGATGTTCACCCCCGGGAAGACGAGCAGCCAGACGAGCGCGCCGATGCCCACCGACCACGGCCAGATGGCGCCGAGTACGCGCCGCACGTTGGGCGAGGTGCAGTCACACCACCACCTCAGCGGCGCGTTGATGCGCGTGGCGGCGATGCCCAGGATGATGCCCAGGACGGGTGGGCCGAAACCTCCCCCCACCAGCAGCAACACGACGGATAAGGCCATGAGCACCAGCCCTCCGTGCTCTCGCTGGACGAACATGGTGGCCCACAGGAAAAAGGCCGCCGTCGCCACGATGGCCAGGATGCCCGTGACCAGCAAGTTGGGGATGACCGTCATCGCCGGCTCGCCGCTCAGGGCACGGAAGAACGCCGAGTTCGGCCAAGACTGGATCACTACTCCCGGGGGCGCCGCGTTGCCCTGCAACACCTCGCCGATGCCGTGCTCCACGCCGGCGATCGCCGCTATCGTGCCGAACACCGCTACCGTAACCTTGGTCGCGCTCTTCATCCCTCACACCCCCTCTCGTACCGGCTCGGGGTGAAGCCGGGCCACGAGGGCGCCCGCCCAGGCACGGATCGCCTCCCAATCGCGCAGATCGGAGGCGGGCATCCCCTTGAGAGCCGGCAGCCAACTCCACGGGAAGCGCAGCGCGGTGGGGTCGAACCTGCCGCCGACCACCTCGACGGACACGGGCGAGAGCCAGGCAAACTTGGCCAGCTCCTTGTCGAGGCTGGC
>ERZ747221.1071-NODE-1071-length-28816-cov-5.364313_pt1 | contig 28816 bp, 25 predicted proteins | sample MGYA00374949_ERZ747221 | MGnify/ENA primary metagenome ERZ747221 (study PRJEB28779, sample SAMN05720172) | bioreactor metagenome | isolation source: Anaerobic biogas reactor | place: USA:Washington, USA | collected 2015-08-08 ... | reverse complement strand
GGCAAGACGGCCATCGCCGAGGGCCTCGCGCAGCGCATCGTGTCGGGCGACGTGCCCGAGGGACTCAAGAACAAGCGCGTGGTGGCGCTGGACATCGGCGGCATGGTGGCCGGTGCAAAATACCGCGGTGAGTTCGAGGAGCGCATGAAGGCGGTGCTCAAGGAGATCGCCGATTCCGAAGGCGAGATCATCACCTTCATCGACGAGATGCACACCATCGTGGGCGCGGGCGGCGCTGAAGGCGCTGTGGATGCCTCCAACATGTTGAAGCCCATGCTGGCCCGGGGCGAGCTGCGGGTAGTGGGCGCGACGACGCTTGACGAATACCGCAAGCACGTGGAGAAGGACGCCGCTCTCGAACGGCGCTTCCAGCCCGTGCTGGTGGGAGAGCCCACGGTGGAAGACACCATCGGCATCCTGCGGGGGCTCAAGGAGCGCTACGAGGTGCATCACGGGGTCCGCATCCAGGACTCCGCGTTGGTGGCCGCGGCGGTGCTCTCCCAGCGCTACATCTCCGACCGCTTTCTCCCCGACAAGGCCATCGACCTGGTGGACGAGGCGGCCAGCAAGCTGCGCATCGAGATCGACTCCATGCCCTTGGAGATCGATACGGTGGAGCGGCGCGTCAAGCAGCTCGAGATCGAGCACCATGCCCTCAGCAAGGAGAAGGACGCCGCCTCCAAGGAGCGGCGCAAGGCCATCGAGGCCGAGCTTGCCGAGCTGCGCGAACAGTCGGCGGGGCTGAAAGCCCATTGGCAGGCCGAGAAAGAGGCCATCGGCAAGATCCAGGCCCTCAAGGAGCAGATCGACGCCGCCAAGACCGAAGCCGAGAAGACCGAGCGCGTGGGCGACCTGCAGAAGGCGGCCGAGTTGCGCTACGGACAGATCCCCGAGGCCGAGCGGGCGCTCGCGGCCGAGAACGAGCGGCTGAACGAGCTCCAGCGCGACGTCAAGATGCTGAAAGAAGAGGTGGAAGAGGAAGACATCGCCGAGGTGGTGGCCAAGTGGACGGGCATCCCCGTGTCACGGCTGCTCGAGGGCGAGGTGGAGAAGCTCATCCACATGGAAGACCGGCTGCACGACCGGGTGGTCGGCCAGGACGACGCGCTGCAGGCGGTGGCAAGCGCCATCCGGCGGGCCCGCGCCGGCCTGCAGGACCCCAACCGGCCCATCGGCAGCTTCATCTTCCTGGGGCCCACCGGCGTCGGTAAGACGGAGCTCGGCCGCGCCTTGGCCGAGTTCATGTTCGACGACGAGAAGGCCATGGTGCGCGTGGATATGAGCGAGTTCCAGGAGCGGCACTCCGTCGCCCGGCTCATCGGGGCGCCGCCCGGCTACGTAGGCTACGACGAAGGCGGCTACCTCACCGAGGCCGTGCGGCGCCGCCCCTACTCAGTGCTGCTCCTCGACGAGATCGAGAAGGCCCACCCCGACGTCTTCAACCTGCTGTTGCAGATCCTGGACGAGGGCCGGCTCACCGACGGTCACGGCCGGACGGTCGACTTCAAGAACACCGTGGTCATCATGACCTCCAACATCGGCAGCGAGTTCATCCTCGACCCCGAGATCACCGAGATCGAGATGGACACCCGCGTCACGGAGCTCATGCAGGCCACCTTCAAGCCCGAGTTCCTCAACCGGGTGGACGAGGTCATCATCTTCCACCGGCTGAGCCTGGAGCACATCAAGGGCATCGTCGACATCCAGCTGAAGCTGCTGCGCGCGCGGCTCGCCGAGCGCGACATCACCCTGGAGGTCACCGACGCCGCCAAGGCCTACCTGGCCCAGCAGGGCTACGACCCGGCCTACGGCGCGCGGCCGCTCAAGCGGCTCATCCAGAAGGAGATCCAGGACCAGGTGGCGCTGGCGCTCCTGAAGGGCGACTTCCGCGACGGCGACACCGTGCAGGTGGACGAGCAGAACCTCGGCTTGGTGTTCACGAAAGCCGCACAGGACGACGTGTAGTCACCGCCAGTGGCACCGAGCCCGGACGCCCGCCGGCTCCGCACTCAGCCGCGCAGATCAGCGGATCGCGACTCTGGGGCGTGACGCTTCGCTGCGCCCCCGCCGGCTCCGCGCGCGGCTGAAAGCTGCGCCGCCGGGCATCCGGGCTCGGTGACCCTTACACTCAGTACCACATCAACCTGTGCGTCTCGCCCACGAGGGGACGGTAAGCCACTGCTCGCTTTTTGGGCTCGCTCCCCACTCTCTGCAACCACTCCTTCAAGTGCCTTACGGATGTGCGCACATTGTGCGCACATCCGTAAGGTGTCCGAAGGCACATGTGCCAGGTGTGCGATCAGCCTCTCGCGCGCCGCCAGGCTACGACCAAAGACGGAGGCAACGACATGTAGTTCGGCTCGGTACGGTACTCAAGAATCTGGCCGCACATCCGGTCTGAACCCAAGCCGTCGAAGCGACTGAGCTGGGGGCGGCGGTCCGTCGCGCGTCCGGCGTCCGCTCCCGTATACTCTCTTCATGACTATCTCCAGCCCCCGACTCCAGCGCAACCAGCTTATCGACCTCACGGTCACCGGTCTTGCCTTCGGCGGCAAGGGGATCGCCAGGCTTGGCGACCAGCCGGGCGACTTCGTGGTTTTCGTCACCGGCGCCGTGCCCGGCGACGTGGTGCGCGCCCGGGTGCTCAAGAACAAGAAGCGCTACGCGGAAGCCCGGGCCGAGGAACTCCTCACGCCTTCGCCGGACCGCCTGGCGGCGCGCTGCCCCTCGTTTGGTGAGTGTGGGGGCTGCGTCTGGCAGACGCTCGACTACGGCGTCCAACTCGAATACAAGGCCAGCCAGGTGCGAGAGTCCCTGGAGCATATCGGCGGGCTCCACGATTTCGACCTGCGGCCCATTGTCGGCATGGCCGATCCCTGGCGCTACCGGAACCGAGCCGACTTCTCCATCGGTATGAGTGACGAGGGGGCGGTGATCGGCTTCCGGCCGCCGGGACGGTGGGACTCCGTGCTCCCGCTCAGCGAGTGTCACCTGATGAACCCGGCCACCGAGCAAGTACGCGCCACCGTGGAGGCCTGGCTGCGGGAGAACGATCTCCCTGGTTGGGATCCTCGCACAGGCAGCGGCTATGCCCGGCACTTGCTGGTCCGCTCTGCGAGGCGTGGGGGCCAGGTCATCGCGAGCCTCGTGACTGCGCCCGGTCTGTCGCCCGGATCGCCCGGGTCCGCCGGCAACCTACCCGGTGCCGCGCGGCTGGTCGACCGTATCTGTTCCACCCATCCGGAGGTGGTGGGCGTTCTCCATGCCGTCAACGGCGGCAGTGCCGAGATCAGCGCGGGCCTCCCCTCGAAGACCCTGTGGGGGCGGTCATATCTTCTGGAGGAGGTGGCCGGCATCACCGTCAAGGTGTCTATCGATGCCTTCTTCCAGACCAACACGCTGATGGCCCACGCGCTCTACGGGCTTGTGGCGCGCGAGGCGGGCCTGACGGGCGGCGACGCGGGCGGCGGCGCGAGCGCGGTTGGCGCCGCGAGCGCGGGCGCCGCGGACAACGACGCGCCGGACGGCGGCCCGCCGGTCGTCTGGGACCTCTACTCAGGTGTCGGCTCTATCGGGCTCTCCTTGGCCGGCCGCGCCGGGGCGGTGCTCGGAATCGAGGCCGTACCGGCAGCGGTAGAGGACGCCAAAGGCAACGCGCGCCTCAACGGTATCTCCAATGCGCATTTCGTCGAAGGCGACGTGGCCAAGGTGCTCCGCGCCGCGGCCGACGGTGAGCGGAAGCTCCCACCGGGTCTCGAGAGACCCGACGTGATCGTGGTCGACCCTCCGCGGGCCGGCCTTTCGAAGAAGGCCATATCGCGCATCGGCGAAGTCGGGGCTCCGCGAATCGTCTATGTATCGTGCAATCCCGCGACCATGGCGCCCAACGCGGCCGAGTTCGGCGCCTACGGCTACCGGCTGGTACGCGTCACCCCCGTAGACATGTTCCCTCACACGCCCCATGTCGAGGCGGTCGCCCTGATGTCGCGCGGGGATGACTAGACAGCCGTCAAGACTGCGCCGGTTCTTCAAGGTCCGCTACGCGATCAGGCTCTGCATCCTCGCGTTCACCATCGTCGCGTACTTCGTTCTCCCGGAAAGCTTCTCGGTGCTGAGCGGTATGGACTTCTTCCGCCGGTTCACATGGTTACACGTGGTCTGGGTCATCTGGGTCCTGGATATGACGGCCCAACTGGTACCGTCGGGGGGCTACTCGGCCGCCGGGTCGCTCAAACAGTTCGGCCGCTACTACAAGCCGGCGCGCGACCCCATCGAGCAAACCCGTCTGAGACGTTTCTTCTGGGAAAACAGCCTCGATTCGGCAAACGTGCTCGTGGTCTGGATCATGATCATCGCCGGCATCGGCGTCCTGAAGACCACGGGGCTCCTTGGAGAGAAGGAGTTGGTGCTTGCCGCCGTCGTCTTCTACGTGCTCGACATGACCTTCATACTGTTCTGGTGCCCATTTCAGGTGTGGATCTTGAAGAACCGCTGTTGCACCACGTGTCGCATCTACAACTGGGACCACATGATGATGTTCTCGCCGCTGGTCTTCATTGCCGGGTTCTACGGCCTGAGCCTGTTCGGGCTCTCGATGGTGAGCTTCCTGGTGTGGGAGTGGTGCTTCGTCCGCCATGCAGAGAGGTTCTCGGACGATACGAACCTGGCCCTACGCTGCGGCTCCTGCACCGACGGGCTCTGCAGAAGCGAGTCTACGGGCCGACGTCACGAAGCCGCGGCGGCCAGGGCGGACCGCTAGTAGGGAGGTTCGTCGCGGAACCAGTCGCCCAGGTTCCGGAAGGCCTTCCAGAACTCCACTTTCGCCGTCTCGTCGTCGAGCGACTCGTCGACATCGGGCGTGACCAGGGCTTTGCAGAAGGCCGTGAATTCCTGAAGGGCGCCAGGATCCCAGACAAGCTCGTTCATGCCGCTTATCCGCTCGCGATTGACCACGTCCATGGTCGCCTGGCCCATGACCACCACCAGACGCGGCTGGGTGATCTGGAACTCCTCCACCCAGTAGGACGGGCAGTTCTTCTGACCCTCCTCCACATCCACATCGTGGCATTTCACGAGATTGGTCCCGTAGATCACCAACGGGTTCACGCCCAGACGCTCCACGCTCTTGAGAACTGCCGTCCCGGAGCGTCCGTAGAAGGCCACCCCCTCGGTGACCTCCAGATACCGCGGTGAATGCTTGAGCAAGAAGATATCGGCCAGAGGATGACCCGACCCCACGGTGGGCAGGAACTCGCCCCGCTTACACTTGCGGCAATGGGCCACTCGGTGGTTGAGATCGTTGCTCTCGGCGATCGCCCGCTCTTCGAGCTTGCGGTAGATCTCGTTGGCCTCGGTGAGAGGTGAGGGGTCTGTCACGATATCGCTTGGACCGGCTTCCATGTCGTTTTCAGGGCCACTCCCCCGCAGAGGGTAGAGACTATATTGGCGGGCCGTACGTGAATTCCTCCGGTCCGCGGAACGCCGCCCCGGGGAGCGTTCGGAACCCACGTCAGTCCTCCGGGAGCACGCGGTCGAGAGTCGTCTGGAGAAGCTTGAGCGACTGCAGGTAAAGCAGGTTCTTGCGCTTGGCGATGATGTCGGCCTCCCACAGGGCCGCCATGAAGCTCTGCGGGTCGTTGAAGCGGGGCATGCGGATCATGGCGGTGCCGAGGGCCTGCAGCACGTGTGCGTCGCTTCCCGCGCCCGCCACGACATTGTACTTGGCGGCGAAGCGCTCGGCGCTCAAGTTGAACGATGACAGCGCCACCTTGGCGTTGTAGATCTCGATGACGTCGATCCTGTGGAGGTTGTCTACCATGATGCGGTACGACGGTGTCGTGCGTAGGGCATCGAACGGGTGCGGCACGTACACCAATCCGCCTTGCTCTTTGATGAGCGACAGGGTCTCGTCGAAGCTGAGGGAGCGCGGGATCTTCTCCTTCAAGAATAGTCCGATGACCTCACCCTCGGAGGTCTTGACTTCCTCGGCGACTATGACGAACGGATCGCCTTGGGCCAACTCCCGAGCCAGGAAGGCTCCCTCGATCTCGTTGTGATCGGCTATGGCTATCGCCCCCAAACCGATCTCCCTCGCTGTGGCGATGATCGACTCCACCGTGCTCACACAATCGCCTGAGTGGTTCGAGTGGATGTGGAGATCGGCGTTGATCCAATCAGGACGCGCGGGGCCATCAGCCGCGTGCCGCAGGCGCCTGCGTGGCGGCTCCTTCCCGATGCCGCGCACGTGCAGAGAGTAGCTCGCCACCGGTGTCTTGGCCGTGAGACCCAGTCTGCCGCTCGTGGAAGCCAGGGTCCCTTGGTAGATATCTTCCAGTCGAGCGGCCACTGAGGCCATGCTGAACTCCACGGCATTGGAGGCGCCGCGGGCTCCGGTCGCCGTCGCGGCTTCGGTCCCGGCAGCTCCACCGCCCGATCCCGTAACAGATACGATGGCCTCGGTGAGCGATCCCGACTTGGTCGGCGAAAACAATGCCGCCTTGCCACGAAGGCCGGACCCAGCAGCCCACTCCACGTGATCCCGGACAGGCGGGAGGTCGGGACCCACAAGCGGACACCCACACACGCTCGCTTCCGCCGCTGTGGTACACAACCACTCGCCCCCCAAGAACGGCAAGATGGCCACGGCGGCCGACTCGTAGAGGGACACCAACTCGGCGGGCGAGGTGAACTCGCGCAGGGTCAGCTGCGAACGAAGCTTTCGCGGGACGCTCCGGGGCACCCATTTCGCGGCCGACGCGCGATCGAAAGCGACAGTCACGTGATCGAGTTCGGGCGGGAACGAGGCCAACAGCGACCGGATGAGGGCCCTGTACGAACGCCGTCCGTCGCCGCGGTACACATACAGGCCAAACGGCTCGGCTACACTCACGGGAGGCTCACCCCCGTTGGCGCGACTCTCGCCCGGCGCGATACCCGAGCCGCACCAGACGCACTGATACTCCTCGGGATAGAGCTCATCCATCATCTCGCGGCCTGCCGGGAAGGTCACCACACGCGCGTCGAGCCGGTAGAAGAACCTTTCCAGGATCGGCTGTTCCAGCTCGTAGGCCGCCACGCCCACCGGTGTCAGATGAAAGGTGGCCACCACCGGACTGCGGGCTTCTCTAAGAGCGGTGAAGCTGAGAGATGGAGCAAGAGGCTCATGCACGTGCACCAAGTCGAAGCCCGCGTCGAGCATGAGCTTCTCCATGCGCGACGTCACGTCCACCGGAAGGCCAAGATTGGCCACCCCACCGTTCAGCCGGATGGGGAAACTCGAACCCATAGGGACGACGGGGATCCCCTCACCCGGATCGAGCGGGCCCACACCCGCGGCCGGCAGCAACAAGGGGTCGGCCGCGGCCCCCTGCCGGTAGCTCTCGAGAAGTGTGATGACCCGGCCCCGGGAACGGTGGAACAACTGACGTACCCGTTCCTCGTCGCGGAGATGGCCTGACGAGACCAGAAGAATAGGCAGATGCCCGCGCGCCTTCAGCTCGCGGGCCAGATCGGCGACGTGCTGGTTGACGGCGCTGGGAACACTCCAAGAGAACGGCGTCACCAGAGCTATGTACAGATCCCTTGCCACGCGTGGTCCTCAAGATGGCGGGGCCCGGTCGGCTGCGCCGACCGGGCCCCGGACTCGCATCCTTGTCTTACCCTACTCGCAAGCCGGTTCGCCGGTTATGAAGGCTTCGGTCTTACGCCGGGCCTCTTCATCGCTGTACTGGATGGGCGGGGACTTCATGAAGTACGACGCCGGATCGAACAGAGCGCCGGAGATCCCCCGGTCGAGGGCCAGCTTCGCGCAACGCACCGCGTCGATGACGATGCCCGCCGAGTTGGGTGAGTCGACCACTTCGAGCTTGAGTTCCATGTTCAGAGGCACGTCACCGAAGGTGCGGCCTTCCATGCGGATGTAGGCCCATTTGCGGTCGTCGAGCCACTCCACGTAGTCGGACGGCCCGATATGGATGTTCTTGCTGCCGATGTCGTAGTCGAGCTGCGAGGTGACCGAATTGGTCTTGGAGATCTTCTTGCTCTCCAAGCGCGAGCGCTCGAGCATGTTGAGGAAGTCGGTGTTGCCACCCACGTTGAGCTGCGAGGTCCGCTCCAACCGCACACCTCTCTCGCGCATGAGCCGCGTGAGGACACGGTGCACGATGGTGGCGCCCACCTGCGACTTGATGTCGTCGCCGATGACCGGCAGTCCCTTCTCCTCGAAGCGCTCCTGCCAATACTTCTCGCGGGCGATAAAGACCGGGATGCAGTTCACCAGGCCACAGCCGGCCTCGAGGATCTGTTCCACATACCACTTGGTAGCCATCTCGCTACCCACGGGGAGATAGTTCACCACGACGTCGGTCTTGGTGTCTTTGAGTATCCCCACGATGTCGTCGGTCGGGCCGGGGGCTTTCTCGATAACCTCCGAGAGGTATTGGCCGAGCCCGTCGTGAGTCATGCCCCGATAGACCTTGACGCCCAGATCGGGCACGTCGGCGAACTTCACTGTGCAGTTGCGCCCACCCCAGATGGCCTGAGACAGGTCCTTGCCAACCTTGGTCTTGTCGACGTCGAAGGCACAGGTGAACTCGATGTCGGAGATGTGATATCCCCCGAGGTTCACATGCATGAGGCCGGGGACGAACTCATCCGCCTTGGCGTTGCGGTAGAAGTGCACGCCCTGGATAAAAGACGACGCGCAGTTCCCTACCCCGATGATGCCGACCCGTACTTTATCGCTCAACGAATCCTCCCTGTTCCTTTCGGTTGTTGAGTTGGCGGTAGGTGTGAACGACCCGCTGGACTACCGTGAACGCGGTCAAAGCCAGCATGATGTAGATCACGTAGGGCAGCACATCGAAGAAGAGCCCGATAGCGATCAGGATGATCCTCTCGGGCCTGCTCATGAGCCCTACTTTGCACTCGACACCCAAGCTCTCCGCCCGAGCCCGGGTATAGCTCACCAAGATGCTGCCCAGGAGGGCGAGCACCACAAGGCCTACGTCGACAGAGCGTCCCTCTATAGCCAGTAGATAGGCGATGCCCCCGAACATGACTCCTTCCGACACCCTGTCGAGAGTCGAGTCGAGGAACGCTCCAAAGGGGGTGACCTTCTTGGCCAAGCGGGCCAAAGCGCCATCGAGCATGTCGAAGCACCCCGCCACCAAGAAGACGATACCTGCGTAGATCAGATGATCTGCTATGACCAGAGCCGCCGCCGCCACGTTGAGAGCGGTGCCCGCGATTGTGATCTGGTTCGGGGTCACCCTGAGCCAGCGGAGTGCCGAGACGATCGGCACGAAACTCCTCCGCAGCTGGGTCCCGAAAAACTCGCGAATATTTTCCATTACCTGCTACTGTTCGGGTTCCGAAGCAATCGCCTCGGCAATTCCGGATTGTAACAGTATCGCGGATGCTCCACAAACCACCTGCTTGGACATCACACCGCCCCCACTACCATTTGGACGGTCGATTCATCACTCTTCAGGCGCATCGGGAGGCTTGACCCGCCGCGGAGGGGGCGCTCCGGAACGTGCCGGAATGAGCGCTATGCCATCGTCGCCCGCCCACGGCGCTTTTGAGAACTTGAACTCGTAGAACGTCAGAGTGTGCTTGAGCATGGCCAAGATGGGGAGTGAAGCGAGCATCCCAAGGATCCCCCCGATCTGGGCTCCGGCAAGCAGTGCAAAGATGACCAGCAGTGGGTGGACCCCCACCGAGCTCCCCACGATATTGGGAGCGAGTATGTGGCTCTCCAACTGCTGGATGACGAAGTAGACGATCACGACTATCAGAGCCGCCCAGGGAGAGTGGAAGAAAGCGGCTATCACAGGCGGTACGGCGCCCAAGAACGGTCCCACATAGGGTATGACTTCGGTCACCCCTGCCCAGACACCGAAGAGCAGTGCATATTGGCCGCCCTCAGGCCACACCCCCACGACCTCCCAGCTGAGGATCCAGATGGCAAAGCCACAGGCCAACCCGATAGTGCAGCCCAGCAGTGCCTGCCCGCGGACGAACTTGCCGAACGCACTCTGAAGGCCCCGGACATAGTGTTCTTTGACCTGCTGCTCGCCCGGAGCGAGCTTGCAGACGAACCGGTAGATGCGCTTACCATCGAGGAGCATGTAGAAACTCACCACAACGGTGAGAAACAGGTTGACGAAAGCGCCCACCACGCTCCAGCCCACACTCACCAGAGCTCCGATGGATTCGGCGCCGTGGTTCTGAAGCCATCCGACCACATCGCTGGTGTTGATTTTAAGAGTGGTGTCGATGTTGTGAGTCGCAAGCCATGCCTGCAAGTCGGCGAGCAGCTCGTTGAGCGACTCGAGCCACCCTGGGATGGCGTCGAACAGCCTCTGGAACTGGCGCAGGAGAGGGGGCCCCAAGAATATGAAGAGGAGGACGATGACGGCGATGAACGTCAGGTAGACGACAGGCACCGCCAGCCACCGCGGGAACTTGATGCGTCCCATAGCCAGCACCACGGGGTTGAGGAGGAGAGCGATTATCGTGGATATGAGGAAGACGAAGATCGCGTGGCTCGCTTCCCGGCTGAAGTAGAGAGCCACAAAGATCGCCACGGGTATCAGCACGAGCTGGAGCCACCGCGGTATGGTGATGCGCACCTGCGCCCTCCTTGTCGCCCGTCTCGTTGGCGAGTTGCACGCCGTCCTCCCACAGATTACCAGAACAGGCTGCTATCCTGGGCATTCGCGCCGCTAGGTGGTAAGGTAGCGTCGATGCAAGACGGGGCATACGCAGCGGAAATCCAGCGCCGGGACGAAGCGCTCAGGCGCAAACGCCGCCGTGCGAGCGTGTATCGCAGACGACGGACCCGGTTCGCCCTCGCATTCGCGGGTGTCTGTGTGTTCGTCGCGTGCATCGTCGTCATCGCGACAGCAGGTGGCACGATGACGCGGGTGGATTCGGGAGTGCTCCTCGAAAGATCCCCATCGGCGCCTGTGGCAGCGACAGGCCAGGAGCGACCCGCATTTGCCCGTATGGGCGATCGCAACCTCCTCCTGCCAGTGGCCGCCGGAGATGCCACCATCATCGCGTATCAGACGGTGATCGACGAGCGCGCCGTGGCCCTCACGCCCCTTGGTGAACAGGCGAACGCCAATGCCGTGGTGCGCTTCTTCCGCGACACCTTCTCCTCGGACCCCTTGGTCCGCTATTACTTGCTCGAGGGGGCGGATGCCAAAAACGCCACCTCGGTGAAAGTAGGCGCCGCCGCGGGATCGGCTGTCTATGCGCCCATAACCGGCGTGGTCTGCTCGGTGAAGGAGTACCTCCTGTACGGCAAGTACACCGACGTCGAGATCGGCATCAGGCCCGAGAAGAGCAGCGGGCTCAAGGTCACCATGCTGTTCGTGAGCGACCCGGTTGTCTCCATCGGCGACATAGTCACCGCGGGCAAGACCCGCCTGGGTAGCGTCCGGCAATGCCCCGAAGAGCTGGGAGCCGGCCTGTCCGTCTTCACTCACGAAGCTGGAGCCCACATCCACCTGCAGGTAACGGAGGAGCCGGTCAACTGAACGCGCGCTTCTGCTCAAAGTGCGGTGGCGCCATCGAGATCCAGCTGATTGGGGACCGGCCACGAGAGGTGTGCTCCGTGTGCGGCGAGGTCTTCTACCAGAACCCGCTCCCGGCGGCTGCCGCCCTGGTTCTCGACGACGATCGCCGCGTGCTCCTCGTCAAGAGGGGCATCGTTCCCAACAAGGGCATGTGGTGTCTTCCCATAGGATTCGCGGAGATGGGCGAGACCATCGCCGAGGCTGCCCTTCGTGAGCTACATGAGGAGGCCGGCGTGGTGGGCCGTGTTTCGCGGCTCATAGACGCAGACTCGTGGGAGAGCGAGTACTACGGTGATCTCTTGGTCGTGACCTTCGAGGTGCAGAAGATCTCGGGCAACGAAAAGGCCGGTGACGACGCCGAGGACGTCGGCTATTTCGCGCTCGACCGCCTACCCCCGCTGGCCTTCCCGTCCAACGAAAAGGCCATCAGACTTTGTGCCGACCTACACGAGGACGATTGGGCCATCCACGACTCCTTCCACACCCTCGAGGACGGCACCGGATCCGGGATGCTCTCCGATACTCTCGTTGGCTTCGTCGGCGAACATGCCCCCTTTGTCGCCAGGATGTGGCTGGCCGACGTACGATCAAGCCACACCACGACCCGCTACATGACCCTCGATCCCGAGGCTCTTCTGGCCGAGTGCACCACGGGACTGCAGCTCCTCGGCAGATGGCTCGAAGGCGAAAGCACCGAAGACGAGATCAAGTCGTTCTATAAGGACATCGGGTTACAGCGTCGCTCTCAAGGCGTGGAGCCATTCGAGATGCTCTCCGCTCTGTTGCTCCTCAAGAAACACGTATGGACCTACGCCCGCTCCTGGGGAGTGTGGGAGCGCCCGGTGGACGCCTACCGGATGATGGAGCTCCAGAGCCGTTTTGCCGTGTACTTCGACAAGGCCGCGTACCATCTGGTCCGGGGATCCTTGGAAGAAGAGTCCTAGACTCGCAAGGCCCCGGGTCGCCCCGGGGCCTTGCGAGTCTCATGTGCGTCAGAACGCCGGCTTGACTGCAACAAGCCGCGCCGTGGTCTGTGTCTCCCGTCTACTCGAATGCCTCCTCGGGCTTCCAGACGGTCCAGACCTTACCCACCAGATTCGGAGCCGGGCTGAGCGTAGCCTTACCGGGACGCCAACCTGAGGGAGTGACCTCGCCGGTCTTGGCCACATGCTGGAAGGCCTGTACCTGCCGGACGAGCTCGGCAACGTTCCGGCCTACCTCGGAAGTGAGCACTTCCATGGCCCGGATGTTGAAATCAGGATCGATGATGAAGCGGCCGCGGATATCCACGCCTGAACCTTCATCGTAAACACCGTAGACCTGGCCGACGGCTCCACCCGGATCGGTGAGCATCGGGAACGGGACTCCCCCCTCGACCATCTTGGAGAGTTCCTCTTCCTGCCAGATCTTGTGGGAAAAGCGAGAATCGACACTCATGGCAAGGACTTCGACGCCCATGGCCTTGAGTTCGGGGTACTTGACGGCGACCGCCGACAATTCGGTCGGTCAAACGAAGGTAAAGTCCCCTGGGTAGAAGCAGACAACGATCCACTTGCCCTTGTAGTCGGAGAGCTTGACGTTCTTGAAGCCCCCATCGACATAGGCGTTGACTTCAAAATCCGGTGCCGGATGACCTACACGCGCTAACACTTTCGGCGCCACCTCCTCAGCCACTGAGGCCGAGCTCGACGTTTCGGTTCCTTTGCTCGGAGGAACCCCGAGCACGCCTCCTGCCGGTTTGACGCAACCGTCTTTTGGTTCGGCCATAACACTCCTTTCTGGCTCAGTTCGAATTGCCCTTACCTGGTAACTATTCCGCAACAAGCACCGCAGCAAACCACACCGTCAGCCAAGGGGGGGCGAGCGGAGCGGAGCCCAAAGAAAGAGGGCGAGCGGAGCGGAGCCCAAAGAGAGAGAGGGCGAGCGGAGCGAAGCCCAAAGAGAGAGAGGGCGAGCGGAGCGAAGCCCCACAAAGAGGGCGCGCAAGTGAAGACAGGCCCCGCGCCCCTTCTCAAACAGAAAGCCTAGAGACGGCGGCCCCATGCGGCGAGGTTCAGAACACCCCGCTGCCCTGCCGGCGAGTCTCTGTCGCCCACGGTTGTCTGGGCGCGCTCGCAGGGAGGGCAGCGGGGTGTTCTGCCACTCACTGTGAGAGGGCCGCAGCCTCGGGCGCCCAGCTACACGTTGAAGCGAAAATTGACTATATCCCCGTCCTTGACGAGGTAGTCCTTCCCCTCGATCCGCAGCACACCGGCGTCGCGACATGACTTCATGTTGCCGCCATGGCTCATGAAGTCATCGTACGACACCACCTCGGCCCTGATGAACCCGCGCTGGATGTCGGAGTGGATGGCGCCGGCCGCTTCGCGGGCCGTCTCTCCATCGCGGATCGGCCAGGCACGCACCTCGTCACTTCCCGTGGTGAGAAAACTGATAAGCCCCAACTGAGCGAATGCCGCCTGAGCAACCACCTCAGCCGCCGGGCCGGGCAGCCCCAGAGCCGCCGCGTACTCCTCCTGCTCCTCGACTGACAGACGAGCCACCTCGAGAGCGTCGGGAAAAGGGAAGGCAAGGACATGCCGGTCGCGCACCGCGGCCCCCAGCACCGAGGGGTCCCACGCGCTTTCCGATTCGGTGTTCACCACCAGGAGTTGCGGCATCAGAGTGAGAAACTGGTACCCCCGCACAAAGCCCAGCTGCGAGTCGTCGAACTCGACCTCGCGAAGAGGAGTGTCGGCCTCCAGGACCTCCTGGCAACGCATGAGCGCCTTCTTGCCGGCATCGGGGATGGGCGCCTTCTTCGCCCGCTCGAAAGCCCGCTCTATCCGGATGAGGTCGGAGAGCAAGAATTCCCGATCGAGCTCGTCCAGATCGGCCTCGGGGTGAGCCGGCTCTCCCAACATGGGGCTGTCGAACGCCCGCAGCACGTGGATGAAGAGCTGACCGCCGGCGAGTGCGTCCAGATACCGCTCCATCTCCCCTTTCCGAGCACTTGCCTCAGCCCAAGCGACCTCCTGCACCTTGAACTCGGCGAACGTGGTCTTCTTGGGTTGAAAGATCTCGGACAGCGTCCGGATGCGGGCGTCGCCCACGTGCACCGTGGCTATGTGGCCCTCTCCTCTGCCCTCAGCCAGCGCGGCCACCAACGTGGTCTTGCCACACCCTTTGAGTCCGATGATGCGCGCTTCCATCGCAGTCTCCCTGATCTACCGGCCGTTCACCCGAGCGGCTGCCGGGGTCGGTCTCAGTGTAACGCAGGGAGCAGGGCTTTGCGCTTGACAACGGGCATCCGCGCCCACGTGGCACAATAGGCGGGACGTCCGACGGCTGGGGAGCCCCAACGATACGAGGAGAACTCATGATGACCTATCAACGACGGCAGAACCGGGCCTCACGACCCTCACATGTCGTCCTCATGCTGTCCGTCGTCCTCATCCTGGGGGTCTGTGGCTTCAGCGTAGGCTGTGGCTCGGAAGACGTCGTAGACACGACCAGTCCCGCCGACACGGCCGAGGTCAAGAGCTACACCGACCCGATCTACGGTTTCAGCTTCGACTACCCGGCGGACTGGAAGCTGGATGAAGACTCCGGCGCGGAGATCGAAGGAGGCATCAACGCCGCCAAGGGCGTATCGGTCTTCGATCCTCAAGGCGCGACCAACGGCCGGTACTTCCTGAACGTGTTCCAAGTGTCGGTGTACGAGCTCGCCATGACCATCGACGACTCTGTGCTGCCCGATGTCAAACCCCAGTTGGAGTCGGCGATCGCCGGCGTGGCGAGCCAGGACGAGAGTTGGGAAACACTTGAGGCCATGTCGGCTGCCGAAGCAGGCGGGCTGAACGGCTTCAAGACCACGGTCACGCACGCCCTGGATGGCGAGATGGTCAAATCGACGCTCTACTTCCTCTTCGATGGAAGTATTGAGTACGAGCTCATGCTGCAGGCGGGAGTCGAGGATTGGGAGACGGCACAGGCCGACCTCGGCGCCGTCTTGGCCTCCTTCCGGCCCGGCGTCTCGACAGACGCCACCGGCACGACCACACGCTAGGAGACCCGATGATCACGGGAACCAAGATCTACCTTGCGGAGCTCGACCGGGATAACGCCGAGACCATCAGGGCTTGGCTCAACGATCCGGAGGTCCACCGCCACCTCCTCGTGGGTCACATCCCCATCACACGAGAAGAGGAGGAGAAGTTCTACGACTCACAGGGCCCAGCCTCGGGCTCCTACAACTTCGAGATACATGTCGCCGCCGATGGCCGATACATCGGCAATGTAGGGCTGAAAGACGTCGATCTCATGCACCGGCACGGCGAGATCGGGATCGTCATCGGCGATAAGACTTCCTGGGGCAAGGGATACGGCGGCGACTCCATCGTCACCTGCCTGAGCTTCGCCTTTCTGACTCTGGGGCTCCATAGCGTCTGCATAAAGGCCGACGAGAAGCATGCCAAAGCCCTTGAGCTGTACCGGCGGTTGGGCTTTGTGCAGACCGGGGTCGAGCGAGAGTGCATCTATCGCGACGGGTGTTTCATGAGCCACGTGGTCTTCGACATGCTCGAAGACGAGTACCGGGCGCTCTACTGCGTCAAGAGCCCATAGAGCAGCAGACAGACCTCCGCCCTGGTCGCGGGCGCCAAGAAGTCGTAGTCCGAACCCATCCCCACCAGACCGTCCAATAGGCCGGCATAGGCCGCCTTCCGCGCAAAGGGATAGTGGGTCGTTGAGAAGTTCCCGAAGGGCGCCGTATAGGCTGCGGGAGGCTCTGAAAGCCCGGCCGCCCGCACCACCATGGTGATCAGTTGCGCCCTGGTCAATGTCCGGTACGGCGAGAAATACGTCGCCGTGGTGCCTTGGGTGAAGCCACACTGGTACGCCACCGCTACATAGTGGTAGGGGTAGAGATCTCCGGTAAAGCGCTGTACGTCGACGAAGGGGCACGTATCGTCTTCGGTCACCGCGCAACCGGCGGCAAGAGTGATCATCTTTGCGAACTGCTGTCTCTTGATCTCGTCTTCGGGGCGGAAGAGCCCATCCGAGAAGCCGGTGACGACACCCATCGACGCAAGGTAGTCGATCTCGTACCAGTAAGGCGTGCTGTCCTCGGTGACATCCACGAACCGCGGGGCCGCTATGAGCGTCGTGGTGGTAGTCGTGGTGGTGCTCGACGTGGTCGTGGTGCTTGTGGTGCTCGTGGTGCTGGTCGGGGAAGTGCCGTCGCGCGCCTGGGACACTGCTTCGTCGGCATCGAGGAGCCCCCATCCGAACTGCTCGTCCCAGCCACTCGCCCCCAGATCGTCAGCAGACCCGGCCAGGATGTCGTAGACCTCCTCCGCTGCAAGCGAAGGGTCGACCGACAGTATTAACGCGGCCACCCCGGCCACGAGCGGCGACGCCATGGAGGTGCCTCCGTAGTAACCGAAGCGCTCGCCCGAGGCTTTGTAGTAGCTCAGGATACGGCCGCCGGGAGCTGCGATGTCGAGAGCGCTGCCGCTGTTCGAGGCTTCCTCGGCCTGTGTCCACAGCGCGTCGAAAGTATCAGTGGCACCCACGCCGATCACTCCCGGCAGACCGGCCGGGTATCCAACGGATGTCGCCCCCCAGTTCCCGGCCGCGGCGACGATCACCGTCCCCTTTGCGACCGCCGACGCCACAGCGCTCTTGAGAGTCAGGCCGGCCGTCGAACCCGGCGGGGTCGCGAAACTCACGTTGATGACGTCGGCGCCCTGAGCCGCGGCATAGTCGATCGCCTCGGCCAGCAGCAGCGTGTCCGACTCCCCGTTATCCGATATCTTCACCGGCATGATCTTGACGTTCCATGCCGCCCCCGCGATGCCGGCGCCGTTGTTGCCCTGGGCCGCGGCGATGCCCGCTACAGCGGAACCGTGTCCCGTCTCCGATACATCCTTCCACGCCGGCCATTGGCTACTGTTGGTGAGCACGCTGTAGGGAGAGACTATGCGGCCCGAGAAGTCCACGATGTCGGGGTTGATGCCGGTGTCGAGCACCGCGATCACGATATCCCGCGACCCGACGCTGACATCCCATGCTGCCGGGAGACCGACCCTCTCTACTCCCCATTGACCGACGCTGCTGCCTGTAGCGGGGTAGTAAGGATCGTTGGGCACCAAACACGCATAGACGGGGGAACTCACCTCCGCCCACAACACGCCGGGCCGGAGCCGCAATTCCTTGGCCGCGGCCTCAAGATCTACTTCGAGCCCAGAAGCCGATGCGCTGGAGACCACCGGCTCCAATATCGACACGCCGAGGTCCTCGATCTGCCCCACGGCCTCCAGCGGCACTCCGGCCGACCGGCCGGGCGCCTTGAGTGAAGGCCAGTCACGGATGACCGTGAGGCTACCGTCCGCGGTATCGGCCAGCCGGGCGCCGGGCGCCAGCTTGACGGCGATGCGACCGGCGTCTCCCTGCATTTTGGGGCGGATGGCAGCGCCGTCGCCGGCGAGCGCCTCCGTCCCGGGCACGCTCAGCGCCAGCAACACGCCGGCCACGAGTGCAGCCCCGACCGTCAGAAGACGCATGGTGAACCTCATGCCTGGTACACCATCGGCTGCACCCGGCCCGCGACGGGGAGGTCCGGCTGATTGACCCCGGCGACCATCCTGGGCTCGAATGGGAACATCGTGCCGGCGACCCACTGCGCGCCACCCACCGGCGCTTTGTATACGTTCTGCGCCGGACGCCGACTCATCGCCGGGCCCCCCATCGCGATGGGCCTGGTGAAATCCAACGGGCCATTGCACGTATCGAGTCTCGCACTGCGCACCCGAGCGATCACCTCTCTCTTGTCGCTTATGTTCTTCACCTTCTTGAAAACCTGTATCGCCCACTCGAACTTGGCGTACTGGGCCAGAGCGGCCGTCCATTGATCGCCCGTCTTGGCTTGGTAGTCTTCAACGAGTTCTTGGGCAGTCTTCCCGGTGAGAGAGTCCCTGTAGGGCCAGCTTGGATGCCACAGGCACTCCCCCGTCATATTGAGAGCGCTGGAGCCTACCACCTCCACCGAGTGCGGGAACCGCAGGCCGCCGCTCACGGTGACGATCTTCGGCCGGTAGCTCTGTAGCGCCGCTTGTCTCCAAAAGAGCAGGAAGTCGCTCGTTTTCATACCGCAGAAGCATATCTCGCATCCATTCTTCACAAACTCTTCTATCTGGGGGGCAAAATCAGTGGACGATGTCGGATACAGACCCGGCACCACGCACTCGTACCCCTCCTCGGCCGCCAGTGCGGCTACCCCGGCAGTCGCGTCTCCCCATATGCGCCCATCGATGTCGTCGGGGAGCAGCACGCCGATCTTCTTGTTGGTGGCCGGCTGCCCCCACATGGCCAGATAGTTCGCAACCACATCCTCAAGCCCGTAGGCGTGAGCATACGTCCACTCGAAGGGCTTATCGGCAGACCCGCCCCTACCATTGACGAAGGACTGCCAAAGAACGAGATCGGCCAGGCAAGGACATTCCAGGCTCTCTGCCTGATCCGCCACCGCGTTGACTATCGCTGAGTCGCCGGAGCACATGATGAGGTCCACTCGCTCGCCCGAGATGAGGTCGGCCGCCAACCGGGCCGCGACCGCCGGGTCGGACCGGCTGTCGCGCACCGATACCCCGACGGTACGGAGTTTTCCATCACCGCAGACGACGCCCTCGCCCAGGACTTCCAACCCCCGAGCCACCCACCAATCGTCGGCCTTCCCGAGCAGCGCGAGCGGACCCGTCTTTGCCGAGACGAGACCGATCCGCAGAGGACGGCCCACCGTGGGGCGCGTGGCGACCGTGGTGGCCGTCGTGGTGGTAGTTGATTCTGTCGTGGTGGTGGTCGTCTCCCCCGGCCGGATGGTGGCGGTCGTATTGCTGGAGACGCCTGTCTCGTCGCATCCAGAGAGCAGCCCGGCCAGGCCACCGCCGAAGCCGACCACAGCTCCCGTCTTCCCGATGGCTTTCAGGAATTCGCGGCGGCTGATAGGTTGCTCTATACTCATGTGAGCGTCTCTCCTCACGCGGCAGGAGTGCTAGATTACCGCGTCCCACGGGGGGACTTTACAGCATTCTTACGGAGTTGCGGCTATACTCCACCGTCGCCGTCTCCGCAGACAGATCAAGTGAGGTGCTTGTGACAAAGAGACTCTTAGCCGTCGTTCTGCTGCTCGTCGTGGCCCTGTCGGCCGGCGCTGTGGCGGGCTGTGGCGGTGATCTACCCAGCGACGCCGCGGCCAAGGTCGGCGACACACTCATACTGCAGGATTTGTTCGATGCGCGCGTAACGGAATTCGCCGCTCAGTACTCGGTGGCGTCGGAAGAGGAAGATCCAGAGGGTTGGAAGAGTTTCGAAGCCGACGTGCTGGAGTATCTCATCACCTACGAGATGGCGGCCCAGAAGGCCGAGGAATTCGGCCTCACCGTGACGGATGAAGAGATACAAGCCGAGATCGATAGCATCATCACCAACTACTACGAGGGCGATGAGACCAAGTTCAACGAAGACATGACCAACTACGGCATGACTGTTGACGGGCTCAAGGCCAACTATCGTGAGTCGATGCTGATGCAGAAGGTCTACGAGAAGGTCACGGAGGGCGTCACGACGGTGCCCGACGAAGATATCGCCGCCTACTACGAAGAGAACAAGGATTACTACTTCGTCGACGAGACGCGCACCGCCAGGCACATCCTCATAGCACCGGGTGGAGAGACCGTCAACACGACCACGACAACAGCCGCGGCCGGTGCGGAGGGTTCTGAGGCGCCTGCCACCACGACCACTACGGCTGAGCCCACCGAACTCGATTGGAGCAAGGCCCTGGCGGTTGCCGAAGAGGTCCGCGGCAAACTGGTGGCCGGTGGCGACTGGACCGATCTGGCCGCCACATACTCCGACGACCCAGGCAGTTGCACCATGGGCGGTGAACTAGGCAACGTAAAGAAAGGCCAGATGGTGCCGGAGTTCGAAGAAGCCGTGTTCACACTGGCTATCGACGACGTCTCTCAACCGATCAAGACTAGTTACGGATACCACCTCATCCAGGTCACCAACATCAACGAGGCCAAGCAGTACACCGTCGAGGAAGTCAAAGAGGACATCACCGCGGCTCTCCTCTCTAAACTCCAGTCCGAGGCTTGGGACAAGTGGATACAAGACACCAAGGTGGAGCTCGGCGTGACCTATCAGGAGGGCTTCGCGCCTGTCACGACCACAATCAGCACCACCGAGACGACGATCGGCGCCGGCGCCACGACCACGACGGCGGCAGGCGAGACCATCACTACGCAAGCGGTGACCACCACGGTTGCTGAGTAGGAGCGAACGGTAGACAAGGGCGCAAGCCGGGCAACCGATGCCCGCGGCTCGATCCACAGAGAAGACAAACGAGGCCGGGGACTACTCCCCGGCCTCGTTTCTTTGCCGCCCGATCAATACGCCCTCACCCCGCCGGGACGGGTGAGCGGGGACAGAGTCACCGAGCGGTCGCCAAGGGGCCGTGGGAGTGTGCCGAGAGCTTTGCGGTACTCCGCAGTGCTCGAGGCGGGCCCCCACGGCCTTTTGGCCACTCAGTGACTATTCTCCAGTCTCAAACCGGAACGTCTGCTCGGGATCGACGATCGCCAGCACCCGCACAATCGACCCGTCTCCCCCCGGCCAGCGCCACGGCAGCGCCATGAAGGTGCACCGCTTGCCGGTGACCGCATCGAGTTCGCCACCGGTGTTCTCGATGCCGGGGATGCCACCCTTGACCATGAGCGTCTTGTGAGCCGGTTCCCATTCGGGGAAGTCATCGTGGGGGTCTCGCCCGGTCTCCGCCTTGTATTCGTCGATGAGATGCGGGTGTGTCGGGCCAAGCCCATGATTGACCAGCTTGGTGGCCATCGGGTGGTCGTTGGCCTGGCAGCCGTACGCGACCATCCTGACCTTCTTTTCGACCAGCCACTCAGCACCCTCTTTGCAGATGCCGGGGCCATATCCGAAGTACTCGTCGGTGTCGGCCCACTTGTGGTGATAGCCGGTGTTGATGACGACAACGTCGCCCTCTTGGATCTTGGGAGTGGCTTTCTCGAGATCCTCGGGGGTGATGACGCCCCACTTGCCCTTGGGGAGCGAGATGCATACGCCGGGGCCGAACAGACGCCACAGCGGGTAGTCGCCGATGGTCGGTGTGCACTCCGTCACGTGCAGAGGTGCGTCCATGTGCGTGCAACGGTGCATGATGCCTTCCCACTGCACCTCGTAGACTCCGTCACGGGCATGGAACTTGATTACGTCGATGTTCACGCTGGGGCTCGACGGCCACTCCGGCATGAACTGGGTGAAAACGTGGCTGAGGTCATATACCTTCAGGCTCATATCCTGGTTCCTTTCGCCTTGGTGTGGACGCCTACTTGCCTGCCTCGATCCGGCACTTTCCGCTCGGATCGAACATCGCGACCATCCGCACCTGGCACGCATCGCCGTGCTCGAACTTCCAGGGAGTCGCGGCCAGAGTCATGCGCTTGCCTTTCACGGCGTCCACGTCGCCTCCCACCTGCTCGATGGTGGGAATGCCGGCGCCGAGCAGGATCTTATGAGCCACGTTCCACTCCGGATGCTCCACTTTGGGATCCAGACCCGTAGCCTTGGTGTACTCACCGGCGAGACGCTTCATATGCGGCCCACCGCGGTGAGGGCCCATGGACGTCGCCAGCGGGTGATCGATATGCGGCGTATCCACGGCCACCATCTTGGGCTTCTTACTCACCAGCCACTCAGCTGCGTCTTTGGAGAGCCCGGGAGCCTCTCCGTAGTACTCGAGGCCGTCGGAGTACTTGTGGTGCCATCCTGTGACGATGACTATGATGTCGCCCTCTTTGACCTCGGGCTTCGCCTTCTGCAGGTCGGCCGCCGTGATGACCTCCCAGTTCTTCTTTGGAACGTCAAGGACGGCGCCGTTGCCGAAGAACGTATCCGGCGGAATGGCCGCCAGATCGGCGCCCTTCTGGATGAGATGGATGGGCGCGTTCATGTGCGTGCCCGTGTGCATGCTCGTGATAGTCCGCCATGCCAATACGCCATGCTGGGCGTGCTTCACGCCACGGACCATCCTGATGTCGGCTTGCCCGGGGTACGATGGCGCGCGTTGGTCCCACTCGTGACTCAACTCCACCATCTGTAGACCTGAGTATGGGTCGGTGGTGATGTTGGGCGTGGCCATATACTTCCACCTCTTTCGGATGCGAGTTACCACCTGGTGAAATTACTATACCATATGCGGCTCAGCTGAGCCCCTGATGAGGTCACTCAGTATCGGCAAGAAAGAGACCCGCGAACTCCGTGAAGCTGTCGACCGCCGGCACCTGCGACCCTCCTGTGTGGCCGCGCACGGTCGGGTCGCAGTCCTCTCCAAGATCCCCGAACCCATAGCGGGCGTGCACGAAGGTCATCCCTGCCGCCGCCGCGGCCTCTTGATCCCCCTGGGTATCGCCCAGATATACCGCAGCTTGAAGGACGCAACGCCGCATAAGATTCTGGAGCATGACCGCTTTCGGAAGGCCGGAGGCGCCATGGCAGTCCCAGCCGGTGAAGCGATCGCGCAGACCACTGCTTCGAAGGAAGGCCTTCAGGTACCAGTCGGGACAGTTGCTCACAACGTACAAGGGGTGCACTTCTGCGAGCAGGCGCAGTCCCTCGGCCACGCCAGGATAGAGGGCGCCACCGGTCTCTTCGAGCACCGCCCGTTCGTGAGCCTCCAAAGAGCGGAGCAGCCGATCCGACGGCGGCCCAAGCTTGGACAGTAAGATGGCGACGCACCCCTCGAATGGGGTGCCCGACACCGAACGGATCTCGTCCACGCTCACCCGGGCGGGCATGCCGAGCTCTTCCAGGGCGTGGTTCCAACCCTCCGCCGAGGCGGCTGCCGCATCCCAAAGTGTACCGTCGAGGTCGAAGACCAGTGCGTCAGGGCGTACGTTCCTCATGAGGCCTCAGACGCAACGCGCCTCAAGGGCTCCCTCAGGAGCCCTTGAGGCGCCCGACACACATCACACACCGCGGGCATTGACTGCCGGCCAACACAGATGAGCTCTATAGCCCCAGATACGCCTTCCGCACGTGGTCGCTCTCCCTCAGGAAGGAGCAGGCTCCTTCAAGAGCGATGCGGCCGTTCTCCAGCACATAGGCCCGGTCGGCGGCAGCCAAGGTCTGACGGACGTTCTGCTCCACCAATAGGATGGTGATGCCTTCGGCGTGCAGTGATTTGAGGATCTCGAAGACCTCGGAGACCACCTTGGGCGCCAGCCCGTTGGAGGGTTCGTCGATGATGACCAGCTTGGGCTTGGACATGAGACCACGGCCCATGGCCAACATCTGCTGCTCGCCGCCGGAGAGGGTGCGGGCCAGCTGTCCCTGGCGCTCCTCCAAGCGGGGGAAGAGCTTGAAGACCCACTTCATGGTCTCGTGGCGCTCTTTCCAGGTGCGCTTGGGATAGGCGCCCATCTCCAGGTTCTCTTTGATGGACATGTCGGTGAACAGCCTGCGGCTCTCCGGGATGTGGGAGAGCCCCATGTTGACGATGTCGTTGGGATGCACGGAGTCGATCTTCGTATCCAGGAAGGTGATGGAACCGGACCAGGGCCTCATGACGCCGGAGATGGTCTTAAGCAGGGTGGTCTTCCCGGCTCCGTTGGCGCCCACCAGGGCGACGAACTCACCTTCCTCGACCTTGAGGGCCAGGTCCCACAGGACCTGTACCCGGCCGTAACCTGTGCTCAGACCTTCGATCTCAAGCATCGCATTCTTCCCCAAGATAGACTTCGATGACCTTCGGGTTCGCCGCCATCTCGGCCGGCGTTCCTTCGGCGATCTTCTTGCCGTAGTCCAGCACGATGATGCGGTCGCTGATCTTCATGATGGCCTGCATCACGTGCTCGATCATGATCACCGTGACCCCACGGGAGCGGATCTGGGTGATGGCTTCCATGGCCTCGGCCACCTCGGTAGGGGTGAGACCGGCCATGATCTCATCCAGGAGCAGGAGCTCAGGATCGCTGGCGAGAGCTCTCGCCAGTTCCAGACGCTTCTGCTGAGCCAGGGTGAGGTCTCCGGCCAGCGTGTCCTTGAGGGAGGCCAGACCCACGAAATCCAGCGCCTCTTGGGCCTTCTTCTGGGCCTCTGAGGAACTCATGTGCTTGCCGGTGCCGAACAGGGAGCCCACCATGACGTTGCGCAGCACCGGGACGTTGGCGAAGATCTTGACCGTCTGGAAGGTACGGGCGATGCCCATGCGGCAGATCTTGTAGGCGGGCAGGGGCGTGATGTCCCGGCCTTTATAGATGATCTTGCCCGGCTTGGGCTTGAGCGCCGCCGAGATGAGGTTGAAGAGCGTGGTCTTACCGGCTCCGTTGGGGCCGATGAGTCCCACGATCTCTCCTTCGTCTACGTAGAAGTCGACCTCGGAGACCGCGGCCAAGCCGCCGAAATTCTTGCAGACTCCTTCACCTTCAAGCAGGTGCACGGCGACCTCCTCTCAGCTTGCGCCAGCCCTGCGCGAGGAGGCCCCACAACCCTTGCGGGAAGAACAGGATGACCAACACCATGACCGCGCCAAAAACCAGCATGTACAGGTCGGGCAGCCGAGTGAGCAGGAACTCACCCAGATATGCGAAGACCACCGCTCCGATGACCGGCCCGATGAGATTGGTCATGCCGCCCAGTATCGCCATCAGGACCGGCATGAAGGTGACGTTCAAGTCGAATGCTATGCCCGGGTCGATGTAGGCCCGGCGCGTGGCGACGATGGCTCCCGCCATGCCCATGAACACGCTGCTGACCGCGAAGACCACCACCTTCGTGCGCACAACGTTGACCCCGCTGTGCTCGGCGGCCTGCTCGTACTCACCGATACTCTGTAAGGCGAGCCCATACCTGGAGCGTCGAAGCAGAACCGCGGTCACCAACACCAGCACGGCGACTATGAACATGGCGTAGTAGACGGTCTCGGTGCCTTCGGTGGACACAAAACGACCCCGCTTGCCGGTCGCGATCCTCTCCACCTCGGCAACGGCGTAGAACAGAAGCTGCACTAGGCCGAAGGTGAAGATCGTGAAGTAGACCCCCCTCAACCGCAGGGTCAGCATGCCGACCAGAACGGCGACGATGAAACAGAAGACTCCGGCCAGAATCACAACCACCGGGAACGCCATCTGCGCGTTGAGGATGGCCGCCGTGTAAAGACCCACTCCGTAGAAGGCAGCTGAAGCGAGCGAGATATAGCCGGTCGGGCCCGCGAACATGACCCACGCGACCGTCAGGACGATGAACTTGAGGATGTCGCTGAACAGAACGATGATGTAGGCCTAGGTCAGCTGCGGAAGGATGGCCAAGACCACGAAGATGATGCCCAAGAGGGCCAGAGAGAAGCTCTTGTTTGATAACAGGGATGTCTTTTTCATTTATTTCCCCATTATCCCTTTGGGCCTTATTAGAAGCAGAAGAATGAAGACGACGTAATAGGCGATCATCGTCATGGAGGGCTGGTAGTAACTCACAAGGGATGACATCAGCCCCAGGAGTATCCCGCCTATGAACGCACCCTGGATGCTGCCGAGACCGCCCAAGACCACCACGATCAGCGCGATAACGGTGTATCCCAATCCCATGCTGGTGTTCACGGAGTAGAGGATGCTGAGCAGGCTGCCGGCGACGCCTGCCATAGCCAGACCGAGGCCGAAGCAGATCGCCAACACCCTGTAGACGTTCACACCCACCAAGCCTGCTGTGGTGGGATCGAGAGCCGAAGCCCGGATGGCCTTACCCAGACGGGTGTGAGAGAGGAAAAAGTAGAACGCCGTCGCCAGAACCACGACCACAGCGAGAGCCACCAGCCGGTTCAGCGGGATCCTCGCGGACGTGACCGACGTGGCCATGTACGTATAGGCGTAGGTATTCGAACCCCAGATCCATCTGGCCAGGTTCTGAAACACGTACAGCATTCCGAACGCAGCCAACATCGACTTGCCCTCGAATGCTTCTATCGTAGGCGAATCGACCATGATCTTGCGGAACACGAACCTGTAGAGCAGGAGACCCAAGATGAAGGTGACCGGCCCTGTGATGACTATCGAAATGATCGGATCGAAGCTCACATTGGTGAACATCCACCAAGTGATGAAAGCTCCGATCATGATGAACTCGCCGTGGGCCACGTTGAGGACCCGGGCGACACCGTACTGCAGACTCAACCCTGCGGCGATAAGAGCATAGATACCGCCGAGGAGCAGACCGGCGATGATGATATCCCTGGCAGCTCCCATTCAGATTCCTTTGTTGTTTGGCATACGTACAGGAGGGGCCGTCAGAACACACTCGGGCCTTATACCGGCACCAGCCGGGCATCTTCCTGACGGCCCCTCCGTACTAGATTTCAACCGTACTGTCTACTGCTTTCTACCTCAGTTGTGAGATGTTACTCCGTCGGCCAGGCGGGCTTCGGGAATATGGGATCCGCAGTCCGCTTGTCACCCGGGTCGATGACCTCGAACACGCCGTTCTGCCACTGACCAAGCATGCCAGGATAGCACTCCACTGCCGGCAGCTGAGTATCGTAATACCAGTCGCCGGAGATGGTCTCGAAGTGTTCGGTATTGAGGGCTTGCAGCACCTTCTCCTGGTCAAGCGACCCGGCCTTCTCGATGGCCTGGCCTAGAGCCTGCAGAGTGGAGTAGTAAGGAGCACCGCCCCACCAGTCCATCGCAGCCTTCGTGTAGCGGGCCTCGAACCTCGCCGCGAAATCGGCAAGTTCGGGCGTGCTCTTCCCATTCCAGGCGCCGAAGCCCATGACACCCTCGGCCGCCGGTCCGAACGAATCGGCGAAGGCTTGGTAGCAGGCGCCGGGGCCGGTAACGATCATCTTCGGATTGTAGCTGAGCTGGATCATCGATCCGATAGCCGGGAAGTTCTGATCCGGATAGGCGAAGATGCAGATGGCGTCAGGAGCGGCCGACTCAGCTTGTTTGATCTGGTTGGTCCAGTCCTTGATATCACCCGGGATGGCCGTCTTGAACTTCAGCTCGATACCGGTGGCGCCCAGCTGCTCCTCGGCAACGCCACTGTATTCCATACCGTGCAGGTCGTCGATGTAGAAGATACCCACTGACTGCACACCGAGTTCCTGCATCACGCTGATCAAGACCGGGACCTGATTCCAGTCGGCGAACTGGAGGTCACCGAAGATGTACGGGTTCTCCTTCACCTGCTCGTGCAGGCTGGTGGCGCCACCCTCAGAAGCCATCATGATGTAGCCGTGGCTCTTCGCGACTTCAGCAGCCGCATACAAGAAGGCCGTGCTGGTGGGGCCGAACAGGAAGTCGACCTTGTCCTCGACGATGAGCTTCTCGTAAAGGCGCGTGCACGTATCGATGCTGCTCTGATCGTCGTAGATCTTCAGCTCGATGGGCATCTTCTTGCCGTACTCGGCAACCATGAGGCCACCGTCGGCGTTGATCTCGTCCACGTACATCTTGTAGATGGGGCCCATGGCCGTCTCTTCAAAGATGCTCTGTCCGCCGGAAATGGAGCGAGCGGCACCCCATACGATGGTGTCTTTGCCACCGAGAGTAGTCTCGGTGCCGCCACCGGCCGTGGTCTCGGTGCTACCGCCGGCCGTAGTCTCGGTGCTGCCACCCGCCGTAGTCTCGGTGCCACCACCCGCGGTAGACGCGGTCGTGACGGCTGGTTCTTCCTCTTCCCCGCATGCCACGAACATGATCGTCATGGCTGCCAGCATCATGAGGATGGCAAACAACTTCAAATAACGACTCCTGATTCCCATATCAGTTCCCCTCTCACCCTATAAGTTTGAGTTCCACTGTACACGCCGCCACTGCCAAGCGATCACCTCCTGGCGACTGACTTTCCAATACCTGTCGCGCCACCATCCATCACCAATGTTGGCAAGCACGCCCTTAATGTGGACTATACCTCTCGGCCCGATGGCATGACAACTCACCAGGAGTCTCTGAGCCGACCACACACCCGCTCTTTCAACGCAAGTCAAGGGGCGGCCGACCCAATAGGCCGGCCGCCCCCCCAAACTTCCCGCAGCATACGATCTGCGCCTACGTCTCACCCACTAGTTACCGTACCAATAGTTGCTATAGCCCCAGATATGCCTTCCGCACGTGGTCGCTCTCCCTCAGGAAGGAGCAGGCTCCTTCAAGAGCGATGCGGCCGTTCTCCAGCACATA
>ERZ747221.1065-NODE-1065-length-28898-cov-4.618577_pt1 | contig 28898 bp, 17 predicted proteins | sample MGYA00374949_ERZ747221 | MGnify/ENA primary metagenome ERZ747221 (study PRJEB28779, sample SAMN05720172) | bioreactor metagenome | isolation source: Anaerobic biogas reactor | place: USA:Washington, USA | collected 2015-08-08 ... | reverse complement strand
CGCGAGCGGATGATGGAAATGAGGAGCCACGCGCCCAGCAGACCGGCGATGACAAAGCCGAACTGCGCTACGGGCAGGTTGATGTCAACGAACGGCAGCCGGAATGTGGCGGCGCGCTCGCCGGCCGCCAGGATCAACGCCGAACCCACGATGATGGACGCCACCACCACGCTGAACGCCAGTCGGTTGCTCACCGCGTCCAGCCTGCGCAGCGCCTGCCCGAGCGATCGCACATCGATCCCCAGCGTCAGCTCCCCGCGGCCCAACTGCTCCGAGAGGAGCTCGACGCGCCGCGGCATCACCCGCAGCAGTGCCTCCACGTCGCGCGCCGAGCGCACCGCCTCGCCCAGCAGGCGCCTCGGCGCGTAGCGCTCGCGCACCAGCGGCACGATGAACGGCTCCAGGTATTCGGCCATGACGATGGAGGGGTCCAGGCTGCGGGCCACCCCCTCGAGCACCACCACCGTGCGCGCCAGCAGCGCCAGGTCGGCGGGCAGGCGCAGCCGATTCCGGAACGCTACCCCCATCACGTCGCCGAGCAAGTCGGCGATGGGCACGCTCTCCAGTGAGACGTCATAGTAGCGCGACACGAGGCGTTGCACGTCACGCCGCAGCGCGTCCTGGTCGCCGGTATGATGCGTCGCGCCGAGCCGCCTGATGACGTACACCATGTCGTCAACGCTCTGCTCGACGAGGGCATACAGCAGATCACCCAGCGCCTCACGCATGGGACGCGTCAGGTGCCCGACGATGCCGAAATCCACCAGCCCGAGCTTGTGGCCGGTCACCAGGATGTTCGCCGGATGTGGATCGGCGTGAAAGATACCGTGAACGAACACCTGGTTCAAGTAGGTCCGCGTCAGCGTCGCCGCCACGCTGCGCAGGTCGTACCCCTCCGCGGTCAGACGCGCGGGTTCCGAGAGCTTGGTCCCCTTGATCTCGGAGAGGGTGATGATGCGCCGGGTGCTGTGCTCCCAGTAGACCGTGGGGATGCACACCTCGTCCTCGCCGAGCCGCTCGCGCAGCCGGTCGGCGTTGCGCCCCTCGATGGTATAGTCCAGCTCGTCGCGCAACGCGTGGGCGAACTCCCCGACAATGTCCACGAGTTGGTAGTGGCGCAGCGTCTCGGAGCGCCCCTGGAGGAACCGCGCCTGCGTCATGAGCAACTGCAGGTCCGCCTCGATGGTGCGCTCCACGTTGGGCCGCCGCACCTTGACGACCACCTCGGCGCCGTCATGGAGTGTGGCGCGGTGTACCTGCCCGATGGACGCCGAGGCGATGGGCTGCTCGTCAAAGGTGGCGAACGCCGCGCCCAAGGGCCGACGCAACTCGTGCTCGATGGTGGCGATGATCTGGTCCACCGGCACGGGCGGCGCGGCATCGAGCAGCTTGCTCAGCTCGATGATGTACGGCGGGGGGAGAATGTCGGGACGCGTGCTGAGGATCTGCCCCAGCTTGATGTAGGTCGGGCCGAGGTCCTCGAGCGTCCGGCGCACCCGCTCGGGAATGGACAGGACCGCTCGGGTGTGGTCCTCCTCGAGGGTGCGCTTGCGTCCGCGGGGGAGAAAGCGCAGGAGGCCCAGGTTCTCCGCCAGGAACCCCAGCCCGTTGCGGATGAGCACCTCGGCGATATGCCTGGCCCGGCCGATCTCGACCACCGGACCGCGCCATGGGAACCGTGATAACACGCCCTTGCCTTTCGTCCCCCGCGCGCCACCCGCCTGTGCCACGCGGTTGGGGGCGATTATACCATGAAGGGTAGGGCGCGGCGAACGATGGGGTTGACACCCCTCACCCCGCTGCGCATAATAGCCGCGTCCTCCGGCAAGCATCCCGTCCCTCGTCCAAGGAGAGTGCGCGTGGCCGACCTCACGCTGCGAGGCCAGTGCGAGGATGCGATGCGCCTGGCGCGGTCAGGCAACCCGCTGGCGTCCATTGGCGCCTGCAGGCGCATCCTCACCACCTTCCCCAAGCACGTCGGCGCCTATGGCATCCTGGCGCATATCATGCTGCAGCTCGGCGAGCACGATCAGGCGCTGCCGCTGTACCAGCGCGTGCTGAGCGCCGACCCCGAGCACGCCCCGGCCTATGTGGGGGTCGCCGCCATCCACGAGGAGCGCGGGCTGCTGGACGAGGCGATCTGGTACCTGGAGAGGGCGCTCGAGTTGGCCCCCGGCGACCAGGATGCCCGCCTAAAGCTCGGCGTGCTGCAGGGCGAGCGCGGCGTCGACGCGGCCGAGGCCGCCCTGCCGACGCGGGCGTGGCTGGCGCGAGCATGGATGCGGGGGCAGCTCCATGCCAAGGCCGCCGAAGAGCTGGCCGAACTGGTCGTAGAGGATCCCCAGCGCTACGACCTGCGGGCGGCCCTGGTGGAGGCGCTGTGGCGCAGTCGCCAGTATGGCCGCGCCGCCGCCGAGGCGCAGACGCTGCTGGCCGAGTTGCCCCATTGCCTGAAGGCCAATCTCGTGTTGGGCCAGGTGTGGCTGGGCACCGACCGAGACGAGGAGGCGCGGACCCTGCTGCGGCGCGCGCAGGCGTTGGACCCCGACAACATCACCGCCCAGTCCCTGTTCGGCCACCGCTCCCCCCTGCCGCCGCGGGTGGCCCGGCTGCCGCTCCAGGGCAGCGATGCGCCCCCTCTGGACCTGCCCTACCGCCTCGACGACGACGATAGTGACGCTGTCAGCCTGCAGGGTCACGGCCTGGAGGGCTATGGCCCACGGGATCGCGTCATCGAGGGGCACGCCAGCGCTGTGGCAGCGACCACCATGGACACCAGCCCCGAGGCGCTGTGGGAGGAGCTGCGGGCGGCGCTCTCGTGGCGAGGCACGGTGACCTCGGCCCCGACGGCGCAGGCGTCCCCCGAGCGGGAAGAGGCCGCCACGGCGAGTCACGCACAGGCCGGCGATCCGGCTGAGCCCTCGGAATTCGAGGAGGACGGTGGGACGCCGGCGGACGAGGCACCGCCCGACGGCCTATCACTGATCGACGTCCGCCGACGCTACGTGGAGGAGCATCCCGACGACTATCCGGCGCGACTGGACCTGGCGCGCCGCTACCGCGACGTGGGGAACCTGGCGGCCGCCCTGGAGCAGTATGGTCGCCTGGTGATGGAGGATTACGGCACGCTGCGTGCCGTGGCAGACGACCTCGACAAGTTGAACCGCATCTATCTCCGCACGCCGGCCATCGAGACCCTTCTGGCCCGCGCGCGGCTGCGTGAGAGTCTCAAACCGCCACAGCGTCCGTCCTAGGTGGGGCCATCGCCCTGCCGCTGGCGGACGTTGATTCTGATGGGAGGAGTATCGGAACGATGGAACGTACGTTGGTCATTGCCAAGCCCGACGCCGTGCAGCGGGGGCTGGTCGGCGAGATCGTGTCGCGCCTCGAGCGGCGCGGGCTCAAGCTCGTCGCCATGAAGCTGATGCAGATCGATGAGGCCCTGGCGCGCCGGCACTATGGCGTGCACGAGGGCAAGCCCTTCTTCGAGTCGCTCGTCGCGTTCATCACCTCGGCGCCCGTGGTCGTCATGGTCGTCGAGGGGCCGCGCGCCATCGAGATGGTGCGCGCCATGATGGGTGCCACCGATCCCCTCAAGGCGGCGCCCGGCACTATCCGGGCCGACCTGGCGATGGACGTGCAGCACAACCTGGTGCACGGCTCCGACGGCCCCGAGACGGCCGCCCACGAGGTGGCCCTCTTTTTCCGGGAGGACGAGATCGTCTCCTGGACGCACGACCAGGACCGCTGGGTGCTCCAATAGCCGGCGCCCCGAGTAGTAAAAGAGCCGCCCCATGGGGCGGCTCCTTGCATCTCGGATTCCGGTGCGACCCGCGCTCAGGCCATGCGGATGACCGTGCGGCCGTTGCTCCAAAACTCCTCGAGCTGATAGCGCTTGCGCTGGGCCGGCGAAAAGAGGTGCACCACGATGCTGCCATAATCGATCAGCGTCCACCCCGACGACGCCGTGCCCTGGATCGATAGGGGTTGTAGCCCCACCTCCTTGCCCTGCACCACCACGCTCTCCGCCAGCGCGTCGAGTTGGCGATCGCTCTCGCCGGTGGCGATGATGAAATAGTCGGCGATCAGGGTAACCTGGGAGAGATCCAACAGGACGATATCCGAGCCCATCTTGGATGCGATGGCGTCCAGGAATAGCCGCGCGGTGTCTAGCAGTTCCAGAGCCCAACCTCCTTGATCGCTGTGTCGTGGCGACGCTCACCAACGACTCCCCACAGGAATTGTACCACAGCGAGGGGCGCGCCGCCAACTGCGAGGGGAGGGTGCGCTATCGGGGCGGCACCTCAAAGGGCGGCAGGAGGGCTACCTCGCCCCCCTCCTCCATCTCGAGGTTGCGGAACCCCCCTTCGGGGAGTGCGGCGTAGGCGATGAGGCCGAGGTGGTAGGTACCCGCCGGCACGTGGCGCGGAAAGGGCACCTCGAAATAGTCCGCCACCGTATCCCCCGGCGTCCAGCGCGAGGTGGGGTACATGCCGAGCACCGGGTGTCGCCGATCCTCGGCCCATACCTGGTGACCTTCTGCGTCGTAAAGGCGCAGCGAAAGGCTATAGTCCGTCGACATCCGCGTGCCGGCCCGCAGGTACAGGGTCACCGCCGCCACGTACCCCTGTCGCCAGCCGCCGTCATCCAGGCTGTACCCCACCAGTTCCAGCCCCTCTCTCCAGCGCACGGCCGATGAGCCGGCGGGAGGGGCGGCGGGGGGTGCCGGCCCGATGCGCACCAGCGGCCCCGCGGCGCTGAGGCGGTGATCCCCCGCGTTGGCGACGTTGCGCGCCAGATAGGTGGGCTCGCCGCGCCGCAGCGCCCCCTCCCACCGCACGATGGGGTAGACGATGGTCACGTCGGGCCGCAGTCCCTCGACGTGCTGCAGGTACCAGAACGCCGTGGCCTGCTCCCAATCTGCCGCGATGGTGGCGCCAGGCTCGACGGCGGCCAGACCTTGCTCGGCCAGGCGACGCGCCAGGTAGCCCTGCTTGAGGTCCTGTCGCCACAGATCGAGCGCCCCGCCGTCGGACCGCGCCTGGCGGAACGCGCCGTAGCGCGACGCCACGTCGGGCGCGAGCGGGGCGACCACCACGGCGAACGCGAGGGCGACGAGCGCCCGCGCCGGCCACCCGGCGATGCGCCGCCCGACAGCCTCTTCCACGACCGTGATGCCGAGGGACGCCAGCAGTGCGAATACCACGAACGAGGGGAGGTAGAACACGTGCTGGCGGGGCACGTGGTAGGAGGCGCTGAGGGCGGCCAGCAGCAGAAAGGCGCCGAGCAGGCAGGCGCCGTCCAGAGGGCGACGGCGCGCCAGCGCCGCGCCGCCCACGACTCCCGCCACGATGGCCGGCACGCCGAACGCGCCCACCAGCCAGCGGCCGTACGTGGTCAGGTTCGCTGCCATCCCCTCGGCGGGGCGTACCTCGCCCAGATAGTTGCGGTCGAGCAGGTAGTTGATCCAATCCACGACGCTCTGAGGGTGCCAGGCGCCGGGGGGCAGGTCGCGCGCGACGCCGATGGGGAGCCAGAGGTAGAGGAGCAGCGGCGCCGCGATCCCCAACGCCAGGCGCGCCGCCTGCCGCGGCCGGCGCAGCAGGCCGGGCTCGCCAAGGAGCCACAGAGCCAGTAACGGCGGGCCCATCAGGACGAGGGAGCGGTGCTGCGCGAGCCCGAGACCGTACAGCGCCGCCGTCGCGATCAGCCATCGCGGGGCGCCGGTGGAGCGCCATCGCGCCGTGGCCCAGAGCAGCGCCGCCAGGAGCGCCGCCGTGAGGGCGTACTTGTCGGCGACGATCGCCTGTCCCCAGTATACGTCCGAAAGCGCCAGCGCCAGCGCCGCCAGCAGCGCCGCACCACGCGTGGCGCCATACCCCCGTGCGGCGCCGTAGAGTAGGACGACGCCCGCCGAGCCCGCCGCTGCCGAGAGGAGGTTCGCGCGCCAAGCGACGGTGCCCCAGGGCAGCAGCCGCGCCCAGAGGTGGCCCAGCAGCGTCTGCAGCGGGTAGCCCGTCGGGTGCGCCAGGCTGAGTATCCAGGGCACAAACTGGAGTTCGCCCGCGTCCCCGCCCAGCACGTCCGGCGCCAGGGTGCGCGCATAGAGCGCCAGAGAGACGCCGGCCACGGCGACAGCGAGGGCCGCGTCGATCTCCGATGCGATAGTCCGTCGCTCGACGGCAAGGGACCGTGTCTGTAATGTGGCCGCCATGCGAATCCCTGTGAGCAAGATGCGTCTTGCAGAGCCCGGCACTCGGAGGCGCGCGTTACGCGCGCAGGCAGAATCGCGCCACGATGTCGTATAGCGTTTCCAGGGCAAAGGGGACATTTTGGAGCCAAATGCGCTCGTTGTTGGCGTGCGCCCCCGCCTCGCTCATCCCCGGCGGCAGCGGCCGTGAGGGGATGAACCCGAACACCGGCAGCCCGCGGGGGATGAGATGCTTGGCGTCGGTGGAGCCGGCGCATTGCCACGGGATCACCGCGGCTCCGTCGCACCGGTCCGCCACCACCTCCTCGATGACGCGAAAGACCGGCTCGTCAGAGGGGGATTCCAGCCCCGCGGAGAACTGGTCGCGGAACACCTCCACCTGGACGTCGTTTCCCAGGTGGGACTGCACGAGATCGATGAACCCCTGGCGCGTCTGGCCGGGGAGGATGCGGCCGTCGATGTAGGCCAGCGCGCTGGCGGGGATGACGTTAATGCTCTCGGGATCGCCCGCCATCAAGCCGGTGACGGCAGCGGTGTCGTAGAACAGGGGGCGCATGCGGCGCACCCCCTCGGCATCGAGGCCGGCGGCCACCATCGCCTCGTCGACGCGCCCCTGCTCCAGGATGGCGCTGACGCGCTGCGCCGCGTAGGACGACTGGGCGGAGGCGATGGTGCGCAACGCCTCGCGCATGGTGGGAATGGCGCGCGGCAGCAGGTAACCGTCGCCGAGGCGGCTCAGCGAGCGCGCCAGCTTGAGCGTAGCGATGTCGCGGCGGGGCTGCGAAGCGTGACGGCCCTCGGATCGCGCCGTCACGACGATGCGACACAACCCCTTCTCCGCCGTCTGGCAGGTATAAAAGAGGTGCCCGCCGACGGCGGTGGCTCCGCCGCCCCCCTCGTTGATGGCGCACTCGGCTTCGAGCAGCTCCGGCATGTTGCGCGCCAACCAGCCCATCCCCATGCGCCCACCGTGCTCCTCGTCGGCGGAGGCCACCAGCAGCACGTCGCGCTTCAGTGGGAGCCCGCTGGCGGCCAGCGCCAGCATGAGCACGGAGCAGGCGGCGATCATCTGCTTCATGTCCGTGGCGCCACGGCCCCACAGGTAGCCGTCGTGGATCTCGGCCGCAAAGGGGGGATGCAGCCACTCCTCGGGGTTCGCCGCCACGACGTCCGTATGGCCCATCAGCATGATGGGCCGGGCCTCGCCCGAGCCGCGCAGACGCGCCACGAGGTTGCCGCGCCCCGGCGCCGACTCGACGACGCGCACGTCGATCCCGGCAGGGAGCAGCAGGTCTGCCAGGTAACGCGCGCAGGCCGTCTCGTTGCCCGGCGGGTTGGTGGTGTCGATGCGCACCAGGTCGCGCAAGACGTCGACCACCTGCTGCCGGTAGTGCCCATTCGGGAGTTCCATAGCATTTCCTCCCATTGAGTTGCCGCAGATTAGCACAAAGCGTATACAGGCGACAAGACGAGCGAACGGCGTGTTCTCAGGATTGATGGCAGTTGTGGGTTGTGCGTTGTGAGTTGTGCGTTGCGGGTTATGCGTCGCTAGTTCCTGGTTGCAGGTTTCAGGTGGCAGGTTACAGACACAAGAACGATCACACGCACGAGCCTGTTACCTGAAACCTGCGACCTGTGACCGTCCGCGAACCCACAACCCATAACGCACAACCCGCCGTGTGTCGTCGCTTGACACGCGCCCGCGCCGCGTGCACACTCTCGCTCGGTGGACACCGGATGGGGGTGCACGGCATGGAGATGAGGCGCTACGACGCCAACTGCATCCTGGGGAGCTGGGCCGACGGCGGCCCGACCTACCGCCACGCCGCCGAGCTGCTCGCCGCCATGGATGCGCTCGGCATTGGCCGCGCCCTGGTGCGCCACTCCCTCGGCGCGGGGTACGATCCCGCCTACGCCAACGCCCTGTTGCGCCAAGAGGTCGTCGGCGCCGACCGCCTGACCCCCTGCTGGACGGTCATCCCACCGCAGATGGGTGATTGCGTCGGGGGCGACATCCCGCGCGAGGCGACGGCGGTGGCTCTAGCACACCCCAACGTCTACCTCGACATCTGCGGCTCGACCCTGACCCGCGCCGAACTCGAGGCGATGGTGGCCGAGGTCGGTGCCGAGCGCATCCTCTTTGGCACCGACAACCCCTGGCTGGACCCTCGCTTCCTCATCGGCAAGGTGGCCTACGCGCGGCTGAGCGCCGAACAGCAGCGCCTCATCCTCGGCGAGAACATCGCCCGGCTCATGGGCTGGGACTGAACGATGCGTATCGCCATCAACGGCGCTTTCTGGGGGATGGATACCACCGGCAGCGGCCAGTACCTCATGGCGCTGCTCCCCGAGATGGCGCGCCTGGCCCCCGACGACGCCTTTGACCTGGTGCTGCCCGGCAGGCTCGACGCGCCGGCAGACGCGCTCCCGTGGGGCGTCCACCGGGCGCCCACACCCCTGGATAGGCTCAGTGGTAACCTCGCCAAGGTGTGGTTCGAGCAGGCTGCCTTCCCGCGCGCCTGCCGGCGCCTGGGCGCCGACCTGGCCCACGTGCCCTACTTGGCGCCGCCGCTGCGCGCTCCGGCGCCGGTGGTGGTCACAGTGCACGACCTGATCCCCATCGTCCTTCCCGAGTACCGCGGCACGGCGCTGGTGCGCCTGTACATGCGCCTGGCGTCGGCCGGGACGCGCCGCGCCGCGCTGGTGCTCACCGATTCGCACGCCTCGGCGCGCGACATCGAGCGGGTGCTGGGCGTACCGGCGGAGAGGATACGCGTCATTTACCTGGCCGCCCACCCGCGCTACCGTCCCCAGACGCCGGCCGAGTGTCGCCCCGTCATCGAGCGGCTGGCGCTGCCATCGCGCTACATCCTCTACCTGGGCGGCTTTGACCGGCGCAAGAACGTCCCCGCCCTGTTGCGCGCCATGGTGCGCGCGCGGTTTCTGCTGGAGGGCGCGCGGCTCGTGGTGGCCGGGCGGCTGCCCGAGCGCGATACCCCCTTCACACCCGACCCGCGGCGCATCGTGCGCGAACTCGGCATCGAGGACGTCGTCCAGTTTCTGGGCCACGTGGCCGAGGAGGACAAGCCGGCGCTCTATGCCGGGGCGCTGGCGTTCGTCTTTCCCTCGCGCTACGAGGGGTTCGGCCTGCCGCCCCTCGAGGCGATCTCTTGCGGTACCCCCGCTATCGTCGGGCAGGGGAGTTCGCTGGAGGAGGTGGTGGGGCCGGGCGGCATCGCCGTGCCGGGGCACGACATAGAGGCCCTCGCCGAGGCGCTGGTGACGCTGGCCACCGACGGCCGCCGCCGGGCGCAACTCTCCCGCGCCGGCCTGCGCCACGCCGCGCAGTTCTCGTGGGAGCGCGCCGCCCGGGAGACGCTCCAGGCCTACCGTGACGTGGCGGGGCGATGACGGCACGCGGATTGCGCAGATCGGGGCGCCGGTCTATGCACATGCACGCAGTGTAGTGCATGGAGGCGCGCCGTTTGGGCCTCCTGCCTCGCGCGGCTACAATGTCCCCGCCGACGATACCCCCGACGAGAGGACGATGCCCACCGTGATCCCCGCGAGCTGGCGCGCCAACCCACGCATCCCCATCTTGACGCTCATCGTGGGGCTCTACCTGGGGCGCGTGGCCGCCGAGACATCCACCCAGCCCTGGCCCGCCTGGGCGTTGGCCGCTGTGGTGCTGGCCGGCTTGGCCCTCGGGTGGTTGGCCATCCGCCTGGTACTGGCGGTACGGTGGGACCCGCTCCCCCTCGCCCTCCTCGGGGCGTACGTCGGCTGGCCGAGCGCGGCGGGTTCGGCGGCGGCCGGCGTGGCGCTGGCGGCGGCTGTAGCGCTCATCGTCTGGAACGCCGCGGCCCCCTCACCCCCAACCCTCGCCCCAGGGCATTGGGGTTCTCCCCGAGTACAGGGAGAGGGAGTGACAGAGGTCGCCGTGTTCGCGAGCGCCCTGGTCCTCTATGCCGCCACGCTGGCGCCATCGGTGCTGCCCGCCGACGCCGGCGAGTTCCAGCTCGTGGGAGCGGTGCTGGGCATCGCCCATCCCCCCGGCTATCCCCTCTATACCCTGTTGGCCCACGCCTTTACGCTGCTGCCGCTGGGCGACGCCGCCTGGCGCGTGAACGCCTTTGCCGCCGCCTGCGGCGCCCTCACACTGGCGGTGCTGGCGCGGGGCGTGCGCCGCGAGACGGGCTCGATCGCGGCGGCGCTCATTGCCGCCGGCGCGCTGGGCCTCGGCGCCACCTTCTGGGTCCAGTCCACCACGGCCAACATCCGCAGCCTCACGGCCCTCTTTACGGCCCTCTCTCTGGCGCTGCTGCTGCGTTGGGGGAGCACGCGGCGCCGCCGCGACCTCGCCCTCGCCGCGGCGGCCTTTGGGTTCGGCGTGGGCCACCACAGCTCCCTCGGGCTGCTGGCGCTCCCCCTCCTGGCCTACGTCGTGGCGACGGACGCGCGCCTTATCCTGCGGCCGCGGGAGTGGCTGCCGGCCGCCGGCGCCATGGGCGCCACCTTTCTCGTGCTCGCCTACCTGCCGCTGCGCAGCGCCATGGGCGCTCCCTTTGACCCCGAGCCGATCCGCACCCTGGACGACTTCTTCGAGCACGCCCTGGCGACGGGTTTCCGCGGCGACATGCTCTATTTCCGGTCGGCGGCGGAGCTGGCCGCTCGCGGGCGCGTCGGCGCGCAGATCCTGCGGCTGCAGTTCGGGCCCGTGCTGCTCGTGGCCGCCGCGGCGTCCGCCGCGCTCGTGGCGGCTCGGCGGTGGCGCGCCCTCCTCCTCCTGGGCGGCGTCTGGCTCGTCAACACGCTGTCGGCCATCACCTACCGCGCCCCACAGACGGTCGAGTACCTCATCCCCTCCTACGTGGCGCTGACCTTCCTCCTGGGGCTGGGCGTCGGGCTCCTGCCCGCCCGAGGCCGGCTGCGGGCGCTGCGGGCGGGGGTCATCGCCCTGCTGGCGGTGGCGGTGGTCGCCGTCGGGGCGCGCAACCTCCCCAGCATGCGCGCCCTGCGCGCCGACACGTCGACGCGCGACGACGCCGTCGCCCTGTTGGAGGCGGCCCCCGAGGGCGCCCTCATCCTGGCGAACTGGCACCGCGCCACGCCCCTCTGGTACCTGCAGCGTGTCGAGGGGCTGCGGCCCGACGTGGAGGTGACGTACGTCTACCCCGAGGGGGCGACGCCCAATGAGGCCGTCTGGCTGCGCCGCATCGACGAGGCGCTGGACGAGCACCCCGTGCTGGTGACCAACCGCTTCCACGCTTTCGAGCATGCGGACTATCGCTGGATCCCCTTCCAGGGTGCCTGGCTGGTGGCGGATGGCTCGGAGGGTGGGTCGCCGACGGAACTACCCGAGGGGGCGATCCGCCACGAGGTCGCTTTTGGTGACGAGTTGGCGCTCTTGGGGTATCGCCTGGCGGCGGACGCCGTCTCGCCCGGCGACGCGGTGGAGTTGGAGGTGTACTGGCGCGTGGTGCGGGCGCCGACCCGCGACTATACCGCCTTTGCCCAGCTCCTCGGTCCCCAGGGGGTAGTGGGGCAGGGGGACCTCCCGCACCCGACGACGCGCTACCTGCCGGGCGAGGTGCGCGTCGACGCCTATCGCTTTCCCCTGCTGCTGCACACGCCGCCCGGTGAGTACCGCCTCATCGCCGGGTTCTACTACCCCGTCGATGGCGGCTGGACGCGGCTGGTTGCCGACGGGGTCGACCACGCGGCGCTGGCGGGCGTGACGGTGCGCCCCGCCGACGCGCCCCCCGCTACGCTGCACCCCCTGGACCGCGCCCTTGCCGGCGGGCTGCGCCTGGTGGGCGTCGACTATGACGCCGGCGTGCCGGGCCAGGGGCGCGTCTACCTGCACTGGCGGCACGACAGGGCGGCGCCATCGGCTCGCGGGCCCTGGCGGCCGTCCACTGAGGCGGCGACGGTGCGCGCTCTGCGCGGCGAGGAGGTAGTGGCGCAGGCGGCCCTGCCCGCCCTGGCGCCGGGGAGTGCCGCGACGGTGGCCCTCGACCTTCCCTTCGCCGACGGCCAGGCGCTGCGCGTCGAACTGGTGGGCGCCGACGGCGCGCGCGTTCCAGCGCTGGGGGCGTGGCATCTTCCCGCGGACGGCGTGGGACTGCGGTCTCCGCGGGCGGGGGAGCGCTATGTGCCCTTGGGTGGCGAGATGGCCTTCGTCGGGCTGGCCGAGGCGGGCGCGGCGCGCCTGCCGGGCGCGCCGCGTTGGGGGGAGGACGTCTGGCTGCGCCCCCGCTTTCTGGCGCTACGCCCCCTCACGGTGGACGATTCCGTCTCCGTGGGCCTGGCGCGCCCCGACCTGGGGTGGGAGCAAAAGGTGGATGGCACCCCCGCCATGGGCGCCATCCCGACCCTCAAGTGGGTGCGAGGCTGGGTGGTGGAGGACGCCCACGCCCTTCGCCTGGCGCCCGACGCGCCCGCCGGCCCGGCGGAGGTCACCGTGACCGTCTATGACGCCTTTACCCTGGCGCCCCTGCAGGTGCTGGACGAGCGCCTGGTGCGCGACGGCCAGGGGATCCAGTTCCGCGCGGGCGAGATCGAGGTTGTGCCGTAGCGGAGCGCCGCCGTCCCGGCGGCAGGGATGCCTGCGCGGTGCATCGAGGTCCCTCACCGACGTTCGGGACGACGGCGCAAGGCCTCTACGGCACCCGCACGGAACCCGCGCCCCCAAGCGTCATGCGATCGTACAGCACCACCTCGAGGCCGTAGGCCTCCTGCGAGGGGGCGTCGGCGGGCAAGGGCACGAGCACGCGATCGGTGATCTCTTCGCCCGGGCGCCAGAGGGACGTGGGGTATCCGCCCAGCAGGGGCGGGAGGTCGCGCGAGGCGATCTGGGCGCCGTCGGCGTCCAGGACGCGCAGCGACAGGTAATAGTTCAGCGGCGCCTGGCGCTCGCAGCGCCACGTGAGCGTCGCCTCCACGAGCCCCTCGCCGGCGGGGCGCGCCTCGGCGCCCACGAGGGCGATGATGGGGGGCTCCTCCGGCGGGCCATAGGAGCCCAGCGCCGGCGCGTCAGCGTCCGCCGGGCGGCCCATCAGGATGTGCACCGGCATGAGGGTCAGGCCGCCCATGCCGGTCCCAGAGGCGGTGCGCGGCGCCACCGGCCCGTCCCCATCGAGCACCGTCAGGCGCAGCGTATACTCCCCGGGGGGTAGGTCCGCCGGTAGGGGCAGGCCGACGCTGGTCCGGGGTGGCTCGATGGGCGTCTCGAGGGTAGACCACACGGGCGCCGGCTCGAACAGGTGCGCCGTGAGGGACACGAGTTCCAGGCGCGCGCGGGCGCCCTCCGCCGCCCCCTCCCACGTCAACGTGACGGGGATCATGTGCCCCGCCCGCGGGACCAGGGCGCCATAGTCATAGCCCACCAGCCCCAGCTCCCCGAACCATACCCCCTCGGGCTCGTGGTGCAGGTAGGGCGCGCGATCCCAATCGGCCACCAGCGGCCCCTCCCAGATCTCCACCGGCTGGCGCTGCGGCGCCACCACGAGCCAGGCGGTCGTCAGCGCCGCGATCCCGGCGACCGCCAGCGCACGCCGACGACTCTTCCGCGACGCGCGGCAGGGGTAAAGCGCCAGGCCGAGGAGCGCCACGAGCCCCGCCGCCGAGGCCCATTCCACCGCCCGCTGAAAGCGCGTGGCGCCGAACGTCAGGCGCACCTCGTGCTGGCCCGCGTCGAGCCGCACCCCCACCAGCCCCAGGCCATAGACCGACTCCACGGGTTGCGGGGCGCCGTCCACCGTGGCGCGCCACCCGGGGAACGCCGTCAGGTGGAAGGCGAGCAGTGACGGCGCCTCCAGGTCGAGATCCCAGGCCTGGTGCGTCGGCCCGCGCGCGATGAGGTCGGCGCGGCGCAGCGCGCCACTCAGCGCCAGGGGCCTGGCGTGCTCGCTGCCCAGTTGGCGCGCCGAGGTGTACGGTCGGGGCACCATCGTCGCCGGCAGGTATTCGTGGCGCACCGTCGTGCCCAGGTTCCCGCTCTGGCTCTCGTAGGCCATGAGCCGATCGACGGTCACGTCCCAGGCGCGCAGCGGCAGGCGATCCACCCGCAACCCGGCCAGCCCCGCCACGGCGAGGGCGACGCTCAGGAGCAGGGCGGCCACCGTCGCGCCGCGGCCTTGGAGCGCCCGCGGCGCGTAGGATGCCAGCAGCGCCAGGCCCAGCGCCTGCACCGACAGCAGCCGCCAGGGGAACTGGGCGTACGGGAGGAGCGGCAGGTGATCCCATACCCAGGTGGAGGAGGGGGTGATGAGCCAGGTGGCGACGCCCGCCGTCAGCACGACCATGGCCGCCATGGCATCGATGCGCCGACGCCGCGCGGCGCTCACGCCCAGGACGACCAGCCCCAGGGCGGCGACGGCTACCTGCGCAAGTCCGGCGCTGAATGGGTCGCGCTCGCCTGTGATGGCATAGTCGTGGATGGCGCGCGGCTGGACCAGGTCCGCGGCACGAAAGTGCCCGGAATAGTGAAAGTAGCCGGTAGTTTGATCCTGGAGCTGCACGAGGGGCTGGTCGCGCAGCGCCGGCGCCCAGAACCAGGCGGAGATGAGCAGGCCCAGCAGCAGGGCGCCGCCCCCGGCCAGGAGCAGCCGTACGGCCCCGCCCGGTTCCCCGAGGGCTGCTGCGGAGGAGGCCCCCTCCCCGACCCTCCCCCGGAGTACCGGGAGAGGGAGTAGGCGCTTTGGCGACGCCCCCGCCGTCGTCCCGAGCGTAGGGCGACATGCCATGGCGCGGGACCTTGTCTCAGGTGAAGCGGGCACCCCTGCCGCCGGGACGGCGGCGCTCCGGCTCGACGCGCCATCCTCCTCTGTCGTCCCGAGCGTATGCGAGGGACCTTGACTCACGTGACCCGACCACCCCTGCCGCCGGGACGGCGGCGCTTCGCGGCGACGCTGCAGGGCGGCGGCGAGCAGCCAGGCGCCCACCAACGGGCTGAACAGCAGCGCCGAGATGTTGTGGCACAGCGCCAGGGCGCCATAGCTCGCCGCCAACGCGGCGATCCGCCCCGGCGTGACGCCGCGCCCGAGCCGCATTAGAGCCCAGAGGATGGCGGGAAAGAGCGCCATCGCCCAGAACTCGGAGAGGGAGTCGCCCCGCACATACACGTTCACCAGGTGAAAGGGCGCAAAGGTGTACGCCGCCGAGGCGAGCAGGGCGCCGGCAGGGGGGGCGTCCAGTTCGCGGGCCAGGCGGTAGGCGGCCAGCGCCGCCAGCAGAAAGCCGAGCCCCTGGGTGAGCTTGATGCCCCACAGCACGCCGGCGCCGGCCATATCCAGGAGGGACGCCAGGTAGTAGGGGAGCGCGGCATAGAAGTGAAAGAAGGGGTAGCCCAGCCCGTGGGCGGCGTCGGGCATCCAGCGCGCCGGGAAATGCCCCGCCCGCAGGACCGTCGACAGCTGCTGCACGCGCTGCACGAGAAAGGGCGAGTCCCCGCCGGCGCGCGTGGCCACGATCCCCGGGCCCACCAGCGTCGGCAGCGCGGCGGCCAGCGCCAGCCCCAGGGCCAGGAGCAGGTAGGGGTCGCGCCGCGCCCGGCGGGCCAACGCCGTCGCAGAGGCGCCGGGCCCCGCCCTGCGGCCAACGACGGCCCGCGCTATGCCCGGTGTCATGGTATGCCTAGTCCCTCGAGCGCAACACGCGCATCAACGCCACGATGCCGATGGCGGCCAACGCCACGAGGACGCCGGCATAGCCGCTCGGCCCTGAGCGCCCCGCGGGGGCGGGCGTAGGCGACGGTCGCACCGCGTCGGTCGGCCGCGGCGCGTCGGTTGGGGCGGCCTCCTGCGCCGCCGGCGGTGCGTCCGTTGGCTCAGGGGGCGCGTCGGTCGGCGCCGGAGTCGCCGTGGGCGCCCAGCGCAGGCCAAAGGAGACCTCCACCGTCTCGCCTGCGCCCACCGTTACCGCCACCGGGTCCGGCGAGGTCACCTCCCAGCCCGGCAGGGACCACGTCTCGACGGAATAGTCCCCCGGCGCCACGTTCAGGGTGGTGGGTTCGCCCGTCTCGCCCGTGACGAACGCTTCGATGGGTGTCCCCGTCGCATCGCGGATCTGGTACCCCGCCCGCCCCACGAGCGACTCGCCGTCGTCGCGCACGCCGTTGCCGTTGGCGTCCTCATAGGACAGGAAGCGGATCGCCCCTGTCTCGGGGGTAGGCGTCGCCTCGGGCGTGGGCGATGGCTCGGGGGTGGGGGTGTCGGCCGGCGTAGGGGTGTTGGCCGGGATCGGCGTGATGGTGGGCGTATCCGTTGGGCGCGGCGTGTCCGTCGGCCGCGGCGTCGGCGCCACGTACGTCAGGCAAGCGTCATCGACATAGGCGTCGTTGTGCTTGGTACGGAACTCGGCATAGCCGCGAACGTACACCGTCACGGCGCCCGCCTGGGCCTGGGTGGTGACCGAGATCTGCGCCCACTCGTTCAGCACACGGCTCGGCTCCGACCAGACGATGTTGGGCGAGGTCCAGTCCGTCCCGCCCGTGGGGTCGATGCCCACGTAGAGGGCGTACCAGCCCCCTTTGGTGGCATCGGGGTTGCTGTCGTCCGAACTCCACGCCTGCCCGTAGGCGCTAAAGGTGACGACGCTCCCCGCGGGCACGCCCACCTGCTGGTAGATCCCCGCGTTGTGCGTGCCAAAGGTGTTGAACCATTTCTGCGAAAAGTTGCCGCTGTGCACGCGGCGCGTGCCAAAGCGCGAGGCGTCCTCGGGCTTGTACTCGGGGCGCAGGTTGCGGCCGTCCTCCTGGAAGGGGCCGGTCTGCCAGAAGGGATGCCAGCCGTTGGCCACCGAGACCTCTCCCGCGCCGCGCTCCGAGTAGCCGTCCTCAAAGGTAGCGTTCAGCAGGGGCGTATCGGGGCATTGCGCCGCCGCCGGCAGCGGCGCGAGCGCCTGCGCGACGAGGAGCATGACGGTGATGATGGCCGGCATCAAGTGGTGGTGGGTGCGACGTCGACAAGCCATCCGGTCCTCTCCTTTGTTGTGCCTGGTCCTACCTACTGCAAGGCGATGGAGGTGGCTCCCGTGGACGCACCCTCCTGGGTAACGATCTCGAGCCTCTCCATGGTATCCAGCCGGTACAGCCCGGCAAATACGCGACACGCCGAGCGGTCATAGGGCGCCGCGAGGGGGATGATGTGGCGGTCCTCGATGACATCGCCCAGGCGCCAACGATCCGTGGTGTAGCGGCCGGTCGCCGGCAGGCCGTCGTGCTGGCCGACGACCGTCTCGCCGCACAGGGCGTGGGTGAACACGGTATAGCTCTCGGCCGTGGGCGCTTCCGCCTGCCAGTACAGGTCCACCACGAGCCTCTCGGGGTGCGTGGTGTCCAGGCGGTAGCCCGTCAGCGCGATCCCCTCCTCCCAGGCGATGTGCACGTTAAAGGGCGCGGTGCTCTTGGGGGCGGTCTGCCAGGACACGTACAGCAGGCGACTCTCCGTCTCCAGGTCGCCCCGCTCGCTGGCGCCCTCGCGCACACGGACGACGCGTTCGGGCGGCAGCAGCGCCAGCACATCGCCCGCGTCCTCATAGGGCCACAGCGCCACCATCACCTGATCCGTCGGCCCCGGCGCCTGCACATCGGGCAGGACGCGCAGCGCCTCCGAGGCCGGGCAAAGGTAGCGCACCGAGGGCCAGTTGTCCCACAGCCGCGGCGCCAGGTAGGCCCGCCGTCCCTCCTGGGGCTCCCGCGAGCGCGCCGCCAGTCCCGCGCCGTCCCAGCCCGCACCCAGGAAACGGTTGATCTCGGCGGCGAGTTCCGTCGCGCCCGCCTCGAACTGATAGGAGGCCGCCTCGCCGCGCACGTGCCGGCTATAGGCGACCAGGTCCGCCGCGGCGCCCCCGCCCACCAGGGCAGCCACCGCCAGCGTCGCCAGGACGGCATGTCCCCGTCCCGCGATAGCGCGCCACAACGCCGCCAACCCCAGCGCGGGAAAGACCAAGAGCACCGGCAGCACCCCCGAGGCGCGCAGCATGTGGGGCGCGTCCTCCGCAAGGATGGTGGGCAGCAGCATGACGCCCAACCAGATGAGCGCCGCACCATAGGCGGGGGCGCGGCGCGCCCGCCACAACGCAATGCCCAGCCCCGCGACAAAGGCGACGGCCGCGGGGGGCGCAAAGACGGGGCGCAGCGGCACGTTGTGGCGCGGGATGAAATCGCCGCGCGCCACGAACCCCAGGGCCGTACGCCAGGTGTGGCGGGCGAGGGTGCCCCACGGGTCGCCGCCGCTGATGGCCGGGTTCAGGATGCTCACCTGGCCGGCGCGTTGCAGGAGGTCGCCGTCCTGTACCATGAGGTACGCCACCAGGGGCGCGGCCACCAGCGCGGCAAAGAGGGCCACCACGCCCCATCCCGCCGGCCAAAGGGCCTGGCGGTGCCAGGCCAGGGCATAGACGGCGATGAGCGCCACGGCCACCGGCGCCATGCGCGCCGCCAGGTAGGTGTAGGCCGTCAGCCCCAGGAGGGCGCCCGCCCACACGAGGTGTGCCGGCCGGCGGCGCGTGAGGCCGATCCACAGCAATGCGAGCGCGGCGGCCGTCAGGGGCGGTAGCAGCACGGCGCGAAAGGCGATGCGGCTCAGGTTCACCGTCCAGATGGTGGTGGCGCACAGAAGCGCGGCCAACACCGCGGTGCGGCGGTCGAACCAGACGCGGGCCATGGCGAACGTCGCCGGCACCGTAAGAGTCCCCGCCACGGCGGAGACCAGCCGCAGCGCGCCGGGCGTGCGCCCCAACAGCCCGATGGCGGCCGCCGCCAGGTAGATAAAGAGCGGCTCGCGGCCGTTGTTCGCCTCGAAAAAGAGGGGAAATCGCCCACCGAGCACCCCCAGGGCGTCGAGCCCGTTGAATGCCTCGTCGCGATAGAGGCCGGGGGGCAGATGGCCGATAGCGACCAGGCGCAGCGCGGCCGCCAGGGCGGTGATCAGGGCGATGTCCAGCCATTGTGGGAGTGGGCGACGGGAAGGGTGGTTCACGGTTGGCCTGTGTTTCCCAAGGGTACAGGGGATTATACGGTCGGGGGGAGGGGTGTCAATCACGCAGGCCGGAGGGGGTTCTGAAAGGTGCGGGTTGAAGCGGTTCCAGGTTGCAGGTTACAGACCACCGTGAGCGGTCCCTCTGGAGCCCGTAACCTGCAACCTAGAACAACCCACAACCCACAACCCACAACACATCGCCCGTGTACTTGGTCCTCGCCCCGCCGTGTGCTATACTCGGCGCATGTGCAACGGGCGGGAGGCGCCGGTATGAGTCTCACCGATATACTCCAGGACCTCCAGAGCATCGACCAGGAGTGGGACGACAAGGCCCATCGGTATCAGGCCGTGAGCGCGCAACTCGGCGACCAGTCCCCCCTGGAGGAGCGTCGCCGCTCCCACCAGGCGCTGACCGATGAACTGGCTACCACGCGGAAGGCGCTGCGCGATGGTGAACTCGAGTTCACCTCCTTCCAGCAGCGGGCCCGCGAGACCGAGGAGGCCCTCTATAGCGGGCGCGTCTCCTCGCCCAAGGAACTCGAGGGCCTCCACCAGGACCTCGCCTCGCTACGGCGGCGCGCCTCGTCCCTGGAGGATACGGTCCTCGAGGCGATGGCGCGGGTGGACGAGCTGTCAGAGGCCGCGGAGCGCGATGCCGCGGAGCTTCGGGCCTTTGAGGAGGGATGGACGCGTGAGCGGGGCATGCTGGTCGCCAGCTACCGCGAACTGAGGGCCCGGCTCAGGGTACTCCAGGAGGAGCGCGCCCGGCTCCGCGAACGGCTCGACCCCGCCGTGTTGCGCCTCTATGATGAACTCAGGGCAAAGAAGGGTGGCCAAGCCCTGTCGCCGCTCCGGGATCGCGTGTGCCAGACGTGCCGGGTGACGCAACCCAGCAGCAAGGCACAGGTGATCCAATCCGGCAACCAGGTCGTTACCTGTGAGGGTTGCGGCCGCATCCTCTATCAGGGCTAGGAGCGCGACCGCCACGGTGAGAAACCCCCACATCGTCGACCGGCCCCTCACCGATCAGGACCTCTTTTTCGGGCGCGATCGGGAACTCGTCCAGTTGGGCCACCTCCTGCTGGACGGCGAGCGCCTCGTGTTCGTGTTCGGTCAACCCCGCATCGGCAAGACATCGTTCGCGAACCAGCTCCCCGGTCGCCTCGGCGATCGCTATCGCGTGCACCACATCGACCTCTCGGTGCCCGATCCCCAGACAGGCGAGGTGCTCAATTGGTCGCTGCCGGCCTCCATGGGCGAACTGCTGTGGCAGATCGCCGTGGCGCTGGCCCGCGCCGTCGAGCAGCCGATATTGGGCCGGGTAGACTTTTTGCGGCATCCCGAGGCCGCCATGGCCGAGGTGTTGCGCGCCTTCCCCGACGACCCCGATGAGCTGGTGCGCGTGGTGTGCATCGACGCGCTCCCCGCGGCGACGCTCCTTTCGCAGCCTCCGGCAAAGGCGGGGATCGAACTCTTGCGCCGCCTGCTGGCCGACGACGGCAGGCTGGCCGTCATCCTGATGGTGAACGGCAGCCCGGCTTCGCCTCCGGGGGGCGCCCTCGGCCCGCTGCGCGAGAACGAGATCATCCTCGGGCCGCTCCGCGAGGAAGAGGCGGAGGACCTGCTGATGGTGCCGGTGCGCGGCACCATCGCCTATAGCTACGAGGCGGTGCACCACGTCCATCGCCTCGCCGGCGGGCATCCCTACTTTTTGCAGCTCTTTGGCTACGTCCTCTTTGAGGAGCGCGCCAGCTTCGGGTGGGTCGGCCGGCCCGAGGTTGACCAGGTGCTGGACAAGGTGCAGGCGGCGGGGGTGCCCTACTTCCAGCTGCTCTGGGAGCGCAGCAGCCCCGCTGCCAAGCTGGTGCTATGCGCCATCGCCGAGCTGCGGGGCAAGCACGGGGTCCCTTCGGCCCGCGACATCGTGACCTACTTTGGCCAGGTGCGCGTAATGATCCCGCCCGAGCACGTAGACGAGGCGCTGCACGAACTCGAGTCCGAGGGCGTGCTCGAGCGGCTGGGGGGCGAGACCTATCGCACTCGCACCGACCTCTACCGCCGCTGGCTCATCGAGCACAAACCCCTACAGGCCACCGTACGCGAGGTGAAGCGTTATCGCCGGGCGCGCATCCGCGTGCGGACGGCCGAGCGCCACAAGCCGGTCGACTGGTTCGGTATCATGCTCTGGGTGGTCGCCGTGGGGATGGTCGTGTTGATCGGCTACGTGTGGCGTTCGCGCGAGTCCGGCTCCATCTGGACGGCCGGCGCGCCCACGCCTACCGTCGACCCGGCGGGTACGCCGACCCTCGATCTCGTCTCCTCCGGCGCGGCCACGCCCCAGGGACGCATTCTCTATGCTGCCCGCGCCACGCGCGACGACCCCTGGGACATCTGGGTGATGAACGCCGATGGCAGCGAAGCCACGCTTCTCGCCGAGGGGCCGCACGACGACGTCCTTCCGGTGTGGTCGCCCGACGGCCGGCGGATCGCTTTTGTGTCGGAACGCGACGGCAACCGCGAGATCTATGTCATGAACGCCGACGGCTCGGATCCGCGCAACCTCAGCAACAACGCGGCCGATGACTGGACCCCCTGCTGGTCGCCCGACGGCCGTCAGATCGCCTTTGCCTCCTTCCGTGAGGGGAACTGGGAGATCCACGTCATGCGGGCCGACGGCTCCAACGTGCGCCGCCTGACGGAGGATCCCGCCGCCGACTATTCCCCCTCCTGGTCGCCGGATGGCGGCCGCATTGCCTTTGTCTCCAACCGCGACAGCAACCTCGAGATCTATGTCATGAACGCCGACGGCTCGGAGCAGACGCGCTTTACCAACGAGGCCGCCACCGACCAATCGCCGGTGTGGTCGCCCGACGGCGCCTACCTGGCGTGGGAGAGCTATCGCGACGGCAACATGGAGGTCTTTACGGCGCGCCTCGATGGCTCAGAGCTGCGCAACCTGAGCCAGGACGTCTACGCCGACGACCATGGCGCCTCCTTTGCCCCCGGCGGCCGCCATATCGCCTTTTACTCCAACCGCGACAAGGGGTGGGACATCTTTACCCTCGACCTCGTCACGGGGGAGCGGCTGAACATCACCCAGAGCGAGGCGCTGGAGCAGGCACCCCACTGGGGGCGGTGAGGCCGCCCGCACTCGGTTTCGAGTTGTTGGCCATTGGCTCTTGGCACTAGCGCTGGCGGGATGTCCCGCCAGCGCTAGTGCTTACTCTCCAAGCCCCTCGGCAGCCAAGAGCCAACGGCTTACAACTCGAGACCGACGCCAACAGCTGAGAGCCGACCGCCGCCTACAGCCCAATCCGCGCGTTGATCTCCGCCTCGTACGCCCCCGTCGCCTCGGACTCGACCTCCTGCAGTGTGACGGGCCGGTTCAGCGTGGCCGACTCGAACGCGGCGTAGCACAACGCCGTCGCCTTGCGCCCCATGAGGCCGTCCACCTCGGGAGTGGCGCCGGTGAGGACGCAATCGCCGAACTCGTGGTACTCCCACGCCAAGAGCTTGCGATCCGCCTCCTGGAAGGTGCGATCGTACGCGGCGAGGCGCTCCCCGCCGAACAGTTGCGCCGTGAGGGCGTCGAGGCGGAAATCGGGGGCCAGATTCAGGATGTCGTCCCCCGAGACCACGCCACAGTCGTCGCGGCAGAGGGTGAGGGGGCGGCCGTTGCGGGCGCCGCCGAACTGGAGCGAGCCCTCGCTGCCATAGACCACCATGCGCCCGAACCCCTCGCCGTGGGCGGCGTACACGGTGGTCCACTGCCCCAGCACATCCCCCTCAAAGGTGAGGATCGACACGAGGGTGTCCTCCGCCGTCGCCTCGATGGAGGGGGGGATCTCGACCGCCCAGCGATCATAGAAGTCGCTGAGGTTGGTGCGTCCCTCACTGCGGTAGCGCACCGGCTCGAGGGTACGGGTGCGGGCATACACCTCCTGGGCGTGCCCGACGAAATACTGCATCATGTCGGCGTTGTGCACCCCGGCGTCGAGCACGATGCCGCCGCGGTAGCGGTCGTGGCGCCAGGGAAGGATGATGATGCGATCCCCACCGCTGGCGCTGATATCGAACAGCATCGTCGGGGTGCCGATAGCGCCGGCGTCGATGAGGGCGCGCATCAGGCGGCTCATGGGGTCGCGGCGATAGTTCTCCGCCACGCTGAGCAGCTTGCCGCTGCGCTCCTGGGCCGCGAGGATAAGGTTGCAGGCGCGCATGGTGAGCCCCAACGGCTTCTCACAGAGCACGTTCAGCCCCAGGTCGAATGCCGCGCACGCCACGGTGTGGTGCGATCCCGAGTCGGTGGTGATGTCCACCCCTTGAAGGTCGGGGATGGCGGCCACCATGGCGGCCATATCCTGAAAGACCTGGGGGCGCGCCCCGAGCAGACGCTCGGCGTCGTCGGCCAGCGCCTCGGCGTTGTCGCGGCGCAGGTCGCACGCCGCCACGAGTTCCACATTGCTTTGGCCGCTGTCGTACAACTCCTTCAAGCCGCGGAGGTGGCGGCCGCCCATCCCTCCACAGCCGACGATGGCGATCGGGATTCGCGTCATGGGTATCCTCTCTCATGGGTGGGATGGCGCAAGGGTACCCCAAGTCGTGAGGGAACGCCAGCGAGGGGAATGGTACGCTGATTCCGCTGATAGAGCGCTAGATGCAGTGACAGGTTACAGGTTCCAAGTTACAGGCCGGAGCGGCGTATCACCCTGAAGCATGTAACCTGGCACCTGTAACCTGCCACCAACTACCAGGACGGTATCGATTCGCGTCTATCAGATTACCGATCGGCCGGCATCCGCTTTGCTTCCTCCAGCGCGCGGGTCAGCAGCTCGGGGACCTGCTCCTCCCGAACGTGCGAGATCGCCTGGCCGTTCACCACCACGTTCGGGCCGCGGTCGCAGCGCTCCAGGCAGAAGGAGGCCTTGAGTTCCACCGCGTCCTCCAGGCCGCGCGCCTCGATCTCTTCGCTAAAGCGCCGCAGCACGTCGCGGGCGCCGCGCAGGTAGCACGAGGTGCCGACGCACACGGTGATGTGCGCTACGGCCTGCGGATCGACGGTCACCTCCGCGGGCAGCGGTCCCACGCGACGCCGGTGGCCGTAAGAGGTGTGCAGCACGTGGTGCGCCGTCTCGCTGTTGGGGCTCACCAACCAGCGTCGGTACAGCTCCTGCACTTGCGGGTTCTCCCCCGCCAGCCGCACGGCGTTGGCCACGTCGGCCGAGCGCAGCCCCTGGGCGCGGAGGGAGCGCTCCTTGCACGCGTTGGGGGTCGGCTGGCCGCCGCCGCCCACGCAGCCGTCGGTGCACGCCATCACCTCGATGATGTCGTACGCCACATCGCCGCGATCCAGGGCGGCGATGAGATTGCGAGCGTTGCCCAGGCCGCTCACCACGGCCACCCGCACCTCACGCCCCCCCACTGTCACTGCCGCCTGGCGTACGCCGGGCAGGTCGGGGGCGGGCTCAAAGGGCACGTCCGTGAGGCGCTGCTGGTCGACGATGAACGCCGCCTCGCGCGCCACGGCCGTCGCCACGCCGCCCGACTGGCCAAAAATCACCCCCGCGCCGGAGGCAAAGCCAAAGGGCTGGTCGAAATCATCGTCCCGCAGGTCGGCGAAGGCGATGCCCGCCGCCCGCAGCATCGCGGCGAGTTCCTGGGTCGTCAGCACGGCGTCCACGTCGCGCATGCCGTCGTCGCCGGCCAAGCCCATGGCTTGGCCCGAGCGATGGGCCTTCAGCCCATCGCCGAATTCGGGCCGGCGCGCCTCGAACTTTTTCGCCGTGCAGGGCATGATCGAGACGACGAACAGCTCCTTGCCGTCCAGCGGCTCGGTTTCGGGATAGTACTCTTTGAGCATCGAGCCGAACATCTGCTGCGGCGAGCGGCACGAGGAGAGCTGCGGCTTGCGGTGCGGATAGTACTGCTCCACGCACTTGACCCAGGCCGGGCAGCAGACAGTAAAGAGGGGCAGCGGGCCGCCCGATTGCAGCCGACCGAGGAACTCGTTGGTCTCCTCGACGGTGGTGAGGTCGGCGGTGAAGCAGGTGTCGAACACCTTGTCGAACCCGAGCCGGCGGATGGCGGTCACCAGCTTGCCGGTGGATACCTGGCCGGCGGGGAGGCCGAACTCTTCGCCGATGGCCACGCGCACCGCCGGCGCCACTTGCGCCACCACGTGCTTCTGCGGGTCACGCAGCGCGGCCCATACCGGCTCGCTCTCGGAGCGCACCGTGATGGCCGCCGTGGGGCACACCGCCGCGCACTGGCCGCAGTTCACACAGTTCCCCTCGCCCAACCCGCGGTTGTAGGCCGGGGTGACGCGCGCTCGCGAGCCGCGATAGGCGATGTCGATGGCGCCGATTCCCTGCACCTCGGCGCACATGCGCACGCAGTCGCCGCACAGGATGCACTTGTTCGGATCGCGCACCAGCCCCGTGCTCGTCAGGTCCAGGGGTACGTGCTCCTGACGCGCCGGGAAGCGCACCTTGTCAACGCCAAAGCGTGCGCACAGCTCCTGCAGGCGGCAGTGGAGGTTCTGCGAGCAGGAGGTGCACTCGCGGTCGTGGTTGGCGAGGATCAGCTCCAGCATCATGCGGCGGATGTGCATCAGCCGCGGGGTCGAGGTGCGGATCTCCATGCCGTCGGCGGGCGTCGTGGAGCAGGAGGCGATCACCGCGCCGCGGGCGTCCTCGACGACGCACATGCGGCAGGCGCCGTAGGCGCTCAGCTCCGAGTGGTAGCAGAACGTGGGCAGGTCGATCCCCACCTCGCGCACCATCTCGAGCAGGTTGCGCTGGCCGTTGATGGGGACCTTGATGCCGTCGATGGTAACGAATCCAGCCATGGTTAGTTTTCCTCCACGGCGCCAAGGCGGCACACCTCGACGCAGGCGCCACAGCGCACGCATTGCTCTTGATCGATGACGAACGGCGATTTGATCGTACCCGAGATGGCGCCGGCCGGGCAGGCCTTGGCGCAGCGCGAGCAGCCCACACACTTGTCCGGGTTGATGGTGAACCGCCGGAACGCCTGGCAGGCGTGGGCGGGGCAGACGCGGTCGCGCACGTGAGCCTCGTACTCGTCGCGGAAGTAGCGCAGCGTGCTGAGGACGGGGTTGGCCGCCGTCTTGCCCAGCATGCAGAGCGAGGCGTCCTTGACGACGTTGCCCAACTCCTCCAACAGGGCGATGTCGTCCAGCGTGCCCTGGCCGTCGACGATCTTTTGCAGCAGGGCTAGCATCTGCTTGGTGCCCTCGCGACAGGCGACGCACTTGCCGCACGACTCGTTCTGGATGAACTGCATAAAGTAGCGGGCGAACTCGACGATGCAGTTGTCTTCGTCGATCACCACGAGACCGCCGGAGCCGACCATGGCGCCTGCCGCCTGGAGCGTGTCATAGTCCATCGGGAGGTCGAGCTGGCTCTCGGGGAGGCAGCCGCCGGAGGGCCCGCCGATCTGCACCGCCTTGAAGCGCTTGCCGTTGGGGACGCCGCCGCCGATCTCAAAGATCATGTCGCGCAGCGTGAACCCCATGGGGATCTCGACCAGGCCGGCGTTGACCACCTTGCCGGTGAGGGCAAAGGTCTTGGTGCCGGCGCTGCGCTCGGTGCCCAGGGAGCGGAACCACTCGGCGCCGCGCACGATGATCTCGGGCACGTTGCCCAGCGTCTCGACGTTGTTGATCACCGTCGGCTGGCCGTAGAGCCCCTGCGATGCCGGGTAGGGGGGCTTGGAGCGCGGCATGCCGCGCTTGCCCTCCGCCGAGGCGAGCAGCGCCGTCTCCTCGCCGCACACGAACGCCCCGGCGCCCTCCTTGATGCGGGCGTGGAAGCTGAACCCGGAGCCCAGGATGTCGTCGCCCAGGAGCCCCATCTCTTCCGCCGCGGCGATGGCCAGCCGCAGGCGCCGCACCGCCAGGGGGTACTCGGCGCGCACATAGAACACCCCCTCGCTGGCGCCGATGGCATAACCGGCGATCATCATCCCCTCGAGGACGCGATGGGGGTCGCCCTCCATGAGGCTGCGGTTCATAAAGGCGCCGGGGTCGCCCTCGTCGCCGTTGCACACCACGTATTTGGGGGTGGCCGGCTGCACGCGGGTGAGGTTCCACTTGAGGCCGGCGGGAAAGCCGGCGCCGCCGCGGCCACGCAGCTTGCTGGCCAGCACCTGCTCGCAAACCTGCTCTGGCGTCATCTCGCTCACCGCCTTGGCCAGCCCGGCATAGCCGCCCAAGCTGATGTATTCCTCGATGCTCTCGGGATCCATGTTGCCGCAGTGCGCCAGCACTTGCCGCACCTGTCGCCGGTAGAAGGGCGACTCCTCGGCGTGGTCGTACGCCTCGCCGGTAGCGGGGTCGCGGTACACCAGGCGATGGACCACCTCGCCGCGCAGCGTGGCCGCCACGATCTCGTCGGCGTCGTCGGGTGTCACGTGGGTATAGAGCACGCCGGAGGGTTCGATGTGCACCAGTGGGCCGGCGGCGCACAGGCCGCGGCAGCCGGTGCTCACCACGTGGTGGCCGTTCTGCGCGTCGTGGTCGCCGCTGCGGGCGATATCGACTCCCCCGCCGTGAGCGCTGATCGCCCCCTCGAGAGCGGCGTACACGGCGGCGGCGCCGTTGGCAGCGCAGCCGGTGCCGGTGCACACCAGGATGCGCACGCTCTGCCGCTCTCGGGCGGCGGCCAAGGCGGCGCGCGTCTCTTGCAGCATGGGTACGGTGGTTATCATCGCGGCTCTACCTCATCGCTGGATTCGGCGCCGTCCTGCTCGCGCGCCATCAGGGTGTCGATGATCATCTCGGCGGCTTCGGGGGTGAGCTGCGAGTGCACCTGGTCGTTGATGACCATCACCGGCGCGATACCGCACGCGCCGACGCAGGCCACCGTCTCGAGGGTAAAGAGGCCGTCGGCCGTCGTCACACGGCCGTCGCGCAGGTCGAGCTTTTTCTTCATGGCCTCATAGATGGGCGTCGAGCCCTTGACGTGGCAGGCGGTGCCGTCGCAGATGCGCACCAGGTACTTGCCCTTGGGCTCGAGGGAGAACTGGGCGTAGAAGGTGGCCACACCGAACACGGTGTTGACCGACATGCCGAGGGTGGTGGCCACATAGTTCAGCGCGTCCTCCGGCAGGTAGTGCCAGCGCTCCTGGATGTCCTGCAGCACACCGATCAACTCGGTGGGTGTGCGCCCGCGACGGGCGAGGATCTCCTCGACCTCCACGAGCCTGTTCGCGGTGTTGCGTGTCGTTGCGGTGCTCGTATCCACGTGACCTCCCCACATCGTCAGCGTCGCTCGCGGCTCTCACGAGAACCCGGCGGGTGACGGTTGGCGCTCGTCTGGCAGCGACCCTCACAGCGACCATCACGTCGCCAGGTTTGTGATATTATGCACAAAGTGGCGCGAAAGGTCAAATTCGTGCATTCGATCACAATGTCGCGCGGCGTGCTGCCCTCCTTCTCATTTGCTCTTATCCGCATCATCGGCCATGATGGGGGGCATCCATCCAGCCATGAGGTATTGATATCGTGAGACTCTTGCTCCTTCGTCACGGCGAGACCCCCTGGAGCGCTGAGCACCGCTACCAGGGCGCCACGGACACCCCCCTGAGCGACGTGGGCCAGGCCCAGGTGGCCGCGCTGGCCGAGCGGCTGCGCGGCGAAGCTCTCATCGAGTTCCGCTCCTCCCCCCTGCAGCGCGCGTTCG
>ERZ747221.1062-NODE-1062-length-28921-cov-3.442830_pt1 | contig 28921 bp, 21 predicted proteins | sample MGYA00374949_ERZ747221 | MGnify/ENA primary metagenome ERZ747221 (study PRJEB28779, sample SAMN05720172) | bioreactor metagenome | isolation source: Anaerobic biogas reactor | place: USA:Washington, USA | collected 2015-08-08 ... | reverse complement strand
CAACGCGCAGAAGCGGGGACTCCTCCGTGTCATGCTCGGCCAGGAAGACAGCCGGTTGGTGCTGGAGGTGAGCGACAACGGAGCCGGCCTTCCCGACGAGGTGAGCTGGCAAATGCCCAGGACCCTGGGACTCAGGCTCGTCAACGTGCTTACCGAACAGCTTCGAGGCAAGCTGGAGTTTGACCGGCAGAATGGTACCACGTTTCGCATCGCCTTTCCCCTGCCGTCCAAGAAGGCCCAGGGGAGATAGGTTGTGACAGCGCCAAGAATCCTGATTGTCGAAGACAATGCCATCGTTGCTTATAACTTGCAGGACAAGCTCCTCGAGATGGGCTACGAATCCTGCGGCGTCCTGTTTTCAGGTCAGGACGCCGTCGCCCGGTTGCCCGAGCCGTTTCGCGAGGTGCTCGAACTTCGGCTGCGGGAGGAACTGTCGTACGGCCAGATCGCCCAAGTGCTGGAAATTCCCGTCGGGACCGTTCGATCGCGACTCCATCACGCGGTCCAGCGGCTCCGAGAAAGTCTGCTGACCCGGAGGGTAAGTCCATGAACGTCAAACCCGAAACCCTCGAAAGGCTGCTGATCGATCATGCCGCCGGCGCGCTCGAGCCCGACGTCGGCGAGCTTCTGGACGCTTGGCTGACCCACGACCCACAAGCCGCGGCAACCGCCAGCGAACTGCGCGAAACGATGGATCTGGCCCAACAGGTACTGCGCCGCAAGCGGCCCGAACCACTGCCGCCCTTGCAGGTCCGCCCGGCGCAGCCGCGCCGGCGATGGAGGCTCTCGCGTTTGCTTGTCCACGCCGCCTGCGCCGCGGCCGGGTTCCTGGCCGCGCTGGCCGTCGCCGACAAAGTGGTTGTTCCGCCGTCGCCGCCGGTGCGGATCGTCCGGCTCGCCGCCGAACCGCCGGCCCGCGAGGTCGCCGCCGCGTCGTCGTTCTGGACGATGGAAAACCTCTACCAGCCGCGCTCCCACTCGCGATCCGCACCGGCCAACCGCACCCGCGTGATCTGGACTTCTCCCGTCAAGCCACCCGAGATTCGAGGTGAACCATGAAACGTATCGCATCGATCGTCTTGGCGTCGTTGACAATTCTCTCCGGCTGTATTCCGATCCAGCGGGTCTTCTGGTCGCCGGACGGCCGCTGGGCCGTCGTGCTGGACGAAACGGGTACGCGGCTGGTAAACGGCGAAAGCCTTGAGGTCACGCCTCTAACCATCACGCCGGTCCGCTCGTCGACCACGTCTCCCGCCACGATGCCGGACGAGATGCCGGCGGATTTCGACGGTCCTGTGGCGTGGTTTCGTCACGAACCGGAACTGCTGGCGCCTGTGGGGCTCTTGGGCGCCCGCTGGTCCGATCTGCGTGGGCTTCTGCCTGAAGACGAGGTCGAACAGATCGCCGCTGCCGCCGAACGAGCTCGTCGAATCATGTTGGATGGGATCCCGCCCAACGAAGCTCTGCCGGTGGATAAATCATCCGCACTGGCGTCAAGAGAGCGGACGATGGTCATCCTGTATCTGTCCGAGCAGGCGGGCGACGAGCTGTCGGCCCGATGGGAAGCGGCGTGGAAGGAGGTCGAGACCTCCGTTGACAAGCTGACCGTGCTGATCCGCTGCCGGTTCCACGATGCAAAGCTGACGCTTGATCGCGTGATTGCTTTCTTAGGATCGGAGATGCACAGCGTCCAGGTGTCTCCCGATGACCGTTTCGTTTCCTGCGCCGTGGTCAAAAACCCCAAGGAAAACCTGCTGGGCGAACTGTGGCTGATCGACCTGCAGCGGCCCTCCGAGCCGGTGCGGGTCGCGGAGACGGCCGCCTGGTATCACGACTGGTCCGCCGACGGCCGATACCTGTTCTATATCGCTGGGCTCTCCGACGCCGGCGACCAGATTCTTGGCGTACTGAATCGCGCCGATCTTGCCGGCGGCCTCGACGGGATCGGCAAGGATGGAAATCCCGAACCGATGGCCGGCCTGCTGCTCAACGCCCTCCAAGCCGTGCGCGTCCTGCCCGACGGGCAACTGCTGTTCTCGTCGGGTGAGGTCACGCTGCCCACGGTTGCCAAGGACATGCCGCAGAAACCGTCCCTGTTCGCCATGCATCCCGGTAAATATCCCGGCCTGATGCGCATCCTGCCCCGGCAGGCGGCTGAGGAGTTCGACATGCTGCCGTGGTTCGCGCCGAGCCCGGACGGGACGCGGGCGGCCCTCGCCGATGAAGACGGCCGCATCGCCGTGCTGACCGTGGCTACCGGCGAGCTCCAGATCGTCCAGCCGACGCGGATCGAGGGGAAGGAGACGAGCGATCGCCTGCGGACGTATCCGGTCTGGCGGAACAACGACGAACTGACGTTCTTCGCTCCGCCGGGATCGGAGCTCTGCGAGCAAGGCGGGTTCGTGCTCTGGTCCAAAGACAAGACCCGCTGCATTCCCGGTCTGTTGCTCAAGGAGTCCGACCACCCGGCCACGCAGCCCGCTGAACCGAAGCAGGATCCCGACCGGTAGCTCCGCCCGTACGTTGGAACGCCGTCGCCGAAGAGAATGGGCTTGCGCCACAGGCTCGACAAAACCGGCGAACACGCAAACCTCTGGGCCGCATGAGAAACTGCCGTCGATCGTCCCATCGCCCGACGCCTTGAGTTGCATCAACCGCAAATCTGGCCGCCGCTTCGCAATGAACCAGACTCCCCATCTGCATGAGCGCCACGATGATGCGCCGCGCAGCCCGCGCGGTGCCGGGCGCGCCAGGCCGGTCCCACCGAGAAAAAACTTGACAGTTAGCCATCCGGCTGATTAGTATTCAACGACAACACATTCTTAGGGGGACGTACCATGAAAGTGCTCAATGCCATTGCGTTGATCCTCGTGATTATCGGGGCCATCAACTGGGGGTTGGTCGGGTTGTTCGAGTTCAACCTGGTCGCCGCCATCTTCGGCGAGGTTCCGGTGATCGAGCGGATCGTCTACATCCTCGTCGGGCTGGCCGGGTTGTACGCCATCAGCTTCTTCGGGCTGATCGGACACACCCACGAAATCCATCGCGTCGAGCCTCGGCCGGCGGAACGCTAGCCGAAGCCGACCGCCGAGCCATCCGCACGCCGAAGGCGGTGGAACGGACTCCGGACCGGCAAGGTGGCCGCGCGGACACTCGGGGACGAGTGTCCGTCGGCGTTTGACATCGTTTCCTCGGGAGGCACTGCTATGAAGAAAACCCTTGTCTTTCTGTGCGCAGCGGCCGTGTTGGGCGTCTGCGGCTGCGCCGAGTCGTTGGTCCGGGTGGCCCACCTGTCGCCCGATGCGCCCGGAGTTGACGTCTGGCTTGACGGGGATCGGGCCTTGCAGGATGTGATCTACAAGAACGTCAGCAAGCGGATCGGCGTGACCGAAGGCGAACACGAGCTGAAGATCACGCCCGCTGGCCAGGCCCAGCCGGTGTTGCTCCGGAACGACATTGTCCTGGAGGGCAAGAACGCGTACACCGTGGCGGTAACCGGGCAGATGAAGTTGAACAATCTGGCCGCGTCGGTCCTGACCGACAAAACGCACCCGGACGACGCCAGAACGACCATCCGCTTCTACCACGGCTCGCCGGACGCACCCGGCGTGGACATCGCAAGGGCGGACGGGGCGGTGCTGTTCAGAAACGTCTCGTTCCGCGAACAGAGCGGGTACCTGTCGATCGAGCCGGGAACGTACACGCTGGTGGTCAATGCCGCGGGAACCGACAACGTGGTCCTGACGCTGCCGGGTGCGACATTCGAGTCCGGGGCCGTCTACACCCTGTACGCCACGGGGCTGGTCGCCGAAAACACCTTAACGGTCAAGGCCGTCAAGGACGCCCCGATTCCTCGATGGTACCAGAGGGAGCAGAAGTAGCCGTCCGGCCGAATCGAAGTGGGCGGGCAAAACCCGGAAGAACCGCTGTGATGCCCGGCCGTTTTCCGAGCCGTCAACGGGTTACCTGTTGGTCGGAGCGGCGGTGGTGTTGGCGCGGAACACCCGCGACTCCAGCGGCTCCGCCGGCAGTCCTGACGGAAAATACCGCTCAACTCCCCGATCCATCGCCTCGGACGCCTCGCGATAGTAGCGGTTCTGCTGCCACGCCGCCAGCGGCATCGAGCCAAGCGCCAGCGCCAGGAACAACGCCGCTCCGGCCATCGTGCACACCGAAAAGGCCTTGGTGGTCGCCGCACGATAGCGATGGCGCTCGAAGGTCCGGCCGCTCCTGAAAACCCACGCGATCAGCGTGCCCAGCAGCCAGACCAGCAGGCCCGTCGTCAGGGCCGCCGCGCTGAGGGCGAACGCCGTGGTGCTCATCCGTTTCGGCTCCATCACGCCGGCCAGAACGCACGACAACAAAATCGCCAGCGCCGCCACCAGCCAGATCCATCCAGCCGGGCTCGCCCGCACCTCCGACGCATGGAACGCCGACCACCGCGACACCAATCCCAGCACAACCACGATCGCCGACGACCAGAGGCACGCCCAACCCATGATCAGCCCCGCCTCAATCAACCGGTCGATCGAAAACGGCATCACCATCACCAGCCAGATCATCAAAAACGCCGGCAGCGCCGTGGCCAGATACAGCATGCTCGGCGGCACGCCCAACTCCACGCTCACCATCCACCGCTCGCGGAGCAACACCAGGTGAATGCCCGCCGAAACCAGCGAGACCGCCGCCAGCAGCAATCCGGTCAGCCCGAGCCACCACGTCAATCCCGCCGCCCGCACGTACGCCACGTAACCCGCCTGATCGACGCCCAACGGGTCCATCGCGTTCCGCTCGATCTCCCGCTGGTAAATCCGGCAAGTCCAATCGACCTGCTCATCGAACTCTCTCGCCGCCATGGCCTTTCCAACATCGCCGCGGGCGCACCAGAACTCAACCAGGTGGTCGGCCAAAAGCGAAACGCCGCCGATTCCAACGGCGAAGCTCACCGCCGAACCATCATGTCGACCGGACGTCAGCCCCCACGCGATCCGATACGCGTGTTCATAGATCGCCAGCGCCGATTGCGACTCTCCCATCTCACCAAGCCGGTCACCCAAAAAACACAGACGAAACACCATCTGCCGCGGCAGCGAGGAAAGCAGCAACGTCGAATGGTCCCGCCACCGGGCGAACGCCAGCGGCATTGGGCTGTTGGGCCACCGGTACTGCGCCCCTTTGACCAGCAACTCACGCCGATACCCGTCAAAGAGACTCTCCCCATCCCTCATCTGCCCTAACACCTCGTCGATCCGCCGCGCAACCTGTACCGGGTCAACCTGCGGAGCAAGTCCGTAGAGCCGTTCCATCTGTTCGGTCGGGCGAACCGGGGCCGGCTCGGCGACGGCGGGCTTGCCGGCCACCGCACCGGTCAGGAGCTGATCGGCCCTCAGGTAGGCCAGCAGAGCGCTTTGGGGGGCAAGAACTTCCGCCTGCGAAACCAGATGATCGAGAAATCGCTGACGAACCGACGGTTGAGTCTGCGGGGCCGTGGCGGTCGGCTGGGTTGAGACCAGGTGCTCGCCCATCATCGCCTCCGGCATCCCCGCCATCACCGCCAGAACCACCCGCCTGAGCTTCGGTTTCGTCTCGTCATCGGCCCAGCCGATCGCCAGATCCGACAGACGAAGGAACCACCGAAACCAAGCTTCACCATAGTCCGCAAACGCCGCGACGTCGCTGCCGCCACCCAGACGCTCGCGAAACTGCCGATCGGCGGGCGGCCCGAGCAGGGCCAAGCCCATGATCGTCTCAGCGTCCTGAATCGCCGGCCGATCCGGGTCGAACTCGCCAAGGCCCGCCTCGCCGAACACCTCAAGGTCCGGCCAGGGGGCCTGGACGCGGTCGATCAGAGCCAGCGGCACGTACTCGTCGAGCTGCCCGCGCCGCACCGCCTCCCGGAAACCCGAGATCCCTTCCATCTCGACGAGCGGATGCGGCGGGCCGTAGATCAGCCGGACCAGCCGGCTCTCAGCGTAAAACTGGGCCCCGATCAGGGCGACGGCGGCAATCAGCAGAAAAACAAACCACTTCTTCCAGGTCAGTTCCATGATCGTCCTCCCACCGGCGGCGCAAAGTCCCCTCCCGGAAGTATAAACCCACGGCCGGGCCGGTGAAACGGGAATTGAATCGCGTATCGGCGGCGTTCCGTGACGCGTCAGATCTCAATGCGGTATAGGTAGGCGTCGGAGGTCCAGTCCTTCTCCGAACGCGTGAATGGGCGCGACATGTAGAGCAAAATCTCGCCGCTCTCGCGATCCTCCTCCGCCATGAAGTTTGAGAGCATCGTCCGAGGATGCTCGTCCGGCATGCGGTCGTCGACCACGGTTACGCTCTCGCGCACCAGCCGCATCGACCGCGGATCGACCTCGCCGAACACCATAGGGTAGCGCGGCAGGTTGCCCTGCGGATTCTCTTCGCTGATGTTGCCAAGCCAGAAGTACCGGCCGCTGGAGTGCGCCAGCAGTTGCGAACACGCGCTGGGCGAAAAAAAGTTCCCGCCGTCGGTGTAGGTCCACGGCTCGGCAGGACTCCACGAGCGCCCGCCGTCCTGCGACACGCTGCACCACTTGTACCCGGGCAACTCGGGCTTCACGTCGTTGCTGCCGCGAAGGACCATCAGGATGCGCCCGTCCGGCATTTCCGCCAACGTCGGCTCGATCGCGCCGCGGGTCGATCGCGCCGGATCGATCGCCACCCGCTCCGAAACGTCCCACTCGATCCGGTCCCCGTCCGCCCACCGGCCGATCAGCACCACGCCCTCGTGGTAGGTGTAGCCGCCGCCGGGGTTGATGTACTGGCCGTCCCGCCCGACCGGCGTGATCTGGGCCGGAAACAGCAGCAGGCCCTCCCTCGTGCGGATCGGCCGGCACGTGGTGTCGCCGACCATGACGCTGTTGCGCCCGATCCACACGCAGTCCAGCGGATGCTCCGGCGTGCAGTCGCCCTTCTGGATGACCTGCTCGCGAACCGACCACGTGCGGCCGCCGTCCGTCGAAACCCGGTAGTCCAGGTGCCAGCTCTTGAGACCCTCCAGCGGGTCGTCCGACGGCAGCGTCCCGACCAGGACCAGCTCGACCAGGCGATCGGTGGACAGATCGACGAAACCCGGCTGGGCGTATTCCCGCCGAATGCCCTCGGGCGTCGAGGTGATAAACGCGATCTGCTCGGGGCCCGACCAGGTCCGCCCGTTGTCGGATGAAAAGTACCGCTCCATCGTATCGAGCGTGTCGCTCCGCATCGTCGTCCCGACGTAGCGAAGCTTCTCCACGCCCGTTGAACGCGTGTAAAAGGCCTGGGCGTCCGTCCGCTTGCCCTGACCGCGCGTCTCGACGAATACATCCTTGCTCTTAAGCCGCATCGGCGTCCTCCCGGTCCTTCACAACCCCCAGGACCTCACCGTCGTTGCGGGCCACGATCCGATGGCCGGGCGGAACCATCAGAAAATCGCCGCCCTCCCATTCGCCCCGAAACAGCCGCTCCAGCAGCGACCATTCGCCCTTTCGCAAGTCAAACGTCCAGCCGTTGCGCTCCGCCTCCTGGCGCGAACGCTCGATAAACGCCCGCTCGTCCGTCACGTCCATCTCCAGGTAGCAGATCCGATCGTAGTGCTGCAGCCCGCCGCCCATCGTCTCGGCGATGAAGTCCGCGTTCTCCTTGCCGTACTTGGCGACGAGCTGCTCGTAATCCTGATCCAGTCCGAGTTTCGACATCACCCCTTGCGAGCCGGTGACCTCCGGATTGTCCCGCTCCATCCAGCCGGTGGTGTGGTAGTAGGTGCCCGGGTGGGCGTCAAAGTACCGCTGAAACGACGAGCGGCTGCCGAAAAAAAACGTGATGCAGTCATGGGCCTTGGGAATCACCAGCGGAACCGATCGCGCGGTCAGGCCCGCCAGCCCGTCGTTGCACCGCGCGTAACCCAGCAGGATCGCCCGATACCCAGCCTCCCGACCGATCCGGTCCACCGCCTCCTGCAGGCGGGCCAGCATGTCCGTCCGCTCCAGGTCGTGCAGGCCCTTGGGAAAGAACTCCACGTCCACCCGAAGCGGACTCTCAGCCGCCAGCTTGCACGCCTCGCGGTAGATGATCTCACAGCCGATAAACTTGAGCTTATCGTCGGCGTTGAACAGAATCACGCGCGCTCCCTTCACATCAGGCCCGACCACGTCCGGTCCGCGTTGCGCGGCGTCCGTCTATTCTATATTCTACCATATCCGCCCGGAACCGTCGCTTTTCGCGGCTACTCCCTGGCCAGCTTCCGGATCCGGTCGGCCAACGCCCGCCACATCAACCGTCGCGGCTCCACCCGGCTGGACCAGAACCGATCCGCCTCAGCCTCGATCACCAGCCCGCGGAACGCCCGGCGGAAATCCATCAGTGACGGTGTGATCTCTTCAAAACTCCGGACCCCGCCGTCCAGGTACTTGCGGACCTCAAAAACGTTGACCCGCGCCTCGCCCCAGAGTTTCGGGCAGATCAGCCGCCCCGCCGGGAGCGTCTGGCTGTCGAAGTGCCGGCACCACGCGTCGAGCTGCTGCACCGCCTCCTGGGCCCGCCACAGCCGCTCGTTCCGCTTGACCCCCTGTTCGGGCGAGTCGGTGCCGTATAGCTTCTTCCACGCCCCCTTCAGATCGCGATCCACCGAATACCGGCCGCGCATCAGCGCCTGGTTGCACACGATCAGGCTGTCCCAACTCGACTCGATCGGCTCCGAACACGTCAGCAGCGTGCCGTAGCGCGACCACGCGGTCATCGCCACCCCGCGAAGCTTGTACTGCCGCGCCGTCTGATGCCACAGGCGATTGTTCTCCGCCCGGTTCGCCACGATCGGACGATTGGCGTCCACGCCGCATGCCCCCTTGTACGCCGACCCGCCCCACGACTCCAGTCCCGCCTTCGCCGCCCGACGCATGTCCTGCGGCGCCACAAACGCGAAAAGCGGTTTGGGATCCGGCGAGTAACCCCAGAACATCAGGTCCGCCCGGCCCGCCAGTTGCCTGAGCTGCGAAACCGGCCAGTTCCGGGCCATGTCGTGCCAGATGATCGCCCGCACGCCGGCTGCATTGACCCGATCGATGATCGGATTCATGTGCGACAGGAACAGCGACGCCTTGTCGTGCTCCGCGACGTACCGGCGGCACTTGGCACACGTGCCCAGCGACCAGACCTCGTCGGCCCCGAGATGGAAGTGGCTCAGCCCGAACTCCTCGTGCAGCTTCAGCACGTCGTCGATCATCCGCCCCACCGCTTCGCCCGACTCCGGGTGCAGCGGGCACAGATCGCGAGGGTCATCCTTGCGCTCGCGCAGCTTGCGGTACTTGGGAATCACCAGCAAACTCTCAAGATGCCCGAACGTCTGGACCAGCGGAATCACCGACAGCTTCGCCTTCCTGGCCGCAGCCAGAAAATCACGCACCGTCTTCGGCGAATACGTGTAGTCCCGCTTCATCTCCGGAAAATGCCGGAAGGGAATCGTGTCCTCCCACTCCACCAGCATGCCCGTCACGCCCAGCGAGGCCAGAAAACCCGGCAACTCCACCAGCCGCTTGGAACTCGGTGGCATGCCCTTAAAGTCCAAATGCACGAGCCGCTCGAACGACATAAAACCGCTCCTTCTCGTTAATGCCTGCAAACAAACAAGATGGCCATTGTACCCGCCCGAACCGCCAAATCAAGCACCCGCGCCTTTCCAAAAGGCCGCGACGCCGAATCGCCTCTTGGCCTGCCGCCGCCGATGCTCTACAATGGATTCGTCCAGCCGGACTGTACCATGACGGTTGGTTTGCAGTGGAAGGGTGGTCTATGAATCTTCCCGTCGATCAAATACTCCAGGGCGACTGCACCGATATCCTCCAGCGGCTGCCCGAACGCAGCGCCGATCTGATCTTCGCCGATCCGCCCTACAACCTCCAGTTGCACCACGAGCTCTGGCGGCCCAACCTCACGAGGGTCGACGCCGTCGACGACGAGTGGGACAAGTTCGACGACTTCCGCCAGTACGACCAGTTCACCGAACGATGGCTCACCGGCTGCCGCCGCGCCCTTAAAGACACCGGAACCATCTGGGTGATCGGCAGCTACCACAACATCTTCCGCATCGGCCGGATCATGATGGACCTGGGCTTCTGGATCCTCAACGACGTGCTGTGGATCAAAACCAACCCGATGCCCAACTTCCGCGGCGTCCGCTTCACCAACGCCCACGAGACCCTCATCTGGGCCCAGAAATCCAGGGACCAGAAAAAGTACACCTTCAACCACCACGCGATGAAGATGCTCAACGACGAAAAACAAATGCGAAGCGACTGGGAAATACCCCTCTGCACCGGCCGGGAACGCTGCGCCGTCAACGGCAAAAAGGCCCACGCCACCCAGAAGCCCGAGGCCCTCCTCTACCGGATCATCACCGCCGCCAGCAATCCCGGCGACGTCGTCCTCGATCCCTTCTTCGGCTCCGGCACCACCGGCGCCGTCGCCAGAAAACTCAACCGCCGCTGGATCGGCATCGAAAGGGAACCCGCCTACGTCGAGGTGGCCCGGAAACGAATCGCCGACGTTCAGCCGTCAACCGCCGATGACGAACTGCTCACAACCCCAAGCAAACGCACCGAGCCGCGCATCCCCTTCGGCGCCCTGCTCGAACACGGCCTGCTCCAACCCGGCCAGAAACTCCACTCCAAAGACAAAACCCACACCGCCACCGTCGCCGCCGACGGCAGCCTCATCCTCAACGGATTCCGCGGCTCCATTCACGCCGCCGGCGCCCGCGCCCAAAACGCCCCAACCTGCAACGGCTGGCACTTCTGGCACTACGAACAAGACGACCGCCTCATCCCCATCGACGACCTGCGAACCCGCTACCGCGCAGACCTCGCCGCCACCCCCTGCCATCCCGATTGACCCGTAAGTTAACAGCGTACAGCCCCGGCTCACACGTTCCCGCTGGCCGCGTCGCCGCCACCCACCATGGCCACGGAGCCCCTGATCCTCGCCAACCAACAGACCCTCAAACCCCTCAATCCGGTCAAGCGGCCAATGCCTTGACGGAATGGACGAGGAAGAATATAGTAGTACGTGATAGCCGTAGCGGCCTGTGGCAAGCGTCGCATGGTCATGTCATTCAGCAGGGCGTCTCCTCCAAACGACGCGTGGCCGCGATGAGTTGATACCAGTCGAATTGCCGTGCGCACCTCACAGCGGTGGGGCGCGTGCAAGCAAGGGAATCAGGGTCCGCGCAGACCCACCGGAAATCCGTGGAACGGTACGCCATCGAACCGGACATGGCAGACGATACCTTTATACTCGGGATTTCAGCCTTCTATCACGACAGCGCCGCTGCGCTGCTTCGCAACGGCGAAATACTCGCGGCGGCCCAGGAAGAGCGATTCACCCGCAAGAAGCACGACCACCGGTTTCCCTCCCACGCCGTCGAATACTGCCTCCGCGAAGCGGGAATCGACGCCGGGCGACTCGACCACGTGGCCTTCTACGACAAGCCGCTGGCAAAATTCGAACGCCTGCTGGAGACTTACCTCGCCTGCGCGCCGTGGGGGTTCAAGGTGTTCACGATGGGCCTGCCCCTGTGGCTGCACAAAAAACTCCACCTGCCGCGCGAGATGGACCGGGCGCTGGGCGGACGCTATCGCCGGCGCTACGTGTTTCCCGAGCATCACGAATCGCACGCCGCCAGCGCCTTTTTTCCGTCGCCCTTCCAAGAGGCCGCCATCCTGACCATCGACGGGGTCGGCGAGTGGGCCACCGCCAGCATGGGTCACGGCCGCGGCAACCGCATCAGCATCACGCACGAACTGCGATTCCCGCACTCGCTGGGACTGCTCTATTCGGCCTTCACTTTCTTCACCGGATTCCGGGTCAACTCCGGCGAGTACAAGCTGATGGGCCTCGCCCCGTACGGCCAGCCGGTCTATCGCGACGCCATTCTCCAAAAACTCCTCGACTTGAAGCCGGACGGCTCCTTTCGCCTCAACATGGACTACTTCGGCTACTGCCACAGCGACGTGATGACCACTCCCGCCTTCGACCGGCTCTTCGGCGGACCGCCTCGCCGGCCGGAAACCCGCCTGACCCAGCGGGAGATGGACCTGGCCGCCTCGATCCAGAGCGTGACCGAGGAGATCATCGTCCGCCAGGTCCGCCGTCTGCACGCGCTGACCGGCATGAAGAACCTGACGCTGGCCGGCGGCGTGGCCCTCAACTGCGTCGCCAACGGGCGCCTCCTGCGCGAGGGACCCTTCGAGAACATCTGGATTCAGCCGGCCGCCGGCGACGCGGGCGGGGCGCTCGGGGCGGCGCTGTTCGTCTGGCATCAGCTTCTCGACAACCCGCGCGACGCCAACCCGCACGACGCCCAGCGCGGCTCGCTGCTGGGACCATCCTGCGGCGACGCCGAAATCCGCAACTACCTCGACCGCGTCGGCGCGGTCTACCAGACGATCGACGACGAGGACCAACTGATCGACCGCGTCGTGGAAATGATCGCCGATGAAAAGGTCATCGGCTGGTTCCAGGGACGCATGGAATTCGGCCCGCGGGCCCTCGGATCGCGGAGCATCATCGGCGATCCGCGAAGCCGCAAGATGCAGTCGGTGATGAACCTGAAAACCAAGTTCCGCGAGTCGTTCAGGCCGTTCGCGCCGTCCGTGCTGCGGGAGCACGTCCATGAATACTTCGACGTGACCCCCGGTCAGGACAGCCCCTACATGCTCCTCGTCGCGCCCGTCCGCCACGACCGGCGCTGCCCCGTCGACCCGCGCGACAACCACCGGATCGGACTCGACAAACTCAAAACCGTCCGCAGCCAAGTCCCCGCAATCACCCACGTGGACTATTCAGCCCGCGTCCAGACCGTCGACCCGAACCGCCACGGACGGTACTACCGCCTGATCCGCCGGTTCCGCGACAGGACGGGCTGTCCGCTGATCGTGAACACGAGTTTCAATGTCCGCGGCGAGCCCATCGTCTGCACGTGCGAAGACGCGTACCGCTGCTTCATGGCGACGAACATGGATGCGCTGGTGCTCAACAACCAGCTCCTGCTCAAGTCGCAGCAGCCCGATGCGGAGGAACACCGAATTGATGAGTATTTGGCCCGGTTCGACCCCGATTGAGGCGCCGCGATGAGCGTGATCGAAATAGACTGGAAACCTTCACCGCGCAAACTGCGATCCTTCGGGCTCGCGGGCCTGGTCATGGCGGTGGTCGCGGCGATTGTCCTGCACGCCTGGAAGGGATTGCCGGGTGTGCCGGCGGCCGCCATCGTCGCCGCCGGCGTTGCGATGTTTGTCCTCGCACGTCTTTCGCCGCCGGCTGCGCGCATCGTGTACCTGGGATTGACGCTGGTCACGTGGCCGATCGGCTGGGTGCTGGGCCACGTGATTCTGGCCGCGATCTTCTTCGGCGCAATCACGCCGGTGGGGCTGATCTTCCGGATCATCGGCCGCGACGCCTTGCACCGGCGATTCGATCCAGAAGCCACGACCTACTGGACGCCGCATCGCAGCCCGGACGAGGTGGAACGGTACTTCAGGCAGTTCTAGCTTACAGGGTCAGGAGGCCTCCGTTGGGTAACAGGACAAACGACAACGCCGCCGGCCAGTTCCAGAATCACGCCGCCAAACGGCGGACCAATCTGCTCCTGGAGTTCCTGGCCTTTCTCCGGCACAACAAGAAGTGGTGGCTGCTGCCGATCCTCATCGTGATCCTGGTCCTCGGCGGCCTGGTGATGCTCAGCGGCACCGCCTTGGCCCCGTTCCTCTATCCCCTCTTCTAACCGGCGGTTACTGCCATGCCCGATACCAAAACACAAACCGCTCCCGCCAGGAACGCACCGCTTTCCAAGCGGCGGCTGTGGGCCTTTCGCATCCTGGCCATGGTGGCCGTGCCGCTCGCGGTCCTGGGTGCAGTTGAACTCACCCTGCGCGTCGCCGGATTCGGCTTCGCGCCCGCCTTCACCGTCGAGCAGGAATTTCGCGGCCGCAGCGTCCAGGCCCCCAATTCCGAGTTCACCCTCCTGTTCTTCCCGAGCGCCCTGCAGCGCCAGGCAACCCCCTTCGTCTTTCCCACCGACAAGCAAAAGGACGCGTGCCGCATCTTCGTCCTGGGCGCCTCAGCCGCCCTCGGCGATCCGGTTCCGGAATTCGGCTTCTCGCGGATTCTCGAACGCATGCTGTCCCGGCAGTATCCGGATGTCACCTTCGAGGTCATCAACACCGGCGTGACCGCGATCAACTCGCACGTCGTCTACCAGATCGCCAGGGACTGCGCACGGTTCGATCCGGACGTGTTCATCGTCTACCTCGGCAACAACGAGGTGGTCGGACCTTTCGGACCCGGCACCGTGCTCATGCAACAACTCGACAGCCTCGCCGTGATCCGTTCGAGCATCGCCGCCCGCAAAACCAGGCTCGGCCAACTCCTGGCCAGACCGGCCGACGCCACAGCCGGCGAAGGTAATTTCGACCGCTGGCAGGGCATGGAGATGTTCACCGACCGCCAGGTGCGACTCGACGACCCGCGCATGCCCGCCGTCTACGATCACTACCGCCGCAACCTCATCGACATCTGCCGGGCCGGACAGAACGCCGGCGCCAGCGTGCTGCTGTGCACCGTCTGGACCAACCTTCCCCACTGCCCGCCGTTCGCCTCCTCACACCGTCCGGACCTGACCGACGCTCAGCGGGCGAGCTGGCAGGAGGCCCGCGACGCCGGCGCTGCCGCCTGCGACCGCGGCGAGCATCAAGCCGCCCTCGCCCTCTACCGCCAAGCGGCGCAGCTCGATGAGACCTTCGCCGAACTGCGTTTCCAAATCGCCCAGTGCCTCCAAGCCGCAGGCGACCATCCCGCCGCACAGCAAGAATACGCGGCCGCCCGCGACCTCGACGCCCTGCGATTCCGTGCCGACAGCCGCATCAACGCCGCTGTGCGAAACGTCGCTGAGACCCTCGACGCCGTGGAACTCGTCGACGTCGAAGCCGAGAATGCCGAGGCCATGTTCGCGAGCCGGCCTCACGACCTCTTCGTCGATCACGTGCATTTCACCTTCGATGGCAACTACCGAATCGCCCGGCGCTTGGCCGTCGCGATGGAAAAAGTCCTGGCCGACAACGAGCGTCCACGAAAGTCGCAGCACCCGATCCCTTCATTGGATTGGTGCCGCGACTCCCTGGCCTACACCGACTGGGAGGAACTGCTCATCGCCCGCCAGATGCACGCGCGACTCCAGAAGGCCCCGTTCAGCGGCCAGCTCTACAACGATCAGCGGCTGGAACAGTTCAAAGCCAGGATCGAACAACTGGCGAACTGCGCTCAGCCGCCCGACCGGGACCGCCTCGCCGCCGTCTACCGCGCCGCGATCGAGGCGCATGCCGATGATCCAGTTCTCCGCCTGCGCTGCGCCGGCTTTCTGACCAACGCGGGAAACGACCCCGCTGGAGCCGTCGAGCACCTCACCGCCGCCCTCGCCAACACCCTGCCGCAGGACGCCCTCCGCGTCCGCCTCGATCTGGCCGGCGCCCATCAGCTAAGCGGCAATCACCTCCAGACGATCGAGATCCTCCAGGATCTGCTCGACGAACACCCCACGCACCAGAAAGCCCGTGAAGCCCTCGCCACCAGCCTGCTGGCCGTCGGCAAAACGCAGCAGGCCGTCGAGAACCTCGAGCGCGTCGTCACGGATCATCCCGATGCCACCAATGCGCACGTGAATCTCGGCGTCGCCCTGATGCGGCAACGGGACGCCAAACGGGGGCTCCAGCACCTCGAGCGGGCCGTCGCCATCGAACCGGACAGCGGACTGGCCCACTTCAACCTCGCCCTGGCCCTGGCCAACACCAATCAGCCAAAACGCGCCGCCGAACACTTCGCCAGGGCCGCCGAATGCTGCACCCGCGTCGTGGAACTCAATCCCGCGGACCTCCAATACCGCTACATGCTCGCCGTGGCCCTCGAACGGCTGGGCCGGCAAGCGGAAGCCATCGAACAGTACCGCGCCATGCTCCAGCACGACCCGCAAAACCGGCCCGCCCGCCAACGCCTGACCCAACTAGGCGCAGGCTGACCGCCTCCTGTCGGCAGGCAATAGGCCTTTCCCGCGTGTTCCGTGCCTGTCTTCTCAGATTCCCAGCCGGTTCCGCCGGAGCAGGTCATCCTCGCCGCATTCGCGCTGGCTCTGGTAGCCCTTTAGCGGCAGGACGTGCTCGTGAACCGCGTCCAGAATGTCGCACGGATACGGGAAGAACGCGTCCTCGACCTCATCGGCCGGCGTGATCCAGTTGCGGGCGCCGACCACCACCGGCGGGGCGTCCAGATCGTCGAACGCGAGCTGGGCGATCTTCGCCGCCATCGTCTGCAGCACGCTGCCGCGTTCGCAGGCGTCGGAGGCCAGGACGATCTTGCGGGTCTTGCGGACCGACTCGAGCACCTTCGCGTAATCGAACGGCACCAGCGACCGGGCGTCGATGACCTCGCACGAAACGCCGTACTTGCCCTCCAGTTCCTTGACCGCGTCGAGCACGCGATACAGCGTCGCGCCGACGGTCAGGAAGGTCAGATCACTGCCGGTCTTCTTGACGTCCGGCTCGCCGATCGGCACCTCATAGTAACCCTCCGGCACGCCGCCCTCGCGGAACAGCTCCGGCTGATCGTAGATCCGCTGGCTCTCGAAGAAGATCACCGGATCGGTGCCGACCAACGCGGAGAACATCAGGCCCTTCGCGTCGTATGGCGTGGCCGGGAAGACGACCTTCAGGCCCGGAATATGGGCGCAAAGGGCGGTCCAGTCCTGGCTGTGCTGCGCGCCGTACTTCGAGCCGACCGACACGCGGATCACCGCCGGCATCTTGAGCAAGCCGCCGGACATCGACTGCCACTTGGAGAGCTGGTTGAAAATCTCATCGCCCGCCCGGCCCATAAAGTCGCAGTACATCAGCTCCGCGATCACCCGCCCGCCCTCGAGCGCGTATCCGACCGCCGAACCGACGATCGCGCCCTCCGAGATCGGCGTGTTGAAAAGCCGATGATACGGCAAAGCCTCCGTCAGCCCGCGGTACACCGCGAACGCCCCGCCCCAATCGCGATTCTCCTCGCCGTACGCCACCAGGGTCGGATCGACGTAGAACCGGTCGAGGATGGCCTCGAAGATCGCGTCGCGAATGCCCACGCAGCGGGTCTTAGGCAGCGGCTGGCCCTTCTCGTCCAGGCCCGACCGGCTCCGTTTGGCAAGCTGCTGGACGCGCGGGTTCTCCTCCTTGCTCATCAGGACCTCGGGCTTGCGATCCGGGTCCATCGACTCGACCTTCTGGTTCGAGAACATCGTCCGTTCCAGCAAGCAGTTGACCTTCTTGAGGTCCGCCCGCGGCGAAACCTCCAGGTCGATCGCCTTCTTGTACGCCTTGAGGATCAAGCCCGCCACGTGCTGGTTGAGCTTCTCCAGCTCCGCTTCGCTGCAGACGCCGGCTTGCACCAGCGAGCCCGCGTACGTCTTGATCGGGTCCACGTCCTGCCAGGCCTCGACCTCGCTCTTCTCGCGGTACGAGCTGGCGTCCGACGGCGAGTGGCCGCTGAACCGGTACGTCAGCGTGTCCAGCAGCACCGGCCCGTCGCCGTCCGCGATGATCTGCTTCTTGCGGCCGATCGCGTCGATCACCGCCAGCGGGTTGTAGCCGTCAACCCGCTCGGCGTGCATCTGGTCCGGCGCCAGACCCGCGCCAAGCCGGGCCAGAACCTTAAAGCCCATCGTCTCGCCCACCGGCTGACCGCCCATGCCGTAGAAGTTGTTCACGAAGTTCATGATCAACGGCAGCCCGCCGCGATGCTCCTTGTCCCACAGCGTCTTGAACTGGTCCATCGTCGCCAGGCACAACCCTTCCCACACCGGTCCGCAGCCGGCCGACGCGTCGCCGATGTTGCAGATCACCACCCCCGGCTTATGGTTGATGTGTTTGTAAAGGGCCGCTCCGACCGAAATGTCGCCCGAGCCGCCGACGATCGCGTTGTTCGGGTAGATGCCGAACGGCGGGAAAAACGCGTGCATCGAACCGCCCATGCCCTTGTTGAACCCAGCCTCGCGGGCGAAAATCTCCGCCAGCGCGCCGTAGATCAGGTAATCGACGGCCAGGTCCTTGACCGACCCTTGCGCGTCCTTCTCCACCGCCTTCAGGCAGTCGCCGCCGAAGTAGTCCTTCATGATCTCCATCAGCGTCTTGTCGTCGAGCTTTTGGATCGCCGAGAGGCCCTTGGCCAGGATCTCGCCGTGGCTGCGGTGGCTGCCGTAAATGTGGTCGTCTACCGTCAGCAGAAACGCCTGCCCAACCGCCGCCGCCTCCTGCCCGATCGACAGGTGGGCCGGACCGCGATGGTTGTACTCGATGCCTTCGTAGTTGCCGCGAAGCTTGATCTCGTTGAGCATGTTCTCGAACATGCGGATCACCAGCATGTCCCGCTGGATGCGGAACAGGTCGTCCTTGCCGTACCGCTTGAGCTCGTCCTTGACGCTCCGGTTGTACTGGTTGACCGGGATCGGCGAAAACTCGACGTACCCCGGCTGACGCGCTTCGGTCGGATTGATCACCATACTCTTGGGCATTGCTGAACTCCTGTCCGTCTGTTCTGATCGTTCTTAACCGTTTCCGGATTCGGCCTCAGCCGGTCCGGAGCTCGGATGGATGGTCTCGATACCGTGGGAATCCAAAAACTCCCGCCACGGCGCCGGCGGTTCGCTGTCCGTAATCACCCGCGAGATCGCGTCCCACTCCACGATCTTGAACAGCGAGGGACTCAAAAACTTGGCGTGGTCCACCAGCAAAATAGACTCCCGGGCGTTCCGCACCGCCATGCGATACAGGTGCGCGCTCTCGATGTCCGCCGCCGTCACCCCAAACTCCATGCTCAACCCGTCCGCCCCGAGAAACGCTTTGTACCCGCGAAGCTGATCCAACGTGCTCGTCGCCAGGGGGCCGATCGTGTCCATCCGGTCGCTGCGGTACTGGCCGCCGAGGGTGATGATGCTGAGCCCCGGCGTCCCGTTGAGCTCCCCCACCAGCCGCACCGAATTGACGATCACCGACAACCCGCGCTTGCGCTTCAACAGCGGGGCCAACTCAAAGCACGTCGTCCCCGAATCCACGAAAATCTGATCGCCATCGTTGATCAGCTTGATCGCCAGCGAGCCGATCACCCGCTTGGCCTCCACGTTCCGCACCGACTTGGACCCGAACGAGTAATCCACGTTCCGGGGCAGCGTCGCCCCCCCGTAGACCAACTCGATGCGGTTGGTGTCGGCCAGCGACCGCAGGTCACGCCGTACCGTGGCCTCCGAAACGGCCAGCTCGCCGGCCATGTCCTTGACCGTAACATGCCCTCGCTCATAGACTTTCGAGAGAATGCGGTCCCAGCGCTGTTGGGTCGTCAGGCTCATGATGGTCCTGGAATGATTGAACTCTGTCATATATCAGACAACAATTGAGCACAAAATGCAATAACCAAGTCAACATTTTTGCTTGACTGTAAGGCTTTTCTTTCATATTCTCGGATTCGGTCACGCAACGTCGCGGACCCTCTGGAGGATTGGTAGCCCCATGCACACCATCACCATGCCCCAGGCCGGCCCGGCGGTCAAAGACGGCACCGTCGTCCGCTGGCTGAAAAAACCCGGCGACCCCGTCAGCCCGGGGGATCTCCTCGCTATCATAGATACTGAAAATATGCGAGTTGAGCTTGAGTCAGCCAAGGCTGGCGTCCTGGCTGAAATCCTCTGCTCCCAGGGTAAGACGGTCAAGGTCGGCGACGCCCTCGCCACGATAAGCTCTTCTGATGAAAAAGCAGCAGCAAAGAACGCCAAGCAGGAAAAACCTGCCGCCCAGCCAAAGGAGGCACACGCCGTGTCCAACGCCACTCCCGCCGGAAACGTCACCCCCGTCCTGATGCCCAAGGCCGGACAGACTATGGAAGAAGGCACCATCGTCAGTTGGAAGGTCCAGCCGGGCACGCAGATCAACAAGGGCGACATCATCTTCGAAGTCGAAACGGACAAGTCCGTCATTGAGGTCGAAGCCGTCGACGCCGGCCGACTCTCCAAGATCGTCATCGGCGAGGGCGATACCGCCGCCGTCCTGACCCCGGTAGCCTACCTGGCTGACAACGATGCCGACGTGGACGCCTTCATCGCCTCCCAAGGCGGCGAAGCCCCGGCTGCCGAAGCACAGCCGAGTGCCCCGGCCGAAGCACCGGCCATCCAAACCCCGGCCCCAGCGGCCGCTCCGGTTGCCGCGTCGGCCCCGACCACCGCTGAAGGACGGATCAAGGCCTCGCCCGCGGCCCGGCGCGTCGCCCGGGAAAAGGGCGTCGATCTGGCCACCGTCGGACAGGGACGCGGACCCGGCGGACGGATTCTCTCGCAGGACGTCCTGTCGGCCCCAGCCGCGACGGCCCCGGCCGCCCGCCCGGCTCCGGCCCCGCAGCCGGTGGTCGAAGGCGAAGTCGTCCGCCGCCCCATGAGTGCGATGCGCAAGGCCATCGCCCGGAACCTGCTGGCCTCGAAACAGAACATCCCGCACTTCTACATGCGGGCGACCATCGACGCCGACCCGCTGATGAGCTTCTACCAGGGCGAAAAGGCCAAGTACCGCTGTTCGCTCAACGACGTGGTGGTCATGGCTTGCGCCAAGGCGATCCAGGAGTTCCCCGCGTTCCGAAGCCGCCTGGACGGCGACGCATTGATGGAGTTTCCAACCGCCAACATCGGGATCGCGGTGGGCCTGGACAACGGCCTGGTGGTCCCGGTCGTCGTCGCCGCCGACCAGATGAAACTCAAGGACCTGGCCCTCGAAACCCGCCGGCTCGCCGAGCAGGCCCGCGGCGGCAAGATCGAAAACATGGGCAAGGGCGTCTTTACCATCAGCAACCTCGGGATGTTCGGCGTCGAGGAGTTCTCAGCGATCATCAATCCGCCCGAGGCGGCGATCCTGGCCGTGGCCGCCGTCCGTGAAGAGGTCATCGTCAGTGGCGGCACCCTCCGGCCCGGCCGCGTGATGACCATGACCTTAAGCTGCGACCACCGGGTGATCGACGGCCTGCTGGCGGCCAAGTTCATGGCCCGGCTCAAGGAAATTCTGGAGTGGCCCGCCCAGTTGGCCTAGGAGTCTCTCATGGCTGAGCATTACAACATCGCGATCATCGGCACCGGTCCCGGTGGATACGTCGCAGCCCTCAAAGCCGGCGCGATGGGCGCCAAGTGCGCCGTGGTCGAAAAATCCCACCTGGGCGGCACGTGCCTGAACTGGGGCTGCATCCCCTCCAAGGCCCTGCTCGCCTCGGCCGAGCTGATGCACCACATCCAGGACGCCGCGGAACTCGGCATCGACGTCAAAGGCGAAGTCGGATTCGACTGGACCAGGATTCAGGGCCGCAAGGACCGGATCGTCGGCACGCTGCGAAGCGGGATCGGCGCGCTCTTCAAGTCGCGCAAGGTGACGCTGCACCAGGGCCGGGCCACCCTTAACGGCCCGGGCAAGGTCGCGGTGGCCGGCGACGACGGCAAGACGACCGAGTTCACCGCCGACAAGATCATCCTGGCCGTCGGCTCGGTGCCCTCGCGCATCCCCAACTGGCCGACCGATCCGCAACTCGTCTGCACCAGCGACGAAGGCCTCCACTGGAAGGAATTGCCCAAGCGGCTGTTGATCGTCGGCGGCGGCGTCATCGGCTGCGAGTTCGCCTGCATGTTTCAGCCGTTCGGCGTCCAGGTGACGGTGGTCGAGATGATGCCGCACCTGCTGCCCTTCCAGGATGCCGACCTCGGCGCCGCACTCGAAAAGGCCTTCAAAAAACGCGGAATCAAGTGCTACACCGACACCTCGGTCAAGGGCATCGAAACCCCCGGCAACGGCATCAAAGCCGTCCTGAGCAATGGTGAAACCATTGAAGCCGACAAGGTCCTGGTCGCCACCGGACGCTGGCCCAACACCAAGGACATCGGCCTCGAGAGCGTCGGCCTGACCACCGAACGCGGCTTTATCCGCGTCAACGAAAAGATGGAAACGCCGGTCAAGGGCTACTACTGCATCGGCGACGCCAACGGGCGCTGCCTGCTCGCCCACGCGGCCTCGGCCCACGGCGTGACGGCGGTCGAAAACGCCCTCGGCGCCGACAAGGCCTTCGACGCCCCGATCCCCAGCACGATCTACACCTTCCCGGAAATCGCCGCCGTCGGCATGACCGCCGCGGAGGCCCGCAACCAGGGCCTGCCCATCTCGGTCGGCAACTTCCCGCTCGGAACGCTGGGCAAGGCGATGGCGGTCGGCGATCGCGACGGCTTCGTCAAGGTCGTGCGCCATCGCGAAACCGGCCAACTGCTCGGCGTGCACATGATGGGCCACAACGTCACCGAGGTGATCGCCGCCGCCGGCGCGATGCTCCACGAGAAGGTCAGCGTCGAAGAGATGGCCGAAGTCGTCTTCGCCCATCCGACGATCAGCGAGGGCCTCAAGGAAGGGGCGGAGGACGCCCTGAGCATGGCCCTCCACATGGCCCCGCGCAAGGTCGTCCGGGCCAAAGTATAAGACGAACAGCGGGCGCGCCGAACAAGCGGCTTCAACGAGGAATACCATGTCGAACGACGCACTGGCGACGGTACGGGAACTGGGTTCGGTGGACGAGTTGCGGGCCCTGGCCCAACGCGGCTTTGGTCCCTCGATCCGCCCGAAGTCCAACACCCACATCCATCTGCCCCCGAACTTCTCCGCCTTCGAAAGCGTCAAACAGGCGGTCGACCTGGCCGATAAGGAGGGCATCGACGCCCTCGGCGCCACCAACTACTACGACTTCGGCGTCTACGCCGAGTTTGTCGCGCGCACGCAGGAAGCGGGCATCTTTCCGCTGTTCGGTACCGAGATCATCTGCCTGATCGACGACCTGGTCCGCGCCGGCGTGCGGATCAACGATCCGGGCAATCCGGGCAAAATGTACATCTGCGCCAAGGGCATCACCCGCTTCGAGAATCCCACCGCCAAGGCCCATGAGATTCTCGGCACCATCCGCGGCAACGATCAGCGGCGAATGGCCGAGATGATCGGCCGGTTGGAGAAACTCTTCGCCGACGCGGACGTCGCCACCGGCCTCGACGAGCAGAAGGTGATCGGCATGGTGGTCCGCCGCCACGGATCCTCGCCGGAGCACGTCACGCTCCAGGAACGGCACGTCGCCCAGGCCTTCCAGGAGGCGTTCTTCGCCAAGGTTCCCGCCGGAGCGCGTCAGGCCAAACTCACCGAAATCTTCGGCTCGCCCGCCAAGTCCGGTCCGGAAGACTCGGTCAAGGTCCAGGGCGAGATCCGCTCGCAGCTCATGAAGGCCGGCAAGCCCGCGTTCGTGGCGGAAAGCTTCGTCGACTTCGATCAGGCCCGCACGCTGATCCTCGAGCTGGGCGGCATCCCGTGCTATCCGACGCTGGCCGACGGCGTCACGCCGATCTGCGAATATGAAGACCCGGTGGCCAAGCTGATCGACAACATCCGCCAGCACGGCATCCACTGCGCCGAATTCGTCCCCATCCGCAACGAGCCGACCATGCTCGAAAAATACGTCGCGCCGATGCGGCAGGCGGGACTCGTCATCACCGCCGGCACCGAGCACAACACGCTCGACCTGCTGCCGATCGAACCGCAGTGCGTCAAGGGCCAGCCCGTGCCGGAGGCGATCGAGGAGATCTTCTGGGAAGGCACGTGCGTCGTCGCGGCCCACCAGTTCCTCCTGGCCCACAATCAGACCGGCTTCGTGGGCGAAACGGGCCGGCCCAACCGCGACTATCCGACGGCTGAGGAACGCATCGCCGCCTTCGCCGCCCTCGGACGCGCCGTGATCGGCAAATATCTGGACAAGTTCAAAGGTTAGGCGAACGCACAAACCGCGGACGCCTCAAGCAAGGAGCACACGACCGATGGGTTCCCAAACCGCCTGGCCCACTTTCGCATCCACCGACAGCGACCTCGATATCATCATCAAGCTGTCGCGCTACTACGGCTCGAACGGCGACTACGTCCTGGCCGGCGGCGGCAACACCTCCGTCAAAATCGGCGACCGCCTGTTCGTCAAAGGCAGCGGCTGCGCGCTGGCCGACATCGACGCCGACGGCTTCGTCGAACTCGACCGGTCCGACCTCGAACAAATCCTCGCCAGCGACCTGGGCGAAGACCCAGCCGTGCGCGAAATACGCTACAAAGAGGCGGTCTTGGCCGCCCGCTGTTGCCCCGACAAAGGCCAACGCCCCTCGGTCGAGTCCGTCCTGCACAACATGATGCCGAACAAGTTCGTCGTCCACGTCCATCCGACGCTGGTCAACGTCTACACCTGCTGCGAAACCGGCCAGAAGATCTGCGACGAGCTCTTCGGCGACCGGGTCCTCTGGATACCCTACACCGAACCGGGTCCTATCCTCGCCCAGACGCTGTACGCAGCCATGCGGGACTACACCAAACGCACCGGCCGCCAATGTCCCGACGGCGTGTTCATCGGCAACCACGGCTATATCGTCTGCGGCGACACCGCCGAGGAAGTTCGCGAACGCTTCGATAAGGTGATGGCCAAGTTGCGGGAGCGCCTCGACCAAACGCCGTCGGCCGAACCGTTCGGACCGATCAAGCGCCTCGACGCCGACAAGGTCCGCAAGCTGGTCAACGTCATCGGCCCGGCGCTGCGGGCGTTGCTGGCTGAGGGTGAGACCCTGCGGCTGGTGAACTTCGACGATACCGACATGGTGATGCAACTGGTCGGCGGGGCCGAGGGCAAATCCGCTGCGCTGGCCGGCCCGCTCACGCCCGACCACATCGTCTACTGCAAACCGCTGCCGCTCTGGTTCCAAGCCGCGGGCGACGAAGAGCCCAAGGCACTCGTCGAACGCCTGCGCAAGGACATCAACGCCTACCAGCAGCAGTACGGCTTCCTGCCCAACGTCGTCCTCGTCGAAGGCGCGGGCATGTTCGCCTCCGCGGAGGATCTGACCGGGTCCGAGCGGGCGAGGCTGTTGTATCGCAACGCCATCGAAGTCTCCGCCGGCGCCAAACGCCTCGGCAAAATCCGACCCATGAGCTTCCAGGAGTGGAACTTCATCGAGCACGGCGAGGTCGAAGCCTACCGTCGGGCCATCTCCGCCGGGGCCCGCCGACAGGGCCGCGCCGTCGGCAAGGTCGCCGTGGTCACCGGCGCCGCCCAGGGATTCGGCTTCGAAATCGCCGAAGACCTCGTCCGCCAGGGCGCCTGCGTCGTCCTGACCGACATCAACGCCGAAGGCGTCGCCGCCGCCGCCGAAAAAATCAACGCCGCCGCCAAACGGCCGCAGGCGGTCGGACTGGCCATGAACGTGACCGATGGCGCGTCGATCGCCGGGGCCTTCCATCAGACGATCCGCCGCTTCGGCGGCTTCGATCTGCTGGTCTCCAACGCCGGCGTCCTGAAGGCCGGCAGCGTCAAGGATCAGCCGGAAAAGGACTTCGACTTCGTCACCGCCGTCAACTACAAGGGCTACTTCCTCTGCGTCCAGCACGCCGCCCCGATCCTCGCCGTCCAGCACCTGGCCCGACCGTCCCTCTGGTCCGACATCATCCAGATCAACTCCAAGTCGGGCCTCGTCGGATCCAACCGCAACGGAGCCTACGCCGGCAGCAAGTTCGGCGGCATCGGACTGACCCAGTCCTTCGCCCTCGAACTCGTCGAGGACGGCGTCAAGGTCAACTCAATCTGCCCGGGCAACTTCTTCGACGGCCCGCTGTGGTCCGATCCGAACAACGGCCTGTTCGTCCAGTACCTGCGAACCGGCAAGGTGCCCGGCGCCAAAACCATCGCCGACGTCCGCAAAGCCTACGAAACCAAAGTCCCGATGGGCCGCGGATGCACCACGCCCGACGTGATGAAGGCCATCTACTACCTGATGGACCAGAAATACGAAACCGGCCAGGCCGTCCCGGTCACCGGCGGCCAGGTCATGCTGAGCTGACCGTCTCCACGGAACACCCGATCCCGGTTCTTTGACATCCTCACAGGCGACGAACGCAGCCGCCTCCTCTTCTCCAAAAGAAGACAGCCACGGAACACGCGGTTAATGGTAGGAGGCGTCCTCCGAACGCACCAATCTGAGTCTTCTTCATTCTGACTCCTGGCTTCTTCCCTCGTCCCTCCGCGTGTTCCGCGTGCTCCGTGCCATCCCAAAGGGAAGTCGCACCGACGCACCACCGATCACTGGCGGCCCCGTCGCCCGATGAGTATAATTCGCATTTTGTCCAAAAGTATGACGAACAGTCCAAAAAGGAACGCATAATGACAGCATCTCCCGTCGGCGGCCAACTGCCCCGAACCCAATACGCCGTGCAACTGGTCGGCCCGAGCCAACTGACGCTCAACCGCGAAAAACCCGTCCACCAGCCCGGCCCGCACCAGATCGTCGCCAAAATCGAAGCGGTCGGCCTCTGCTTCTCCGACCTTAAGCTCCTCAAGCAGTTCACCGAGCACGCCCGCAAGGGCGAGGTCGTCCGCGGCATCGAACCGCGCGTCCTCGACGAAATCCCCAGCTACGTCCCGGGAACCAAGCCCACCGTGCCCGGCCACGAAGGCGTCTGCCGGATCGTCGCCGTCGGCGAGAAGGTCACCCGCCACAAGGTCGGCGAACGCTGCCTCATCCAGACCGACTACCGATGGCTACGCACCGCCGCCGGCTCCAACGCCGCTTTCGGATACAATTTCGAAGGCGCGCTGCAGGAATACGTCCTGATGGACGAACGGATGATCATCGAACCGGGCAGCGGCGAACGATTCCTCATCCCGGTCGGCGAAAACCTCGGCGCCTCAGCCGTCGCCCTCGTCGAACCGTGGGCCTGCGTCGAAGACTCCTACGTGAGCCCCGAACGCCGCACCATCAAAGCCGCCGGTCGACTCCTGGTCGTCGCCGACGCCGGCCGCAGAATCCAGGGCCTTGCCGAATCCTTCGCCGCCGAAGGCAAGCCCGCCTCCGTCACCTGCGCCTGCGCCGAACCGCAGCAGCGTCAAGCCGTCGAAGCCCTCGGCATCCCAAAAGCCGAAGAAACCGAATTCGACGACATCGTCTACTTCGGCTCCGACAAGGCCACCATCGAATCGCTCAACGACAAACTCGCGCCCAACGGCATCATCAACATCGTCCTCGCCGGACACAAAATCGGCCAGCCGGTCATGGTCGGCGTCGGACGCGTCCACTACGGCATGACCCGATGGATCGGCACCACCGGCGCCAGCGCCGCCACGTCCTACGAATCCATCCCCGCCACCGGCGAGCTCCGGCCCGGCGAAAAGGCGATCGTCGTCGGCGCCGGCGGACCCATGGGCCAGATGCACGTCATTCGCGACGTCTGTGCCGGCGTGCCCGACCTGACCCTCGTCGCCACCGACTTCGATGAGGAACGCCTCGAATCCCTCCGCCGTAAGGCCCAGCCGCTCGCCGACGCCAACCGCGCCACCCTCCGCATGGTCAACCCGCAAAAACAAAAACTCGACGAGACCTTCACCTACTTCGCCCTCATGGCCCCGGTGCCCGCCCTCGTCGCCGACGCCATCCGCTCGAGCGCCGACCGCTGCCTCATCAACATCTTCGCCGGCATTCCCGCTCCGGTCAAACACGAGCTCGACCTCGACGCCTACATCGCCAACCGCTGCTTCATGTTCGGCACCAGCGGCTCGGTCATCCGCGATATGAAGATCGTCCTCGAAAAAATGGAACAGGGACGCCTCGACACCGACTGCTCCGTCGACGCGATCTCCGGCATGGCCGGCGCCGCCGACGGCATCGCCGCCGTCGAAAACCGCACCCTCGCCGGAAAAATCATCGTCTACCCCATGCTCCACGACGTGCCGCTGATCCCCCTGGCCAAACTCGACGAACGGTTCCCCTCCGTCGCGGCCAAACTCGAAAACGGACAGTGGACCGCCGCCGCCGAAGCCGAACTCCTCAAAACCGCCGGAGCGTAAGATGGACTACATCGCCAGCGCCAAACGCGTGATCGAACTCGAAGCCGAAGCCGTCGCCGGGCTGACCTCCGTCCTCAACGGGAGCTTCCAACGCGCCGTCGAACTGATCCTCGGCGTTAAGGGCCGCGTCGTCGTCACCGGCATGGGCAAAGCCGGACACGTCGCCCGCAAAGTCGCCGCCACCTTCGCCTCCACCGGCACGCCCGCCCTCTTCATGCACCCCGCCGAAGGCATCCACGGCGACCTCGGCATGATGACCGCCGACGACGTCGCCCTCGCCTTCTCGCACAAGGGCCAGACCGAAGAGGTCCTGCGGATCATCCCCTACCTCAAGCACGTCGGCGTTCCCCTGATCGCCGTCACCTCAAACCCCGACTCGGAACTCGCCCGCCACGCCGAAGTCACCCTCGCCCTCGCCATCCGCCGCGAAGCCTGCCCCCTCGGCCTCGCCCCCACCGCCAGCACCACCGCCATGCTCGCCCTCGGCGACACCCTGGCCATGGTGTTGCTCGAAGCCCGCGGCTTCAAGGCGGAGGAATTCGCCATGTACCATCCCGGCGGCTCGCTCGGCCGGCGCCTGCTGACCAAGGTCGGCGACCTGATGCACACCGGCGACGAAAACCCGGTCGTCCGACTCGACGCCCCGCTCCGCGAAGCCGTCCTCGTCATGACCCGCACCAAGATGGCCGCCACCAGCGTGGTCGACGACGACGGCAAACTCGTCGGCGTCTTTGTCGACGGCGACCTGCGGCGGTGCCTCATGAGCGGGCCCATCGATATGGACATCCGCGTCGGCGACCTGCTCGGCAGCCGCGCCAAGTTCGCCCGCCCCGACATGGTCCAGACCGGGCCCAAATTCGCCACCGCCGACATGATGGCCGTCGAAGCCCTCCAGATCCTCCGCGACTACAAGATCATCGAACTC
>ERZ747221.1042-NODE-1042-length-29222-cov-4.538857_pt1 | contig 29222 bp, 18 predicted proteins | sample MGYA00374949_ERZ747221 | MGnify/ENA primary metagenome ERZ747221 (study PRJEB28779, sample SAMN05720172) | bioreactor metagenome | isolation source: Anaerobic biogas reactor | place: USA:Washington, USA | collected 2015-08-08 ... | reverse complement strand
CTTTGGCGCCGTGCCCCGCCGCAAAGGGCACCGCATACCAGTAACGGTCTGACGTGAGCGCTGCGCCGATTTTGGCCAGTGTCTCGGCCGAGGCCGACGGGAACTCGACCTTGCCGGTGCCTCGCTGCACCACGGCCGCCTCGATGAACTCGCGGTGGTTGGGCGTGGCCATGGTGGCAGGGCAGTGCTCGGGGAACTGCAGCCCACCACGATACACCCCCAGAGGTGTGCCCCCGATCGTTGCCGAATGGATCTGCATCGCCCCCTGGCTGAGGTTTACGGGCACATTGGCCCGCGGCGTCCATGGCAGGGGTGCCCTGGTGCTCATAAACGATTTGGGCGTCAGCATGACGATGCCGTTGTAGACGCCCGACAGCGGCTGCGGTACCAGCTCGGGGAAGGCGCCCCTGCCATTGTTCGTTGACGGTGCCGGCCTGACGGGTCGCGCGGCCGCTGCCGTGGCAGAACGCGAGGCCCCCGCAGGCATGGCCGGCGCCGCGGCCTGGGGCGCCGCCTCTGCTGACGCGTTGATGAGCGTGTCGCAATACTTGCAGCGTGTGGCGTACGCTGGCAGTCTGCGCCCGCACTCTGGGTTTGGGCAGACGATGCCCTGCTCGGCGCTGGGCGCCAAGCCATCCGGTTGCGCTGACATATGGTTCCCCCCTTTTGTCCCACGGCCAGGGCGCACACACCACGAGCGATGCTGCGCCCCCCCCCGCTCCCACGCGCGCATTATACACACAACCTGGTCGACGAAAAAGCAAACTCTGCCAGCCACAAAGCAGCGTATATCGCCAGAAAGGCCCCCTTCCATGACAGTGGTCGTGCGCGGCACGCCATTTGCCGTGGCGGCCGCCGTGCGGGTATCCTGCGGGCCACAGACAGCACGAGGGAGCAGGGACATGCGCGGACTCGAGGGCAAGGGCGTTCTGATCACCGGCGCCACACGGGGCATCGGGCTGGCCACGGCGGTGCGCTTTTTGCAGGAGGGCGCCCGCGTGTTTATCTGCGCGCGCAACGCCGACGACGTGGCGCGCACGGTCGCCGAGCTGTCGGCCCAGGGCGTGGCCCATGGCCAGGCCTGCGACGTCTCGCAGCCCAGAGACGTGGCCGCGCTGGTTGCGGCTGCCGAGGCTGCGCTGGGCGGTGTCGACATCCTCATCAACAACGCCGGCATCGCCTGGCAAGAGCCCTTTCTCGACATCCCGCTCGAGCACTGGGATGCGACCATGGCCATCAACCTGCGCGGCATGTTCATGGTGGCGCAGGCCGTGGCCCGCCAGATGGTGGCGCGCGGGCAGGGCGGGGCCATCGTCAACATGTCGTCGACCAACGGCCTCGAGGGCGAGCCCCAGTATGCCCACTACAACGCCACCAAGGGCGGCGCGCTACTGCTGACGCGCACCATGGCCGTCGAGCTGGCGCCCCACGGCATCCGCGTCAACGCCGTCTGCCCCGGCTATATCCTCACGCCGCTCAACGAGGGGCTGCACGATCAGGCGTTCATCGAACACTATATCCGCGACCTGATCCCCCTGGGCCGCACCGGCCGCCCCGAGGACGTGGCCGCGGCCTATGCCTTTCTGGCCTCAGACGACGCCGCCTTTATCACCGGCGCCGCGCTCACCATCGACGGCGGCCAGCTGGCGGGGTAGGCCTCAAACGATGGCTGCCAGCCAGCCGCTCAGGGTGGCCAGGTTGCGCGCCGCGGCCGCTGCAGGGTCGGCCGTCGGTTCGGTCTCGAACACCAGCCAGCCGTCATAGCCGCCGGCCCGCAGCGCCGCCAGAATGGCCGGCCAGGGCACCTGCCCCTCGCCCAGCAGCGTGCCGCCCATCTCTTTGACGTGCACCTGCGCGATGCGCTGCCCCAGCACCGTCACGCCCGCCAGCGGGTCGGTGCCATAGTGCACGGCGTTGCCCGGGTCGTAATAAGCCTGCACCGCCGACGAGCCGACGGCGTCGATGATGGCCGCCACATCCTCATGGGCGTTGGCAAAGGCGCGGCCCACGTTCTCGAGGCACAGCACCACGCCGCTCTCCTCGGCCACTGGCGCGCACTGGCGCATGCCGGCCACCCATCGCTCGCGGGCCAGGGCGTCGGCCACGCCTGGCGGGCAGGTCAACGGCACCAGCAGATGGCTGGCGCCCAGCTCGGCGGCGATGCCGCAGGCCTCTTGGCCCAGACACACGCCCTGCGCCCTGATGCCCTCATCGTCGCTGGCCAGGCTGAGCTGCCAGTAGCCGTGCAGACAGAGCGACGCCGTGGCCACGCCCTGCGCCTGAGACTGCGCCAGCAATGCCCGACGGCCCGCCGCACTCCAGAGCTGCGTCTGCGCATAGTTGACGCCCACGCCCAGTTCCACGCCATCGAGGCCGAGCGCCGCCGCCAAAGTATGGTGTCTGTCCCACCGCAGCGCCTCGTGCTCACCCGTCAACACCTGGTCCAGCGCACCGATCTGCATCTTGCCTCCTCGTACGCCCGCAATGGCCCCATCATAGCGCCGCTCTTGCCGCGTGCAAGCGCTATCTGAGAACGGCTATTGACATTCACGCACAACGGCCTATGCTGTGCTCATCCTGATGCATCGTGTCTCTGGGGGGAGGATTGATGACAACCTCTGGCAACTCTGGCAAAAAGCCCGTGGTGCGCGCCGGCCGCCGCCGCAAGAGCGGAGCCACGCCGCCTGGCGGCCGCGAGCGCGCCGCTGCACCGCGCCGCGAGGGCAGTAGCGACCAGACCAGCAGGCCCGCTGCCCAGCAGCCGCAATATCCACAGTCTCAGCAACCGCAACAACCGCAATACCAACAGCCGCAGTATCAGCAGCAACAGAAGCCACAGCCCACCAGCTCAGGCGGGTCGGTGGCCGGCTCGCTCTTGCAGATGCTGCTCGGCGGTGGCGCCACCCGCTCTGGCGGGCAACGGCGCTTTCCGCCCATCGTGCTGATCCTCTTTGCCTGCATCGCCATCTATATGTTGACGCGCTGCGGCGGCGGCCTGTCTGGCCTGCTGGGCGGCGACACCACCGGCCAGCAAGATGCCGCTGCCTCGCCCTGGGAGCAGGCCGCTGTGGCTCAACCCACCGCCACACCGGCGCCCCTTGTGCCCGCCGCGCCTGTGGCGCCCACGGTCGCGCCCACCGTCAGGCCCTATGTGGCTCCGGCCGGCGGCCAGCCCTCGTCGTGGCTGGTGATGCTCTACCAGGATGCCGACGACAAGATCCTCGAGCAGGATATCTATGTCGACCTCAATGAGGCCGAGCGCGTCGGCTCTACCGCCAACGTCCAGATCGTCGCCCAGGTCGACCGCTTTGCCGGTGGCTTTGCCGGCGATGGCGACTGGACCGGTACGCGCCGCTACCACGTCATGGCCGATAACGACCTCACCCGCGTCGGCTCCGACCTCGTGGCCGACCTGGGCGAGGTGAACATGGCCGATCACAACACGCTGACCGACTTTGTGACGTGGGCCGTCGAGACCTATCCCGCCGACAAGCATGTGCTCATCATGTCAGACCATGGCATGGGCTGGCCTGGCGGCTGGAGCGACCCCGCGCCCGCCACCGTCAGTCGGCGAGACACGCCGCTGGCCGCCGCTGCGGGCAACCAGCTCTACCTGCACGAGCTCGATGCCGCGCTCAAAACCGTCCGCGAGCGCACTGGTGTCGACCGCTTTGAGCTCATCGGCCTCGACGCCTGCCTCATGGGCCAGGTCGAGGTGTTTAGCGTGCTCGCGAACCACGCCAACTATGCCGTCGCCTCCGAAGAGGTCGAGCCGGCCCTGGGCTGGGCCTATGCCAGCTTTTTGCAGGCCCTCAACGACAACCCGGCCATGTCTGGCGGCGACCTCGGGCGGCTGATCATCGACTCGTACATCGTCGATGACCAGCGCATCGTCGACGACGGCCTGCGCGCCGACCTCATGCGCCAGAGCTCGCCGCTGGGCGGCCTCTTTGGCTTTAGCGTGCCCACCAGCGATCAGATGGCCAACCAGATGGGCCGCGACGTCACCTTGAGCGCCGTTGACCTGCGCCAGATGCCCAATCTCATCAATGCTATCAACAACCTTTCGCTGGCGCTGCAGGGCGCCGATCAGCGCGCTGTGGCCAAGGCGCGCAACTATGCCCTGGCCTTTACCAACGTCTTCAGTCAAGAGCACCCCTCGCCCTATGTCGACCTGGGCCACCTGATGCAGCTCTTGCAGCAGGCCAACGCTGGCGGCAACGTCAACAGCGCCTCCCGTGAGGTGCTCTCGGCCATGCAGGGCGCGCTGGTGGCCGAGACCCACGGCCCCGGCAAAAAGGGCGCCACCGGCATGGCCATCTACTATCCCAACTCGACCTTTTACCGCACGCCGGCCACCGGCCCGGCCTCTTATACCGTTGTCGCGCAAGACCTGAGCACCAAATCGCTGTGGGACGACTTTCTCGCCTACCACTACACCGGCCGCACCTTTCAGGCCGGCGCGCAGCAACCCGTGGTGCCCTCTGCAGGGGCCACCGTGGCTGCCCCAGGCCTGGGCGCCTTTAGCATGTCGCCCGTGCAGGCCTCGGCTAACGTGGCCGCTCCTGGCCAACCGGTGCTCCTCAGCGCCGAGCTCACCGGCGACAACATCGGCCATGTGATGCTCTTTGCCGGTTACTATGACCGCGCCGCCAACTCGCTCTATGTCGCCGACACCGACTTTCTCGAGGCCGCCGACACGCGCGAGGTCGATGGCGTCTTTTACCCGGTGTGGCCCACCACTGGCTTTACCCTCGAGTTCGAGTGGGAGCCGATCGCCTACTATCTCTCCGACGGCGTGGATGCCGTGCCGGCCCTGCTCTCGCCGGCCTCGTATGGCGCTACCGATGAGTTGGCCGTCTACACCGTCGATGGTGTCTATACCTATGCCAGCGGCGAGACGGTCCGCGCGCGCCTCTACCTGCAAGATGGTATGCTGCGCAAGGTCTTTGGCTTTGTGGGCGACGCCGCCGCCAGCGCCCCGCGCGAGATCTATCCTCAATCCGGCGACAGCTTTACGGTGTACAACCGCTGGCTCGACCTGGACAACCAGGGCAGGGTGGTCAAGCAGGCTGCCCAAGAGGGCGGTACCCTCACCTTCCGCAACGAGATGTTCAGCTGGGTCGAGCTCGACGCCGCCGCGGGCGACTATGTGGTCGGCTTTATCGCCGAAGACCTGGATGGCAACAAGCAGCAGTCTTTTGCGCAAGTGACGGTGCGCTAACCCTCGACCGACGCCGTGACCGGCCCGCTCGTCCAGGCGAGCGGGCCGGTCACGCGCTCGCCTGGGCCCGCTTTTCCTCTGTGTCATCCTCTGCTATGCTGGTGCCCTGACGGCGCAAGAGCTGCCGCCATCGACCGTTCGTGGAGGTTCGCTTGGCCCCGTTACGCACCCGCCGCGCCCTGTGGCCCGCCCTGATCATGGTCATCTACCTGCTCACGGCTGTCAGCTACGCCCTCGCCACGCCCCCTGGCGAGGCCTATGACGAGTGGGCCCACTTTGCCTACATCAGGCACATCGTCACCGAGCGTCGCCTGCCCGCCTCGGGGCAGCGCCTGGTGCCCGAGGTGACCTGGGACGAGACGCACCAGCCACCACTCTATTACCTGCTGGGCGCCGCCGCCACCGCTGGCATCGACATGAGCGACAACCTGCGCCCGCAGATCAACCCGCACTTGCCCGATGGCTATGCCCGCAATGCCTACATCCGTGGCCCCGAGCATCGCTGGCCCTGGCGCGGCTCGGTGCTGGGCATGATGGTGGCCCGCGGTGTCTCGCTGGCTATGGGAGCGCTGACGGTGTGGCTCACCTATCGTCTGGCGCAACGGCTGGCGCCCGCCCGCCCCGAGGTCTCGCTCGGGGCCATGGCCATCGCCGCGCTGATGCCCCAGTTTCTGTTCACCAGCAGCATCATCACCAACGACATCGCCGTGGCGCTCTTTGGCACGCTGGCGGCCCTGTTGCTGGTGCGCCTGGCGCAGGCGCCCACGCTGCGCGATGTGCTCTGGCTCATCCCCGTACTGCTGGCCGCCATCCTCAGCAAGGTCACCGGCGTGGCCCTGCTGCCTGCCGCGGCGCTGGTCCTCGCCGGCGTCACCATAGATCGCGGCAATGGCCTCTCGCGGCGCCAACGCCTGTGGCTGGCGGGCGGTGGCCTGCTGACGCTGGGCGTCGCCGTGCTGGCGCTGCTGGCGTTCGAGTCGTGGAACGTCTACCTCTCTGACCACCACGCCAGCGTCTCGGTGGCGCTGCGCCGCTTTATCTTGCCAGCCTTGCTGGGCGCCGGCCGCGGCGGCCTGTGGCGCTGGGCCGAGCTGCCCGAGCGGTTGCTCTATGCCTACCGCACCTTCTGGGGCTCTTTTGGGCTGGGCAATATCGAGCTGCCCTACGGCTATTACGTTGCCATGGGCTTGCTGACCCTGCTGGCGCCGCTGGGCGTGGTGTTGCACTGGCGGCGCGCCACGCGGCAGGCGCGCCTTGGCCTGGCCGTGCTGGCGCTGGTGGCCGCCTGGACCCTGGCCGCGCCTCTCTACATGATGCTGACCAGTTCATCAGACCACGCCGCGCCCGGCCGCTACGTCATGGCGCTCGTGCCCATCCTGGGCGTGGGGCAGGCGCTCGGTCTGGCCGAGTTGGCCCCGCGCGCCCGCCGTGCGGCGCTGCTCATCCCCTGTGCGCTGCTGTTGCTGGTCGGCGCCACGCTCATCCCCTGGCGCGTCCTCTGGCCGGTGTATGCGCCCGGCGAGCGCCTCAGTCAGGCCCAGCTCGAGCGCGTGGCCACACCCATCGACTATCGCTTTGGCGATACCCTCGCCCTGGTGGGCTATCGCCTGCCGCAGGCCACCGTTCACCCCGGCGACACCGTCGAGGTGCTGCTCTACTGGCAGGTGCTGGCCACGCCACCGCACGACTATACCGTATCGGTGCAGTTGCTCGACCCCGACCGCGCCTTTTACGGCGGCGTCGAGGCCTACCCTGCGCGCGGCAACGAGGGCACCCATCACTGGCGGCCTGGCGAGATCATCGTCGACCGCCAATACGTGCCTCTGGGGAGCGATTTCGCCGCCCCCGCCTATGCGTTGGTGCAGGTGTCGCTGCACCGCGACGAGAGCCGCGAGCCTCTGCCGCTGACCGCCGCCGCTGGCGAGACCGGCGACGATGCCGCCATCTTTGGGCGTCTGCGCGTCGTTCTGCCAGAGACGCGGCACGCCCCACTGCGCGGGCCGCGTCTGGCTCTCTATGGCGACGCCGTTGCCCTGGTCGAGGCCAGCGCCTCGGGCGCGGCTGCGGGCGGCGAGGCCGTCGTCGACACCCACTGGCGCGCCGTGGCGCCCATCGCCCACGACTATACCCTCTTTGTGCACCTGCTGGGGCCCGATGGCGCCCTGCTCTCGCAGGCCGACGGCCAGCCGCTGGGCGGCCGCTACCCCATGACCGACTGGCTCCGCGGCCAGACGGTGCGTGATCACCGCACGTTGCCCCTTCCGCCCGAGCTGCCTGCAGGCGACTATACCGCGACCATCGGCCTCTACCGCCTCGACACCCTCGAGCGCCTGCCCGGCGTCGATGCCGCCGGCCGGCCCCTGCCCGAGGCCGAGCTGCGCCTGCCCCTGAAGGTGGCTGCCCCATGAGCCCGTCCGACCGCGACGCTGCGGGCCCTCTGGCGCTGGCGCGCGCCCACCGGCGCGTGCTGTGGCTGGCGCTGGCCCTCGTGGCCCTGCTGGGCGTGGCCAACAGCGTCATCTCGCCGCTGTTTGAGCCCCCCGACGAGCTGCAGCACTACCAGTATGTGCACCACCTGGTGGCTGAGCGCGCCTTGCCCGTGCAAGCCAGCGACGGCCCCCGCTCGCAGGCCCATCAGCCGCCGCTCTATTACGCACTGGGGGCGCTGCTGGTGGCCCCGCTCGACGACCCCGCCACGCCGCCCGTCTCGAACCCCTTCTGGGGCTATGAGGCCGGTCAGCCTGGCAACGACAACAAACGTCAGTGGCTGCCCCGCGAGCAAGACGCCTGGCCCTGGCGCGGCACGGCGCGGGCGGTCCATCTGCTGCGGTTGGGCTCGGTGGCCATGCTGCTGGGCGCCACGTGGGCCATGGCGCAGGTGGGCCGCGCCGTCTGGCCGCGGCACCCCCTGCGCGTGGCTGCTATGCTGGGCGTGGGCGCGCTCAACCCCATGTACCTGTACATCGGCGGCGCCGTCACCAACGATGCGCTGATGGCCCTCTGGGGGGCCTTGCTGCTCTATCTGGCGTTGCGCGCCAGACAGCGCCACTGGCCCTGGCCGTTGACGCTGGGCATCGGCGCACTGTGGGGGTTGGCGCTGCTCACCAAGATCAGCGCTCTGGCCCTGGCGCCCATCTGGGCGCTGGCGCTGGTGTCGAGCGCACGCTGTCTGCGCTCGCGGCGGCTGCTGTTGACGCGCGGCGCCGCCGTGGGCGCACTGGCGCTGGCGCTCTGCGCGCCCTGGTATCTGCGCAACGTCGCCCTCTACGGCGAGCCGTTCGGCATGGCCATCAATCTGGCGGTGTGGGGCGCACGCAGCCCGCAACAGCTTGGCCTGGCGCGCCTCTGGGCCGACGCGCGCTTTGCCTTTACCAACTTTTGGGGGCGCTTTGGCTATGGGCAGGTGCCCATGCCCGCCTGGTTCTATGGCCTGTATGCCGCACTGACCACGCTGGCGGGCCTGGGCGGCCTCGCCTGGCTGGGGCGCGGTGGCTGGCGGCGGCTGTCGCCCGAGCGGCGCGACCTCTGGGCCATGCTGTTGGCCGCCGTGGCCGGCCTGGCGCTGGCCATGGTCTACTATCTGCTGCGCAGCACCACCGGCGGCAATGGGCGCTATCTCTTTCCTGCCATGCCGGCCATCGCCGCGCTGCTGGTGGCGGGGTGGGGCGGGCTCATCGACCCCGCACCCCGCTCGCGCCCGAGCGGGGCCTCGGGCTGGCGCTATGCTGCGCTGACGGCCCTGCTGGCGGCCGTGGCGATCTACACATCAGGGCGCCTGGCCCACATCTATGCGCCGCCGCCGCGCATTGCGCTGGCCGCGCTCGCTGGCGCGCAACGGGTCGAGGTGGTCTATCCTGGGCTGGGGACGCTGCTGGGCTATGCCGTGCCGCCGGCTGGCGCCAGCGCCGGTCAGCCTCTGCCGGTGACGCTCTACTGGCGCGCCGATGCCGACGTCGCAGCCGACCACCGCCTGTTCGTGCAGTTGGTGGCCGCCGACGGGGCCCGTGTGGCTGGCCGCGATACCCACCCTGGCCTGGGCAACTATCCCACCGGCCTGTGGCGTCACGGCGAGCTGCTGGCCGACACCATACCCGTGCCGCTGCCCCCCGAGGCCGACGCCCTGGCGCCCACAGGCCTGCGCCTCGATGTGGGCCTGTGGGACGCCGCGGGCCAGCACCTGCTGCGCACCGCCGATGGCCAGACCACCGTAGCGCTGGGCAGGGTGCGGCTGGGCGTGCGCGAGCCGCCGCCGCAGGCGGGCGTAGCGGCGTATACCCTGGGCGGGCTGGTAGAGCTGCAGCCCGCGCCGCCGTTGCCGCCCCGGGCCGCCCCCGGCCAGGCGCTGACTGTGACGCTCACCTGGCGCGCCCTGGCCGCCCCCGCCGGTGACTATGCCGTGCTGCTGCATCTGCTCAACGATGCCGACGCCCTGGTGGCCGCCTACGACGGCCCGCCGCAGGGCGGGGCCTATCCCACTGCGCTCTGGCAGCCCGGCGATGTGGTGGTCGATGAGCACACGCTGGTTCTGCCCGCCGCGCTGCCCCCTGGTCGCTACCGCCTCGTCACCGGCTGGTACCGCGCCGACACGCTCGAGCGTCTGCCCGTGATGGCCGCCGGGCAGCCCGTCGAGGCTGGCCTCATCTCGCTGGGCGCCTTTGCAGTGACGCCCTAATCGCCGCGGTCGGGCCCGTCGCCCGCCACCACCGTCAGTGCGCCCAGGGCCGCGCGGTCGTCGCTCGCCGTCGGGTCGAGCACGCGCAGGCGGTGCCCGTCGGCCAGCGAATAGAGGCCCACGTAGAGCTGCGCTGGCCCGGCGGGCGCCTCGGGGCTCACCAGCAGCATGCGGCTATCTACCAGCCGCTCGCCCGCGCCCCAAAAGTCGGTGGGATAGTCGCCGCCCAGCGGCGGGCCATCGCCCTGGCCGATGAGCGTGCCATCGGCCGCCACCAGATGGGCGAACACCTGATAGTCTTGGCCCAGCGGTGCGGCGCTCCAGTAGAGCGTCAGCGGCACGGCCCCCCCGGGCGCCACAGACGAGGCGGGCAGGTCATAGCCCAGCAGCAGCACGCCCTGGTCAAACGGCGTAGCGAGGGCGTGTTGAGGGCTGGCCGAGGTCTCGCCGGGCCCCTCGACCTTGAGGCGTTGCAGCGTTACCTGCTCCACCGGGTTGCCCTGAGCATCGACGCGCGGCAAGGGCTTCATGGTGGCATAGTCGTACAGGCCCGTCACCAGTGTGGCCGCCACCGGCGCGGCGGCGCCCGCCTGCACGCGCAGCGCATAGCGGTCGCGATACACCTCGCCGGGCTGCCAGCGGCTGGTGGGGTGCTTGCCCATGCCGGCGTGGCTGTCGCGCTGGCCGATCTTGGCGCCCTCACGGCCGAACAGGTGCAAGAACAGTGAATAGTCCTTCTCTACCGGCGCCAGGCTCTGCCAGTAGAGCGTCACCGTCACCTCGTCGCCGGGCGGCAGCGCCTCGCGATCGAGCTCATAGGCCAGCAACGCGATGGCGTCGCCGAACACCACCCCCACGGGCCGCGCCGTGGCCGGCACCTGCTCGGGCGTCAGCGGCTCGGGCGGCGCATAGGCCGGCCCGAGGGTGCCCCACGGCACGCTGATGGCCAGCGCCAGCAACAGCATCGTCACCACTGCCAACGGCTGCGGCCACCGCTCGCGTCCTGGCAGGCGCAGGGCGCTCCAGCCCCAGGCCGTCAGCAGCGAGATGGCGCCAATAGCAGGGAACACCAGCCGCCCCTGCGAGGCGCGCGTCAGCAGCGTCCAGCGCAGCAGCGAGGCGTGCAGCGCCGCGATCCATAGCAGCAGCAACAGCGCGCCCAGCGCCAGCGCCGTGCGCCGCTCGGGCGCGGCGGGGGCATCCTCGCGCCAACGGCCTGTAGCTGCCAGATGGGCCAGCCCCAGCCAGCCCAGCGCCAGCACGCCCTGCAGCGCCCACAGCGCCCATACCGGCCGCACCACCACGTTGACGGTGCCCAGCAGCCCCCAGTAGCTCAGCAAAAAGCCGCGGAACTCGGCCAGCGCCGCGCCCAGTGCAAAGGCGTCTTTGCGGCGGCCAAAGATGGCCAGCATGGTCTCGATGCCGGTCAGCTCGCTATACAGCGCCACGTTGCGGGCGTACCACCAGCCTGAGAGCAGCAGCGTTAGCGCCAGCACGGCGGCAAATTGCCACAGGGCCACCAGCACCGCCCGCCACGAGGGTAGCCGTCGCGCCGCCAGATCGTCGCGGGCAGCCGTGGCCAGCAGCGCCGCGCCCGCCAGGGGCAACAGCGCCAACCCGCTCACCTTGGCGATGGGCGCCAGCCCCACCACCAGCCCCAAACTCAGCAGCCGCCGCGGCGTGCAGCCCTCGCGCAGCAGCCGCACCATCAACACCAGCGCCCAGGTGCCCAGCAGGGTGATGGCGTTATCGTTGTTCACCGAGGCGCTCACATAGATGAACATGGGGTTGAACGCCGTCAGCGCCATGGCCCCCAGGGCCACCCGCGGGCGCCCCGGCAGCAGCGTGCGCCCCAGCCGGTAGACACCCCACACCGTGCCCGCGCCCATGCCCACCGAGAGCAGCCGCACCAGATGGATGGCCAGCACCGCGCCGCGCCAGGGCCAGCGTTGTGCCTCGCTGTGGATGTACATGTTCTGGTTGTCGGCCGTCATGCCCACGCCGATGCGCGCGTGCGGGTTGCGCACCACCAGGTCCGCAAAATCGTCGCTGTCGATGCCCGCTGTGACAGCGGCCCCCACGGCGTAATAGAGGGGCGGCTGGCTGCCCTCCTGGCGGTAGCGCGTGGCCTCGCCCGGCCGCTGCACGGGCAGGCCCTGGCCGTCGGCCACGTGCTTGATAAAGGCGTAGTGGTGGGTCTCGTCGAGGTTCTCGAGCAGGGGGCTCGCCACGCTGTAGATGATGCCCAGCGCCACAAAGCAGGCCAGCACCGCCAGCGCGATGCGGCGCTCGCTGGCGATCGGGCAGGGCGGGCGCGTCGATGGTGCTGTCGTCACCTATCACACCTCGGGCGGGGATGGCGCAGGGCGGCCCGCAACGGGTCACTGCATCCGCCGGATGCTACCCGCGAGGGCCGCCCCTGTCAATCTGTCGTTCAGCCGTCGCCGCGCGGCTTAACGGCGCGACAAGGCGGCAAACGTATACCCCTCTTCGCGCAACGTGGTGAGGATCACCGGCAGCGCAGCCACCGTGGCCGTGCGGTCGCCGCCACCATCGTGCAGCAGCACGATCTGCCCTGGCCGCGCCTGAGAGATCACCGTCGACGCGATCTGCTCGGCGCTGCGGCCGCGCCAGTCTTCGGTGTCGATGGTCCAGCGCACCATCTCGATGCCCTGCTCGTCGAGCACGTCGCGTGCTTTCTGGTCGATCTCGCCGCCCGGTGGCCGCAGATAAGGGCTGATGGCGTCGCCCAGGGCCTCGCCGGTGCGCTCGATCTCGTCGAGCAGCGCCTCGCGGTCGATATCGATCAAGGCCGCGTGGCTCCAGGTGTGGTGCCCCACCACGTGCCCCTGAGCCACCATCTGGTCGATCAGCTCAGGGCGTCGCTCGGCCTCCTGGCCGATCACAAAAAAGGTGGCCTGCGCCTGATGCTCGGCCAGAATGCCGAGCACCTGCGGCGTAAAGTAGCCGTTGGGGCCATCGTCAAAGGTGAGATAGAGCACCTTGTCTCTGGCCTGGCGGGCATGGTTGTCGACGAGCCTGGCCGTGGCCGCCAGCGGCGCTGCCATAGACATGGCCTGGATGGACGCGGCCTCGGTGGTGCCGCGCTCGATGGGCGGTGGCGCTGCCGGGCTGGCCGTCTGGCTGTCGGCCTGCGGCGCCTCGAGCTCGGCCACCTGCCGTGAGGCAGACGCTGACGGCGCGCCGTCAGATGGCCCGCTGTCGGGGGGCGCCGACGGTGTCGGCGAGGCGGGCTGTTCGGTTGGCGTCGCGCCTGGCGCCTGCGTCTCGGTAGGTGCGTCGGTGGGGGGCAGAGTGGCGAGCTCCACTGGCGCGATCGTTGCGGCGTCCGCAGCCGCCGGCGCAACGGCCGGCGCATCGGTGGGTATCATGGTCGCTGCCGTCACATCCACGGTGGCCGTGGCGGGCTCGGCAGCCTGAGCTTGATCAGCGGCCACAGGCGCAAAGGTCGGTTTGAGGGTCGGCGACGCCGTTGGCGCCTCGGCTGAGGCGCCCAGGTGCGGCGCGGGCAGATGCACGCCCAGCGCCACTTGCCGCAGGCCCGCGCTGGCGACCACCGGCGTGGGCTGCGCCATGCGGCGAGCCGTATGCGGCTCGCTACCCCCCAGTGCCCCCAGCGCCATCAGCCCCGCCAACGATGCGCCGGCCAACGCCAGCACCAGGGTTGGCGGAGCGCCGCGAGCCTGTGGCGGCGACGCCTCGGAGAGCGCGCCATCGTTGGCCTCACGGGCCTTGCTGCGCGCCTCGAGGGGCAGCCGCCCCAGCAGGCCGCGCCCCTCGGGGCGACGCTGCTTGAGCGCCTGGGCCAGGCTCTCGAGCACCTCGGGCGCCGGATCGGCCAACTCGGCCTGCAGCGCCTCGCGCACCGCCTGGCGCAGCACGGGTGTGAGCGCCGCTACGAGTTGGTCGGTGAGCTGGGCGCTCTCGTCGCGCAACAGCTCGCCCAGCGCCGGTTGCAGCGCCTCGGCCAGATAGTCGGGCGCCAGCAAGATGCGTCGCAGCTCGCCCAGCGCCTCTGCGGTATATGGGTTGCCCGACATGGCCTATGCCTCGTCCGGCGTGGTCAGAACCTCCAACATCCCCGAAGGGTCATACCCCGTTTCGAGTCGCGAGGCCAGTTCGACCAGGATGGCTGCCAGCACCTTGCGGTCGGTCTTTTCCTCGCCCAGGCGGTCGGCCACGCGGCGCAGTTCATCTTTGAGCTCATCCTCGGCCAACCGCTTTTCGCGCTTGAGCGTGTCGAGGTTGCGCTCTTGCTGGTCGCGGTACTGCTCGACGGTGCTGCGCAAGGCGCGCAGCTCCTGGTTCTCACGCGTCAGCGAGCCGCGGATGTCGCTCAGCTCTCTGCCAAAGCCGTTGATCAACACCTGTAATTGTCGCACCTGCGGCACCAGGTTCTGCAAGACGGGCCCCTGGGTGCGCACCTTATCCAACTCGTGGTTGAGCGCCTGGTGCGAGGCGCGCCATTCGCGCTCAAAGCCATCCAGTCGCTCGCGCTGCGCCTCGCGAGACTCGTCCATAGCCTCGCGCGCCCGCTCCCAGTCGTTCAGCACGCGGTCGATCTCACGCCGCAGATCGGCAAAGCGTCGCTCGTACTCTTCCATCTGGCTGCCGAATAGAATGTCGCGCAGCCGCTCTGTCTCGGCCTTGCGCAACGGCTGGCGCATCTGCTCGGGGCCGCCCATGATGATCTCGCGGATGCGGTCCAGGTCATCCGGCGAGGCCTCGCCCCTGTGCGGGGCCTCCTGGCTCGTGCCTGATGCGGCTACCGGCCTGACGCCGGCTCCTGCGGCCGAGCCGCTGGGGGGCGCCGTCTTGAGCTGTGGCGCAAGCGGCTTTTTGTCGCTGGTGCCGGGTTGCTGGCTTGCCTGATCTGACATGACGCTTCCTCCACCCTATGGCTATCAATAGCGCACCGCGAGCGTGCGGGGGAGATCCGATGCTCGCACGTGGCGCAATGTGACCGGTCACCAACACAACAGAGAGTCCCCAGGCGCTGGCCTTGCGCGCGAGCGTACAGACGCACCAGGCCACCGAGGCTGGCCCCACGGGCCGTGAGAGATTGGTCAGACCGAGCCGTTCTTGCGATGCTTTGTGCGAGCGCCTTTCTCGAGCGCACACTGGACGCCATTATGGAGCGTGGCTCTTACGGATCTGTCACCAACGTAAAGGGCGTGGCTACTTGTCGTGTGGTCTTGCTGAGGATCGTGCCGTCATTATCGGTTGCGCCGCCATTGCGCGAGGCGGTGGCTGCCTGGCGGGGAGTTTACGTAAAATGCGACGGCCCGAGGCGTGAACCCCGGGCCGTCGCGACTGAGGAGGTAGTTGGTTGTCGTCGGTCAGTCGCCCGGCACGATGACGGTGTCGATCACATGGATCACGCCGTTGCTCGCCTCGATGTCGGTGATGAGCACCTGTGCCTCATCGACGTACACTTTGCCGTCCTCTACGCGGATGGCCAGCGGCTGGCCCAACGCCGTGTCGGCGCTCGTCAGTTCGACCACGTCGGCGGCCAGCACCTTGCCCGGCACCACATGGTAGAGCAGGATGTTGGTCAGCGTCGGGACGTCTGCCGCCAGGGCCTCAAAGGTGCCTTCGGGCAGCTTGGCAAAGGCCTCGTCTGTGGGCGCGAACACCGTAAAAGGTCCGGGCCCGTTCAGCGTCTCAACCAGGCCAGCCGCCTGTACGGCCGCCACCAGCTTGGTAAAGCGCCCGTCGGCCACGGCGATCTCGACGATGCTGGGCCGCGGGATGGCCAGCTTGCTGTTGATGTAGATCACGTCGGGATTGTCGATGTGCGTATAGCTGCTGTCGGTGGCCGCCAGGCTGTTGGTCAGCGCAACGATCTCGGGGTAACGATGGCCGTCGCCCAGCAACTGCGCCGCGATCTTGAAGAGCGTGTCGCCCTTTTGCACCACATAATCGTTGGTCCCCGCGGCCGGCGGCGGCAGCAGCACCGTGTCGATCACATGGATGACGCCGTTCGAGGTCTCGATGTCGGTGATCAGCACCACCGACTCGTTGATGCGCACCGTGCCGCCCACCACGCTGATCTGCACGGGCTGGCCCAGGGCCGTCTCGGCCGTGTCGAGCTTGACCACGTCGGCGGCCAGCACCTTGCCCGGCACCACGTGATATAGCAGGATGTCGGTCAGCGCGGGCACGTCTGCCGCCAGGGCCTCAAAGGTGCCCTCGGGCAGCTTGGCAAAGGCATCATCGGTGGGTGCAAACACCGTAAAGGGTCCATCGCCCTTGAGCGTCTCTACCAGGCCCGCCGCCTGCACCGCCGTCACCAGTTTGGTAAAGCGGCCATCGGCCACGGCCACGTCTACAATGTCGCCCTCAGCGCGCACCGCCTGCGCGGGCAGCGCCAGCAGGCCCAACAGGGTCATCAGCGCCAACAAGAAACGTACGGTCTTCATCTCCAGCCTCCAGGTCTGTCTATGGATATCTGTCTAGCTTTCTGATCTACAGGAGGATCGCCGCTGGCCCCCCCGCCAGCAGCCAAGCATCCTCCTGTATTTCATAGCAACTATATCAACAAACTGAAGGCTGCACATCAGGCGTTCGTTCAGTTCGACACTGGACGTTCGTCCAGTGTCGCGGGGGTGGGGGGCGCGCGTGGGGCTAGACCAGGTGGTGCTTGACGGCCAGGGCGGCCGCCTCGGCGCGGTTGGCCGCTCCCATCTTGGCGAGGATGGCGCTCACGTGAAAGCGCACCGTCGACAGGCTGAGCTGCAGCGTTCGCGCGATCGCCGCGTTGCTCTCGCCGGCCGCCAGCAGCGCCAGCACCTCTCTCTGCCGCCCGGTGAGGCCATAGTCGGGCGCCTGAGGTTGCCTGGCGGCGGCCACCAGCGCCCCGGCCACCGCCGGCGCCAGGCTGGCCTGCCCGGCCGCTGCTGCGCGGATGGCCCGCACCAGCTCGTCGCCAGAGACGTCTTTGAGCAGATAGCCGATGGCGCCCACGTGCAACGCCCGCTGCACCAGGTCGCCCTGGCCAAAGCTGCTCAACGCCAGCACCCGCAGGTGGGGCTGTTGCTGCAACAGGCGCCGCGTGGTCTCGACGCCGTCCATCTGGGGCATGGCCATGTCCATCAGCACCACGTCGGGCTGCAGCTGGCTGCACAGCCGCAGCGCCTCGGCACCGCTGGCGGCCTCGCCCACTAGGGCGATATCAGCGGCGCCCATCAAGAACAGCCGCAACCCGCTGCGCACCAGCGCGTGGTCATCGACCACCAGCACGCGGATCGGCTGCGCGTCAGCCATCGGCGGGCCCCCGCCGCGCCCAGCGCACCGTCACCACCGTGCCCTGCCCCGCCGCGCTCTGCACCGTGAGCCGGGCGCCCAGCGCCTCGGCGCGCTCGCGCATGATGCGCAGCCCCAGGCCCCTGGGCGCGACGTCGGGCGCAAAGCCGACGCCGTCATCGCTCACCGTCAATGTCACGCCCTCGGCGCCCAACGTGCCACGCAACAACACCCGCTGCGCCGCGGCGTGCTTGCTGGCGTTGTGCAGCGCCTCGCTGGCGACGCGGTAGAGCCCGTGGGCCACCTCAGGGGGCAGGTCGGCCTCGCCCTCGAGCTGCAGCGTCACCTCTGGCGGGGGCTGGGCGTTGGCCGCCTCGACCCGCCGGCGCAGCAGGGCGCCCAGCGAGGCGTCAGGCGCGGTAGCGGGCGCCTCATCGGGGCGCAGCGCCAGCAGCAGAGTGCGCATCTCGCTCAACGCCGTGCGGCAGAGTGTCCGCAGCTGCGCCACGCCCTGCTCGGCCTCAGCGGGGTGTTGCGCCCACAGGCCGGGCAGCGCGTCAGCGATCAGCCCTGCCGAAAAGAGCGCCTGATTGACCGAGTCGTGCAACTCGCGCATCAGGCGGCCGCGCTCGTGGCTGACGGCCTGCTGCGCGGCGCGCTGACGCAGCCAGGCGTTGTCTAGCGCCAGGGCCGCCTGGGCCGCCAGCTCGCCCGCCAGGCCCAGCGCCTCGTCAGCAACGGCCTGGGCGCGCCTATAGCCCACCAACAGGGCGCCGCCCTCGGCCTCGTGCACGGGCAGCGGCGCCGCCAGCACCGTCTGTAGGCGCGCTCTGGCCTCGCCCTCGGCCAGAACACCGGCGCCCAGCACCTTGGGTTGTGCCAGCCTGGCCAGGTCGGGCCGCGCCACCACCTCGAGGGGCAGGGCGGCCCAGGCCCGCTCGGGCGCCAGGCCGTGCGCTGCCAGCACCACGGGGCCCGCCGCGCCCGTTGGCAGGCCAACGATCAGCGCCGCCTCGGCGCTCAACAGATGCGCCGCCTGCTGCGTCACCAGCGCCAGCACCTCGCCCAGCGGCAGGGCGGCGTTGAGCGCCGTCAGCACGCTGCTCAGGCCCTCGGCCACCTCGCGGCGGCGTGCCTCGCGTTGCCGTGCGGCCTCGGCCTCCTGGGCATAGCGCTCGCGGGCCAGTTCGGCCAGCTTGCGCTCTGTGATCTCTTGGTGGGCGATGACCACGCCGTTGCGCCCCGCCTCGGCCAGGCCAAAACGGGTGGCCCACATCAGGTACCATTGCTGGCGGGTGGGAGTGTGGCAGGGGTATTCCAGCTGAAAGCGCTCAAGCTCGCCGGCCATGACCGCACGGATGCCCTCGGGCGCCGACGCCGAGCCGTCGTCGGGGCTGACCTGCGCGGGATCGATGCCCGCCAGATAGGGCTGCCCCACACCATGGTGGGGCCAGGTGAGGCCGTTCTCATCGCCAAAGCGCCGCCAGGCCGTGTTCACCGCCACGATGATGCCGGCCTCGTCGAGCACCACCACGCTGGGCGCCAGGGCATCGAGCACCTGCTGGGTGAAACCGGCTGCCTCTTGCAGCGCGGGCCGTTGCTGGCCTGGCATCGGGGCATCCTTTCAGGCGAGGGGTGACGGCTACTGCCGGCATGATCGCCTGATGCGGCCGCGCTGTCAAGGCGTTGATGGGCCAGCGCGCCGCTATATGCGGCGGGGCTTGATCTGTTCGCCGCTTTCGCCCGTCAGCTCGCGCAGATAGGCCACCAGCGCCTCGAGGCTGCCAAAGTGGCGGCGCTGGCCCGTGGCCACATCTTGCAGCGAGGCCCGCCAGCCCAGCCGACCATTGGCCTCAGCCTGCCACAGTCGCAGCAACTGGGCTATATAGCGCCGCCCGCTTCGCACCGTGCCACCTCCGTGCTACACCGCCATGGTAGCGGGGTCCCCTCAAGCCAGTCTCATGGCAGCCTCATGAATCCCTCAAGAAAGCCTTGACCGTCGCTCTGCCTCGTGACATAATGTGTGTAAGCAGTGCCCTGGCCGCCTGGGCTGGCACTGGGAGGGCTCGTTACGGGCCCGCAGGTACCGATGAGTGAGCTGGTCATCTCGTTGCTCGGGCCGCTGCGCGTGTGGCTGGCGTCAGAGCCGGTGACCGGCTTTTGCTCTGACAAAGCGCGAGCGCTGCTGGCCTATCTGGCCGTCGAGGAAGGCATCTCACACCGCCGCGAAGAGCTGGCCGGCTTGCTGTGGCCTGGCTATCCCGAGCGCAGCGCCCGCCAGAGCCTCAGCCAGGCGCTCTTTTCGCTGCGGAGCGCCCTGCGGCTCTCGGCGGACGACGCCCCCCCGTTGCTACTGGCCACCCGACAAGAGCTGCAGTTGGCGCCCTCTCCCCAGGTGTCTATCGACGCCAGCGCCTTTGGCGCGCTGCTGCAGGCCTGCTCGCAACATCCCCATGACGACCGGGGCGCCGGCCGCTGTGACGAGTGCGTGGCGCGGCTGCAGCAGGTCATCGAGCTTTACGGCGGCGAGTTCCTGGCGGGGTTCACCCTGGCAGATTGCTCCGAGTTCGAGGAGTGGCTGGTGGTGCAGCGCGAGCGCTACCGCCGCCAGGCGGTTGAGGCCCTGCGCGCGCTGGTGGACGGCCACAGCGAGCGCCCGCTGCTGCCGCTGTCACTGGCCTATGCCCGCCGCTGGGCCGAGCTCGAGCCACTGGATGAAGAGGCCCACCGCGCCGTCATGCGTCTGCTGGCGATGCTGGGTCAACGCTCGGCGGCGCTGGCCCAGTTCGAGCGCTGTTGCCAATTGCTGGCGCAAGACCTGCAGCTCGCCCCCGAGCCGGCCACCTGTCAGCTCGCGGCGGGCATCCGCTCGGGCGAGCCGCCCGTCGGCACCGCCGGCTGAGCGCCTAGAGGTGCACCACCGTCACGCCGCCCCACTGCGCGGCCAGATGGTCGGCCGCCACCCGTCGGTGGCAACGATCTGCTACAGGCTCGCTGCAGAGCAGGCAGGCGCTGTCGAACAGCGTGCGGTCGAGCGCCTTTTCTACGCCGCGCTCGCGTAGCAGCGCCAGGTAGCCGCGCGCATAGGCCTCGAAATCGCCGTCGCGCCGGTAGCGGTCGCGCAGCTCGCGCGTGGGCGCGAGCTGGGGATACTCGACATAGTCGATGCCGCCGATGCGCCGCAGAAAAAAGCGCAGGTCGTCGCGCTTGGTAAAGCCCGCCAGCTGCCCCGTGTTGCTCAGCCGTACGTCGATGACGCGCTTGACGCCGGCGGCCTCGAGCTGTGCAAAGAACTGCTCGGCGCTCTTTTGCGTGAAACCGATCGTGTAGAGGATCATGACGCCCCCCCTCATCGTCGTGCGGCTCGTGGGCGATGCTGGCCCCCCCCCGCCACCTCAGTGTACGCCCCGCCTCCATGCCTGACCAGCCGCGCATCCCATGCGCCGCGCATTCCTGCGCCGCGCATCCCGTGCGCCGCGCATTCCTGCGCCGCGCATCCCGTGCGCCGCGCATCCCGTGCGCCGCGCACTTGCCTGCGTCGCCATTGCGCCTACACTGCGCATGTCGACTGCTGGCGCGGATAGTACGTTTCGTCGGGGGGCGAGTACACGCCATGGCAACGGCTCGCAGCGCACGCCAGCGCCACGAACGGCTCGCGCTGGCCCTGCTCACGCTCATTCTGCTGCTGGCCGCAGCTCTGCGGCTGGTGGCGTTGGCGCGCGCGCCCCTCTGGTGGGACGAGGGCAACAACGCCTACTTCGCCCATGCCTCGCTGCCCGATCTGCTGACCATGTCGCGCGCTACCCTCGATACCGATCCGCCGGCACACCGTCTGGCGCTCAAGGCCTGGCTGTGGCTGCTGGGTGATGGCGCCCTGCAGCTGCGTGCTCTCTCGGCGCTGTGCGGTGTGCTGAGCGTCTGGCTGCTGTATGCCTGGGGCCGCTGGCTCTACGGCCGCCCGGCGGGCCTGGCCGCGGCGGCGCTGGCGGCGATCTGGCCGGCGCTGGTCTATCATGGCCGCGAGGGCAAACCCTACACCTGGGTGCTGCTGCTGGCGGGCCTGTCGGCCTATCTCTGGCAGCGCCATGTCGACGGCGCGCCTCGTGTGCGCTGGGGGCCCTGGCTCGGCGCGGTGCTGGCCGGCGCGCTGGCTCTGGGCGCCCACTATTACGTTGCCCTCTGGATAGCGGCGCAGGGCCTTGGCCTGCTGGTGACGCTGCTGCTGACCCGCGCCCCCTGGCGAGAGACGCGGCGACGGCTGGGCCGCTGGCTGGCCGTGCAGGTGGCCGCCGTCGCCCTGGTGACCCCCTGGGTCGCCCTCACCTGGCATGCGGCGCTGACGGGCGCCGCCGGCCTGCCCGAGGTGGGCGTGCCCGCCAGCCTGCGCTCGTATGGCGCGAGCCTGTTGACCGGGCTGACGGTGGCCTCGGCCGACGCCCCCCAGGAGACGCCCCCCCTGGCGCTGGTGCTGGGCGCCCTGCTGCTGGTGATGGCCGGCATCGGCCTCTGGCGGCATAGGCGGCAGACGGCTACCTGGCAGTTGCTGCTGCTGGCGCTGGTGCCGCTGGCGCTCGGTTTTGTGGCGCGGCTGCTGGTGCCCTTTTCGCATGCGCGCTTTCTGCTCTATACGCTGGCGCCGCTGATGATCCTGGCAGGGGCAGGGCTCGCACAATCGCGGCGCTGGGCGCTGGCGCCGGCCCTTGCTCTGACAGTGGCCGCCAGCCTGGCCATGCCAGGAGCGCTGGGCCCGTTGCGCGCCTCTGAAGATGACCTGCGGCCCATCGCCGCCGCCCTGGCCGAGCATGCCCAGCCGGGCGATGGCGTGGTGGTCGGCTATGTTTGGCAAGAAGGTATACTCAGGATGCGCGCCCCAGACCTGCCGGTGCACTACCATTTGGGCTGGTTCGATGAGGGCGATCTCGAGCTGACGCTGGTGACGCTGTTGCGCGACCATGGCCGCCTCTGGCTGCTGGACTATCACCAGGGCCGCCGCGACCACGAGGGCACGGCCGCCTGGTGGCTCGAGACGCACACAGCGCGTATTCTCGATGTTGAGGCGCCGCCGTATGATCTGGCGCTCTACAGCGATCCGCAGCCGGGCAGCCAGTGGCGCGAGCCCGGTGTGGCCATGCCCGCCAGCGGTCCACGGGCCCGCTTTGAGGGCGGCCTGACGCTGGTCTCGGCGAGCGCCTCCAGGCGCGCCGCGCCTGGCGACGAGGTGTTGCTGACGCTCAACTGGGTGCTGACCGGCGACGACGTGCCGCCGTGGGTGGTGTTTGTGCACCTGGTCGATGAGACGGGCCGCCTGTGGGCCCAGAGCGACGGCCCGCCCGAGGCCTGGCTACACTCTTTTGCCGATGCCAGCCCCGGCGAGGCCCTGCAAGATGAGCGCGCTCTGCTGGTGCCCGCCGACGCGCCGCCGGGCCCCTACCGCCTGCTGCTGGGCCTGTACCACCGCGACAGCGGCCAGCGTTCGCTGGTGCTCAGCGGCGCCCCCGAGGCCGGCGGCGACCATCTGGTGCTCGGCCTGGTGACGGTGGGGCTGCCCCACTAGCGGGCAGCCCCTGCAGCGCGGCCTGGCCAGCCTCGGCTAGTGCCTCACGTCCACGTCGTACATCTCGGTGTGATAGCCCGGCCAGCTCGTGTTGCGGCGGTCGCGCGTGGTGTCGTGCTTGAGCGGCAGGCTGATCAGCTTGCCGGCCGTCACAAAGGGCGAGCGCCGCGCCTCGTGCCGCTGCACCAGGGTGCGGTGCAGCTCTTCCCATTTGTCCTCGTAGGCAGGGTCGCCCACCAGGTTGCGCAGCTCATGGGGGTCGGTCTCCAGGTCAAAGAGCTGCTCTACGGCGCCCTCGGGATAGTACATGTACTTCCAGCGGCCGTCGGTCAGCGACAGATGTGATGGCTCGGACATGCTGCCGGCCATCGCCTCGAGGTAGCGGCGCGGCTCGCCCAGCTGCCCCCGTGCCAGCGCGATCAGGTCTTGCCCGTCCACATCGGGGGGCGGCGTGCCGCCGGCGGCCGTCACCAGCGTGGGCAAGATGTCGGCGTGCGTCGCCGGCGACGTCACCGCCGTGCCATGCTGGCGATCGGCCCAGCACTGCGGCAGCCGCACCACAAAGGGGACGTGCGCCGAAGGCTCGTGGAAAAAGCTCTTGGCGCCGGCGTGATGGTCGCCCAGAAACTCGCCATGGTCTGACGTGTAGACGATCAGCGTGTCGTTGAACAGGCCCAGGTCTTGCAGGGCGGCGAACACGCGCCCCATGTTATAGTCGATCTGCGTGATGGTGCCATAGTAGGCGGCACGCGCCTCGCGGATCACCTCGGGCGGCGCCAGGTCGAACGACTGCTTTTCGCGGTTGCGCGCAAAGGCGGGCGGGCAGGCCTCGCCCTCGCTCCAGTCGCCAAAAACCGGCTCGGGGATGGCACTGTGGCGATACATCGAATAGTAGGGCTCGGGCGGGTCAAAGGGCGGGTGTGGCTTGGCAAACGAGCACCACAAGAAAAAGGGCGCCGTGGGGTCGCGCCGCACGCGGATGTACTCGAGGCACTGCTCGGCCGTCCACGAGGTGAGGGTGAGCGCCTCGGGCACCGTGGCCATGGTGGGGTAGAGCTCGTTTTGCCCCAGGCCGTGGTGCATGGGCTGCAGGTTGCCATAGCCCAGGCGCTGCATGTGGCGGTAATAGTCGTCAGGGATGATCATCTCGTCAAAGCCGTGGCGGGCGCGCTGCGGCGTAAAGTGCATCTTGCCGATGGCGGCAGTCTGATAGCCCAGCGCCCGCAGCAGCGAGGGCAGGGTGCGCTCGCGCTGCATGGCGGGCAGGCCGCTGGTGGCGCCGTTGCCGGGCATCTGGTGGCCAAAGACATAGCGCCCCGTCATGATGCCTACGCGTGCGGGCACGCAGATGGGGCAATCGGCATAGGCGGCGCGAAAGTCGATGCCCTCATGGCGCAGGCCGTCATAGTGGGGCGTGCGCAGGAACGACGGCCCGGCCGAGCCCGAGGCGTCAAAGCGCTGCTGGTCGGTGGTGATGAGCAGGATGTTGGGTTGCTGCGTGGCCATCTCGCTTACCTCTGTGACTGCAGAACGGCTGGCTGCGGTCATTATGTCGCGGCGAGCGAGGGTTGGCAAGGGGCGGCGCGCGCGACGAGTCGACGCACGAACCTCTCTCACCACCATCCAATACTCAAGCATCACGCTCTCACGGTCACGGGTTCTTTATGTTGGTGACAGTCCCGTAAGAGCTCGTGGGCAAAATAGGGACAAATAGGCAGCCTGCTGAGCGCTGTGCACCGACGCCACCCGCCACACTGCTGCACATCGTTATCCTAAAGGGGTTCTGTGGCTTCTGATTCCAACCGCTCGTATGGCCCATCTCCGCTCGGTGGTCGCGTTGGTCGCGTCGTCACCATCGGCGGCGGTTCGGGCATGCCGGTGGTCAACCGCGCGCTCATCCGCGCTGGCTGCCGCCGCATCTGGTCCATCGTCACCACCTTTGATTCGGGTGGCGACACGGGCCGCATGCGCACCGACGAGCGCGGGCAGATCCTCGCCTATTCCGACTATTGGCGGTCGCTGATGTCGCTCTGGGTCGACGGCGAACACCGCGCAGCGTGGGAAGAGATGCTGCGCTTTCGCGACGACCGCGGCCGCAGTTTTGGCAACACCTTCCTGCGCTTTTTGGCCGACAAAACGGGTGGCCTGCGCACCGTCGACAGCCTCTTTCGCGATCTCACCGGCGCGCGCCTGGCCGGCGAGGTGGTGCCCGTGTCGCTCGAGCCGGCGCAACTCTGCTTTCGCACGGCCAGCGGCCGCGCCTACTGCGGCGAGCACCACCTGGACGAGTTGCGCATGTCTGATGACCGCGTCGAGGCCATCTGGCTCGAGCCCAACGTGCCCGCCAACGAAGAGGCCCTCGACGCGCTGGCTCAGGCCGATCTGATTGTGGTGGGGCCTGGCAGCCTGTACGGCTCGATGCTGGTCAACTTTTTGCCGCGGGGCATGCGCGACGCCTTTGTGACCAGCCGCGCCTTTAAAGTGCTGCTGACCAACATCATGTCCGTCGCCAACGAGACAGGCCATTGCACCCAGCACGAATATGCCGCCTGCTTTGCCCATCAGCTCGGCGTGCCGCAGCCGTTCGACCTGGTGGTGGTGCCCGACCTCGCGGCCCTCGACCAGCAGGCGCTGGCCCAGTCGCAACGCTATTACGCGCTAGAGCATGCGCACCCCCTCACCTTTGATGCTTCGGCGCCGGGTCCTTATCGCCTGGCAGACGTGGCCCTCATCGAGGGGCGCTATGGCCGCCTGCGCCACTGTGAAGACAAGCTGTCGCGCTTTTTCAGGCTGCTCAACCTGCCCAACGGCAAGGCGCTGGCCGCCACCTGGGCAGAGGGCACGGCCGTGGTGACTGTCGACGACGTGCACGGGCTCGCCGACCGCTCGGCTGCAGGAGGCCATCGATGATCGACTTTCAGCCGCCCCTGTTACCCCTGCTCAAACAAGGCTACCGCAACAACTGGCAGCAGTATCTCGCCGTGCTCTCTGGCCAGCAGGGCGCTGGCTCTGGGCGGGCCCCCATCTGGGATGCGGTGGTGCTCACCGCACGCGATGGTGCGCAGGCGCAGGTCTACCGCGCCGAGCTCGAGCGCCGCGAGCTGGCCGGTCAGCTGGGCATCGGCACGCGCTATGTGGTCATACCAGACCCGCGTGGCCGCCGCATCGGCAGCGGCGGGGCAACGCTGCGCGTGCTGCGTGCACTGGCCGATGAGGCCGGCGCCGTGGTTGACCTCACACGACAGCGCGTGCTGGTCGTCCACGCCGGCGCCGCCAGCCGGCACATGCCGCACTGCGCGGCCGGTGGCAAGCTGTTCGCGCGGCTGCCGCACGAGTTGCCCGATGGACGCGCGTCCACCGTGTTTGACGAGTTTCTGGTGTCGCTCAGCGGGCTGCCCGCCCGCGTGCCGCCAGGCGTGCTGGTGGCCTGGGGCGACGCCCTCGCTTTGTTCGACCACACGCAACTCGACTTTGAGCGCCCAGGCGTGGTGGCTGTAGCCACCCTGGCCGACGCGCAAGATGGCCTGCAGCACGCCATTCTGGTGCCCGACGCCAGCGGCCATACCGTCGACCAGGTGTTGCACTGGCCCACGCTCGAGCAGATGCGACGTGGTGGCGCCCTCACGCCCGACGGCCAGGCGCTGGTTGATATGGGGCTGGTCTGGCTCGACTGGCCCACCTGCCAACAGATGCTCGCCATCGAAGAGACGCTGCATCACGACCTGGAGACGCGCATCAGCCTGAACTTTTACAGCGACGTGTTGCTGCCGCTGGCGGCCTCAGCCGATCGCGACGCGTATCTGGCTCAGGAGAGCAGGGGGCAGCCGGTCCGCGAGCTCGTCAACGCGCGCGAGTGCATCTGGCGGCTACTGCGCGGCACGCCCTTTGGCGTAGAGCAGCTGCATCCGGCGCACAGCATGCGCCTGGGCAGCACCGTCGAGCTGCTGGACACGGTGCGCTATGACGTGCTCGACCTGAGCGCGGCCGGTTGGAGCGAGATGGCGGCGAGCAGTGTTCCACAGGATGCGCTCGATCGTGGCTCGCTGGTGGCCGCGAACGCCCTCGTCACCGACAGCAACCGGCCCTATCGCCCCAGTAACGAGACGGTCTATGTGTGCGACAGCGTGCTCGAGACGGCCTTTAGGCCGGCGGGCAAGGCACTGGTGGCCAACGTGCAGACGCAGCGCGCTCGGCTCTTGGTGCCCGAAGGCATAGCCATACAGCAGCTGCCGCTGCAGGGCGGCATCTGGGTGACGCGGGTCTATGGCATCGTTGATGACCCCACAGAGCCGTATGGCAAGGGCACCTTTTGCGGACGCCCCTGGGCCGACTGGCTGACGGCCTCGGGCGCCAGCATAGAAGACCTGTGGCCTGATGCGGTTGGCCCCGACGAGGCGACGCTGTGGACGGCGCGGCTCTATCCCGCCTCGCTCGATCGCGAGACCAGCCTCGAGGCGGCGCTGTGGCTGGCCTCGCCAGAGACCGCCAACGACCGCCTGCTGGCGGCCTGGCGGGCTGCACCGCGGCTCTCGTTTACCGAGTGCCTGCAGCGGGTCGATGCCAAGCGGCTCGTGGCAGATATCGCCAGCGTCGAAGATGCCGTGGCCGTGCAACGCTTTGTCGACGGCCTGAATCAAGAGCGGCCCGTCAGTGAGCTGGCGCCGCTGTTGGCATCGCGGGCCCACCGCCTCACGCGCGCACGCAAGGTGGCCGATCGCATCGAAGAAGACCTCGACCCGTGGATGACGATGCGCGGCTATCGCGCCCTCGAGATCGCCAGCGCTGAGCCGCGTTGGGGAGAGCGCGCCTTTGCTGCCATGGCGCGCCTGATGTGCGCCCATATGGCGCACCGCACCCGCTACGAGAGCTCGCTGGCCAACGTGGATGGCGAGAACAGGGCGGTCGAGGTGCGCTCGGCGGCGCGCATCGACCTGGGCGGCGGCTGGACCGACACGCCGCCCTACTGCCTCGAGCGGGGCGGCGCCGTGCTCAATGCGGCCATCGAGCTCAACGGCGACCTGCCCATCGCCACCAGCGCGCGCCTCACTGTCGAGCCCAGCATCGTGCTCGAGAACCGCGACCTCGACGCCACCCTGCGGCCCGTGTATGTGGGCGATCTGTTCGAGCTGACCAAACCAGGCGACCCGCTGGCGATACACAAGGCCGTGGTGCTGGCGCGGGGCATTGTGCCGTTGAACACCTCGCCCAACATGCCGGTTGAAGAGCTCTGTCGGCGCTATGGCCACGGGCTCTCGCTGGTCAGCGTCACCAACATCCCGCGGGGCTCGGGGTTGGGCGCCAGCGGCATCGTCACGGCCACGCTGCTCAAGGCGCTGTCTCAGGCGCTGGGCGAGGCCGTCGACGAGCAGACGCTCTACGACGAGGTGGTCTGCATCGAGCAAAAGATCGCCACGGGTGGCGGCTGGGGAGACCCTGTGGGCGGGCTGGTGCCGGGCATCAAGCTGGCCACCTCATCCCCGGGGCTGCCACAACGCGTGCAGGTCGAGCCGCTGGCGTTGAGCGATTCCTTCAAAGAGGCGCTCAACGAGCGGCTGGTGCTGATTTACACCGGGCAGCGACGCCTGGCCAAAGACCTGCACCGCCGGGTGATGGGCCGCTGGATGGCCCGCGAGCCCGAGGCGGTGGCCCTGCTGCGCGAGATCAGCGAGCTGGCCGTGGCCATGCGCGACGCCCTGCTGGCCGAGGACCTGGACACGCTCGGCGAGCTGCTCACGCAGCACTGGGTCTGCAACCGGCTGCTCTATCCAGACGCCAGCAACGACTACTTTGACAGCCTGATGAACGAGGTCAAGCCCTATGTGACGGGCGCCAGGCTGGTGGGCGCTGGCGGCGGTGGGTTTGTGCTCGGCATTGCCACAGAGCCGTGGCAGGGCGCCATGCCTCGCGAGATCGCGGCGGTGGCGCGCCGGGCGGTGCAGGCGCGGGTGCGCTGGGGCCCGCTCGACGGGGCGATGGAGAGGGTGAGCGCATGACGGCCAATTCGCGGGTATGCGGCGCTCAAGGCAGCCCGGTCCCAGACAGGCGACACCACGTGCGGTCGACCAGAGATGGCGAGCGTGTGAGTCGCACCGGCACGAGCCGACCGAGACAGGCTTCCATTGCCCACTTTCTGCCCAACTGCTCTGTCGGCGAACCGCGGGAGGTGAGTCCTGTGAGTGAACCTGTTCGCGTTCTGCACGTGGTCGGTGGCATGGGCCGCGGCGGAGCCGAGACCATGATCATGAACCTCTATCGCCAAGTGGATCGCTCGCGCCTGCAGTTCGATTTCCTGTGCACCAGTGATCGGGAGCAGAGCTATGATGCCGAGATTCGCAGTCTCGGCGGCCGCATCTTGCATGTTGACGGGCCCTCTCGCGCCGGCTATCGTCACTACCTGCAGCAGACGCGACGCGTTCTGGCAGATTGGGGACCTTTTAGGGCCGTGCACGCCCATACGCTGTTCAACGGGGGGCTCATCGCCTCTGTAGCCAAAAGCGCCGGCGTAC
>ERZ747221.1029-NODE-1029-length-29446-cov-4.090027_pt1 | contig 29446 bp, 24 predicted proteins | sample MGYA00374949_ERZ747221 | MGnify/ENA primary metagenome ERZ747221 (study PRJEB28779, sample SAMN05720172) | bioreactor metagenome | isolation source: Anaerobic biogas reactor | place: USA:Washington, USA | collected 2015-08-08 ... | reverse complement strand
CTCCCGTGGGCGCCCCTGCCGGAGCCCACGGCGACCCCCGACCCTTATCCGCAGCCCGGCGCCACGCTGACCCCCGAACCTTACCCAGGCCCCGACCCGACGCCGACATCCGCGGCCATAACGAGGTCTCTGACCGCCACTCCCAGCCTTCCAGCTGCTTGCATCCGGGCCGAAGAGGCGTGGGATCATCTGGGCGAGAGCCGCTGCGTCGACATGCGCGTGGTCAGCGCGTACTACGGCGACGCCGGCCTGTACCTCAACTCCCGCGACCCCTGGCGCGGCGCCTTTTACGTCTATATCCCAAAAGAGACCTGCCTGCGTTGTTGGTCAGGGTGCGAGAACGCCCACTTCGAGGGCCGAGATGTGCGTGTCTACGGCATCCTGCAGGAGCACAGCGACTCGCCGGAGATCGTCCTGCAGGGCTGCGCCGACATCATCGTGCAGGAATGAAGGGCCGGGCGTCGGCAAGACTTTGCGCGCGATGAGGTGGTCATGAGACAAGGGAGCATGAACACCCTGGGAGAGAACGCCCAACTGGCGTTGGAGTCGATCCTGCAGGAGCCGCGTGGCGAGGTGCCGAGTTGGTTGCTGAACATCATGGAGCACGCCGCCCTCGAGCGCCTCGCCGGCGCGGCGCTGGGCGACTATGCTCGCGAGCCGGAGCAGGTCTATCTGGCCTGCCAGCGCACCATCGGCACCTGCCTGCTCGACCAGTGGATCCCGCGTAACCCGCTGACCATGGGTGACCACGGGTTCGTCGGCGAGGCTCGCGGCGCCACCACCGGCGCGGAGCGGATCGCCCTCGACGGCCTGCTCATCGATTCGCCGGAGGCGGTGGCGGCGCACCTGGAGCGCTTTGCCTTCCCCAGGCTGCGCGCCGAGATCGCCGCCTTTGACGAGGATGCCCGCGCCCAGGAGATCTTGGCCGGGGAGCGGGGCTTGCAGGAGACACTTGGGCCGGATATCCTGAAGAGCGGCTACGGCTTTGTCCGCTTCCCCACCCTCGGCTACGGCGCCTATGGCTACCAGCCCTACTTTACGGCCTACGCCCTCTACCCGGAGTTGATCGAGCGGCACTTTTCCTTGCAGGCTGACCTGGCCCTGCGGCATAACCGCGCAGCCGCCAGAGCCTACGTCGAAGGCGGGCTGCCGCCGCTCTACCGGCTCGATCACGACATGGCCGATTCGCGGGGCACGCTGGTGGACATCCGCTCCCTCGTCCGCCTCTGGTTCCCGCATTTCGCCCGCTGCCTGCAGCCGCTGCTGGAGGCGCGGGTGCGCCTGATCTGGCATTGCGACGGCAACCTGATGGCCATGGTACCGTGGCTGCTGGAGGTCGGGGTGCGGGGCTTTCAGGGGTTCCAGTACGAGGACGGCATGGACTATACGCGCATCTGCGCCATGAAGGCGCGCGACGGCGAGCCGCTGCTGATCATCGCCGGCGTCTCGGTGACGCGCACGCTGCCCTTTGGCACGCCCGCCGACGTGAGGCGCGAGATCGACTGGCTGGTGGCGAACGGCCCGGCGAGGGGTCTGTTCCTCGGCGCATCCAGCTCGATCGCGCCCGGCGTGCCCTGGGAGAACCTGCGGACGCTCGTGGAAGGCTTGCGCTACTATCGGGCCCATGGCCGAGGAACGGCCTGACCGTTCGCGCCGGGCCGCTCGTGGTCCAGGTCGCCGGGGCCGCGCTCGAGGTGACCGAGCCGGAGCCGTTGCCTGGAGGACAGCCGCTCGTGAATCGCATTGCCTGAACCCCGAACTCCTGGCGCACCCCGCTGGTTTTGCCGTTCGTGTCGAACTATGCTAGAATAACGTCTGCCCCACAGCCTACAATCCCGAGTGACGAGATGATCCCAAGCAAGGCCGGAAAGAAGCCGCCGCTTTACGCCGTCGGGATGATCACCCTCTTGTTTGTGATCCTATCCACGGTCAACGTCTGGGCGAAGCCGCCCCAAGATTCATCGCTGCGCTGGACCATCCCCACCTTTACGCCCACGGCGACGCCGCACACCGGCGGGCTGTGCGTGGAGGTCTATCACGATCGCAACCGCGACGGCGTGCGCCAGCCGACGGCGGAAGAGCTGTTGGGCGGGGCGGTGGTGCGGGTGGCGGATGCGTTGGAGAGCCGGGTGGTGGCGACGGCGACGACGGCGGAGGGGGAGCGGCGGTGTATGGGGGCGTTGGAGCCGGGGCTGTATGTGGTGCGGGAGCAGAACGCGCCGGGGTATGCCTCGACCACCGACGATGCGTGGGGCGCGGTGATCACCTCGAATGTGACCATCAACGTGCCCTTTGGCGATGTGTATACGGGGGCCGAGCCTGCGCCTCTGTACCTGCCCCTGATCATGCGTGACCTGCGGGGGAGCAACTAGGCGATGAACGCGACACTGGTGCCTCGATCCCGCCGTCCGGTCGCACTCTGGATGGTCGCCAGCGTGGTTGTGCTAGGTCTGGGCGCGCTGCTGGCGGGCTGGGCCGCGGCGCCGGCGCGCGCCGCCGACCAGGGCGCGGGCGACATCCGCGTGGTGGTCTGGCGCGACGACAACGGCAATCGGGTCATGGATGCCGGTGAGCCGCGCATCGCTGGGGTGACCATCAGCGCCAAAAAGGTCGACACCAGCGCGACCAGCCAAGGCGTGACCGACGATACGGGAGAGTGTTTGCTGAGCGGCCTGTTGCCCGGCTCGTATCTGGTCTCGACTGGGGCTCCGGCCGAGCTCAAGGTCGTCTTCCCGGGGCCGGGGACCATTGCCGGGGTGGTGCAGGCGGGCCAGGTGACCGATATCCAGGTTGGGCTAGAACCAACCACTGGCCTTCTCGCCACACCTACCCCCTCGACCACGCCGACTGCGACAGCGACCGCTGCCGCGACCCCGGTCGCGGCCCCGACAGGCTCGATGCAGCGCCGCGACATCACTTTCCAGCACAAGATGGATGGGTATCCTTTCTGCAATCCGACGATCCTGGGGTGCTACCGGGTGCCCGAGGACACCACGCTGGACGCCTGGCAGCCGGACAAGAACCTCTCGGAGGGCGACCTGCTGCGGCTGCGGGCCAGCGGCCTGGAGCAGATCTACACGCCGCTGATCAAGTTCGACCTGTTCCGTATCCCGGCGGAGGCGGAGGTGCTCACCGCGACGCTGAGCCTGTACGTGCAGAGCGCGGCGGCGGCGGAGAGCACGGATGTGGGGCTGTTCCGTGTGCTGCGGCCGTGGAGCGCGGGGCAGGCGACCTGGCGGAACGCGCAGGCGGGGGTGCTGTGGGGGGCGCAAGGGGCGAACGGGATCGGGGTGGACCGAGGGGGAGTGGCGGAGAGCACGGCGACGCTGAGCGGTGCGGGGCGGTGGGTGAGCTTTGATGTGACGGGTGCGGTGCGGACGTGGGTGGCGGAGCCGAGCGGGAACCACGGCCTGGTGTTGCGGAGCGTGGACGCGACGTCGTCGGGGTATCGGTACGAGTTCATCTCATCGGAGCCGGCGCCGGGGCAGGGGAAGGACGCGTTGCGGCCCAAGCTGCGGGTGGTGTACGAGGCGCCGCCCACGCCGCTGGAGCCGCGCTTTGGCGTGGGCTTTTCCTCCGGTTTCCGCGGATACCCCGATGTGCGGCGCTATGTCACCAATTACGATTGGGACATCATGCGGATCGGCTGGTACTCGGATTGGAGCTATTCGGCCTCCTGGGGCCTCCTCAAGCCGTATCTGCCGCAGGGGATGGAGTACGTGCAGTTGATCGACGTTTCGGACCAGCGGTGGCCGCCGAGTTGGGATCGGGTGGAGCTGGCGCTGTCGCGGACGCCGGGGATGATTTGGATCATCGGGAACGAGCCGGAGGATCCGAGCCACCTGACGCCGGCGCAGTACGCGGAGCGGTACCACGCGGCGTACACGTTTATCAAGCAGCGGGATCCGACGGCGCAGGTGGCGATCGGCGGGGTGGTGCAGCCGACGGTGTTGCGGCGGATGTGGCTGGAGCAGATGTTCGCGGAGTACCGAGGGCGGTACGGGACGGCGGTGCCGGTGGATGTGTGGAACATCCACATGCAGATCCTGACGGAGCAGCGGGCGACGGAGTGGCCGATTCCGGTGGGGCTGGACTGGGCGACGGTGCGGCAGTACGGGGTGAACTATCACCCGCATGACAACGCGGGGATCGTGGCGTTTGTGAACCTGATCGCCGGATTTCGGGGGTGGCTGAAGGAGAAGGGGTATCAGGACAAGCCGCTGATGATCTCAGAGTACGGGGTATTGTACCCGGGGAGCATGCTGAACGAGTGGGGGAACACGGCGTATGGGCAGAGGGTGCTGAGGGAGTACATGACCTTGACCTTCGACTATATGCTGCAGGCGCGGGACCGGGAGGTCGGCTATCCGGCCGACGACTACCGCCTGGTGCAGCGCTGGCTATGGTTCAGCCTGAACATCAACCCGCCGGACATGACGACCATGGCGGGGTACAACGGGGGGCTGTTCGACTGGGCGGACCCGGACTATCCGGGGACGCTGACGGAGGCGGGCTTCCACTACCTGCAATACATGCGGATGCTGGATCGGCCGGCGCGGGAGAGCCTGACGGTGACGACGGAGACGGGGACGGACCAGACGAGGAGCGGGGTGGTGGAGGTGACGATCTGGGCCAGCGAGATGGCGCAGGTGGAGCAGATCGCCTTGTCGGGCAATCCGGGGGCGTTTCACCTGCGGCAGACCAAGGCCACGCCCAGTGAGCCGGTGCCGAGCCTGAGCAACCCGCCGCTGGTGCTGACGCAGGCGCGGCTGGTGACGCCGCCGGCGGGGGACCGGGTGACCATCGCGTGGGATGTGACGGACGCGCGGTATGGGGGCAGCGCGGCGGAGGGGAGCAAGAGCATCTATGCCCGGCTCAAGTACAAGAACGGCACGTGGTCGCGGATGTACCTGGCCACCGTGCGCTACGATTTGCACATCCCGACGGCAACGCCCACCCCGACCGACACGCAGACACCGACCGTCACCTCCACGCCGACCGTGACGCCGACAGGGTATGTCTCGCCCACCGGGACGCATACGCCCACGCACACCAGGACGGCCACCCACACCGCGACCTGGACGCCGACCCTTACCTTGACGCCGACGCTCACGCCATCGCCGACGCCGACGGTGGGTGAGCTCTGCGTGCGCGTCTTTCACGATCGCAACGCGGACCTGAGCTACAAGCCGGGCACCGAGGAGTTGCTCCCTGGGGCGCAGCTCACCGTGTACGACGAGCAGTTTCAGGTCCTGCGCCGCCATACCACCGATGGCAGCGCGCCCTTCTGCGTGAGCGGGCTGACCGCGGGGAACTATTACGTCCGCGAGGACGATCCGCCGGGCTATACTTCTGAGATTAGATACTTTAGCATCTTTGTGCCTGCCAATCGCCGCGCTATGCTTTCCATTGGCGACCATCCCGGCTCATCTGGCCACTAGAGGCAGGCGCGGTTTGCCCCATGCGGTATGCAGTGCCGATATTACGATAGGGGGTGTACCTATGCGACAGATCAGCAAGGTGGTGGGGGTTCTGGCGGTAGCTGTGGTCCTCAGCATGTCCCTGGTGAGCAGCACATCCGCCGAGCCAAAGGCGGGCAACGCCGCCGACATCGTGAGCCGCTTCGGCATCGGCTTCAGCGGGCGGTATCCATACCGTTTGTCCGATTACGACCTGGATCAGCTCAAGGTGGGCGAGGTTTTTCCCTTTAGCTGGTACGCCGACTGGGGCATTCAGAGCAACCCGGACCTGGCCCAGGGCATGTCCTTCACGCAGCTTTTGCGAGTGGGCAGCACCCACTATCCGCCCAATTGGACTGTCATCCAGCAGGCGGCGCAAAACAACCCTGGCTCCACCTGGCTGGTGGGGAACGAGCCCGAGTGCTGGTACCAGGGCAACCGCACCCCGCAGCAGTATGCCGAGATCTATCACGAGGTCTGGTACCGGCTCAAGTCGTATGATCCCATGTCGGTGGTGGTGGTCGGCGGCGTGGTGCAGCCCTCGCCCTTGCGCCTCAAATGGCTGAGCGAGGTACTGCGCATCTATCAACAGACCTATGGCGAGACCATGCCCGTCGATGGGTGGAGCATCCACAACCAGATCCTCTACGAGGGGCAACAGGGCGTGGACTGGGGCGCGGGCATTCCCGCGGGCATCACCGACACCGCGGGCGAAGCGCTGCACATCACCCTGAAAGAGAACGCCAGCCTCGACCTGTTCAAGAAACACGTCCGCGATTTTCGCCAGTGGATGAAGGACAACGGCTATCAGGACACGCCGCTGATGATCTCCGAGTATGGCGTGCTCATGCCCTCCAGCATCCTGGGCGATGGCGACACGAACCGCGGCGACAAGATGGTCATCGACTTTATGACCGGCAGCTTTGACTATATGCTCCGCACCGTGGATCCCGAGATCGGCTTTCCGGGAGATGGCAATCGCCTGGTGCAGACGTGGCTCTGGTACAGCCTGAACGAAGAGCCGTATAACAACGATACCGGCCAGGGCTTCAACGGTTCGCTGTTCGTCTATAACCGCCCGAACGAGCTGACGGTCTTTGGCCGGGCGTTTCGGGATTACGTGATGGGCCTCTATGGGTCCAAGACCTACCTTCCGCTGGGGATGAAGAGCTTTCGGTAGAACCGGACCGTCAGGGCTCGTGCGAGCGAGCCCGATCTGGCGGGCCTACGAAAGGGCGCACGACCCATGGCAAAACAACCCGTGAGCAGGAGGCCCTACCGCCTCCTGCTCATCTTGCCCCTCCTGCTGGTTCTGGGCTATGTGCTGTTTCGGGGGGTCCAGGCCGCTCGCTATGGCCTGGCGGCGCTCGACCGCCTGCAGCGCCTGGAAGAGATGGCCCGCGGCGATCCCATCGGCCTCGTGTTCCGCGAGGGTCTGGCGCCCGTGCAGCGCGAGCTCGCGGGCTTGTACGGCGAGCTGACCGGCTTGCAACGCTATACGGGAGGCGTGCTCAAGGCGCTGGCGTATCTTGACTGGCTGCCCGCCCTTGGCCCCAACCTCGGCGCGGCTCCTCACCTGTTGCAGATGGGCATCGAGCTCTCCTATGCCGGGGAGCGCGCCTGTCTGGCCGCGCAGCCCATCCTCGACGATTTTCTGGGGAAATCCGCGCCCTCCGAGGCCAGTCTCTTGGAGCGCGTGTCTGAGCAACTGGCGGCGCAGCAGGCCGACTGGGCCCGCGCCCAACAGGCCGCCGAGCGCGCCATCGCTGCCCGCGAGCGCTTCAGCGCCGAGGGACTGCATCCGCGCCTCGCCGGGCCGCTGGTTCAATTGGACGCCCTGCTTCCCTGGCTGCGCGCCGGCATGACCGGAGCGGTGGTCGCGCCGGAGCTGTTGGGCGCTTCCGGCCCGCGCCGTTACCTGGTCTTGGCGCAGAACAGCGACGAGTTGCGTCCCACCGGCGGCTATATCAGCGGCATCGGCCTGCTGACCCTGGAGCAGGGCCGCATCGCGGGGCTCTCCTTTGCGGACAGCTATGCCGTGGACGATCTCACCGCTGACCATCCCGATCCGCCCGCCGCCATGCGCGAACACATGGGGATCGACCTCTGGCTGACCAAGGATGCTAACTGGTTCCCCGATTTCCCCGCCTCGGCCAGGGCCTGCGCCGACCTCTATTACCTGGACCAAGAGACCGCCGTGGACGGCGTCGTGGCCGCTGATCTGGTGGCGTTGCAGATGCTGGTGGAGGCGGTCGGGCCGCTGCGCCTGGAGGACTATGCGGACGAGATCGACGGCTCCAACGTGCTGGCCGAGATCCAGAGCTACTGGGCACCCAAGCTCAGGCCAGGCCAGACCTGGGAAGAGTGGGAGGCGACCCCGTGGGAGATCCGCAAGCGGGAGTGGTTCGACGAGCGCAAGGACTTTATGCCCGACCTGGTGGATGCTATCATGGAGCGGGTGATGTCCGACCCTGGCGCGCTGGATGCGCCCAAGCTGGCCGCCACCATCAAGCGAATCCTGGATGAAAAGCACGCCCTCATCTTTTTCTACGATCCCACGGCGCAGGGCATGGTCACGGCGCTGGGCTGGGATGGCGCGGTGCGGCATCCCGACCACGACTATCTGATGGTGGTGGACACCAACGTCGGCTATACCAAGGTGAACGGCAAGATCGCCCAGCGGATCGCCTACCGCGTCGAGATCGCGGACGACGGGACCGCGCAGGGACGGGTGGACCTGGCCTACAAGAACACGGCGACGCGCGACCTGCCGGAGGGGTGCGTCAAGGACATGAGCTACGACCCCACCTATGAGCTTATGACCCAGCGCTGCTATTGGGACTATGTGCGGGTCTATGCTCCGGCGGGGAGCCAACTGGTTTCCAGCCAGAGCGTCGCGGCCGTGGGCGCGTTGGTTGAGGAGGTCCCTCACGCCATTTGGGATACCTCCCTTGTCCTCGCGCCCAGGGAGGAGGCGGCCTTGTCTTTCACCTATCGGCTCCCTGCCCAGGTCTTGCGGCAAGACAAGAGCCGGGTGTATAATCTACTGGTGCAGAAGCAGCCCGGCACCGATGCGGTGCCTTTGCTGATCGAGGTGCAACTGCCCCCTGGCGCGCGGCTGGTGAGCGCCCAGCCAGCCCCCAGCGGGGTGGAGGGCAACCTGATTCGCTTTCGGACCGACCTGCGGGAGGATCGCAAGCTCCAAGTCGTGTTCGAGCCGTAGCGCGTATCAAGGCCAGTAGGAGGGTCATCCATGCCGTCGTCCCCCAACGGTCCTGCCTCGCGGGACAGGGGCCATCGCCTGCTCATCTTGAGCGCCATGTTGCTGTTTGGCGCCTCGTTGTTGTTGCTGAACCTCACCGCCTGGGCGGCGCCGGCCTCCAGCCCCGCGCGCCAGACGATCCCCACCTACACCTTTACCCCGACGCCGACCCAACTGGTGGGGGACACGCCAGTGCCGCCGACGGATACGGCGGTGCCACCGACGGATACGGCGGTGCCACCGACGAATACACCGGTGCCGCCAACCGACACGCCGGTCCCGCCGACAAATACGGCGGTGCCGCCGACCAACACGCCGGTCCCACCGACGAACACGGCGGCGGCGCCCACGAATACGCCAGCGCCGCCCACCAGCACGCGCGTTCCGACGAATACGCGCGTGGCCTCCAGCCAGACGTTGACGCTCGCGCCGACGGCTACGGTCGTCCCGCCCACCAATTCGGCCACGGCCACCGAGCCGCCCGCGATCTCGCCCACCGCGCCATCGTCCGCTACCCCATTGCCGCCCACGGCGTCGGCGACGGCGACCAGCGGGCCAACCGGTACCGCCGCCCCCACGCAGCCAGCGCCCGTTGCCACCGATACCGCGGTTGCGGCGGCCCAGTCGCCTGCGGCCACCCCGGCGCCGGAGCCCGAGCCCGAACGCGATCGTACCATGACCTATGCGCTGGGCGCGCTGGCAGCCCTGGGCGTGGCGGGCGCGGCCGTCTTCCTGTGGATGCGCTCCATGCGCGCCGAGGATGGCGGGGACGAGCAGTAGGCGCGGCGAGCCGCAAACCCTCGCCGCTCTGGTTGCGCCGCGCTACGGCGCTTTTTCCCCGATCAGGCGATAGAACGGGCCCGCTGGCTTCACAGCGTATTGCGCCAGCAGCCGCTCATCGGGGTCGGCCAGCAGCACCGCCCGCGTGGGCAGGTTGGCGGCGACGAGGCCCGCCAGCCACGCCTGGAGGTCCGCGAATTCGGCGGGAGCGACGACGTCGGGATAGCGCGGCAGCGTGTTCTCCCGGTACCAGGCGTAAGGCAGCAGGTCGCGATCCAGCACCAGCAGGTCCTGCCGTCGCCCCTCCCCATATTGCGCGTACCAGAGGGCAAAGGTATGCGCATCGGAGGCGCTGATGACGATGGCTCCCGGAGGCGCCTCCTCCAGGGCCGCCGCGAGATAATCGGTGGCCTCTCGATCGCGGCGGAGGTCCACGCTGCGCCAGTTCCACCCCAGCGAGACCAGAGGCAGGGCGCACACCAGCGCCGCCAGGGCGTAGCGCGGCCGCCTTGCTATCTTGCCCGCCTCGATCTCCAGCCACTCCCCCGCCTGGGCCACGCCCAGCCCCGCCCAAAAGGCCCAGATGGCATAGGCAGGGAGGAGATAGACGAAGGAATCGGCGGTATTGTAGCCCACGGCGTAGGCGGCATAGAGGGCGACGATGCTGCCCAAGACCAGCAGGGCGCGCCGGTCGCGGCGGGCCAAGCCCCAAACGCCCAGCAGCCCCAGCGCCACGCCCCACGGCCCGAACTGGCGCGCCAGATCGCCAGCCAGCGTCGCCAGGCGAATGGGCAAATGGGACAGCGGAAGCGCGAACACATAGTGCCGATAGAGCGCGCCCGAGACCATCCACCAGAAGCCTCGCCAGGTGGAGGGATCGCCCCAGTTGATCGGCGGGTGCCCCCGCGCTCGGAGCGGCAGGTAGAGGTAGATGGCCGCGCCCAGCAAGAAAGCCAACAGCGCCGCGCCGATCTGCCGCCAGCCGGGACGGCGCTCGCGCCGCGCCAGGACGTCCACCGCGCAGGGGAGCGCCAGCAGAATCAGGGTGAGGTGGTTGCCCAGCCCCAGCCCCAGCAGCAAGGCGCCCTCGATCAGCGGCGCGGCGCGCTCGGGCCGGCGGGTCCAGCGCCACCAGAGCCACAGGCAGGCCATGGCCAGCAGGGCGTTCAAGGCATAGACCTCGACGATCACCGCCTGCGACCAGTACAGCCGCGAGAAGGCCAGCAGCCCCGCCGCTACCCAGGCCGCGGCGGCCCCGAACCTTGGCTGCCCGTCGCGCAGCGCGGCGCGCACCCACCAGGCGAGCAGGCTCGCCGCCCCCGCAGCGCACACAGCGGACAGGAGGTTGAGCCGGTAAGCGACGTTGCCGACGGGGAGCCAGGTGAAGAGCTTGCCCAGCAGCAGATAGAGGGGGTAGCCGGGCGGGTGCGCGACGCCGAGCGTCCGGGCCGCCGCAATCAGGTCGCCGCCGTCCGCGCCGCTGTGCGCCCAGGTCAGCCCCGGGGCCAGCGTCGCCAGGTACGCGCCCAGCGCCGCCGCCAGGACGGCAAGCGGAAGCCCTGCGTCACGGAGGCGCGGAGACGACCCTCTGCGGTCCCGGCGGCTATGCAAGTGGGACACGGGTTTCTCGGGTCGCACGGATCGGGGAACCTATATCGGAAAATCCGTGTTGATCTGTGTTCATCTGCGTACCATCTCGTCCGCGATGCGGCCTTGTCTCTTTTCGTGTGTTCACCATTTGCCGCGTGTGGAAAGGATTATATGATAGGCTGGCTGATTCCCCAAGAGAGGATGCGCCCTTGTCGGCGAGCCAGGTAAGGGACAAGCGCCAAGCCAGGCGCACCATAGGGCTGATCGCGGGCACGGCGCTGAGCTTGCTCTCGCTGGCGCTGGTCGTGCGCGGCGTCGCCTGGGGCGAGGTGGCCCGGACCCTGGCGCGGACCTCACCGCTCCATGTCGCGCTGGCCATCCTCTCCTATGCGGCCTCCGTCTGGGCCAAGGCCGAGCGCTGGCGGCTGCTCTTCTATCCGCGCCACCGGCAGATGCGGCTGGGCAAGCTGGCCTCCATTTATCTCATCGGCAGCATGGCCAACGTCTGGCTCCTCTCCCACGCGGGCGAGCTGGCCCGCGCTTATCTGGTGGGCCGCATCGAGCGGACCAACACCGCAGGCGCCTTGGGCACGCTGGTGCTGGAGCGGGCCTTTGAGAGCGTGGTGCTCCTGGCGTCGCTGGGCCTGTTGGGGCTGTTCATGCCACTGCCCGGCTGGCTGCAGACCTCCAGCCTCTTGCTCAGCGGCTTGCTGGCGGTGGTGCTGGCGGCCTTGCTTCTGGCCGCCTACCAGCGCGAGCGGACCATCGCCTGGGGGGAGGCGCTGGCGCGCCGAGCGCCCTGGCTGAACCGCTGGCGCATCTCGGAGCGGCTGATCGCCGTGTCGCGCGGCCTGGAGGGCCTGGGCCGGCTGGATGTGGATGCGGGGCTGCTGGGCTGGTCGCTGCTGGCCTGGGTCATTGCGGCGCTGACCAACCTGTTCGCCTTGCGGGCGGTGGGCATCCATCTGCCGTGGTATGCGCCGCTCTTTTTGCTGGTGGTGTTCTCCATCGGCGCCGTGGTCCCGGCTTCGCCGGGGCGCCTGGGGGTCTTTCACTACCTGACGGTGCAAAGCCTGGCCTTTTTCGGCGTGGCACGCGAGCCCGCGCTGGGCTTTGCCATCGTGCTGCACCTGGTGGTCTATGTGTTGCCGGGGCTCGCCGGCGCTATCTGCTTGTGGCGTGAGAACTATGCGCTGCAGCGCGCTCAGGGAGGGGAGCCATGATCTCGGTGATCGTGCCGGGCTACAATGTGCAGAGGACCCTTGACGCTTGCCTGGAGGCCCTGCTGGATCAGACCATGCCCCGCGACCGCTACGAGATCATCTATGTGGATGATGCGTCCACCGATGGCTCGGTGGAGGTGGCGCAGCGCTATCCCGAGGTGGCGCTGATCCGCCTGGAGGCGAACCGGGGCCAGGCCAACGCGCGCAATGTCGGCCTGGCGCAAGCCAAGGGCGAGATCATCCTTTTTACCGACGCCGATTGCGAGCCCGCGCGGGATTGGATCGAGGCCATGCTCAAGCCCTTCGCCGATGCCGCGGTGGACGGGGCCAAGGGGATCTATGGCACGCGGCAGACGAGCTTAGTGGCGCGCTTTGCGCAGCTCGAGTACGAGACGCGTTACGAGATCATGCGCCGGCAAAGCGCCATCGATTTCATCGACACCTATTCGGCGGGCTACCGGCGGGCTGTGCTGGAGCGGCATGGCGGGTTCGACCCGAGCTTTCGCATCGATGAGGACCAGGAGCTGAGCTTCCGGCTGGCCGCGGCGGGGCACAAGATGGTCTTTAACCCCGCGGCGCTGGTTTATCACCAGCATCCGGCCACCCTGGGTCGTTACCTGCGCCGCAAGTACCATATCGGCTATTGGAAGGCGCTGGTGCTGCACCGGCACCCGGACAAGGCGAAGGGCGACTCGCACACCCCGCAATCGCTCAAGGCGCAACTGGGCCTCGCGGCGCTGACTGGCCTGGGCCTGGCGCTGGCGCCGCTGCGCCCCGCTTTCCTCTGGCTGGGGCTGGGAGCGCTGGCGGCGTTCGCGCTGACCGCGCTGCCTTTCCTGGCCTTTGCCGCGCGTCGCGACGCCCAGGTGGCGCTGACCGCCCTGCCGATGCTTTTCTTGCGGGCGCTGGCGCTGGGCTGGGGCCTGGCGCGGGGGCTGCTCAAAGCGGCGCTGACCTGACCCTGATCTCCCTCAATAGCTTCGGCGCCAAGTCGGGATGGGCCGCCAGCATCGGCTCCGGGGCGGCGCGCCCATCCAGCAACTCCTCGACCTCCACGGGCCGGCCGGAGAGGTAATAGAGCGCTCCCCCCACGCGTTCCAGGATGGCCAGCGCCGCGGCGATGTCCCACACGTGCACCCGCCCGATCAACGCCCCCACGGCCGAACCGCGCGCCACATAGATCATGTTGGCCGCCGTGCTCCCCATGGCTCGCGTCACGCCGGAGAAGGCGATCTCGAAGCGCCGGTGGGCATCGGCGGGGACGCAGAGCAGGTCGTTGCTGGTCCACGCGCGCGGTTGAAGGGCGGGCAGGTGATGATCGTTCCAATAGGCGGGGCCGGTCTCGGCGGCATGGTACATCTCGCGCACGAAGGGCATATAAAAGACGGCTTGCGCGGGACGGCGCCGCGCCAGCAGCCCGATGGAGATGCCCCAGACCGGCAGGCCCTGCACAAAGGCTCGCGTGCCATCGATGGGGTCGATGGCCCAGAGTTGGTCGGCATCCCCCGCCTGCGCGCCCATCTCTTCGCCAAGGATGCGGTGGCTTGGGTAGGCGGCGCGGATGCGTTCCACCAGGAGCCGCTCGATTTCGCCGTCGGCGACGGTGACCCACTCGTCGCCGGATTTGAGCCAGGGCTGGACATGCTGAAAGCGGGCGAGAGCGATCTCGCCCGCTTCCATAGCCCACTGTCGCACGAGGTTGATATCCACGCTAGACGTGTGCTGTTCGGTCATTTACCCTCACTCCGCCGGAGCGGCAGGCTCGTCATCCTCGCCGGATTTGTCTTGGTCCGGCAGCGACGCTTCCGCGGCCTCTTGGGCCTCAGGGACCGCTCGGGCCACGCTGGGAGGCGTATAGTCCACCGCCGTGGGCAGGCCGCCCGCCGCCGTGGCGCTCACCTGGTCCATGCGCGGCCAAGGGTAGGTGGAGGTGCCAAAGCGGGTCAGGATCACCGCGCCCAGGCCCAGGGAGGCGGCCAAGAGCCCCAGCAGCCAGCCGATGCACGGCACCCGAGAGAGCAGCGTGAGGATCACCACGCCGATGAGCACCGCCACCAGGGCGTTGACCTCCTGGACCTTGAAGGCTTTCAGGATGGCCCGGCCCAGCGTCAGCCCCACGGCGATCCAGCCGAAGAGCATGGCCACGGCGAAGGCCAGCCCCAGAAGCACCGGGCCGATGCAGGTGATGACCAGTATCACCAGCAGGATAGGCAGGATGATGATGGTCAGAAGCCCGGCGGCCAGGCTCAGCACCGGCTCGTCGCTGATCACGCGCACCACCTGCTCCGTCTGGGTCGGCAGCAGCAGGGTGGCCAGCAGCGCCAGCGCCATGATGCCCAGCACCGCCAGGATGGAGCCCAAAATCCACCCGAGGGCATCGGGCATCCAGTTGTCCGTGTTGCGCGTCATCATGGGGCCGTGCCAGGACCACGGCACCACCTGATCGCCTTCCACCACGTCGCCCTGCACCTGCGCCCCGGGGTCGCGCTGCACGGAGCCCCCGATGGACATCACCTGCCCGCTGACCACCGCGGTGGCCTTCAGGTCCACCGAGCCGCCCAGGATGGTGACGTCGCCGCTGACCTGGCCCGCCACGTCCACCGAGCCGCCCATGGTCACGATGTTGCCGTTGACGGTGCTGCCCGCTTCGAGTCGGGCGTTGCCGCCCAAGATCACCAGGTCGCCGCGGAGGCTCTCGCCCGCGCGGAGCACATAGTTGCCGCCAAAGACAAAGTGTCCATCGGCGCTCCCGTCATCGGCCAGAGCCACGGCGGGCATCGCCAACACGACCAACAACGCCAACAGATAAGCTAACCAGGTTCTTTTCATCTTGCTCTCCTTGTGGATCACTAGGACTCCACGACTGTCTTCTTGAGGGCCAGTGGACGGCCGCAGACCAGTTGAACCCAGACGGCTACCAGCGCCGCCATTAGCACGGCCAGCCCTGCCAGGAAGGCCTGGGGCAGCGCGTTCACCACGGTTCGCAGCAGCAGCCAGCAGGCCTCCAGGAAGGTGCCCACGATGGCGCCGAGGCGCGACAGCAGCCCCACGCCCTGCCCGACGATGCCCGGCTGATCGGCCACGGCGCGGCCCAAGGTGGACAGCGGGCCAGCCAGGAAGGTCAGAGGCAAGGCCAAGAGCAGCAGAACCCCCGCCGCCAGGATGACATAGCCGGTCACGAGCTGCTTGCGGGCCTGGCGGCTGGCGAGCCGCGTGGCGATGCGCGCGTTGACCCGCTCGGCAAAGCCAGGCGCAGGCGCCACCATCGGCGTGGCGTCCAGCAGCGACGAGATGCGCTTCATGGCCGCCCAGGTCTGCTGGCAGGACCCGCACTCGCTCAGGTGCGCGTCCAGCTCGCGGCGCGCGGCGTCATCCAGTAGATGATCGAGTTGTAGCGACATGAGCTCAGTGGCTTGCAGACAGCGCATGTTGCACCGCCTCCTTCTCGGGTTTCAGGGCACGAATCGACATCGTTGGTGGCTCGGGCTCGGCGGCCTGCGCGCCCGCGGGAGCGTCCAGAGCGTTCATCTGCTCGGCCAGCAGACAGCGCGCCCGATGTAGCCGGGACTTGACGGCGCTGGCCGTCGTCCCCAGCATCTCGGCCATCTCGTCGTAGGATAGGTCCTGCCAGTAGCGCAGCGCCAGGACCACGCGGTAGGGCGCCGGCAATTGGGCGATCATGGCATGCACGCTCTCTTGGCTTTCGCGCTGCAAGGCATGTCGCTCCGGCCCGGCGCCGGGATCGGCAAAGGCCTGCTGCGCCAAGACGTCATCCAGCGAGACGTGGCTCCCGTGGCGCCGGCGAAGGCAGTCGATGCAATAGTGTGAGGTGATGGACAGGATCCACGAAGAGAACTTGCGCTCTGGCTCGTAGGTGCGCAGCCTGGTGTAGACCCGGACAAAAGTCTCCTGCGCGGCATCCTCCGCCTCCGCCGGATCGCCGAGGATGCGATAGGCCAAGTTGAACACCGGCGCCTGATAAGCCTCGATCAGGCGGGCGAAAGCGGCCTTGTTGCCCTGCAGGGCTTGTTGTATCCAGGTCTTTTCGTCGTCCATGCTCGTCCCTCGTTCGTGCTATATATACGCGCCCGCGCCACCAAGGTTGCGCTCCGGCGCAATACGGCCGCCCCCGCGGCGCTCAGGGGGTGCGGACACTGGGGAGCGGCAAGCACGCAAGCGCCGGTGGACCCATAGGGTAGTCACCGGCGCTGGGGGGTGTTTCGTGTGCGCTGGCGCCTTGCGGTCAGGGACCGGGGCCAGCCGGAGCGTGAGGATCAGGGCTTTCTCTTGCTCAGCTCGCCGAGCCGCACCGACCGCTCATAGGCGGCCCAGATGGCCCGATCCAGGGCGGCGCGCACGCCGCGCTCTTCGAGCTGATAGAGGCCCTCGGCGGTGGTCCCTCCGGGCGAGGTGACCATGTTGCGCAACTCGGCCAGGTGCTTGCCCGATTGTTTGGCATAGAGCGCCGAGCCGAGGGCGGTTTGGATCACCAGCTTTTCTGCCACGGGGCGCGCAAAGCCCAGGTGCACGGCGGCATCCACCATGCCCTCCAGGATCAGGAAGAAAAAGCCCGGCCCGGAGCCGTTGACGGCGGTGGCCATGTCCAGGTAATGCTCGTCCGGCACATAGATCTCCTCGCCCAGCGCGGCCAGGATGGCCTGGGCCTGCGCCCGCTGCGCCTCGCTCACGGCGGCGGTGGCGGTCCAGACGGACATGCCGGCGCCCACCTGGGCGGGGGTGTTGGGCATGACGCGCACGATGGCGTCGTGCCCCAGCGCCTCGGCGATGGTCTGGACGCTGGCCCCGGCGACGATAGAGAGAACGAGCTGTCCCTCGCGCAGCAGCCCGCCCGTCTCGCCCAGGATTTGCCCCAGGACCTGGGGCTTGACCGAGAGCACGACGAGATCGGCGGCGCGCACCGCCTCGCGGTTGTCGGTCACGCCGCGCAGGCCGTAGCGCCCCTCCAGCTCGCGCAGGCGCTCCGCCCGGACGTCGCTGGCGATGATCTGGCCCGGCTGGACCAACCGCTTGTCGAGGATGCCGTGGATGATAGCCTCGGCCATGGCGCCGCTGCCGATAAAGGCGATGGTGGTAAACATGGGTTCTCCTTGTGATGAAAGGCCCTAAAGACCTCTCGGATCTCTAGGGCCTGGATTGGCGCAAGGCAACGTCAGCGATTCAGCCCGATGGGGCAGACCTCTTCCGGGGTGAAGGATGGGTTGGCATAGCCGTAATCGGCCAGGACGGCGGCCGCCTCGGGGTTCTCGAAGGCAAAGGCGGTCACCGCGCGACAGGCGGCGGGCACCGTGCCCATCTTGACGTAATAGTCGAGAAAGATCTGCGACACCTGGGTATAGACGTGGTCCGGCTGCTCATCCTGCATCTGGATGGCCACGGCCTCGGCGTTGGGCAGGTCGTTCACCAGCACATAGACGACCATTAGCCGGTAGCGGGCGAACGCGCGCAGGTCGTCCTTTTCCTTTTGACCCTCGCTGTCCCAATCCCGCCAGGCGCGCAATTCCTGATTGTCGATGGCCTCCTGATAGAGGGCGATGGCTCGCGTATAGTCGCCGATGGTGAAGGCGGCGTTGGCGTCCAGGACCTTGAAGTAGAGGAAATCGGACGCATCGTACAGGGTTTCCTCGAGCTCGTAGCGGCTGCCGTTCCAGTCATAGACGTCGGTGCGGGCGCGCTGCGGGCCGGCGCCCACGGAGCCAACCACGCCGCCGTGCATCAGGAGCTCCAGCGCGGGGTCGCCATCGCGATTCTCGAACGAGACCTCGCCATAGGCCAGCTCGATCTGATCGACGGTCAGCGGCTGGAAGGCGGCGCCGTCCCAGGCCAGGACGCGCGCCGCGGTGAGGCAGGTATGCGCCCCGCAGGTGGTGGTGGTATAGGCCAGCTCGATGCGCCCGTCGGCATTCACGTCCTGGGTAGCAATGACGGCCAGGTTCTCCGGCAGGCTCGCCATCTCGGCGGAGACGCGATAGATGATCTGGTAGGTGTTGCCCGTCCGGTCCAGGATGAGCATCTCGCCCGGCACCGTGAGGGTGAGTGGGGCGGGGTCGGCGATGGTGACGATCCATTCCGGCGCGCCGTCGCTATCCACGTCTGCCTCTTGTATCCCGCCCAGCCGGTCGGTGATGGCTCGCCAGTCGCCGAGCATGGCCCGCAAGCGGACGATATGCACCGGCGATTCGTTCAGATAGGCCAGGATCGCCTCCGCATAGTCGGAAAAAGCGGCCGGCGGAGCAGGCCACAACTTGGTATAGTCGGGCGTGGCCGTGGCGGTGGGCGCGGGCGTGTCCGTGGGCGGCAGGGGCGTGGCGGTCGGCTCGGGCGAGGGCTTGCGCGGCTCCAGCGTCGCGGTGGGCGGCACCGTGGCCGTCGCGGTCGACGTCACGGTAGGGGTGGCCGTGGGCAAGGGGGTGATGGTCGGCAGGGGGGTTCCCGGCGCGGGAACCTCGCAGCCGATCAACAGCCAGACCATCATCGCGAGCAGACAAATCGCCAGGTGCTTGCGGGTCATCTTGACCTCCCAACGCGCTCGAAAGGCAGGCAACCGCTTGCTAGCCGAGAGGCCGATCCGCCTCCCGCGGTTGCCGCGGACCAAATCAGATACGCCCCGCCTTATTGCGGCGGGGAGTCATCGTCAGCCTCCACCACGGGGCCCGCGGGATCGCCAAGCAGGGCCGACAAGGCGGCCACGGCCTCGGCCGCATCGGGGCCGCCGGCGGTCAGCCGCACGCGGTGGCCGCAATTGGCCGCCGCGCTCAGCACGGCGACCAGGCTCTTGGCGTTCTGCGCTGCCGTATTGCGGCTCAGGTTCTGGATGCGGAGCTCGGCTTGGAAAGCGGAGGCCTGCCGCACAAAGGCCGCCGCCGGACGGGCGTGCAGCCCTTCCGGGTGGCGGACAATCAGGTCAACGGACAGTGTGGTCATCAACGCTCGTCTTTTCAGGCCTGAGCCGCGCCAGCGTCCTATTCTCCGAGGTGCAAGGCCGCCACGATGCGCTTTTCCTGGCCCAACTCCTGATATCGCTCGCAGGCGCGCCGGGTAGGCAAGGCGTGCCACTCGACCTTGGCCGCTTCCAGACGGGCGATGGCTTTGCGGGTCAGCGCCAGCTTGGCCCCGCCAGCTCCCAGCCCGATGATCAAGACCTCGGGCTTGTAGCGCTCCAGCCAGGCCTTGATGGTCTTGCCAGTCAAGGAGCGCCCCTGGTGTTTGGGCCAGCTCAGATCGACACCCTTGGGATGGACGATCACCGACTGCGTGTATCGCTGTTCGTCAACCTTGAGGGCGCCGGGCGGATCCCAGCGAACCTGGGGTGGTGGCATGGCACAGTCCTCTCCTTTGAGGCGTGATACGGCGCCGCGCGGGTCAAGCGGCGTCGCTCTCGATCCATTTGGCGGCGCGCTGGACCGCGCGCTCCCAGCCGCGATATCCGGCGTCTCGCCGGGACTCTTCCCAAGCTGGCTGAAAGACGCGGTCCACGTTCCAGTTGGCGCGCAGATCGTCCAGGTTATCCCACAGGCCCGTGGCCAGGCCCGCCATATAGGCCGAGCCCAGGGCGGTGGTCTCTTGCACCTGCGGGCGGATCACCGGCTTGCCCAGGATGTCGGCCTGGAGCTGCATCAAAAAGCTGTTCTTGACCGCGCCTCCGTCCACCTTGAGCGTGGAGAGGGGGATCCCCGCGTCGGCCTCCATCGCTTCCAGCACCTCGCGGCTCTGGTAGCAGATCGCCTCCAGCGTGGCGCGAACGATGTGGGCGCGGGTGACGTAACGGGTGAGCCCCACGATGGCCCCGCGCGCGTACATGTCCCAATGGGGGGCAAAGAGCCCCGAAAAAGCGGGCACGAAATAGATGCCGCCGGCATCCTGCACCGACTGGGCGATCTCTTCGGTCTCGGCGGCAGTGCGGATCAGCCCCAGGTTGTCGCGCAGCCACTGCACCGCCGCGCCGGTGATGGCGATGGAGCCCTCCAGCGCATAGGCCGGCTTTTGCTGGTCGATGCCATAGGCCACGGTGGTCAACAAGCCGTGCCGGGACGGGATGATTTCCTGTCCCGTGTTCAGCAAGGTGAAGCAGCCGGTGCCATAGGTGTTCTTGGCTTCGCCCGGAGAAAAGCAAGCCTGTCCCACCAGCGCCCCTTGTTGGTCGCCCAAGTCCCCGCAGACGGGGACCGCCGCGCCCAGCGGGCCGCCCTTGATTGTGGTCCCGTAGAAACGGCGATCGCTGGAGGGCCGAATCTCGGGCAGCATGGCCCGAGGGATGCCCAGCAACGCCAGCAGTTCCTCGTCCCAATCCAGCGTGCGCAGGTTCATCAGCATGGTGCGGGAGGCGTTGGTGTAATCGGTTACGTGGGCGCCGCCCGCGGGCCCGCCAGTCAGGTTCCAGATGAGCCAGGTGTCCATGTTGCCAAAGAGGGCCTGGCCGCGCTCGGCCTTGGCGCGCACCCCCGGCACGTTGTCCAGGATCCATTTGATCTTGGGGCCGGAGAAATAGGTGGCGACGACGAGGCCGGTTCGCTCGCGGATGAGCGGCTCCGCGCCCTGGGCCAGGAGCTGCTCGCAAATCCCCTGCGTGCGGGTGCATTGCCAGACGATGGCGTTACAGAACGGCTGGCCGGTCTCGGCGTCCCATACCACCGCCGTCTCGCGCTGGTTGGTGATGCCCAACCCGGTGATGGAGGCGGCGGCGAGGCCGCTGGCCTGGAGCGCGCCGGACATCACCCCTTGCGTCTTGGCCCAGATCTCCAGGGGATCATGCTCGACCCAGCCAGGCTGCGGATAGATCTGGCGATGTTCCTCGTAGCTGGAGGCGACGACCTCGCCTTGCCGGTTGAAGAGCATGAAGCGGGTGCCGGTGGTGCCCTGGTCGATGGCGGCGGCGTATTCCTGGCTCACGGCGCGCTCTCCTTGCGGGTGGTCTCAGTAGGTAACATCATAACCCATTTCGAGTCGGTCGTCAAGATATGCTCATATGTGTTCCGTCAAAGCCAGATCTCCCCAGGCCAGAAGGGGCAAGCGTAGGGCGCCATGACTTGCCAAGGCGCGCGCCTGCCCCCAGGCCAACCCCGCCGCCTCCCGCGACCACGCGCCCAAGGTGTCATAGGGTTGGGGCGTCAGCGCGGCAGGCTTGCGGCCAAGCAGGACAAAGCCGAGAGGGAGGTGTTCCAGGAGGCGAAAGCACAAGGCCCTGCTGCTTTGCCAAAGGCGCGGGGAGAGGCTGCGCCGCTCCGACCAGTGCAAGGACGCGCCAGACAGGGTCTACCTCGGCGGGGGTCGGAGACGAACCCGCTCGACGCTGGGCGGAGTCAGACAATGATTGGCCGCTCGCCTCAGCCAGAATCTGGCTGCCTGTATACGCCCAGTGAGCCGGCGTAGACAGGCAGCCGCCGACAGCTCGCTCGCGCTCGAGGATGTTCCAGGACATGATACCCCAGAGCGCAGGGTTAGCGATCTCGCTCAGGTCGGGTTGGCGGCTGCGGGCGGCAGCCTTTCACGTCGGCGTAAATGCTACCTTCGGTACTGCCGCAGCACCAGCGGCAGGTAGATCCGGTGGACCTCGCACTCGCCCCCGATGTGGAAGGCGACGCAATCGCTGCCCTCCACGGCACGGCCGTACTGGTCCGTGGCGTGGCTCTCGGCGCAGTTGCTGGCCACCCGGCAGCCGTCGCGCACGCGCAGGAACAAGCTCAGCGCGCGGGACTCTCCCGGCGCCAGCGGGCCCAGGTTGCCCCAGCCCACCTGCCCGGTCGCCAGGTTGACCGTGGCCGGGGCCTGCATCGCGCTGACGAACTCGAAGGCCCCGGGGTCAAAGTGGTCCAGCAGCGGCACGCTGGCCAGCGTGGTGTTGCCGGTGTTGCGCACCTGGAGGCGGAACCGCACCACGTCCCCAGCCACCGGCGCCGCCAGCAGCTTGACCATCTTGTCCACGAGGATCCCCGGCTCGGGCGGGACCAGGCGCACGGGCGCGCAGGCGGCGTCCTCGGTCACGGCGCCTTGGGGCCCGTGTCCGGTCACGTGGACGCAGTTGGCCACCTCGCCGCAGGGGCCAAGCGCCCGCAGGACCACCTGCCAGGAAACCTCGGCCGCAGGCGGCAGCGGCGGCAGCTCCCAGACCAGGTGCCCGGGCGCCGGGATGTGCGTGGGCGGGATGTCGCTGGTCACGAACTCGAGACAGCCGGGGTCATAGTGGTCGGCCACGGTCAGCGGCGCGAGGGGGACCCCGCCGACGTTGCGCACGGTGATCCGGAAGGCCACCGCCTCGCCGACGGCCGCCGGCGGCGCGTCCGGCGCTGCGATGCCCGCGGGCAGGACGCGCTCCTTGAGGATGCGCACCGCGGGGCCGGCCGCCTGGATGTCCACCATCGCGCAATCCTGCGCGGGCTGGGGCACGCCGGCGACGGCGAAGGAGGCGCTGGCGCAGTTGCGGATATTGCCCCCCGGCCGGATGGCGCGCAGCCGCACGATGATGTCCTTGCCCTGCCCGGTCGCCAGCGGGCCCACGTCGTTCCAGGTCAGGGCGCCCGCGGGCAGGTCGACATGGCTGGGCGGCGGCACGGCGCTGTCGAACTCGAGGAAGGCGGCGTCATAGTGATCGGCCAGAGGCAGCGGCGAGGGGATCGGCGCGCCGCCGGTGTTTTGCAGGTGAATGCGGTACTCGACCAGGCTCCCCAGCGGCGCGGGGCTGCCGCTCAGCCGGGTCTTCTGGATGGCGAGTTGGGGCCGGGGGCCGGCGATGTCCAGCGGCAGGCAGTCCACGGCCACGGCGCCGCCTTGCCGCATATCGGCGGTCCGGGCACAGTTGATTGTGCCGAGGCAGGGCGACTCGGCGTGAAAGCGCACCACCACGCTGGCGCTCTGTCCAGGGTTGAGCGGGCCCAGGTTGTTCCAGGTCACGGCCCCGCCGGCGGAGGTGATGGCGGTCGAATCGGGCGGCGGGACCGCGCTGTCGAAGCGGAGGCAGTGCGGGTCATATTGGTCCACCAGCGGCGCGATGGGCAGCGGCGCGCCGCCGACGTTGGTCACGGTGAGGCGGAACTCGACCGTGTCACTCACCGTGGCTCCGGCGGCCGGCAGAGGCGATAGCTGCTCCTTGCGCACGGCCAGCCCGTCGCTGGGCGGCTGCTCGATGATATAGACAAAGTCGCTGACCGTCTTGGTGATTTTGTGCCCATCGGGGTAGGTGACGGTCCACACGGCATAGTTGCGCGCCGGGTAGGCGGTCCCCACGGTGGGGCCGGTGGTCGGCTGATAGCCGGCCACAAAGCCCACCGCGAACGAGGCCGTCAAGTCCCAATGGAAGTCGAGCCACCAGTCGCCGGGGTTGCCGATGCTCTGCGGCACGAAATAGTCGTGGAGGCTAAAGCTGCTGATCGCCGCCGGCCCGAGGGTCCGCATGTCCGTGGTGAAAGACAGCGGATCGCCCACGCGGGCCAGGTGGAAGGGGGGCGAGGTAAAGTACTTTTGCACCCAGATGTCCCGCTCCACGGGGACGCGCACCTCGGCGCAGGAGCGAGGCCCGAGGAGGCCGGCGATGTCGGCGCTAAAGGCGGTGGTATAGTAAGCGCAGTTGGGCAGCACGCCGGCGTGCATCATGCGCAGGTCGACCAGGATGTCCAGCGACAGCCCGGGCGCCAGGGTTCGGTTCGCCCAGCGCAGCAGGTGGGTCACGCCATCGGTGAGGTCCTCGGATGGCATGGGCGAGGCGGAGACGAAGGCGAAATCGGCCTCGGCGAAGGTGTCCTCCACGTTGAAGGTCGCCGTGGCGTTGCCGACGTTCTCGACGTGGAGGCGAAAGCGCGCCACGCCGCCGACTTGGCCCTCGCCGTGCAGGGGGTCCACCAGCGTCTTGGTCACCACGACGTCGCCGGTGGGCTCGGTGATGGTCACGCCGGCGGAGGCGCTCTGCTCGGGGCCCTGGCAGGGATAAAAGGGCGCCAGCACCCCCCGCGCCCGGTTTACCGCCTCGGTGTCGCTGCCGGGCGCCTTGGCCTTGAGCAAGAGGGTGAACACGACGCTGCGCCCGGGCCCGATGCCGTCGTTGGCCGGGCCATAGGTGGTCCAGCTCACCAACTCCTCGCCGGGGAGCAGGGCCCAGCTACTGAACGATTGCCCGGGGGCCAGCTCGAAATAGGCCGTGGGGAAACGATCCTCCACGGTGGCTGCCGGGACCCAGGCGGAGCTGGTGTTGGTGAGGGTGATCAGGAAGGTGAGCGTGTCGCCGACGACGGCCAGGCCCCGCGGGTGGCCCAGTAGCGCCTTGGTCAGGCTCAGCGAGAGGGACGGGCAGCCGATCTCCACGTCGTAGGCGATGCGGCCGGCGAGGCCCTCGCAGGGCCCGATGGACGGGATGGCGTAGCGGCCCACCACCCGCGCCTCCTCGCCGGTGGCGAGGGCGAGGGCGCGCAGCTTCAGGGACACGGACATGCTCTCGCCGGGGCTAAAGCCGGCGCCGCCGGCGCCGTTGCTCTTCCAGGAGACCCACTGGTGGGTGGGGGACGATCCCCCGCTGGCAAAGCCGCTCTGCCCCGGCTCTAGCGCCAGGTAGGTGATGGGGAAGGTGGCGGTGATCTCCATCGCCGGCACCCAGCCGCTGCCCTGGTTGGTCGCCGTCATGACGTAGGTCAGCGTGTCGCCGATGGCGGCGACCCCGCCGGGGTGGCTGACCAGGGCGATCTGCTGGAGCTGCGAGTAGGGCGCGCAGTTGATCTGCACGCCGGAGCCCAGGCCCACCCACCCGCCAAAGCACGCGGCATAGGGCGGGAGGGCGAACTCGGCATAGTTCATCACCTGGCCGGGGTTGGGGGCCGGGGCGATGGCCAGGAGGCGCAGGGTCACGGAAAAGCTCTGCCCGGGGGCAAAGCCCGCGCCGCCGGGGCCGAGGCTGGTCCACTCCACCCACTGCTCCGTGGCGGAGGAGCCCCCGCCGCTGAAACCGCTCTGCCCCGGCGCCAGCGCCAGGTAGGCGGTGGGAAAGGTGTCGGTGATCATGATCGTCGGGACCACCGCGCTGCCGTTGTTGGTCGCCGTCAGGACATAGACCAGCGTGTCGCCCATGGTGGCTATATGGTTGGGATGGCTGGTCAGCACCAGGGAACTGCTCAGCGAGAGCCGCGGGCAACTGGTCGTCGCGGTGGGGGTAGCGGTAGGTGGGCGCGTGCCGGTGGGGGTGCGGGTAGGCGTCGACGAGGGCGGGCGGGTGCCGGTGGCCGTCGACGTCGCGGACGGCGTGGGCGTCGCGGACCGCGCTCGCGTCGGCGTGCGGGTAAAGGTCGGCGTCGGTGAGGGCGGACGGGTGGCCGTCCGCGTGGGCGTGGCGGTGGCCTGGCGGGCGTCCCAGAAGGTGTTGCCGCTGTAGGTGGTGTTCTGCTCCAGGTAGCGGATGTAATAGGAGATGCAGTTATAGTTCTTGACATAGCCGGGGGAGACGGCCTCGGCGCCGGTGGACCAGTGGGTGGCGGGGTCCACCTCGAGCACGTGGAGGTAGGGGTAGGTGGCGCCGCCGCCCCAGCTCAGGGTAAAGGCCCCGCTGCTGTTGGTGGTGGTTGTGGCGAGTTGAACCCTGGCCGAACCGCCCTCGGGCCACTCGTCGGCATCGCCCCAAAGGCCGACGCTGACACCACCCAGGGGCGCGCTGGTGCTGGGCTTGTAGCCCTCATAGACGTGACCGGTAAAGGTATAGCCCGCGGCCAGGTCGGCCTGCGCGGGCGAGGAGAGAGCGCCGCTGGCTAGCGCCAGGAGGGCCAGCACGGCCATCGCCGCGCCACGCAACCACAGGTCAAGGTATCCCCGTCTCATCGTAGCATCTCCTTGTCTGGCCTGCGTCCACCCAGGTGGTGTGGAGATGCGACATGTCGCGTCTCCACCTCGCGGGCGGCGCATGGTGTGGGACAGGAACCAGGGGGACGGAGATCGGTCCGCCGGAGGGGATGGGTCAGCGTGCGGCGGAAAGGCGTTAGGGTGTAGGTGTCCCTCGTCGATGAGGGTGCATACAAGCACAGTATAGCGCGGGGAGTGGCGGGTGTCAAGGGTTGTGCGTCATGTGTTCCGCCAAAGCCAAAGCCTCCAAGTCAAGAGAGGCAGGCGTGGGTGGCGATGACCTCGTCGTCAGGGCCTACGGCGACCTTGATCGGGTTATGGTGGCGACCCTTGGCGCGATGAGTCGAAACTAGGGGCGCTTGGAGGTGTTACAGCAGTCGATTCCAAAGGGGGTATGTGCGACGTGATGTGGCTATCTCTGGGCTTGATTGCGATATTAGCGTATGTATGCGGGGCATTTCCTACGGGCTATATCGCCGCCAAGTTGATCAGCGGCGTGGATGTGCGCAAGGTGGGCAGCGGGCGGACCGGCGGCACAAACGTGCTGCGCGCGGCCGGCGTGGCGCCCGCGGTGATCACGGTGTTGGTGGATACGGGCAAGGCCTATCTGGCCGTGCTGCTGGCGCGGTGGCTGGTGGGCGGGTCGCTGGCCGAGGTGGCGGCGGGGCTGGCGGCAGTCTATGGGCATAACCACTCGCTCTTTTTGAGTGGCAAGGGCGGCGCCGGGTCCATGACCAATATCGGGGCGCTGCTGGCCTTTTCCCCGCCGGTGGCGGTGGCGGCCGCTCTGATCGGCCTCGTCCCCTTGGCGATCTCGCGCATCGCCTCGATCGGCTCCATCTCGTTGGCGCTAGGCACCCTGGCTCTGCTGGCGGTGGGGGCGTGGCGGGGCTGGCTCCCCGCCGAGTATGTCATCTATGGCCTCGTCTCCGGCGGGATGACGCTGTGGGAGCTGCGGCCCAACATCCGGCGGCTCCGGGACGGGAATGAGCGCAGGATCGGCGAGAAGGCGGTCACGCCCAACGGCGCAGCATAGTTAAGCGCGTGCTCCAACAGCGCGGCGAGGACATGGCGCGCCAAGTGGTCGCCGCCATGATGCAGGCCAAGGTGGTGGACCTGGACGCCGAGATTGCCGTGAGCGCAGCCCAGCTCGCCGCGGAGGCCAAGCTGCCCATGGCGGATAGCGTCATGCTCGCCACGGCGCGCCTGCATGGGGCCACCCTCTGGACGCAGGATGCGGACCTGGAGGGCCTGGCCGATGTCGCCTTTATCGCCAAGTCGGCCCGATAGGTGGCCAGAGGCGCGGAGAGCGTGCGCTGCCTTTTCTCCGCGCCTCCTTGTTTGACCCTACCGCCCGCGCGATCCGGTGTTGTTCAGGGTGTTCAGGTTGCGCTGCACCTGTGGCATCAGCCAGGTGAGAAAGGCGTCGGCGCTGCGGGTCTGCATCAGCACGTGGCCTGGCCCCGTCAGGTCCACCACCAGCCCCTCGCCGCTAAAGAGCGTGGACTTGATCCCCCCGATGGTGCGCACCCGGAAGCCCATCCCCTCGCTGAAGGCCACCAGATGGCCGGTATCCACGGTGTAGGACTCGCCCGCGCCCAGGGTCATCTCGTGAATCGCGCCATAGCTGGAGAGGATGAGCGTGCCCGCGCCGGCGCACTTGAGCATGATCAGCCCCTCGCTGGCGAAAAAGGTCTTGGCGCCGCCCCACTTGGTGTCCACGCTGACGCCTTCCGCGGAGGCCAGGTAGGAGCCCGACTGCACCATGAGCGCGTCGCCGCTCATCTGCCGCACGTGGATATCGCCCGGCAGCGCGGGGGCCAGCATGATCTGCCCGCCATCCGTTGGCGCGCGATACTCGTTGATGAAAAAGCTCTCGCCGCCCAATAGCGAGCGCTTGAGCGCCGTCAGCAAGCCCCCAGCCATCTTGGTCTCCAGGTTGACGCCGGCGGACATGCTCACCATGGAGGCGGCCTCCACCTGGATCGCCTCCCCTCCATCCAGGTCCACCACGGCCATCGAATAGGATGGGCGATACAATACCTCGGTCTTCACGGGTTCCCTCCCAAAAAGAATAGCGCCCCGGCGGGTGCTGGCCGGGGCGCGAGGACCACAGATCGCGGTCGAGGTGGCGGGCTATCGGGTGACACGCTCCGCCAGGGCTCGGCCCAGCGCCTGGCAGGCTGCCACCGCGTCGCCCGTCGGCTCGCGCTGGCAGGTGACCGAAGGCGCCACCGGCTCGTACTTTAGGCTCTGCATCAGTTTTTCCAGCGCGGTGATGGCTCGTCCGCCGCCGCCGTGACTCATAAAGGCCACCGCGGGCTTGTCGCCGGTGGGCTGCCCGGCCCGGCGAGCGATCCAGGCGTCGTCAAAGAACTGCTTGATCCCGCCTGCCACGTAGGAGAAATAGTCGGGCGAGCCCAGCGCGAGGCCGTCGCAGGCGGCGAGCTCGGCCATATCCACCCGCGCCTCGTTCACGTTGACCAGCTTGACCTCGACGCCGGGCACCTGGCGGCAACCCTCGGCCACCTGCTCGGCCATCTTTTTGGTATTGCCGAACTGCTGCGAATGATAGATCACCATGATTTTGGGCATTTCCACGCTCCCTCTTAATACGGTGCAGGCCGGGCCAGGTTTCACTTTTGCCCGTATTTCTCCACGTACCGTCGATGGGCTCGCGCCACCTCTTCCGGCGGGATCTCGTCGGGCTGGCCCAGCAGCAGCGCCAGATGCACCGTCTTGGCCGTGTCCTCCACCATCACCGCTGCCTTGGTGGCCGCGGTGGCCGTGGGGCCGATGGTGAACACGCCATGGTTCTTCATCAGGATGGCTGATGAGTCGCCGATGGCGCGCACGATCTCGCGCCCGATCTCTTCCTCGCCGATGGGGGCATAGGCGCCCACCGGGATCGGCCCGCCGAACTCGTCGGCGATGGCGGTGAGATAGACGGGGATCGGCTTGCCCAGCGCCGCCAGGCTGGTGGCGTAGGGCGAGTGGGTATGGACCACGCCGCCCACGTCGGGGCGGTGGCGGTAGACGTACAGGTGCGTGGCCGTGTCCACCGAGGGGCTGAGCCGCCCCTCGATGACCTGGCCCTGCAAGTCCACCACCACCAGGTCCTCGGGCTGGAGCTGCTCGTAGCGCACGCCGGAGGGCTTGATCACCACGTAGCCGGTCTCCCGGTCGCGCCCCGAGACGTTGCCGCTGGTCCAGGTGACCAGCCCGGCCTTGGGCAGCTCCAGGTTCATGCGCCAGACTTCTTGGCGAAGCTTGTCTAGCATCATGCCGCCCCCTCCAGCCCCAGC
>ERZ747221.1014-NODE-1014-length-29707-cov-11.043098_pt1 | contig 29707 bp, 26 predicted proteins | sample MGYA00374949_ERZ747221 | MGnify/ENA primary metagenome ERZ747221 (study PRJEB28779, sample SAMN05720172) | bioreactor metagenome | isolation source: Anaerobic biogas reactor | place: USA:Washington, USA | collected 2015-08-08 ... | reverse complement strand
AGAATGACGGCAAGATCGCCCAACAGACCGTACTCATCCGCGGCTTCCGGAGGAATACGGATATGCCCCGCGGCTCCAGGGGGAAGGGGGAGCGGTGTGCCAGTGCCCAGTAGAGGGTGACACCGATTCCCCAGATATCAGTGGCAGGGCCCAGATCGGAGAAGCGCCGGGGGTCGCATTGCTCGGGAGCCATGTACTTGACCGTTCCTACCGGCGAAGACACGGCGGCCAATTGCCCTGTTCTCCTTGCCAGGCTGAGGTCGATCAGCCGAGCGGGCGCCGACATGATGACGTTCTGCGGCTTGATGTCGAGGTGCACCGTGTCGCAAGTGGTCATGTAGTGGGAAGCAGAGGCGAGTTGCACGCCGAGGGAGAGGACCTGCTCGATCGCCATCTCGTAGGTACGTATGAGCGTCGACAGCCGAGGCCCATCCACATACTCGAGCGCGAGGTGAGGGTGGTCACCGTCGAGTCTGCGGTCGAACAGCCGCACTATCACGGGGTGATGGAGATAACGAAGGATGTCGGCCTCGGCGGCGATGGCAGCCCGGACACGGTCGTTCTCCACCAGCGATGGACGGAGGATCTTGGTCACAACCAGGGTGGCGAGCCGCTCGTCCCTGGCCAGGTAGACCTCGTACCGTTCGCCCCCACCGAGATGCTGAACCACGTAACGTCCGCGCGCTATCTCGTCACCCTTGCGAAAGGCCCAAGAGCTTCTGCCGCCGCCGGAAGGGAACGCGCCGGAAGGGATCGCCGCCATTCTCAGGTCGGTGGACTGCGCTCGAGTCCGCTTTACTGCCGTTGTCGTCATTCGTGGACCGTCCTGTTGTCTCTCAACGTTACAGAACGATCCTAGCCCGGCAGATTAAGGTGACCTTGAGGTCTTCATGAGAATGTTCTTATCCGGACCCACCGCCTAATGGATGGGCTCGCGTACGCCCGATCGGCGCTCCCCGCCGCAGTCTCACGACACCTGCGCGGTGACCGCAAGCCGTCGGAACGCGTGGCGCGGACTAATGCGGGGCGCGGGCGCGGGGGCCGCTAGAGTTCGAACGCGGGCAACTCCTTCTCCACCGATTCGTTCTTGAGCGTCACATAGTCGGGCAGACCGTTGCTGTAGGGCGGGTAGTCCTCACCCTGGATCAGAGGCGTCAGGTACTCGCGGCAGGCCTCGGATATCCCAAAGCCGTCTTCGGTTATGAAGTCGCCCGGCATCATCTTCTCTACGTTCGCCACCTCGGACAGTGCCACCGAGCCCACTTCCCACACATATGGCTGAGACGATTTGCGGACGACAGTGGGCATGATGGAGTTCTTGCCGGCGAGCGCCAGTTCCACCGCCGCCGTGCCCATCGCGTAGGCCTGGTCGACGTCGGTCTTAGACGCGATGTGGCGCGCAGACCGCTGTAGATAGTCCGCGACAGCCCAGTGGTACTTGAGACCCAGGCCCTCGCGCACGATGTCCGCCACCACCGGGGCTACGCCCCCAAGCTGCGCATGGCCGAAGGCGTCCTTCAATCCTTGGTCGGCCAAAAACCTACCGTCCGGGTTTCTGACGCCCTCCGAGACCACCACCGTGCAGTATCCGTGTTCCTCCACTAACGAGCCGACCTTGGCCAGGAAGCGCTCTCTGTCAAAGGTCACCTCGGGGAACAGGATCACGATGGGGATCGGGGTGGTCGCATCCGAGGCCAGGCCCCCGGCCGCGGCTATCCAACCCGCGTGCCGCCCCATGACCTCGAGTACGAACACCTTGGTCGAGGTCTTGGCCATGGAACGGACATCGAAGCTGGCTTCCCGGGTTGAGACGGCGATGTACTTGGCAACAGAACCAAATCCCGGGCTGTTGTCGGTCACCGGCAGGTCGTTGTCCACGGTCTTGGGCACGTGGATGGCCTGGATAGGAGCACCGGCGGTCTCAGAAAGCTGCGATACCTTGAGACACGTGTCGGCCGAGTCGCCTCCGCCGTTGTAGAAGAAGTAGCCGATGCGATGGGCCTCGAAGACCTTCATGAGCCGCTCGTACTCGCTGCGGTTCTGGTCGGGGCTTCTGAGCTTGTAGCGGCAGGAACCGAAGGCGCCCGACGGCGTGTGGCGGAGCGCGGCGATAGCTGCGTCGGACTCTCTGCCTGTGTCGATGAGGTCCTCGGTGAGCGCCCCTAGGATGCCGTTGCGACCGGCGAACACAGTACCGATGGCGTCGGGGTGTCTGCGGGCGGTCTCGATGACGCCGCACGCGGAGGCATTGATGACAGCGCTGACGCCACCCGATTGTGCGTAGAAGGCGTTCTTGGTGGCCATGGTCGTGTCCCACTCCTTCCTGGTCGCTCTGCGGGTGAGTCTCACAGCTTCATGATAGCAACGTGCCGGCGCGGGGAGGCTCAGTCACGCTCAGCGGAGGGTCCACAGGCTGGGACGGAAGACCCATCGTGGCGCGCAGGAAGACGTCTTCCATGGTCGGTGGTCGTTCGTCCACACGAACGATCCGCACGTCCCTACGGGCAAGTAGGGCCTTCACGTCGGCGGCTGTCGCTCCTAGGCCGTCGACATGCGACGCGGTGCCGAAGAGCGATGCCCCGTATGCTTCTCGCAGGGCGGTGAAGCCCGCCTCCCACGGGTCGCACGATACTGCCAAGACGGGTCCCGCATAGCGGACCTTGAGTTCCATGGGGCTGCCCTGGAAGCGCACTTCACCGTCCAGCATGAGAGCGAGGTCGTCGCATCCCTCGGCCTCCTCCAGATGGTGCGTAGTGATGACGATGGTCGTCCCTCCTGCCGTCAGTTCACCCAGGAACGTCCAGAAATTGCGCCTGCCCAGCGAGTCCATGCCGCTGGTGGGCTCGTCGAGGATGAGGAGCTCCGGCCGGTGGATGAGCGCGCAGGCCAGTGCGGCTCGTCTCTGCACGCCGGTGCCGAGACCGGCGACGGGACCCCGATGCTCCTCCAGCCTGAAGCGCGCCTTCTGCTCGGCGATGCAGTCATCGAGTTCCCGCCCTCCGATCCCATACAGACGGCCGAAGAAGCGCAGGTTCTCGTCGATGGCGAGGTCGCCGTACACGGAGTGCAGTTGAGACACGTAGCCGGTCCGCAGGCGCACCTCGCGTGGTTGTTTCGCGGGATCGAGCCCCAGTACGCGGACGTCGCCGGCGTCGGCCTTCAAGAGCCCGAGAACCAGTCGCAGAGCGGTCGTTTTGCCGGCGCCGTTCGGCCCGAGGAAGCCGAAGACGCAACCGCGCGACACGCTGAAGGTCGCGTTCTTAACTGCATGCTTGCGGGCAAAGTGCTTGTCGAGACCCACGGCCGACAGCGCGACGCTGCAGGGATGCGAATGAGCCGGGGCGGCCCCTGAGTGTTGCCGTGCGAGCGGGGCGGCTCCGGATGGGGCGCTGCTCACGAGCCGCCTCCCCTCTGTGCGGCGAGTCCCGTCTGCACGAGCACGAAGAGGTCGTCGAGATTGAGCGACACCGGCTCGAGCGAGGCCGGCTCGAACCCGGCCGGTCGGATGTCACAACGGCCTTTTTGGGTACCCGGCGCGAGCGAGAGCACCCGGCCGGCCAATTCCTCCGCCTCCACCAGGTCGTGGGTGAGAAGGGCCAGCCCCTCCTGCCGCAGATACACCCGGGGGCCCAGGCCGGCGCGGGCGAGAGCCACGCGGAGCTCCTTCTTCTGCGCTCCTTGCGGCAAGACCCAGGCGCGCCAGCCTTCGGTCATATCCGCCGTCATCTCCGGCGAGAATTCGGTGACCTGTCCCGCCGACAGCAGCACGACCCGTCGGGCGCGCTCTGCCTCGTCAAGGTAGGTGGTTGCGAAGACCACGGTGGTGCCGGCTGCGCAGGCTTCGGCGACGATTCCCCACAGTTCGCGGCGGGAGGTGGGATCCACGCCGATGGTGGGCTCGTCGAGGATCAGCAGCCTCGGCTCGTAGATGAGAGCCGCCGCGAGGCCCAGCTTCTTCTTCATGCCGCCGGATAGGTGGGCGGCCGGTCTGTCCGCTGCCTCGGTCAGCCCCACCATCTCGAGGATCCGCTCTGCAGCCCGGCGGAACCGGGCGTCGCGCAGCCCGCGTACCGAGGCAAAGAAACGCAGGTTCTCCATGACAGTCAGATCGCCGTACAGGTCGAACTCCGATCCCGAGAAGCCCACCTCTTCCTTGGGCACCGAGCGGGTGACGCCGCCCGAGGTGGGCCGACGCAGACCGGCGAGCACTCGAACCAACGTCGACTTGCCCGCGCCGTCGGCACCGATGACCGCCACGAACGCGCCATCCTCCACCTTCAGATCGACGTCCCGGAGGGCGTCCTTGCGGCCGAACCTCACTCCCACCCCATTCAGTTCCACGAGCGACGGGGCGACCGGTTCTGTGGCGAGACCTGCAGCGCCTGCGGCTCTTGCCCCGCACTTGTCGGCGGGACCCCTGCGGCTTCCCGCCGCGGCCGTATTGGCTTCGTCAGATGGGCTCACACCAACCTCCTTCGGAAGCGCCAGGCGGCGAGCATGATCACGGCGGCTGCATAGGCCAGCAGGATCAATGCGTACGGCCACAGGTTGACCATCCCCAGGTCTTTCACGAAGATGCCCCGGCAGATGGGCAGGAAATATGTGAGGGGCACCAGATAGGCTATCCAACGGACGCCCCAGGGGATGGCAGTGAGCGGGAAGATGAAGCCGGAGATGAGGATCTGCGGCAGCAGGGTGAACACCGCCAACTGCATGGCCTGCTGCTGCGTCTGCGATACGGTCGAGACCAGCAGGCCGATGCCGAGACAGGCGATCAGGAAGATGAACGACAATCCGGCTAGTAGGAAGGGGTTCCCAGCGAAGGGCACGTCGAAGATGAATACTCCGGCCACCACGACGATCAGCAGGTCGACCAGGGATATGACCACGTAGGGGGCGATCTTGCCGATCATGAGCTCGGTGGAGGAGAGCGGCGTGACCATGAGCTGCTCCAAAGTGCCCCGCTCCCGCTCCCTAACGACTCCCATGGCGGTCATGATGGTAGCGATGAACACCATGACCACTCCCACCAGGCCGGGGATCATGGAGTTCGCCGAGCGGAGGTCGGGGTTGTAGAGTATCTCGGTCTTGAACGGTATGGCCGGGCTGGTGCCCTGTTGGACGGCCAGTCCCTGCGCGAGCATCTGCAACTGCCGGAGTGCGGTCTGGGAGGTGAAGAGGTTCGAGCCGTCCACCACCAAGGTCCCAGGTGTGCCGTCCACCTGCGGTGGCACGATGCCGACCGACACCTTGCCGGTGCGGATAGCCTCCTTCAGGTCGTCCACGGTGGCGAATCCCTGTTCGGACACGTCGAAGTACTTGGAGGAGGCGAGAAGGGTGGAGACCATCGGAGCCAGCGGATACTGGGGACCGGCGGCGACGCCGGTGGAGATGTGGCTCACGTCGAAGCTCGCCGCGTAGCCGAAGACCAAGAGCCAGACGAAGGGGATGACGATCATCATCCCCAGCGTGCGGCGGTCGCGCTTGATCTGGATGAACTCCTTGCGAATGAGCGACAGCAGCCTACGCCATCTCATCGCGTCAGCCTTTCTCGCCGGCCGGCGTCTCCACACGGACGTCTTGGGCCGGATCGGCATCCCACTCCGTGCCCGTTGTGCGCTCGTGGCCCTCCGACCCGCCCATACCGTGCACCAGCACGTGGGCTACCTCCCGCGCCAACGTCTCCGGCTCCACGTTCTGCACCCAGGGCGCCTGAAGGACGTACCGGGCCATCATGAACGAGAAGCACGTTCCAAAGAGCATCTGTCCCACCATGGGCGGGTCAACCTCCGGTCCGATGCGGCCCTCGCGCTGGAGGGTCTCCAGGTAGGTGATGGTGGGGCCCACGACCCCCTTCTGCAATCTCTTGGCCATCATTGGCAGGAAGCCGGGCATCTTCAGGCCTGCCGAAAGCATGGTGGCCATGAACTGGGCCACGTGCGGCTTCGCGAACGTGGCCAGATAGGTCTCGGCCAGCCGCCGCAGTACCTCCTCAGGCTCGCCTTCGGGGGCGGCTTCCGCGCCCACCCTCTCGAACAGCCCCGTGGCTCCCGCGGCCGCTTCACGCAGCAGGTCCTTCTTGGTAGGGAAGTAGTGATAGAGCGCCGCCTGAGTAACGCCGGCCTCCGTCGCGATGTCGCGGGTGGAGGCACTCAGCCCGTCACGCATGAAAATGCGCCCGGCGGCATCTAGGATCGTCTGCCTGCTGCCGCCACCGCCCGGGGGACGGCCGGGTCCCCTGTTCTCGGGCTCGAGACCCGCGGTTCCGCCGCCATCCCACCGTTTTCGCTTCACAGTGTGACATCCCCAGGCTATATTAATTGGTCGATAATTAAATTATGTGATCCAGAGTCGGTCTGTCAAGCAGTCTCGACTGCAACTTCGCGCGTGCGAGCACTCCCGCTTGACATGGAACTAAAGATGCGGTAATTTCGGTATAGACCGAAAAGAGAGGACGCCGATGGAACTCACGCCGGTCATGGAGAAGTTTATCGTCCGCTGGGGAGAGATGGGCGGCACCTGGGGCATCAACCGGGCCAGCGCCCAGATCGTGGCGCTCCTGTACCTGTCCGAGAAACCCATCACTGCCGAGGAGATCAGCGAGACCCTTTCCATCGCCCGGTCCACGGTGAGCACTGATCTCCGGGAGCTCCAGAACTGGGGCGTGGTCAAAGTAGTCCACGTCTTGGGTGACCGCCGTGACCATTTCGAGACCCTCGTCGACCCGGCCGAGTTCTTTCGCGTTATCGTGAGAGAGCGCAAGCGCCGCGAGATCGACCCGCTCGTGCAGGCGTTGCGTGAGGGCGTGGTAGAGGCCGGCGGGCGTGAAGCCTTCGTGCGCGACCGCATGCGGGATATGCTCGAGTTCTTCGAGATCCTCACGGGGGTCTACGACCGTACGGAGGACATTCCCACCAGCCTGCTTCTGAAGATGGCGAAACAGATGGGCCAGCTGCCCCTGAAGACCGCTCTCAAGATCGCGCAGCTCGGTGACGGGCTCGGGGAGTCTCTGAAGAGGTTGGTGAAGTAGCTGATGTTGGTCATGAAAGCAGGGCGGAAGCTCAGTCTGGGGTGGGCGTATGTGGTGGGGGCCACGTTGGTGGTCCCGTCCGTGCCGGCCCGGCAGGTGGTTCCTGCTCCGCGCCCCACAGCGGGCCGCTGAGCGTGGGTTGGGAGGCGCTTCATGAGTGTCTTGAGCAAAGCATGGAACTGGAACGCGACCGACGAGGAATGGGATGCCTCGTATCCGTGTGACAAGTACATAGAAGGACCCCGGCAGGCCTTCATACGCGCCGTCGGCGTGGAAGCTCCGGCGAAAACCTTGTTCCGTTGGGTGTGCCAGGTCAAGGTGGCGCCGTACAGCTACGACTGGCTCGACAACCGGTTCCGGCGGAGCCCGCGACGGCTCACTCCCGGCGCCGAAAAGCTCGAGGTGGGCCAGGCCTTTATGGTGGGGCCCATAGTGGAGTTCGAGCCCGACCGGCATATCACCGTCCTGTACGGCCAGGCGGGCGAGCGGGGCTGGCCGCCCTTCTCGCTCACCTACGCGGTCACCCCCGTGGGTCCGGGCTGCTCCCGGCTCATCTGCAAAGCGGTCATGACGTCTCGCTCGCGCCTCGACCGCGTCCGTTGGTTTCTCTTGGCCTGGGGCGACCTGATCATGATGCGCAAGCAGTTCCTCGTGCTGAAAGAGCTCGCCGAGAAGACGGCCGGCGAGAAGACTACCGGCGACGAGACCGCCCGCGACTAGCTAGTACTCGATCAACGTACAATCCACATCCGCATGCTGCCTACCCAGCTCGGCGGGAGCGTTCTTCGGGAACGAGACGGGTTGCGGGTCGCCGTCTGAGATGTGCGGGAGATGCCGATGGTCTCTCCAGTACTTCAGCAGCCTCTTGACCGATTCCGGGGTCGCGGAGGTGCGGTCCCCACTGCAAGTTCTTGCCGTCGACAAGGACCGTATCTGTGACGCCCCAGTCAGCGGCGTCACTGCGCGTGGAGATGAGTCTAGCAACCCGGGCCCTATCGGTGTCGCAATCCCGGTCAGGCGGTCTCTGCCGTAGTCTTCGGCTTCCCTATTAGCCAGTGATAGAGCGCGCCTCCGACGGCTCCTCCGATGATCGGTGCAACAATGAACAGCCAGAGCTGGGAGAGAGCCCAACTGCCCTGGAAGATGGCCGGACCAATGCTTCGAGCCGGATTGACCGACGTATTGGTGACCGGGATACAGATCAAGTGTATAAGAGTGAGGGTCAGACCGATGGCGAGGGGAGCAAGCCCTTTGGGCGCCCGCTCATCGGTGGCCCCCATGATGATGAACACGAAGAACAGGGTGAGCACGAACTCTGCAACGAAGGCCGCGGCCAGACCGTAGCCTCCGGGGGAATGATCTCCGTAGCCGTTGGAGGCGAATCCATCGGCGGCGGAGAATCCGGCAGCTCCGCTGGCAATCGCATAGAGCACCGCAGCCGCGGCGATGGCTCCGATCACCTGGGCCACCATATACGGTCCGACATTCTTGCCCGGGAAGCGTCTACCCGCCCAGAGACCGAATGTCACCGCTGGGTTGAAATGTCCTCCGGACACATGGCCAACCGCGTACGCCATGGTGACTACGGTGAGACCGAATGCCAGGGACACGCCAAGGAAGCCGATACCCGTTTCAGGGAAGGTCGCGGCCAACACGGCGCTACCGCAACCGCCCATCACCAACCAGAACGTTCCGAGGAACTCTGCACCTAATCTCTTGAGCAACCCCGTCCTCCTCCTCTGATTCCGACACTGTGCGGAGAAGCCGGTCACTGCGAGATGCCATCATAAGTGCGGCCATCAGCCGGCTATCAATATAGGCTTCTCACTCCGGTCCGTAGTTCCTGCAAGAGGCAGCCGTCAACTGTCGTCTGCGCATTCGCCGCCGGGCATACTCAGTTCGCGGCCTCGTACGCCGTGTGGTCTCCGCTCAGCGCACGCCAGTAGTCGTACTCCGCGATTAGGGCAGAGGTGATGACGGTCTTGCCCGGGGGGCCATGGCGCTCGTGTGTCCAACGCGGCGATGTTTCAGAAGATCCGGGGGGAATCGAGCGCTAGACGGTCACAGTTCTGAGTGCAGGAGGCCTGTGGGAGATCTGTGGATGGTTCTGCCTGTAGCGTCGGTGAGGTTGTAGGCACAGAAGGGTACGATCCTCCTATCGGGTGCGACCACGTGGAGGCAGCAATTGCGCAGTCGTTCGAGGTCGAGATTCCAGACGTCCATGAAAGTCATAGCCGAGATCGTGAAGCTGTAGCTGCGGAGTCTCTCGAGGAAGTCGTCCAGGCTGGTCACGGTGTCTCCGGCGATCCGGCCGGCAGCACCACTCGTCCCGTCCAGCCCTCTGCAGCACGCAGCGGGACTTTTATCCAATGACCAGCGGCGGGCCACGTGGGCACGTTTCTTCAGAGCGGGGTTCGCCGTCTCACCGGGCCTTGCTCTTTCACTGGGCTTCGTTCCATCAGCTGGGTTTGTTCCCAGAGGAGGGTCTAATTTCTGCGCCCGGTTGCAGCAAGCCCTGGAATCGACGGCGGCTGTCAGTGGGCGAACTACCCCGTCTCCCAACAGCACATAGTCTCCGTGGAATGAACAGAGGGTATGCTCACAGCCCGAGGGGTGGAAGCTCTCCAGAGGGATGCGACTGCCGGTCTGCGCATCGATGTCTCTCATGAGCTCGGGGAGCGTGTAGCGGTTCTCGTCGCGAGGCGCCTGGGGATACCTGCCAAAGTAGCTAATAGGCTGGAAGTGTACCCCCCGGACGGCGGGGAGCCCGCGGAGAGCGTAATCCACGATGCGTCCGATCTCGTCGATGTTGACACCGGGGACCAGGGTGGGTACGAGCACGACTCCCAGTCCGGCCTCCGCGCACTTGGCGATGGCGGCCTCTTTCTGGGCGAACAGCCCTTTGCCTCGTAGGGTCCGGTACACCTGGTCACTCAGGCCGTCGAACTGGAGGAACACCGTTGTCAGACCCGCTTCCTTCAACCGAAAGGCATACTCATGATCGCGGCCGAGTCGTAGTCCGTTCGTGTTGAGTTGGAAGAACGAGAAACCCATATCGTGGCCCATGGCGATGATCTCGGCCAGATCGGCGCGCATGGTCGGTTCGCCACCCGAAAGCTGGATATTGCAGGTGCCGGTGCTCTCCAGAAGCAGTTGGTACCATTCGCGGATGATGTCCAGGCCGGGGTCAGGCTCCGCTTCTTCGCCGGAGGAGGCGAAGCAGACGGGGCAGCCGAGATCACATCGAGCCGTGATCTCCAAGAGCACACAGCACGTCTGTTGGCGGTGGTGGGGGCAGAGACCGCAGTCAAGAGGACAGCCCTTGTCTACGGCTGTCTGGGCCGAGACGGGGCGGTTAGGGGCTCTCTCGTCGAGCCATGACGTGTAGTCAGGGGGTCCTCGCCAGATGACCGAGCTAAAGGTCCCGTGCTCGGGGCAGGTCTTCATCAGATGAACGTTTGCGCCTTCGCGGATGCGGGCGGCCGGTATCCTCTTCAAACACTGGGGACAAACGCTCTCTGTGAGTGGGAGCTTCTCGTCCTGCTGGTCGCTGTCGGCCGAGGTCTTCACTTCCTCCTCTACGGTGTGCTCACCCCTTTCGCTGATCGCTCCATTCGGCACCGAACAGGGAGCGGCTAAGCTGCTCGTACGGATTACACTGGGCACCGGGGACACTGACGACGGTTCGAGCCCCATATCCCAGGCATTATAGTGGATGGGCTCAGGGCGGCGGATGAGCCGATCGACCCGAACCGACCTCGCCGGCCCGGTGAAGGGCCGGCCGGTGATTGACAAACGGTGAGGAAGGATTAGTATGGTAGTAGAGCCCCAAGAGGCAAGACGCATCACCCCTGAAGACAGGTGAAGCTCTAGCTACACCGCTGAAGAAAGGTGCTAAGCGAGGTCACTTGGGGCTCCCTTGTGTCTTCGGTCGTTCGTTCTCGGGGCTGAAATCCACAGGGTGGCCCATCCATCCGTCCACCGCCGTACAGCCGGGCCTTCGATGTCTTCGGCGATGGTCGTCCTCTCGCTTATTGACGCACAGGCGAGACGGCTTATAGTGGATATATACGGGGAGTGAGCGACTCCTCGCACATAGTGCTCGGGAAGGCCGCCGGATCGGGGTCTTGCACGAGTTGACACCCGCGCAACTCCCCTTTCAGGGTCGGAGTTCGGCCGAAGAGGGGGCGTGTTTCTCATGGGCCCGAGAGCAGCGAAGGTCGTCGTGACCGTCTGCGGCATCATGGGCGGTTGGTTTGGCTACTGGCTCGGCCAGCCCTCGATCAGTCTGCGCTACTGGATCGCCGAGCCTGCAGCCGGCACCGAGAACGAATCTTTTGCTTGGTGGACCCGGAACATCGACTGGCAGTCCCCAGAACTGCAACGTCGCCTCGACTATCTGGCCGACGAACAGCTGTTCCCTCTCTGGCGCTTTCTGCTGTCCGTCGGCGCGGCCGTACTCTTCGCGTACCTGGCTACACTGATCATCACCCGGCTCCCACTGTGGAGACTCCAGGATGTGTTGAGGAACGGCGTCCAGGGTGAGGCCATGGTGGTTCAGGTGCGCGATACCGGAGAATACATGCGCGGGCCCACGGGTCTCGAACGTCAGATCGCGGTGGAACTGCACACGCGTGTAGGCGGTCGTCCTCCGTACCGTGCACGGACCACCCAGTTCTTCAACGAATCCGAGCAACGTGCCCTTCAGCCGGGGGTGCGTGTAGTCGTGCGTTGTGACCCGGCTAGGCTCACCCGGGTGGCCATCGTGGAGCCGGTCTCGACCCAGGGCGTCTCCCCTTCGACCTAACCGGAATACCCGGCTTCACTTCTCAGTTGCCTGCCAACACAAGACCGGGATCAGTGCCTGCGATAGCCGTTATGACTCGGCAAAGATCCACCGGCCTAGTTCTGCTCAGCCTGCAAGAGACCGGCGGTCTTCGGTATCTCAGACCTGCGGCAGCCGGCCCGGCGCCGTCTGGAGACCGAGTCAACCCGGAGCGAAGACCTCCAATTCGATCGAGTCCATCGCCAGGATGGATCCGTCTGCGGCGCTCAAGTCGCTGATGGTCACAAAGACCCGGCCGGTGCAGCCCAAGTCGAGAAGGCCGAGGGTCAGCTCGAAAATACCGGGCGCGCCGAAATCGGGCGCCTCCACCGGCACCGGTCCCTGGGCGCGTTCAGTCATTTCCGCGTCGTAGACGGTGTAGACCAAGTTGTTCTCAAACGGCGCGATGGTCACGTTTCCCTTGATGAGGGCGACGGAGGATACGGCAGGGCCCAAATCGGGATAGGTGATGGTGATCTTGCGCACATCGCCCCCGGGGGTCTCGGAAGTCTGGGAGGTGTGAAGCAGGGCCCAATTGGTGCCCTCTACCAGGGGTAAGCGGAGGGTCGCCGTGATGGGCACAACGGGCTCACCCGTCGGATCCTCGGGTCCGGGCACGGTGGCTGCCACGAGGATCTCTCCATCGATGATACTCAAGTCCTCGAGGCGCGAACCGCTGCCAACGAAGTGCGAGCCGGCAGAAGCAGGTTCCCCGGCTTCTGATAGCAAAGCGACGATATAGAGAAGGGCGCCGGCGTCCTTGTCGAGGGTCATGGCAATGGCCGCATCGTCGACTTCATCACCGTTCAGATCTCCGAAGGCCACGACCTCGGATACAGTCACGTTGACCGTCGATGGATCGTTCTCACTCCGAGGTCCTTTGTATGAACCGTCGACCAGCCTGAAGCTCATGATCGTCTGGTCGAAGAGACCGGTGATCTCGGCATTGCGGACGTGCTCCAGGGTTAGCGGCTCCCCGGCCGGAAGGCTTGGCACGGTGCTAGGAATAGCGGAGGTCGTGGTGGTCGTCTGGGCCAAGGAACTGGTCGTGGCGGCGCTGGTCGGTGTGACCTGGGACGTCGTGGTGGAGGTCTCTTCAGCGCACCCGGCACCGACGGCCGGGACGACTACGAGTAACGCCAGCGCCAGGAAGGTGAACACCCGCAAGACGGCGCTTGAGGTGGCAGTTGTCCCTGTGGTACGCATGCTGAGTACGTGGTCTCCCGATATGTTTGCCGACAGCAGTGTCCGAGAAGTCGTACCCCTTCGGCGAGAGAAGTAACCGTGTGGTGCCCCTGTTGACATGGGGTCTGATCCAAGTGATAGTGTCGGCAGAGGTGAGACGAACGAGGTCCGCACGGTTGCGGATCTATCGTCTGGAAAGCGGGAGGAGTTTGATGACACCGAGGTCCGAACAAGTCGGTGTGCTGGTCGCGTGCCTGGCGGCACTCGCGATGCTGGTCGTGGCCTGCGGGGGAGACGGATCGGCCACTACACTCTCGACCTCGCATTCAACTGCATCCACGACAGCGTCGACCGTCAGCGGAACGACGACCACCTCGACGCCCTCAACACCAGAGAAAGTGTTCTCGTCGGCGGAGTTGGCCGAGTTCGATGGCAAGGAGGACAGGCCGGCTTATATCGCCGTCGACGGAGTGGTCTACGATGTCTCAGGCAGCGCGAGATGGCCCGAGGGCAAACACCTCTCGTGCTTTCTCGACTCGGAGGCGGGGAATAACCTTTCCGAGGAACTCAAACAGGCCCCGTCCAACATGCGGGCTCTGGTCGAGCGACTGCCCGTCGTCGGTCGGCTGGAACAGTGATGGTCCGGTGATCGAACCCCGATGGTTGCTCGTATGGACCCGTCATGAGTAGACCGTTCTCAGGCGCCACCCGGATTGTCTTCCAAGTGATTCTGATCGTGGTCGGTATCGGACTGCTGGCTGTGCCCCCGCTTGTGATCGCTTTGTCGGGCGTGGGCTTATCCGACGCGCTTTGGGTCGCTCTGCGGGTGGCTGCTCTGGAGGCCCTCACTCTCATTGGCATCAATATCTGTGTGGGGGCGTTCCGATCTGTCCTTGTACGTGGCTTCAATGGGCTGACGATACACCGGGCCCATGTCGTGACCGATCTGACCGGGTTCGCCGTCGGGCTGGCTCACGGTTTGATGGCCTTCGTTTTCGGCATTGCCGGGTACACCACGGCCGCCGTGTGGACCGGTCCGGCTGTGCTCTTAGTGCTGGTTGCGATCATCATCACCGCCCTTACTCGCAGACGGCTGCGACGTTCGTGGCGCTGGATCCACCGTTTCAACTACCTGATCTTTGGCGCCGTTTTGGCGCACGGCTTGATACTTGGATACGACCTGCGGAACGAGGTTTGTTTGAAGGTCTGGCTTGGAATCCTCGGGGCCGCGGTCGTCGCGGGCCTTGCCTATCGAGTGATCGGTCTTGTGGCCGCAGGCGGCCGACGGACCCGCGACTGAGATCCGGGCGGGCGGGACAGGCGATCCACGAGCCGCCGATCCGCAAACCTCGCGAGCTCCTTGCGGCTACAAGGGTCTGACGGGCGCGTACAGTTCCACGATGTGCGTCGATTCCGGATTGTCTCCTGCCTCGTTGAGGTAGATCTCCAGACACGGTCCGTCACCTGACTGCCGGCCGCTCTCAGGCAGCCACCGGCCCATCATGGTCTGCCAGGCCTCGGAATACTCTTGCGGGAGTATCTCGAAATGACCCACCGCGTATGTGCCTGCGGGAATGGTCCGCGTGCCTATCTCGCCATCGGTGGGCGTCCCGACCGGGACGGTGATAGCCGCGTCGACTTGGAGCCGTTCTGCCTCGGTGCTGTCGGGATCGTCCTGGTAGATGCTCATGACCTTAGTATCTAGCCCCATGAGACCCCGCGGACCCGCCCAGGAGAACAATTGGCCGAACAACCGACCGAATAGTGCAGTGTCGCCTGCATATGGGCCGACGTGGCGCAGATAGGCCACGTGCATCTCGGGGACGTTCTTCACCTCGAATCTTGCCTCGCCGGTTTGCATCGCCAACCTCCTTCGCCGGTTCTACGATCCTTGTTGCGGGCCGTTCCGCCGACGCATATCCAGTCGCTAACACCCCTGCCGGATGTCTGTCGGAGCAGCCGAGCGAATGCGGCGCTTGAGGAAGAGCAGCAGGGCCTCGTTGTCGGCGAACGCTTGGACGTGAAAAACATCCCATCCAGCGCTCCCCCAGTCATTGAGAGTGGCTTCAAAATCGAAGGTATCCGGCCCGTACTTCTGAAATGCCGCTGGGCCCACGTTGACCCGAAGCACCCGGTACTCCCAACAGGTGGTGTCGTCTTGGGCCGCTGCCCCTTCATGACCGTCGCTCATGGTGCCTCCCTTCTCTTGAATGAAGTGTACCAGGCCGACCGCCGGGCAATTCCTGACCCAGACTACTTCTCTGTGGGGATGGCCCAAAGGGCAGGAGGAGACTGTCGGCGATGGCTGTCTTTCGTGTTGACTGTCGACCGGGTGCGAGGCAGCATGGAGGTGCCACAGCAGCCGCGGCGGGGTGGGAGCGTGCAGACTCCGGTAACTCAAGGTCCCTGGTGGGCGGTCGTCACCGTTTGGGCCGTGGTCAACGCCGTCAATTGCCTCTAGTCCGCCGCGTTCATCTCCAGGGTCTTGACGGGCGGGACGGCCATCAACCATGCGCTCGGATACGTGATGATCGTCCTTGCGGCACCTGCTGCCCTCGCTATGGTTGTCTTCATACGTGGCCAAGCCGGGCTGGTGCAATGGGTCGGTTGCGCTGTCTATCTTGTCTTCGTGGTGCTCATGGTCCTGGTCGAGTATGCGGGGCAGCGGAACAGGAGCAGACCTTCTGACGTAAGGACGCCGTCTGATCGGTAGTAACATGGGGCAAGGTCTCTCGTTTATCCTACGATGGTTCTGGAGGCGGAAACATGGGGCTCGCTCAAGACCTGGCAGAATACATCGTGGCCACCGATTTCGCGTCCTTCGATGCCGACGCCATAGAGTGGGCCAAGTGGCGCGTGCTCGACGTGTGCGGGTGCGCTCTCGCGGGAGCGGAAGCACCCGGTTGCCACATGATGAAGGATCTGGTGACGGATTGGGGTGGGGCGGGGGAGAGCACCATCCTGGCTCATGGTGGTCGGGCCCCGGCCCACAATGTCGCGATGCTGAACACCCTGATGGCCCGGTCACACGACTACGAGCCCGTGGAGGCGGAATTCGAGGGTCGTGGCAGTCCGGCTCATATCAGCGGAACCACCGTCCCGGTGGCGTTGGCAATGGCCGAGAAACAGAGAGCCGACGGGAAGCGCCTCCTCACCGCTCTCATTGTCGGCGACGACATCGCCGCCAGACTGGCGGTCAACTCGGGCTTCGATTTTGATCTGGGTTGGGACGAAACCGGCACCGTCAATGTGTTTGGGGCCGCTGCCACAGCCTGCAAGCTGCTTCAGTTGAACGAGCAGCAGATCTTCGATGCGCTGGGAATCGCACTCAACCGGCTGTCGGGGAGCATAGCGGGCATCTTCGACAAGACCCTCTGCTACAAGTTGCCCATGGCCTGCTCGTCCCGCGAGGGGGTTTTCGCAGCCGAATTGGCGCAAAGGGGTTTTCAGGGGGTGGCCGACCCGTTCGTGGGGCCGCGTGGCTATTTCTCGATGTTCTGCCGGAACCACTCGGCCGACCAAGTAGCTAAGGACTTGGGCAGAGAGTTCTATTCCGATTGCGTCATCAAGCCCTATTCGGCCTGCCGGATAACCCATCCATTCATCGACTCCGCCCTCGCAATAGCGACGAGTCACGATGTTGACGCCGGAGAGATTGCGGCGATAACGATTCATGGGACCCAGTTCGGGGCTCACTCGTTCTGCGCCCAGCCCTTACCCTCCTCGGAGATACGGCAGCCCGATGCCGCCTTCAGCATTCGTTACTGCGTGGCTGCGGCTCTGCTCTGGAGAGAGGTGGCGCCGCTGCATTTTACCGATGAGTCTCTGCGTGATCCGAGGATAAGGCACCTTGCAGGTTGCATGGAGGTGGTCGCTGATCTACCCCAGCGGGAGCCCGGCGACAATCAGGTCAGGATGGAAGTCACCATGAGCGACGGCAGGAGCTTCTCGGCTCACACCCTTGTGGGTAAGGGAGACATGCGCGAGGGGAGCGTGAACTTAAGCGACGTGCAGGCCAAGTTCCTTGCGAACGCTCGATTCGCGGGCCTGGACGTTGTGAAGGCGGAGCAGGCCATGGCAATGATCGACCGGCTCGAAGACCTCGAGGACGTGCGCTCACTGATGCGGCTGCTCGTCAAGGGCGAGAACCAGAGCTAGGACAACCGTGGTAATCCGGGCGGGCTCTGACTAGAGATTCGTAGTTGTCAAAGATGGTCGGGCTGGGGGCTTCCGGCACTCGGCTCACTGTGACCGACTACGGGTCGTTGTGACCCGAGAACGACCGACGCGAGACTACAAAGCCGGCTGCGACGCAGAGCGCCGCAACTGTTAGAGCGACCGACTCTGAGCGCCAGAGCCAGGAAGCCTGATGCCTCAGGTCGATGAGATCAAGTAGCCGATACAGGAGAAACAGGGTCGCTGCGATGGCAAGGACGCCCTCTCGCTGCTCCTCCGCTGAAGAAGGCGACCGCTATAACCACGAATGCAGCGACGAGCAGTAGGTAGAGGGACACAGTAACCCAGAGGCTGGCCGCGTAGTACGCGTTGTCGAACAGGCCGGCTGGTTCGCGCGCGAGGTTGTCGACGTAGGTTTCGATGTTGGCGGCCGCAGCGAGAAGATAGGCGACCGCCAATGTGGCCGCCGCAGCGCCGAGAAAGGTATCGCGAGCTGATCGCGCAGCGTTGGGTTGCACGCTTCGTCACCTTCCGTTCTGGTGAAGCGCGGTGCTTGAACCATGGCCGGCAATCCCCACGGCCCGAAGCGCTCCGATAGTAGCATCTCCAAACCGATAACCGCGCGAGAGACCATTCCGGAGCCGAGTTGGATGGATGGCCTTCTCTGCGAGGGTGCCTTGGCGGCGGTGAGATTGCTGCCCATTGCCGAGAGTGCTGTATCAAGGTATGCGCGGCGAACAGACCGAGCGTGATCCGATGCTCCGAATGTGAAGAACTACCCTGCTATCGCATCACGGATATGATCGATACTGGTCTGTTGCACCGTGCCGAATACATGACAAACCTTGGGAAGATTCGTGCCATGGGTGTTGAGGACTGGGTTGAGTACGAGGAAGAGCGTTGGAGGTGTCTTCGGTGCGGCCTGCCCATGAGTTGGTATGACACCGAATGCGCCCGATGTGGAGAGGCGAGATCGGAGCGGCTGTTCCCTCTGACGTAGGAAACACGCCAACCGCTTAGCTCCATTCGGCAGCTTGACGACGGAACTCGCCGCAGAACGGCCCGCCTCAAGGCGAGAACAGATCGACCAGTTGTTCGATGATCGAGCCTGTCTCGCCCTGCTCGATGAGGACAAGGCCCACCTCCGGTGCATAGTACTTCACCTTGGATATGCCGGGTTCAAGAGAAGTCGACTCCTTGATCTTCACGACTCGCTCGAACGATCCGTACTCGATCTCGATGGTGGCATCCACTTCCAGCACCTCAGCCATGATCTCTGCCCGGTCGTCAGCATACCCCTGGTGGTAGATATCGCCAGGCCGTGGTTTGCCCTTCATGACTATGCACGGAACCGCTCCGTCGACACCCGCCTGCCACGAACCGGCGGTGCCGACCACCTCATCTCCTTCATGCTCGGTGACCCGCCGGCCGAAACACCACACGTTGCCGACACCGTCTTCGGCGTACCAGGCGACGGTATCGGTGTAGGATCTCGTTGCGGGGTCGTCCACATAGGCGTATCCCGTGAACACGGCGCACTCCACCCCCATCACGACCTGCGTCTGGGTCGTCGGGGCCAGCGTCACTCTGGCGGTTCCCTTTTCGTCGCGACGTTCGTAAAGGTATACGAGACCCGGCGTGGCCGCGAAGTACTCGTTTGTGAACGTTGCGGAGAAGCCCGCAGGGTCAAGAGCCGGCATCGAGGTGGTGCTCTGTAGAGGGGCGGTCGTGGTCGTGGTCCGCGGATCGATGAGGGTTGTCGTGGCGGCCTCGTCATCGCAGCCCGAGAGCAGCGTGGTCCACACGAACAGCGAGAAGGAGAGAATCAGGATGAGGATGCTGATTGGCACACGCTTCATCTTGTCTCCTCGCGAGAGAGTCTCTCGTTGTCGAAATCCGGTTCAAGGTACCACGGTATGCTGCATCTGGACGAACGCCGGTCTGTTGTCCGGGACGGAGCCGATTCGGGTTGACGATCTCGGGGTACAGATCGCTGTGAAAGGCAGGCTGCCTTATGCCGCGGGTAATGAAGGGCGGCATCGGCATGCAGGGGAAAGCTCGAATCGAACAGGAGTGAATCATGCTGCTGCGGCGGATTGAAAGCCCAGGCTATCCGCACTACTCCTACGTGGTGGCCGATGACTCCACGGGTCTGGTTATCGACCCCCGGCGTGACGTTGATCTCTACCTTGATATTGCCGCATCCGAAGGGTTTCGCATCGCAGACATCTTGGAGACTCACCGTCACGAGGATTTCGTCTCAGGCTCCAAGGAGTTGGCCGGACGGACGGGCGCCACCGTCTGGCGCGCCGCAGATGATGGGGTGGAGGGTTACGCCTCGGCCTTGAGTGAGGGGCAGGAGTGGGCCGTGGGGTCTCGTGTACTACGTGCGGTCCGCACGCCCGGTCACACGCCGGGTAGCACCTCTTTCCTGCTCGACGAGGGCCAGGGGGGGCCTTGGGCATTGTTCACGGGAGATACGCTCTTTGCCGGGGAAGTGGGGCGTACCGACCTATTCGGTCCCGAGCAAGCTCCCGACATGGCGCGCTCGCTCCATGCCTCTATCATGAACATGTTGGGGCCGCTGCCCGACGATGTCGTAGTGCTGCCGGCTCATGGCGCCGGCTCAGTCTGTGGTGCTGCGATCGTGGATAGGCCACTCACGACACTGGGCTTCGAGCGGCGGACAAATCCTAAGCTCTCTATGGATGAGGCGGATTTCGTGGCTGCCGCAGCCCCGGACCGGCTCCCGCCCTATCTGGCCATTATGCGCGATTTGAATACTCTCGGGGGCCGGCCGGTTGGCAGTCTTCGTCGGCCGGCCGCACTGTCTCCTGGTGACTTCGCCCGTCTTATCCCCCAGGCCCAGGTAGTGGACGCCCGCCCAACGACCTCCTTTGTCACTTCTCACATCCCCGGCGCGCTTTCCCTTCATCCCGAGGGATTCTTCGCATATGCCGGTTGGTTCTTGTCCTATGACCTCCCAGTGCTGCTGGTTTGTGAGCCGTGGTTACTGGAACACACCGTCACTCTGCTTCACCGCCTCGGGGTGGATCGGGTCGAGGCTTACTTGGCGGGAGGAATGATAGCCTGGCACACTGCGGCGCTGCCGGCCGAGCGAACGCCCACTATGACCGTCTTGGACGCTTGTACTCATTTGGATGAAGACGCCTCCAGCTGGCTGCTCGATGTTCGCCGCCCCACAGAGCTCGCCACGCAGGGTGAGATCCGTAACGCTCACAACATCCCCCTACAAGAACTTGAGGAACAGCTTGATGAAGTACCGTCTGACCGGCACGTGTACATCTTCTGCGGCAGCGGGGTCCGCTCGGGTGTAGCGGCGAGTGTACTGGCGCGGGGAAGGGGCCTTCAGTCAACCGTCATGCTAGGTGGTTTCGCCGGCTGGCGTTCCACTGCCTGTCCGTACGAACCGCCGAGCCAAGAATGATGCCGGTGGGTCCGTGGGGTTGGTTTCAACAACATCAAACCGGAGGAGAGAGTGGCGTGTGAACGACTGCAAGGATGGGTTCGGCGTTCATGGCGTCTGCAGCTCCACGGTCCAGGGGATCTCGGCGGGGACTGAGTTGAGCAGCACATACGTACCGTCGAGGTCGTCGACCTCCTTCACGGGGTAGGCAGGGATCAGGGTAAGCGCTATCCCGTCGCTTATGGCCTCAGTGATGGTAATGAGATCGGTCAGCCGGTCCGCCGGGATGATGGCCAGAAGGACCCCGTCCAGCTCACCGGCGTCAGGCATGTCGAGGACCAGCCGCGCTTCGCCCTTGACGGTGAAGGGGTCGCTCACCAGGAGCCCAGGCAGGTCTTGCCAGGGGGCGGCATCGGACTTCAATGCGACCACCGTCTTCCAGCCGTCGTCACCCGTGCCCTGGTCGGCAGATGCCGAAGTTGCAGGTGGCTGCGCGGCGGCTGTGGTGTCGGTGACAGTCGTGTCAGTCGTGGGCGCTTCCATCGTGGGCGCCGCAGTGGTGGAGACGGCCTGCGCTGCGGCCTCGGGCGCCGCAGTCGTGTTGTCACCGCCGGTCGCATCGTTGCCACACGCTGCCAACATCAGGGTGGTCGCCAGGATGACGGCCAGAATCACTACACTGCGGAACTTGCTCATTACGCTCCCCTCGTCGCTTGGCTTGTCACTGTACAGCAGTCTAGTGCCTCGCGCCACTCGTGGGGCGGGTCAGGATGCCGACAGGCGCTAAGGTGACATCCGCCAACATGAGCCCGTTCGGATGATGAGCACACACCCCATCTAGTGGCCGAAACGCCTGCGGATATCCTCCCAGACATACGTAATGAGAAACGAAGCGCCCATGTTCTCGAGCATGGTCAAGAACCTGGGCCAAGGGGCTGAAAAGCTCAATAGACTCGGCGTGATATGGGCCCTCGCGCTCGGATCCAATAGACCGATGACAGCCCTGGGATCTTCCGACTCCGGTTCTTTCATGGGAGAAGCGATAAGTATCTCGCAACCGGAGCAGAACGGGGCGACGACACCATGCGGGGTCATCGATAGCCCTCGCCTGCTCAGGACCCTTCTCGTATCTCTCAACATTGGCCATGAAGTCGACGGTCCGCTCATCAGCCTCCGCGGGGATGAATCCGAGGAGACCCTTCGACCCTCAGCAGCCGAGATTGTCCTGATTGAAAGCGCGCGCCTCGCCTCTTCGCACGGGGGCCAGTTGGCTGAAGATGCACGTGAGGCCGTACTTGCCGGGCGCGGGAGCTTAAGGGAAAGCCGCATCGCTCAGGTCGTCCGGTTAGAAGCAGGCTATGGGGCCCCATGCGCGGCTGCAGATGGCTCGGCGAAGGTCTATCATGAAACGCGCGGGGTTCTCGCAGTCAGGTTTGGTGTGTTGGTGGCCGGTTCGACGCTGCTCTTGAGAATCACCCGGGCCGACGGCATCGCCACCAACCCCATCGAGTGGGTCGGGGGCTTCTCGAACAAGATCCCAAGAGATGTGGGAGGCATGGATGGATGCTTTACAGAGGCTTGGTGCGCATCTAGAAACACGGCTCGACAGTCTCGAGGAGGCCAAGAGACAGGGCCGCAAGGTCATCGGCTATACGGCCGGAGGCTACTTACCGGAAGAACTGGTGTTGGCCTGCGACGCCATCCCCATAGGCTACGTACGGGCCGGCGACAACAACATCCTGAGGGATGCCGGGTCGTATATATGTCGATGGATAGACCCCTTCTGGCGTAGTCAGATAGGGTATCTCACCTCAAGGAAAGACCTTTACTACAGTATTGCAGATCTGATTGTTGTCCCCATTACTGATAATCACGCGCGGGCCTTTTCTAACACAATTGTTTTTTATACTCCCGAAGTAGAGTCATTTGTATTTGGGGTGCCGCACGTTAAGGACGAACTGGCCCTGGGCTACTATCTCGATGGATTGAAACGACTCAAGAACAAGCTCGAGAGATTCACGGGCATCAGGATCGGCAAGCAAGGGCTCAAGAAGGCGATCGAGCTGTGCAATCGCGAAAGAGAGCTGTTTTCACAGATAAGCATGTTGCGCAAAGCCAACGGCAACGTTGTACCCAGCCGGGATTTCATTGCCCTCCACCACGGTTCCTTCTTGGCCGACAAGGAAGTCATGGTGGACGTTCTCGAGTCTTACCTTAAGGAGGCGAAGAAAAGGGAACCCTCAGCCGACAACGTCCCCCGGGTACTGCTCACCGGGTCGACACTGGGCGACGGTGACACCAAGGTGCTGGACCTGATCGAAGACTGCGGCGGCATGGTCGTTATGGAGGAGTTCGCTGAGGGGCTTCGCCCCTATTGGACGAGCGTTGGACTCGAAGATGACCCGATGGCAGCCTTGGCAAAGGCGTATTTGATGGAGCGGGTGTGCCCCGGCTGGTTCCGCCCTGGGACGGAGCGGCTTGACTTCCTCGTCGAGTTGGTGGGGGACTATAGGGCCTCCGGGTTGATCTGGTACCAACTCATGTACCGTGAGTCGTACAAGGTGGAGTCCTATTTCTTCCCCCAGATACTGAAGCAGAAGACAGGGCTGAACATGCTGGTTCTGGAGTCGGAGTACGACACTGCGGCCGAGCTGGGTACGATGAGAACACGTATCGAGACATACATCGAAACGATAAGGACTTGAGCCATGGCTTACTATGACGAGCTCTTCAAGCTGTGCGGGTTCGAGGAGAAAGAGATAGAAGAGGAAAGGCCCAGGATAGAGAAGACCTTGGCGCGTCTCGGGATCGTCCCCGATGACATGCCCTCGGCGCAGAGTTGGGTCAAACAGAACCACGATCTCAGCCTGGTAGGAGTGAGAAAGCTTCTGGGAGCCTGGCTCAAGGAGCTGATCGACCTGGTTCTTGCGAAGGACGAGGGCAAGAAGGTCGTGTACTTCGGCTTTCCCGCCATACTGGGGCCGGGACTGATGCTGAGCGCATCCTCCGATGACGTGCTTGTGAGTGCGCCCGATATGGTTCTCGACCACACCATGGGGCAGATCTTCAACAAGCTCACCCCCATATTGGAGGCAGGGGAGGCCAACGGATTGCCGCCCGGACATGCCTTGTGTTCGTTGTGGCAGGCGAAGATCGGGGGCATCATCAAAGGCATGGTCCCCATGCCCGACTTGGCGCTGGCTTCCAGCTACTTCTGCGACATGGGCTCCAAGGCCGACGACCTGGTAACGGCGCTGTACGGTGTGCCTGTCGCTTATATAGACGGGGTTATGGATTCCAGGTGGGGTGAGTACCCTCGGTACCTGCCGCAGAGGGTGAGCTATCTCGGCGCTCAAATCAATCAGGCACTCAAGAAGTCCGAAGAAGTCCTTGGCATCGAGGTCGCGCCCGACGCGTGGGAGAAGTCTCAGATTGACAGCCGCGGCTACATAAACAACCTGCTGAAGCTGCTCGATCTCATGCGTGCGGATCCAGTACCGATCAGCGTTGTGGAGCTGGAACTGCTGGAGGCGCTGTCCGGCTCATCCACCGGCCGGGGGATACGTGAAGGCATTAAGGCCATGAATATCCTGATATCCGAACTCGAAGAGAGAGTGAAGGCCGGCAAGGGCGTCACGGAGAAAGGGGCGCCTAGGGTCATGATGGCGAGTGGTCATACGTCTGATCCCAGGGTGACCAGCCTTGTGGAGGACGCGGGTCTTGCTGTGCCTCTGACCATGGTGTTGGCGCAGGTCGGAGGGCCCAAGCATCCGCCGAAAAAGACCTACTCCACGCCCGGTGAAACCATAGCGGACCATGAGCTCGCGAGCGGCCCCGTCCACGGCACGGACGCCATGATCAAAATGTTCCAGTCGGGGGCCAAGGTGATGAAACTCGATGGTTTTATCGCAAACTACCTGTTCAACTGCCGGCCTGCGTCGCTGACCTCTCATACTCAGAAGGAGTATCTCGAAAGGACCACCGGGCTGCCGGTTCTCGCTCTTGAGACTGACAATTTCGACTCCCGAACGTATAGTGCCGAGTCATTGAGGACCAAAGTGGAGACCTTCGCCTACATGCTGAAGAAACGCAAGGAAGCATCGAGGAACTGAGAGCAGAAGCGTGAAGCGGCGGGCCGGTTTGTCGTAGGTGGCCCACGTGATTGGACCGGTGCGGCTAGGATAATATCTCTGGCGGCCGGATGACGGTTGCGTATGAATCGACGTGAAGTCATGATCGTGAACAGAGCTCAAATATGAATTCTAAAAGCACGAAGAACGACCCGAAGCTGTTTGCCGGTGTGGACGTGGGCGCTGCGACCGCTAAAGCGGTGATCATTGGCGATAACGGGATACTGGGCTATGCCGTAAGGTCCACCGGACACGATGTAAAGATTGCAGCGGATGCCGTGATGCAGGAAGCCCTGGAGAAATCGGGTTTGGACGTCGATGTGTCAGACCTCGCCTATATCGTCTCCACAGGCTATGCGAGAAGGACTCTACAATTCGCCCACAAACCTATAACCGAGATTATCTGCCACGCCAAAGGGGCTAATTTTCTATTTCCCGATTGTCACTTCATCATAGATATGGGTGGTCAGGATTCCAAAGCGATCGAGGTAGACGACGAGGGAAACGTCGTCAATTTCGTGATGAACGATAAGTGCGCGGCGGGCACCGGAAGGTTCCTGGAGGTTATGGCACACGTGCTGGATGTGGAGGATATCGCCGATATGGGCCCATTGGCTTTGTCGAGCAGGCACCCGTGCTCGATAAGCAGTACTTGTACCGTTTTCGCGGAGACAGAGGTAGTGGTGTTGCGGGGTGCCGGAAAGGATAGGGCGGACCTGATAGCGGGCGTGCACAGGGCGGTGTCTTCTCGCGTGGCGGTCATGGCCAAAGCTCTGACAATCAGGCCCGAGGCGGTGTTTACCGGGGGTGTCGCCAAGAACGCGGCGGTAAAGAAGTTCTTGGAGGAGGCCATCGGGATGGAGTTGCACGTGCCCGAGGAGCCGCAGATCGTGGGGGCGCTGGGGGCGGCGTTGCTGGCGAGAGAGGAAGCCACAAGGCTGCCCGCCGTAGAGACTATTGAGAGTGAATTGCCCCACCGGTAGGCTGTGAGCGGCTGCCCACTCGTGCACACCAGGCAAAGGGGCAGGATTCTAGCGCGCCGGCACCGGTCGAAAGGATGGGATATGGAAGCCGAAGTCAGTTTCGTAGATTCTACGTGGATGCGCGCCCAGGCGAAGGATCTTGTGGTGAAGGTCGGTTTGCCTCCAGCTCGGGGCGGGGACCCCGGTGCGTATGGACCGTTCGATATGCTTCTGTGCGCTCTTGCTACCTGCACGGCTGCCGGGGCGAGGGCCTTTCTTCAGGAACGGGGGTTCTCTCTCAGCGAGGCCGGGCTGCGGATTCATGCCGAGCAAAACGAAGCCACCCATCTTCTCGAGAATGTGGCCATCGATATCCTTGTGCCGGAGGACTTTCCGGAGAAGTACGAGGAGGCCATCCTGAGGGCGGCGGGGGGTTGTCCGGTCAAGACTCAGCTGGGCTTGAGTCCGCAAATGAGAGTCGTGGTATCTCAACACACATAGCCTTGGCCCCGTGGCGCAGTCCGGGATGCCCACTTGTCTCTTTGGGGTTCTCGGCCGTGGGTGGCACGTATCAGAGATACCCGCATGTTCGGGCCGTGGCGGTCAGCGCCTCCACCGTCCCTGGTCCGGGTGCCCTGTCCCGCGCCTGCTCGTCGACCAACCGCCTCATCAGCTCCTCCAGATCATCGGGCATCTTCTGCTGCACCGGGTCAAGGATGACTGCGGCCTGACCGGCCGCTTCGGCCCAGTCCTGGTCGCGTAGGGCCAGCCCGAGCAGCGTCCAGCGAGCCTGCCATTCGACAGGGGAGAACGCCTCCCCCCGGATCTCTTTCAAAGCCCTGATGGCGAGCTCACGCGCCTGACCGAGATTTCCCTCCCGCCAAGCCACCCAGGAAAGATGGCCCCTGGCCTCTCCTCCGAACTCGCTCCAGACTCCGGGAGGATCGGTCATCAAGGACAACGTCTCCAGGCCGTAGGCACGAACGGCGTCAACCTCACCTTCGAGCCGATGCCAAATCTCCAGGTACCAGAGCGAGACCAGCCGATCCCAGCCGGAGTGCTCACGTTTGGCCTGATCATAGAGATGGACCAGGTAATCGTGCGCGTCGCGCCTCCTCTCCGGCGACCACAAGTAGGCGCGGCCGAGGGCACGTTCGCCCCGCATGGCATCTACGGGAGAGCCGGTGCTTCCAAAGTTTCTCGCACAGTCCTCGGCCAGTGCCAGGATATCGTCCGTGGACACGAACCGATGGCGCGTCCACTCGGCGTGCATACGCAGGTCCTGAAGCTGTGCCCTCTCCCGCGGGCTTCCGCGAGCGACTACCTCCCTATCCACCCGTTGCAGCAGGTCATACAGCTCATCGAGTCTTCCTTCGTGGAAGTAGACCCACCCGCGGGTCCACTGTACGGTCATCCACGTATCCAACCACGCTACCTCTGCGTTTTCCCGCGGAGGTCCCAGAAGGGTCTCCGCTTCGGTGAGGCAGGCCGTGCTCAGGTCGTAATGATGGTGGTCCGTGTGCTGTTCGGCGATCTTCTCCAGCAGACGCGCCCGCAGCAACCGCTCTTCACACGGGATGCGACGAAGGGCGTGCTCGTAAGCCTCCAGCGCATTCACGGTGTCAACCAGTACGTAGTACACGTCACCCAGCTCTTCCCAGGCCTGCGTGGCAAGCCCCCGCTTCTTGTCCGGGGGTTCGGCCGGCAGCAGTTCGAGGAGATCGATAGCCCGCCGGAACCGCAAGCAAGCCTCCTCCCAGGCGCACCGATGGGCAGCGACTCGGCCTGCGCGCAAACAGTGGTCGATCGCCTCAGACACAAACCCCGCCGGAACGGCCTCGGAGAAGTGGTAGGCAAGATCCGCCGCATAGGCGTCCAGCTCGTGGCCATGCAGGTGTTCGAGGACCCTTGCCACTTTGGCGTGCAGGGTCGCCCGGCGCTGCGGGGAGAGCTCGGTCCGCAGCACCTCTTGGAATATGCTGTGCACGAAACGACACTCTTCGGGAGCGTCCTCCTGGACGAGGACCAAGTTGGCGTCAACAGCCTCGCCCAGCCGTTCCAATAGCAGTTTGGGGGCGAGGTCTATCGTGCCCGCGAGCACCGGCTGCGTGAACTCGCGACCGATCACACTGGCCGCGTCCAAAGTCTCACGACAGGACTGTGACAAAGGCAGTAGGCGGTTGAGGACGACGCGCCGCACCCCCTCCTCCCGGCTCAGAGTCCGTCGATCCGGTAGAGATCCTGGGGACTCGCCCGCGAGAAGGTGGAGCCGCACGAGCTGGGTTAGAAAGAAAGGATTGCCCTCGGTCTCTCGGTAGACCTCCGAGGCCAGGTCGTGGACGCCGTCGATGGCGGCATACTCGACCCGCGGCGTACCCGGAGGGGGTGCCGGTACTCGGTCTTCCAACCCGCTCAACTCCACGAACCGATTGACTTCACTCTGGGAAAGTGGCCGCAGGAGAAGCACGGGTCCCAGGTCGCCGCGTACCAAGTCGTTGATCACCTCTGTGAGAAAGGGAGAAGGGGCGGTTTCGTGCGGCCGGTAGGTGACCAGGAGGGCCACGGGAGCCTCCCCCAAATGGCCAAGCACATGTTGAAGGGCCAGAAGGGTGGAGGGGTCGGCCCAGTGCAGGTCGTCAAGGATCAGGCAGAGCGTACCTGCCTCAGACTTTCGGCGGACGGCGTCCGCGAGCTTCTCGAAGAGCCGGAGGCGGGCACCTTCGCCGTCCGAGGGCAATCTGATGTCGCCCGGAGACGGTGTGAAGACCTGGTCGAATCCGCCTTTGGGATCCTCCCGGCTCCATTGCCGCAGTATCTCCACCCACGGCTCGTATGCAGGCTTGACGGAGGCGTCCCGGCACCTACCCCAGTAGACGCATGCACCGGCTTCGCGCGCGTAGGCGGCCACCTCCTCGGCCAAACGGGTCTTGCCGATGCCGGGGTCTCCGACGATGGCCACACTCCGGGTCACTCCGGCCAGCGTCGTGTCGATCATCCCGCGGAGGACCTGCATCTCCTGCTGTCGCCCCACGAAGGGGAGGCGGCCGGGCTGACGGCTCCCAAAGGGTGCCGCCGGGTCGCCGACAGTGAGATCACCGGGGGCAACCGTCGCCGGACCGAGAGGAGGATTGTCCGGGCAGACAAGCCGATAGCCCACGCTCCTCATGACCTCCAGCCGTGGAATGCCCGCCGTTCCCTCGTGCTCCGCCGCCCGACCCAGCTTCTTGCGGAGATTAGCCATATGGACGGTGACCAAGTGCGGATCGACGTAATCGTGTCCCCAGACCAGATCGATGAGTTGTTGACGGCTCCAGACTCGGCCCGGTTGCCGCGCGAGACAGCACAAGAAATCGAACTCCCGAGCGGTCAACTGAAGAGCAGTGCCACCCATCGCAGCGATGTGTTGCTCGAGGTCGACGACGAGCACGCCGACCGTGAGCTTCTTGATCTCCTCGTGAGCTGCGGATGCTTCCGCTCGCCCCTCGCCTGGCCCGGCGAGCAGAGCCTGCAAACGCCGGACGATCGCGTCCGAGGAGACGCTGGGAGCGCCCGCCGTTGGCGGGGATATGGCGAGTATCGGGACGTCGTGTCGCGCGGCCGCGGCGTAAACGAGGTCGGCCTCTTTGCGGTCAAATCCTCGTTCATTCACGATGACGACGTCCGCGCGAGATCGCTCGAGAGACCTAGCCCCCACCACTCCGCTATCGGCCCGCAGAACGGCATAGCCTGCACGCTTCAGGCCCGCACCGAGAGGATCCTGAGAATCGCGCCGAGCCACCATCAGGACCCGTATCACTGGAGACCCATCCACCGGCGTCTCCCGTGCCAAAGGCCGAAACCCGACTGCGCTCTCGTGCCTGGGCCCGCCTGCCTGGGCCGACGTGTTGCCCGCGCCCGCTGGCTACCCAGGGACATCAGTTCAAGTGTATCCCTGTGAGCGCACACTGTCACTACCGGCGCAAATCGCCTAGG
>ERZ747221.1006-NODE-1006-length-29843-cov-4.232715_pt1 | contig 29843 bp, 23 predicted proteins | sample MGYA00374949_ERZ747221 | MGnify/ENA primary metagenome ERZ747221 (study PRJEB28779, sample SAMN05720172) | bioreactor metagenome | isolation source: Anaerobic biogas reactor | place: USA:Washington, USA | collected 2015-08-08 ... | reverse complement strand
TTTCCCCCGATGGTGGCTCCGTCACCGTCGCCCATGAGGACGACCACGGTGAGTTCCGGGTTGGCGAGTTTGATTCCCGTGGCGAAGGCGAGGGCACGGCCGTGGGTGCCGTGGAACGCGTTCGTGTCGATATAGTCGTCGGCCCACCCCCAGCATCCTATTCCCGAAACGGCAACCGTTTTTTTTCTGTCGAGCCCCAGGTCCGCGAAGGCTTTCAGTATGGCCTTCAGGACGATCCCGTTGCCGCACCCGGGACACCAGATGGTGGGCAGCCTGCTTTCGACCAGGTAATCCCTGTAGGTAAGCTGATTCATGCCGAGGCCTCCTCCAGAACTGAAAGAATTTCCTTCGGGGAAATGAGGGTCCCGTTCACCTGGTTGATCCCCAGGACCGGAATGCCGAAGTCGTTCAGGCGCCTGACCTCCCCTGCGGCCTGGCCGAGGTTCAGCTCCGGAATGACGGCCCCCTTCACCCGGGAGAGGAGTGAGCGGACTTCGTCGTCGGGAAACGGCCAGAGGGTGGTGAGCTCAAGCAGCCCCAGGGCCCTGCCGTTCTTTCGTGCTTCCCTGACGGCAGCCCGGGAGGACCTGGCGGAACAGCCATAGGAAATCAGTGCCCATTCAGCGTCCTCAAGGCAGTATTCCCGAACCCGGACGATTGAGGATCGGTTCCTTTCGATCTTTCCCGTGAGATGGCGGATCACCCTGTCCGCGTTGGCCGGGGATGCCCCCTGTCCTCCTTTTTCATTGTGCATGGATCCCGTGATCCGGAACACGTACTCTCCTCCGAAAGGGGGCAGGGGAGCGATGACGCGCTCCTCCGGGTCCACGGCGAATGGGCTGAACTGGTCCGGAGTGCAGGAGGGGAAAGGACGCCCGGCGATTTCCTCTGCTGACGGCGTGCGGTATTCCACCCGTTCCTTCAGCTTGGCAACAGCCGCGTCCGCAAGGAGCACCACCGGCGTGCGGAAGCGCTCCGCAAGGGAGAAGGCCCGTATGGCGAATTCATAGCAGTCCTGCACCGAGGACGGCGCGAGGGCAATTATCCCGTGATCGCCGTGGGTTCCCCACCTCGCCTGCATGACGTCGCCCTGGGCAGGCTTGGTGGCCATGCCCGTGGAAGGGCCGGATCTCTGGACATTGACCACGACGCAGGGGATCTCGCCCATGACCGCCATGCCCAGGTTCTCCTGCATGAGAGAAAATCCGGGGCCGCTGGTGGCTGTGAACGCCTTTTTTCCGGCCGCAGAGGCTCCCACGATCGCCGCCATGCTGGAAAGTTCGTCCTCCATCTGGACGTACATCCCTCCGAGCCCGGGAAGCCTTCTCGCAGCGGCCTCCGCTATCTCTGACGAGGGAGTGATGGGGTAGCCTGCGTAGAAGCGGGCTCCCGCCGCAAATGCTCCCTCGGCGATCGCCTCGTTGCCCGAGGCGAAACGAATGCCTTGTCCGTTCATGTTCACTCTCCTTTGCATGTATCCCCGGCGCTGTCACTGCCGCTCTCTTTCTCCTCTGAAGCGGGCAGCAGAAGGATCCCGAGGAAAATGAGACCGGCTCCCGCCAGGGAAACGGCTGAAAGACGTTCCCCGAGTACAACTGCGGAAAGAATGCATGCCGTGAGCGGTTCTGCCAGGGAAATGGTATAGGCGTCACGGAGAAAAATCTTTTTCAGTCCGAAAGTAAAAAGGGACATGGGAAAGGCCATGGTTGCGAATCCCAGTGTGAAAGCGATGACAGCCCCCCTCGGAGAGAATATCCACGAAGAATCGAGAAGCAGAAGGACAGGCAGCCCGACTGCAATGGCAGCACCGGTTGTTACCGCCGTGGTCTCCGTCGCTGGCAGGACAGTCCCCTGCTGTTTCAGCCCGAGTCCCATGACAGCGTAGCAGAAGGCCGCCAGGAAAGCGAGCCCGACGCCTCCCCAGTGCAGGGAGACATTTCCCGAGGATCCGCCGAGCACCAGAAGGGTACATCCCAGGATCGCCACACTGGTTGAAAGAGCCCATCGGGGCGAGAGAGGCTCCCTTTCTACAAGGGAACCCAGGGCCCCGGCTACAATGGGCGATGCCCCGATGGCGATCATGGTGCCGATGGAGACGCCTGTGAGCTTGAGAGCCGTGAAAAAAGCAAACTGGAAACCCATCATTCCCGTCACACCAATGAGCAGGGCGACAGGCTTGACTCTGCGGAAAAAGCCGAACCCCCGGTTTTTCCACCCGCACCACGCAAGGAGGATAATTCCGGAGAGGACTATACGGATGGCTCCCACTGTAAGCGGAGGTGCCCCGGCGGGGGCCAGCGCCTGAAGCGTACCGGTAGTTCCCCAGCACATGCTCGCCAATAGAACGAGAATCATTCCCTGAATACGGTCTCTGCCCGTTATCATATGTCGTCAACACCTTCAAAAATTGTATGGAACACAGCGGCACGCCAATCGTATCCTGTGGATCAGCTTCAGTCAAACAGCATGCCCCGTTCCCGGCGGTCAATTTCCCTTCGTCGGCTTTACTCCCTTCGCGGCGAACCATGCAGATGCTCTCTCCACCTGGTCTCCCTGGAGAATGATCCGTCCGTCTTCCAATGCTCCGCCGCAGCCTAGGGCTGTGCGGAGCTGCTTTGCCAGACCCTCCGGGTCGTCGGGGACACCTTCCCTGAACGAAACCGCCGTGACCGTCTTTCCACCCCGGCCTTTCGTCTCCCGGGAGAGGATGACCCTCCCGGGAAGTGTACCCTTTTTTTGCCGGGGTCCCGGATCATCATTTTTCATCTCTTTCCCCGTCCTCTCCGGCGCCTCTTCCTTTCCCAGGAGGGCTCCCAGCGACACCTCAAGGGGCGACGAACTGCCTTCCACATCTATTCTTCCTGTTTTCTCTCTTTTTGCCATTGCGGCTTCCTCCTTTCACGAGAAATGGCGAGGGCATATCGCTTTTCCCGGAAATATTCTAGAATAGGGCAGCTTAAAAAACCACACGTACGAAAAGAAGGGAGATTGACCGGCAATGAGATGGATCGGATGGCTGCTGCTCGCCGCGTGTTTCCACATGGCCTACGTGCTCCGTCTTTCCGCCGGGATCCTGGCCGATGCCCTGGGGAAGGAGTTTGCCCTGACGGCTTCCGCGTTCGGCGCCATGTCATCCATGGTATTTTACGCCTACACGTTCATGCAGATACCCGTGGGAATTCTTGCCGACACCCGGGGACCCCGGTTCACAGTGTCATGGGGCATGGCGGTCGCCGGAGCAGGCGCCCTGATTTTCGCATCTGCCGGTTCTCCGGGCCTGCTCTTTCTGGGAAGGGCCTTCATGGGGATCGGGGTCGCCGGAGCCTTTGTCTGCACAATGAAATTTCTCTCCGATAATTTTGAGGGCGACCGCTTCGCCACGCTTTCCGGGATCACCTCTTTCATAGGAAATGCCGGGGGTATGACCGCACAGGCGCCCCTCGCGCTGCTCGTTGCGCTCCTCTCGTGGCGTCAGGCCTTCGTCCTTCTTGGAGGCTTTTCCATCGTCCTCGCGGTTTTCTGCATGGCCGTCCTCCCGAAAACTGAAAAACGTCCATTCTCCTTTTCCTCGCTCCTGCAGGGGGTGAAATCGGTCCTCACACGGAGCGGGATGTATCCGGTCAGCCTGAACTACCTCGCAAGCCAGGCCTGTTTTCTCGCCATGTCAGGCACGTGGGGAATCTCGTACCTGAAGGCGGTGCACGGCATCGACGGGGCCGCACTCATGACCCTCATGGCGGCCGGTGTCATGGCGGGAGCGGTGGCGGCGGGGAGGCTGTCTGACATGTGGAGGAGCAGAAAGAAACCGCTCTGCCTTTTCGCCCTGGCACACACATCCCTTTGGGGGGCGCTCGTTTTTTTCCCCCCTCCCCTTGCGCCCACGAGCCTCGCATTGCTCCTGTCCGGTCTCGGCTTCTCTGCGGGAGCCCTTGTCATCCCGTGGTCCATGGCCAGAGAGATGAACCCGGCGGAACATACAGGCCTCTCCATCGCAATGATGAACACCGTCGCCTTCCTCTCTGTGGCGCTCCTGACCTCTGCCATGGGGAAAGTCATCGGCGGCGTATCCCCGGCCGGGCTACAGGTGTGGCGAAACGTCCTCTTTCTCCCCTTTGCCGTGGCAGCCGCCGGTCTTGCCGGGGCCCTTCTCGCGCCGGAGACCTTCGGCAGGGTTCCGGATATCCCCGGTACAAAAAAGACGTGAGAAATATCAGAAGGAAAGAAAAAATGGTATTATTCGTGCAGGAGTGCCGCAGGATGTTTTTTGTGCAGTAACAGCGCATCTTCATTCTATTGACGAAAGGGAAAATGCCCGGTGATCCTGGATATCCGAACGATCCTCTTTTTTACGTCCCTCAACAGCTGCATTACAGGCGTCGGCCTCATGGCGGCCTCTTTGTCCTATTCAGATTCCCTGAGAAAAAGCATGTATGTCATGGGGCGGGGATCACTTTTTTTAATGGCGGGAATGCTTTTTGTCGTTCTGAGGGAGAGCTGTGTTTCCCCTTTATTCTCCATAACGGCGGCGAATTTTTTTATGCTTTGGGGAGGAGGGGAACTGTACCAGGCCCTCCGGATTTTCGACGGAGGGGAACCGGAACGCAGGTGGACTGGAACGCTGGCGGTATTATTGACCCTGGTCAATGTGTTTTTTTACGTTGTTTTTGATATCCTGCAGGTGCGACTGGTGGTGTTATCGCTCGGCATTTCGGTGCTCGCAGGCTTGGCGGGTCTGGAGACCCTCAGGTCTTCATCGGTTCCCGACAGCAGAGTCCGCATCACTTCAAGCCTGAGCTTCTGGCTTCTGGCCTTTGTATTTGCACTCCGCGCCGGAGGAACGTTTTTCCCTGATGGGAATCCGGCGGGCATCTTTGAGAATTCAGTTTGGCAGACCTTCATCTATGCACTTGCATCAATAGGCTTCACCCTTATGAACTTTTCCTTTCTCCTGCTCTGCAACGACCAGTTCAACCACCACCTCGGGCAGCTTGCTCTCACCGACCCCCTCACGGGGCTGTTCAACCGCAGGGCGTTTACGGACATGGCTCTCCGGGAAATGGCATGCTCTTCCAGGTCCGGAGAACCGCTTTCCCTGATCATGATCGACGCGGACGGATTCAAAAACATCAACGACACATACGGCCACGCTGGAGGTGATAGGGTGCTCCAGCACATAGCAGCTCTCATAAAGGAAAAGGTCCGTCCCCATGACGTAGTTGGGCGGCTCGGAGGGGACGAATTCGCCGTGCTCCTGCCGGGGGCGGATCATGCCACGGCCCTGGGGGTTGAGGAGCGCCTTGTCACGGCGGCGATGGAATATCCCGCTCCCTTTAAAGAATGGAAAATTCCGCTGGAAATAAGCGCTGGAAGTGCATCTCTCAACCTGATCAGCCCGGATTTCGACGATCTGCTCTCCAGGGCGGATGACGCACTCTACCGGGCCAAGGGACAACGGCAGTAGGGAAGTGTTCCTGAAGAGGCAAAAAAGAGGCCCCTCCCTGGTTGGAGGAGAGCCCTCTTTTCTGTGATTTTTTATTCGTACCGCAGTGCCTCTATAGGGTTGAGAAGAGAGGCCTTCCAAGCTGGGTAGAACCCGAAGAAAATTCCTACGAGAACTGAAAAGCCGAAGGCCAGCACGACCGATCCCGTGGATACGACAGTAGCCCAGCCGAGAAATCCTGTGATGATTTTCGATGCCGAGGTTCCAAGGATGATGCCGGTTATTCCGCCGGAGATGGAGAGCAGAAGTGCTTCCATGAGGAACTGGGTTCGTATGTCCGACGCCTTGGCGCCTATGGCCATGCGAATTCCTATCTCTCTCGTCCGCTCCGTTACGGAGACGAGCATAATGTTCATGATGCCGATTCCTCCTACGAGGAGGGACACTGAAGCGACCGCCCCGAGGAGAAGGGACATGACCTTGGTAGACTGGGCAGCCGCGTCGAGCATCTCCGCCATGTTTCGAACGTCGAAGTCATCAGGGTCCCGTTCGGAGATGCGGTGTCGCTGCCGGAGAATGGCCTTTATCTCCCGTTCGCCCTCGGACACGGAATTGCTGTCCAGCGCCGAAACGGTTATCCGCTGGACGGAGTTGGCGACCGACCTGCGGAACAGCCTGAGCTGCGCTGTGTTGAAGGGAACGAAGGCCGTATCGTCCTGATCCTGCCCGAAGGGAGTCTGCCCCTTGGGCGCAAGGGTTCCCACCACCTCCATGGGAACGTTGCGGATCCTAATGGTCTTGCCTATGGGGTCCTCTTCCCCGAAGAGATTTTTCGCGACGGTTGCCCCGAGAACGACGACCTTTGCGCCGATCTTCGCCTCGCTCTCCAGGAAGAGTCTTCCGTTTTCCAGACGCCATTCCCTTATATCAAAGATGGAGGGAGTGCTGCCTGTAATAAGGGTGGACCAGTTCATGTTTCCGTAGACCAACTGGGATCTGCTGTAGATCTCCGGGGCCACGCCTCTGAGAGCGTAGGCCTCCCTCTCAAGAGCCTGGGCGTCCTGGAGCGTGAGGTTGGAGGAGGATCCGGCCTGCTGACGAACTCCTCCCGCCGTGGACGCACCGGGCATGACAATGAGGATGTTGCTTCCCACCCCCGAGATGTACTGCTGGATGTTCCGGCTGGCCCCTGCCCCGATGGCTACCATGGTGATCACAGCAGCCACGCCTATGATGATGCCCAGCATGGTGAGCGCCGATCGTATCTTGTTCGACAGGAGGGAGCGTACTGCGGTGCGGAGCGTTTCAAGCACGGGGACTCCTCCTTTCGTCGTCCAGCAATTTACCGTCCTTAAAGCGGAGGGTCCGTTTGCTGTATGCAGCGATATCCGCTTCGTGAGTGACCAGGATTATGGTCTTGCCCTCTCCGTTCAGCGTCACAAAAAGGTCCATTATTTCTTCGCTCGTCTTTGAGTCCAGGTTGCCGGTAGGTTCGTCGGCAAGGATGAGAGGCGTTTCCCCGACGAGAGCCCTTGCGATGGCTACCCTCTGCTGCTGTCCTCCGGACATCTGGTTGGGCCTGTGCCCCATGCGGTCAGCGAGTCCGACCCGATCAAGGGCAGCCCTGCCCCGTTCTTTGCGGACTTTTCCCTGTACTCCCGCGTAAATGAGGGGAAGCTCAACGTTTTCAAGGGCAGTGGCCTTTGGGAGCAGGTTGAATCCCTGGAACACGAATCCGATCTTTCTGTTCCGTATTCCGGCAAGAATGTCCTTCGGCAGGGAGCCGACCTCTTTGCCGTCGAGAAAATAGGTTCCCCCATCCGGAACGTCCAGACACCCGAGTACGTTCATCATTGTCGACTTTCCCGAGCCCGAGTGCCCCATGATGGAGACGAACTCTCCCTGTTCCACTGAGAAGGACACCCCGTCCAGTGCCCTGAGTTCCACGTCTCCCGTGCGGTAGATTTTGACGATGTCATAGACGTCTATGAGGCTCATTTGAAGATCTTCTCCCAGAGGGATTCCTTCGGCGGTTCCGAGTAGGACACGGCGAGAATATCCCCTTCCTTCAGTTCCTGGGAAGCGATCACCTCCACGAAGGACCCGTCGCTGATCCCTGCCCGGAACTGGATTTTTTCACCGAGGACGCCGTCCCTGACCGTCCAGATGGTGGAGACCGTTCCTGTCCTGCCTGCGTTTCCGTTTCCCTGGCCCGACTGGTTCCTCGATCCCATGCCGCGGCGGGGCATGGTCGGAGTGAACGGGGATGATGTCGCCGCGGCGGTTTTGTTCGCTGCCGATTCTTCCGGGGGAGGAGAGAACCTCAGTGCGGCCATGGGAACCTTCAGAACGCCTTCTCTTCTGTCCGTGATGATTGAAACGTTGGCGGTCATTCCGGGCTTGAGCTTCAGGTCAGGGTTGGCCACGGAGATGATTACCGGATAGGTCACCACGTTTTCGGAGGTGGCCGGTGAAATGCGCACCTGCCTCACTTTTCCCCTGAACGTGGAGCCGGTGTAGGCATCCACAGTGAACTCCACATCCTGTCCCTCATTTACCCTGGCGATGTCTGCCTCGTCCACGGACGTTTCGATCTGCATGTCCGTGAGGTCTTTGGCTATTGAGAACAGCGTAGGTGTGGACAGGCTCGCGGCAACTGTCTGTCCCACGTTGACCTCCCGGGAGATTATGACACCGTCCTCGGGAGAGATGATCTTTGTGTATTCAAGGTTCGTCTCGGCCTGGCGGACGGATGCCTGGACCTGGAGCACCCTGGCCTGTGCTTCCTGGACGCTTGCCCTGTTTGTGAGGCGTGTGGTCTCCACGGCGTCAAGCTCGCTCTTTGCGATGAGCTGACGGTTCCACAGTTCTTTGTACCGTTTCAGGTTCCGGTCGCTTTCGGCCATGTTCGCCTGTGCCCGTGCAGCTGAAGCTCTGGCTACTGCGAGATTTGCCCTGGATTCTTCGAGTTTTGCCTCCAGCACGTCGGGGTCAATGAGCGCTATGAGCTGGCCCTTTTTGACCTTGTCGTTGAAGTCGACGAAAATTTCCTTGACTGTCCCTGATACCTGTGTTCCCACTTCCACCACGGTGACAGCGCTCAGTTTACCCGTTGCTGTTACCGATGACGTTATATTTCCATATTCGAGGGGAACGGTACGAAACGTATATTTAGGGCCTTCTGAATGGGAAAAGCGCAGGTAGGCGAATCCCCCTACGATGAGCAGAAGAAGTGCAAATACTTTTTTCATTGGAATTCACCTCCTAGGGTCTTTTCAAGCGTTGAGACAGCCTTACTGTAGTCGTGGAGTGCCTGGAAATGGCTCACCTTCGCCGAGTTAAAGGCTAGAAGAGCATCAGCAACTTCCAGGATGTTGCCGACTCCCATCTCATACCGGCCTTCGGCTAGAGTGAGGTTTTCCTCGGCCTGCCGGACGAGCAGTTCCGCTGCCGGAATCCTGGCCTCAGCCTCCTGAACGGCGAGAATCGAAGAGCGCACCTCATAATGGATTGTCTGCTCTAGCTTTTTCTGCGAGGCCAATAGTCCGTCGGATGACGCCCGCGCCTCGGCGATCCTGTAATCCGTGAGCCCTCCGTCGAACACGGGGACGGAGAGCTTGACCCCCACGCGGAAATCGTCGTCGGGAGGAAGACCCGTACCCGAAAGCCCTGCGGACCCCGTGAGGGAGATCGTGGCGGCGTTTCCCTTGGCGGCAATGGATATGCCGAGTTTCCCCGCCTGGCTTTTCAGCCTTGCGGTTCGGAAGTCGGGGCGGTTCTCCATCGCCTGCTCGAGAGCGAAACGCTCATCAGGCAGTACCATGGAAGGCCGGAATCCGGAAACGGGATCAATATTGCCAAGAGGTACGCCGACAGCCCTTGAAAGGGCTGCCCGTGCAGTCTCCAGGGTCGATTTGGCTGAAAGCAGGTCGAGCCTGGCATTGCTCAGGTCTACCTCAGCCTTGGTGACGTCGAATTTTGCGACTATCCCGGCATCGTAGAAGCCCCTGGCCTTGTCGAGGTGCTTCTTGTAGGTCTTTACCGTCTCCTCAGCCTGGTCACGTCTCAGGATGGCGAGAAGAAGCCCGTAGTATGCTTCCTTGACGCTGGTACGAACCGAGAGCAGGGTTTCCCGCTGGGACTCAGCGGCGGCATCCACCGACAGCCCCTGGCTTTTCCGTTCCAGGGCGTTCTTGCCGGAGTCGGAGAGCAGCTTGCTCACGGAGAAGGACGTGGAATAGGAGCCGTCGCTGCCGGAATTCCTGGAACTTGATGCGGAGAGATTCCCTTTCAGTGCGTTGCTTACCTTGACCTGGCCGAGCCTTGCCTGCTGTCCTGCAAGCGCGGCCCTGGCTTCTTCGAGGGCAGGGTGATTCGCCTCAGCGAGGGCGAGACATTCTTCAATCGTTATTGTTCGCTCATTTCCATAGGCAGGCCGGAGCATACCTATGGAAAAAAAAATTCCCAGCAAGACAAGGAAAGCTGCAATCGATCGGTTTTTCTTCATGGGCGTCATCCCCTTCATCATATCTCCGGGACTATTGTATTCCTCTTTTCCCGAAGAGGCTCCGTATTTGGCGCAGTTTTTTCTTCGAAGAAATGCGGAACCTTGACTGAAGGTAATAAAAACCCGGGGCTCGCGAGCCCCGGGTTTGGAGGAAAGAAAAAGATCAGTGGATGATTTTCATCTTATAGAACACTCTTGAAATAATTATGGTGCCAAAAACTGCGGCCAGGATGACCAGCCAGATAGGAGCCTTGATATAGAGCAGCCCCAGCGGGATGACAAGGGCGAAAGGTGCGAGCTTCGGCTGTCTCATGGCGAACTGCCCGAAAACTGCCCCGAAAATTGCAGGCGCCGTGTACTTTCTGAACGCGTCTGCAACGAATGCCGGGAAGAGTCCGATCAGCCATGAACCTACAAATGCGGCGAGGGTGACGCCGATAAGGTTTGTGATAACCGAGCCGATGATCCCCATGGTCCCGATGATTTCGGCCTGCTTCGTTCCTTCCTGTACTCCAACGACCTCCTGGGCCATGGCGGAGCAGGGAAGCCGGAGGTTCGAGATGTTGCCGCTCAGGAAAGAGATATAGGTGCCTGCCAGCCCTAGTATAGGGTAGTAGGAAATAGGTTCCACAATGTAGAAAGCCCCGAAAACCGAGGCTACCAGTCCCCACGCAGCCAGCGACGGTCCGAAGGGAGGCAGGATCCCGTGGACCATGTACAGGTAGATGAGGGGAATGAAGCTCAAAACGCAGGCTATGAGCATGGTGGCCATGCCCATCCTGATGACCGGTGTCGTCCATACTTCGTGATATTTTTGTTCGTTGATCTGTTCCGCTGCCATTTCAGTCACCTCTCCTTCTCTAGAAGAACATGGCGGTAAACATGCCGATCAGCATGGCTATGCCCAGGGTGTATTCCTTGATCTGGGGAAGTTTTTTCGCGATTTGAAGCAGGATGACCATTGCAATGCCGCCAGTAACTGCCGCGATGAGCGGACCGCCCATGGCGACTATATTGCGGCTGTTCAGGTAGCCGAAAACACCGATCATTGCTGCAGTGGAAAGGATACCCAGCCACTTGGTGTCTCCGCCCCCGACCTTTTCACGGACGTCCTCCAACTTGTGGGCGAAGAGGCCAACCAGCAGCAGCCAGCCGACACCGTTGATGGCCATGGTCCACCAGGATACGGCCATGACCTGAAGGTTGTATCCCTCTCCTCCGAACTTGACGCCCATGGCGTCTGCGCCCAGCGTGGCGGCGGTCAGTTCGGTCGGTGCGGCTCCTATAACTGCCAGCCGCATCCAGGCCATCGGTGCGCCGATGACTGACATAAGACCAACCATGATAATGAAAATAGCCACCACGGGCCCGATGGATGTCACCATCCCTGTGCGGAAGGCCTGTGAAAGCTGATCGCGGGTGAGATTCACCGCATCCGCCGCATGGTAGATCTGCCGATAGTAGAGCAGCACCTGAACAAGAGCAATAATGACGATAGGTGCTGCCGTGATCCAAGCTCCCATGGAATTTGCCACTGTCAACACTTCTTCCAAGTGAGACACCTCGCTTTCCTCTCTAATCTCTCAATAATTCCCCCACTCACTTCCGATGCGCAACAGGCTGCTTTTTCCGACCGCGTGGATCACCATCCTCTCATCTGGCAAGTTCGTACAGCACATCCGCCAGCAGCGAAACCCCTTTTTCGATATCGTCAGGGTCGCTGTATTCCTCCGGCACGTGGCTTCTGCCCCCCCTGCTCGGGATAAAAAGCATTCCCGTTGCGACAATGGGAGCGAGCATACAGGCATCGTGCACGGCGCCGCTGTTCATCCTCACGCAGGGAATATCTCTTTTTGCGGCACATTCCTCTGACAATGAGGCAATGTCTCCATCAAGCTGCACTGGATCAGAATCGGACACGTGTATGATCTCGAGTGAGATATCCCGTGATGCGGCTATGGCGGGAGCAAGGGCTGAGATACCGTCGAGGACGGATTGTATGCCCGCAGCCTTCACGTCCCTGATCTCCACGGTAAAGCGGATCTCTCCCGGAATAATATTGGAGACGTTGGGGAAACATGCGATTTTTCCTACTGTGGCCACGGTAGTGCCTGTACCCGATCCACGGGCAAGGGTTTCGATCTGGGCCATTATGTGAGCCGCCGCAACGAGCGGATCGCGGCGCAGCGTCATGGGAGTGGCACCTGCATGGTTGGCGGTCCCCTTCATCCTGATTTCAACGACCCTGATCCCGGCAACTGCTTCCACAATGCCTACCGGGACGCCCATGGACTCCAGCACAACGCTCTGTTCAACGTGAAGCTCAACCATTGCCCTGATATCACCGGGACGGAGAAGAAAGTCCGCCATGGTTTCCGGTTCGTATCCCGCATCCCTGGCCATTTCAGCCATGGATTTTCCCTCCGGATCCTTGAGGTTTTCCATGTCTTCGAGGCTGTATTTTCCCACCAGGGCCTTGCTTCCCGAGAGGGTGGAGCCGAAATTTGATCCCTCCTCTTCAGAAAAGACGATGACCTCGATAGGATGGCGGTGCGGAAGATCGCTCTCCGCGATGGCGCGAACCGCTTCCAAAGCACCGAGGGTACCCACGGTACCGTCATAACAGCCTCCGTGGAGAACAGTATCTATGTGGGATCCCGATAAAACGGCAGGCGCGTCCGGATCTGAACCCTCCAGGCGCGCCCGCATGTTTCCCGCCCCATCCACGGATACTTTCAGTCCCATGGATGCAAAAATCGATAAAAGGTATTCTCTGGCCATCCCATCCTCGGGAGAAAACGAAAACCTGGTCACGCCCTCTTCGGGAGTTCTGTTGAATCTGCCCAGATCCTCCAGTTCTTTTATGAGCCGGTCTCTGTCAATAGAAAACGCCATGGAAAGCCCTCCTGTTCGTCACTATAGTTACTTGAAAACATTTCATATTATACAAGATTGAAGAAATGAAAAAAAGGAGGGTATTTCAAAAGTGAAAAAAATCCGGCCCCCTGGCTGATGGGCCGGATCCTGTACCGATCTTTACGCTTTTAACGCTTCCCCGTAGAGCACCGGGACGACAACCAGCGTGAGCACTGTCGCAAAGGAAAGTCCGAACATGATAGTCACGGCCATGGCGGAGAAAAGTACGTCAAAGTACAGGGGAACCATTCCGAGGACGGTGGTGAGCGCAGCCATCATTACGGGGCGGCACCTGCTGACCCCTGAATCGAGGATGGCGTTGAATGGTGCCTTCCCCTCCCTGATCTCAAGGTCGATCTGGTCGATGAGCACGATGGCGTTCTTGATGAGCATGCCGGCCAGGCTCAGGAAACCCAGGAGTGCCAGGAAGTCAAAGGATTTATCCATGACGAGCAGTCCCACGGAAAGGCCCATGATGGACAGGGGAAGGCAGAGAAGTATGATGACCGGCTGCCGGATCCCGTTGAAAAGGGCGACCAGGATCACCACGATAACCATGAAGGCCACGGGGATCATGCCCATGAGACCTCCCTGCGCTTTCCGGGAGTTTTCGTATTCTCCTCCCCATTCCATTGTCACTCCGGCAGGGAGTGGAATGGATCCGATTTTTTCCCGAAGCCTCCCGAAAAGAGCCCCCGCAGCCCCCGATCCGCTGTCGGTTTCCACGGTGATGGCCCTCATCCTGTTGATCCGGTAGATCATGGGATCCTCCGCCTCCACGAGGACCGAGGAAATAACCTGTGCGAGGGGGATATACCTGCGGGAGATAGAACTCCAGATCTGGGTCTCCTCCAGGTTTTCCACGTTTCCCCGTTCCTTCAGGGGAAGGCGGGCGACGATCGGCACGAGTTTCTCCCCTTCCCGAAAGATCCCGGCGCGGATACCCGTATAGGATGTTTTGATGGCGTTGGCCACGTCCCTCCTGGTCAGTCCGAGTTCCTGAACATTGTCGTCCAGCACGGGGCGGATTATCTTCACACGTTCTCCCCAGTTGTCCCGTATGTTGATGCTGTCAGGGTCGGATTTCATTATGGCCACTGTTTTATCGCGGATGCTGCGGAGGGCGGAGGAGTCCTCGCCGAGAAAACGGACCTGGACCTTGGCACCGCCCCCGGTCCCCTTGCTGAAGGAGCGGATCCTCGGGTCGAGATGGGGCATTTCAGCGGCCACAAAGTCTCCGAGCCTTTTTTTCAGTGTCTCGGCTCCTTCTGAATCATGGGCCTCCACGATAAGATGACCGTAGTTTGAAGCGGGGTCTCCCGGAGTGTAAGTGAGGATGAACCGGAGGGCTCCTTCCCCTGCGTAGACTGCGACTGATTTCGTCTCGGGCTGCGCTGCGAGGAACTGCTGCATTTTTTCCCCGTCGGCAAGGGTTGCCTCAACGCCTGATCCCCTGGCCCTCCAGAAATCCACGGTGAACATGGGGCTCGTGGAGTTGGGGAAGAATGATTTATCCACCTTGCTGAACGCTGCCAGTGAAAGTGACAGTAAGGCGAGTACAGTGAGCATGACGGTCTTCCTGTGGGTGAGGCAGAGGCGGAGAAATCCCCGGTAAGTCCGGTAAATGAGTGTATCGTAGGGGTCTTTTCCTTCGCCGGATCCGGGGGCCTTCAGAATCGCGGCGCCGGCCAGCGGTGTGACTGTGACCGCGAGCACCCAGCTGAGCATGAGGGAAATTCCCACGACCTGGAAGAGGCTCTTGCAGAATTCACCCGTGCTGTCCGGAGAGAGCCCGATGGGGGCGAAGGCGATCACAGCGATGATCGTGGCGCCGAGAAGGGGCATCTGGGTCTGTTCCACGACTTCGCGTGCTGAAGTTTCGGCATCCTTTCCCTGCTGGACTCCCACGAGGATGCCGTCAGCGATCACTATTGCGTTGTCCACGAGCATGCCCAGCGCGATGATGAGCGCTCCGAGCGAGATGCTGTGGAGGTCGATGGCAGTTATCTTCATGGCAACGAATGTTGCAAGGATAGTGAGCAGGAGCATGGCTCCGATAAGCAGTCCGCTCCTCAGTCCCATGAAGATCAGGAGGATGGCGAGCACGATGGCGAGTGCCTCGAGAAGGTTGACGATGAAGTTGTTGATGGAGTCACTGACGGTATCGGCCTGGTAATAGATCAGGTGCATTTCCATGCCGACAGGCGTCCGGGGCAGAAGTTCCTGCAGGCGATTGTTCACCGCTTCGCCTATGGTTATCACGTTGCCGCCGTCCACGTTGGAGACTCCGATACCGATCGCCGGCCTGCCGTTGTACCGCATGGCGTTTCTCGGAGGATCGGTATATCCCCTGTAGATGCGGGCGATGTCTCCGAGGCGGAGGGTCTGCCCCGACTCTCCGCGCAGAAGAAGGTTTTCGAGCACGTCAAGGGACGAGAAATATCCGGTGGGCGCGATTCGCAGGTATTCGGGGCCGACCCGGGCCGATCCGGCGCCGGTCACGATGTTCTGCGCCGAGATGAGGTTGAACATCTCGTCCATTGATATTCCGAAGGAGGCCATCCGCGTCCGGTCTACTTCCAGGTATATAGTCTCCTGCTGGATGCCTGCAATATCCACGTTGGCCACCCCGGGGACGAGAAGGAGTTCCCGCCGCAGGAAATCCGCGTGATCCTCAAGCTCCCGGAAAGAGTAGCCCTCTCCGGTGAGGGCGAAATAAACGCCGTAGACGTCTCCGTAGTCATCGTTCACCACCGATGGCCCCGACCCCGGGGGAAGGCTGGACTGGACATCTGTGATTTTTCTGCGGAGTTCATCCCATATCTGGGGGAGATCCTTTGCCGTGAATGTATCCTTGATGTCCACGTACACCAGTGACAGTCCTTCCTTCGACAGCGACCTGACCTTGTCTGTCTGCCCGAGCTTCTGGGCCGCTGATTCGATGAGGGACGTCACCTCCTCTTCAACTTCCCGGGGCGATGCTCCCGGATAGGGAGTGCTTATTGCCGCTGTCTTTATAGTGAAGGAGGGATCTTCCAGCTTTCCCAGCTTTCCGTAGGCCCAGATCCCGCTGATGGCGATCAGGATAGTGAGAAACCACGTAATTGTGCTTTTCCTGAGGGAAAAATCGGCGAAGTTCATGACGGCCCTCAGCTATCGGCGGGGTCCCGTGTACAGGGTTACGGGATCCCCTTCCAGAAGGAAGGAGGCTCCGGCGGTGACGATCCTGTCACCGGGTCCAAGATCCCCCCGGATCTCGGCCATGTCCTCCCGGAACCCGCCCACACTGACCGGAACGGCGGATACCGTGAGAGAATCGCTCCCGACTATTTTCCACACGTAGTGCTCGGTTCCCTCTTTCGCGAAGACAGCTTCCGAGGGTACCTCCAGGGGAATGTCAGCGGAATGTCCGAGCCCCGAGACGATCACGTCCACCGTCATTCCGGGCAGGACAGTGATCTCTTCAGGTTTTTCCAGTGAGAATGTCACCGGGTAGGTCTGGGTCTGCGGATCGGCTGAGGCGGAAGCTTCCTTGTAGACCAGGGGGAAACGTTTTTCGGGAATGGCGCTGAACCGTGCGGAGACGGGCCCGTAATCCGTTTTTCCCGTCATTGCCACAAGTCGTTCGGATACGGAGATGGAGACCTCGAGGGACTGGAGATCCTGGAGGCTGACGATGGACTGGTCTTTCTGGATGCTCTGGTTGTTGTCAACATACCTGTCGATTATCACCCCGCTGAAGGGAGCCCTGAGCTCAGTGTCCCTGAGGGCGTTCTCCGCAGCGGTGACCCGTCCTTCGATCCCCTGGATGGTGAACTCCATGGCGGATACGTCTTCGGTCCTGGCGCCTGACCGGGCTTTTGCCAGTTCCTGCGTGGCACTCTGGTACGCGGAGCGGGCGACCTGGTAGGATGTCCGTGCCTTGTCGTACTCTGCCCTGGAAAACCCGCCTGCCTTGTACAGTTTTTCCACCCTTTCCATGGTGGTCATGGCATCGGTCATCTGGGCTCTTGCTGATTCCGTCTTCGCGGAAAGCATGGCGACCTCCTCTTTCCGTGCCCCTGCCTTCATGGCTGATAGCTGGGCCTTCGCGTTGCCGAGGTCGCTTTGTGCGTTCGCAAGCTGCACCCTGAAATCCCTCGGGTCAAGCCGCGCGAGCAGCGTCCCTTTTTCAACGAAGACCCCCTTGACCGAGGGCAGCTCGATGACCTGGCCCGAAACCCTGAAGGAAAGATTGACCTTCTGAGATGCCACAATTTTGCCCGGGAAAATCCGTTCCCCGCCGGATTCTCTTCTGGCTATGGTCATGTATTTTACCGGTCGCGCCGCAGCGGGTGGGGGAGGAGTTTTCTCCTGCCCAGGCCCGGAGGCTGTAAAGAAATATACCCCGGCTGCAAGGACAGCAGTTACGAACAGGCCTGCAATTCGTTTTTTCGACAGAAGACCCAATATATTCAACCTCCTTCAGATAGGTGCGAAGCAGGGGAAATAAATATGCCCGCCTGGAATGTGATCTCTCGTGACGGGTCGGAAAAAGGCTGGGGAAAAATATGTTTCAGGACAGGGCACATTTAAATATACAGGAAAAAAAGAATTTGTACAACAGTAAAATTGAAAAGCATGCTGAAAAAGGAGGCGGGGCCGGCAGAAAACGCCGGCCCCGATGTTCAGGGATAGAATGAATCAGCCCGGGAACCGGGCCAAACCATTAATCAATGAAAATTAACTGGAAAAACGATTGTATTCAAAGCATTATATCTGGGATGCTACCACTTTTTTCAAAGAGTGTAAAGTAGGTAAAACTACGTATTGTGAAAAAAAGATCGTTCCTTCCCGCCGGATCAGGCCTGTTTTTTGAGCCAATCGAAGACCATGGTGGCCATGACGGCAGGACCTATCCAGAGTACGTCCTCGTCGATGTCGAATTTGCTGTTGTGGTGGGGCCAGGTCTGTCCCTTCTCTTCATTGCAGCCGGGGAGAAAGAAGAATGTGCCCGGTGCCTTTTCAAGGAAGAAGGCGATATCCTCTCCGCCCATGGATGGACGCGTGATCTCCCGGACCTTTCCCTCTCCGACTATCTTTGCGGCGGCAAGCTTCAGTTCCTCCGTCATGGCAGGATCGTTCATTACGGGAGCAGGACCTTCCCATCCATATTTGAACTCAATGCTTCCCCTCATGCTCGAAGCGACCCCGGAGGCGATCTCCTCGATCCTGCGGGCGAGGAATTCCCGCGTCTCCTGGTTCAGCGCCCGCACCGTTCCCGTGATCCTGCACTCCCCGGGAATTATGTTGAAGGCCGTTCCGGCATGTACCTCGCCGAGGCTCACAACCGCCGGCTCAAGAGGATCGATCTCCCTGCTCACTATGGTCTGGAGCTCGGAGATGAGCTGCCCGGTAATGGAGATGGCGTCGATGGAGCCGTGGGGATATGCCCCGTGGGAACCCTTTCCTTTCACCAGTATCTCGAAGCGGTCCATGCAGGCCATGATGCCGCCGGAACGGTATCCGATCTCCCCGGGGACAAAATCCTTCCAGATGCAGCCCGTGTGCAGTCCCACCATGGCGGATGGTACAGGATCGTCGAAGGCGCCGTCATCAAGCATCCTTTTTGCGCCCCCGGGACCGTCGGGGCAGCCTTCCTCTCCAGGTTGGAAAATGAAAAGAACCGATCCCTCCAGCTGGTCCTTCACATCGGAAAGAAGTTTTGCCGTTCCCAGTCCCATGGCGGCGTGGGCATCGTGGCCGCAGGCGTGCATGTTTCCGTTATCCGATGCGAAGGGGAGCCCCGTTTCCTCCCTGATCGGAAGTCCGTCCATGTCTGCCCGCACGGCGAAAACAGTCTTTTTGTTCTTTCCCTCGAGGAGCGCTGCCACCCCATGGCGTCCCAAGCCTTTCCGGTAGGGAATTCCCATTTTGTCCAGCTCGGCGCACACGTAGGCTTCTGTCTGGGGGGTGTCTACTCCTGTCTCCGGAATCTGGTGCAGGTCCCTTCTCCACTCAATGATTTTCTGATGGAGCTTCTTCGCTGACTCTTTGAAATCCATATTCTCAACCCCTCCTTTTTGTAATCTTCGCAATATTGAATGCCTGCCAGATGATGTTAGTGCAAAAATCCTGTTTTGTACAGGATCCTTCCGTCGGAGGAGGTCCGAAGAGACCCTAGGAGACGGCGTCCCGTTCGGGTGAGAACTTTTCGTATTCCCTGACGTCGATGATCTCCTTCAGTGCTTCGGCAACAGCGATAATATCCCCGAAAGAAGAGTAGAGCGCAGTGGGAGCGAGCCTGATCACCCTTGGAGGACGGAAGTCGGGGATGATCTTTCTTTTTTTCAGGGCCTGGCATATCCTCCAGGCTTCCTCATGTTCCACGGCCACGTGTCCTCCCCTGCGGACCTCGTCCCTGGGTGTTCCTATGGAATAGAAGTATGGTTGCTGCGAAAGGGATCCATCGATAATATCCATAAGAAATGAAGTCAGCGCGAGGGATTTTCTCCGCAGCATCTCAATGCCGGCGTTCGCGAAAATTTCGAGCGAGGGGAGTAGCGTCGAGGCCGAAAGGACCGGGGGAGTGCCGATCTGCCATCCTCCGGCAGTGCCGGCAGAATGGAATTCCAGGGACATGTCGAACTGTCGGGACTTGTCGTATCCGAACCATCCTGCAAGTCCGGGCAGACGGGAAAAGTGCTTCCTGTTGACATACAGAAACGCCGGGCTCCCGGGCCCTCCGTTGAGGTACTTGTAGCTGCACCAGAAGGCGAAGTCCGCATCCCATTCCGAGAGGCGGTGAGGTACCGCTCCCGCCGAGTGGGCGCAGTCGAAGCCGATGACGATGTCTCTTTGATGGGCCTCCCTGACGAGCATCTCCATGTCCAGGAGCTGCCCGCTTCGGTACAGGACTCCCGGCAGAAGGGCAAGTGCTACCGTGTCGTCAAAAGCTGCGGCAATGTCTTCCTCGTTCAGGCTTCTGCCGTCCCGTGATTTTACGAGCACGAGGTTCTTCTTCGGGTCGAGCCCCTTCAGCCGGATCTGGCTTTCCAGAGCATAAATGTCGGAAGGGAAGTTCAGCTCGTCCGCCACTATCTTTGTCCGGATTCCCGACGGCTGATAAAAAGTGCTCACCAGGGCATGAAGATTGATCGTCGTTGAGCCTGACATCACCACTTCATCGGCGGATGCTCCCATCATGGGCGCCATTTTCCTGCCCAGTTCCTCCGCGAGGTGGAACCACGGTGGCGATCCTGCCATCCAGCCTCCTATGGCCATGTCTTTCCACTCTCCGAAGGCTTTTTCCAGGGCCTGGCCCGCAGCCTTCGGCGGCAGGCCGAGGGAGTTGCCGTCCATGTAGACCGTTGCGGGAGGAATATGAAAAAGATCCCTGAATGATTTAAGGGAATCCCACCTGTCCATTTGCTTTGCAAGGGTGCTGTATTTCAGGAACCGGTCTTCCATGAGAGGGGCACATCCTTTCCGTTTCATAATGTGTATTGGTTGAGAATACCACAACGGTGTTCTCTTCGACAAAAGAAAACCCCCGTTATTAAGGGTTTATGGAGCATCTGCAGGGGAGTGAAGAGCAGGGCTGCAAAAAGCCCGGGAGAGCCTGCGCTGCGGTCAGAGAATTTTTCTCCTTACGGATGACTGGTACATGGCGATTCCGGATTCGAAAATATACCACGCCGAACCGGCCATGGCGAAAATTTCCTTTCTGCTCCCCTCCATTTTGAGCGCGGTCCCCACTCCCTGGAGAAGACTGATCATGGAGAATGCCGCACCGAAGGGATCGATGAAAGGTTTGACGGCTCCGGCCTCCTTCCCTTTTTCCACCAGGGAGGCGAGTTCATTCCTGTATTGGGAGGTTATGCGGCGGATTAGCCCCTGGCGTTTTTCCCCTCCGAAGGCCACCTCGTCGGAGAAGATGATCTGCATCACCGCAGGATTGGTGCGGATCAGGTGAAGATGAAGCCTAAAAAGGCATCCAAGCTGGTGAAGAATGTCTTCCTTGTGCCTGGAGACAAGGCAGATATTCTCCAGGATTCGGGATCCCGTTCTCTCTATAAGGGCATCGACAAGGTCCTCCCGGCCGTCGAAGTGGCGGTACACTGCCGAAGGCACCAAACCTATCCTCTCGGCGATGTCGCCAATATTCATTGCCTGGAGGCCGTTTCTGCCGGCTATTTCAAGGGCGGCGTCAAGGATCTGTTCCCGCCGGTCTTCTGTTCGCATCTTTTTTGTCCCCATGACAGCACACCTCAATAAATATGTGAATGTGAATTCACTTTAACTTTTATTGCCATAATAGTCAAGCGGGGGCTATGCTGAAACATAAAAATTGACAAAAGGGCATGGAAAAAAGACAATCGTGATACACCAATCTGTAAAAGGAGTGGAAGAAAAGATGAAAAAAATGACAGGGGCTGCTTTCGTACTCGTCCTGCTTCTGGTATGCGCCGCATCTGCGGACAGGGGGCAGATATGGCCTGTCCCTATGAAGTGGAGCGAGGACGCACAAAAGGGGATCATCCTCTCCAACGGGGAGGAGCAGGTGCTTATCCTTTCGACTGTTCTGCAGGCTGAAATTTCCTCCCCGGTGCTTGAGTTCATCCCCTTCCCCTCCGAGCCCAAAGTTTTTCCCGTGGAAGGAGACCCCTTCGGGGCCGCTGAAAAACTGCTTTTCAGCAAAGATGTCAAAACAGAGACCCATGGTCTTTGGAGAAACGGCGGAGGATCCGGACCTTCAGGGGAGGGTATTCCTCCTGTTGCGGTCACCTGGGAGGGGAAAATCGGCCCGCATGAAATAACTGTGATCCGGATCGATGACCCGGCGGGTTTCTCAGACTGGGTGTCCGGTTTTTTTGCCAGGATGGAAATACCGGTCGAGGCTGACCTTTCACATGTCATCAGCATCGCCGGGGACTACACGGAACGGGGATATCGGTATTTTGTGTTCCACCTCGTCCATGCCGGACCGGACGCTGGTCTGGTCGATCCTCTCGCCTACCGTTTTGCCTCAGGGTCGCTTTACTATCCCCTGAAAACATCGAATATTGTCCGCGGCACCGGCATAATCGACCTCGTCCTGCTTCTTCCCGGGTCGCTGGGACTGAGGCGGGATCCGGCATCATGGGAGGACGTGGATATCCGGCATATAGTCGGTACTACTCATTCTGAAGCCGCTGGATCACCGTGGAACAGCGGATGGACACTCAGTTCCTCTTCGAAGGTGGAATCCGGGGAGATTCTTCAGATTTACCCCGAGGCAGAGGATTTTTTCGGTCCCGGGTCGAAAATTTATCTACAGGCCCTGCGGTATTATGGGGAACTGTACTTCAGCGATGATCTGGACATTCGCCTCGAGGGAATTCCTCCTTATGCAAGGAAACTCCTTGTTGCTTATGAAATTCCCGGTGAAAGCCTTATCGAGAGCAGCGGAAGGGCATTCGATGCAATAAAGGGGTTATGGACGAAGGAAGAAATCCTCGATATGATCGAGGCCTTCGGAAAAAAGAGGCCGGAATGGGTTTTCCCGAAAGGGGTGGAGGAATGTGTCAGCAATGAACAGTTTTTCCGTGAAAAGACGAAAAAACAGTGACAGAGCGTTGTCATCCCCGGGCCGTTGATAAGGACTTTGGGAGTACAGAAAACGCCTCCCGCGGGGAGACCGTACTTTTCACAGGGATCATTCCATTCCCTGTTCGGGATGAAGAGGTTCGCTTCCCAGGGGCTTCAGCGCCAGGAGGCTTGCCGCCATGGCGCAGGCAACGGCGAGAAAACCGGCGAAGTACCCTTCAGCAGTGAATGTTCCTGGTACTGCGCCGGGGAAATGGTCGATGATGAATCCTGTCCCCCACTGGAAAACCACTGCAGAGAGCACGGCAGTCATGTTCATTGCACCGAACACGGATCCTCTTTTTCCTGCAGGTGAGATTGCTGTTATTGCAGCAAGGGAGAAGACCCCTCTCATTCCGGAGGTCATACCCACGAAGAGAGCCCCGACCCCTCCAACCCATACCGCCGGACTCCACCATGCCGCGGCGAGAAGAAAAAACCAGCTCAGGGCGTTTGCCGTGCTCACTTTCTTCATTGCCGCCGGGAGGCTTGCGGGTGTGACGACCACACCGCTGGTGAGAATTGGTCCCATCATCATCCCCACGCTTACGAGAGAACTCCAGAACCGTGCCGACGCGGGAGATGCGTCGAATGCGGCGGCGAACCACGAGACTCCCCACAGTCCCTGGAATGTAAGCAGCGATGCGGAGGATACGGCCCACAAGGTTTGAAGAGCCCGAAGGCGCGGGGTTTTAAAAACGAAAAGAACGGCTTTCAAGATGCCCGGGAGAATGGAAAGCAATCCCCCGTCGGCTTTCCCGGCAGAGGAAAGGCGTATGGGATCCTTTGAGGCTTTTGTCATCAGGAAAAAACTCATGAGGAGGGGGACCGCCGCAAGAAGGACAAATGTGGCGGTCATTCCGAAGGTGTCTATTGCGAAGCCGAGAGGGGCCACTGAGACGATGGCGCCCAGGCTGGAAAGTCCCAGGTTGATGGCGGCGTAAAAACAGTACCGCTCAGGAGGGAAGGCGAAGGCCTGGAAAACAAGGACGGCAGAGTACATGGGGGCTACGCCGAATCCCGAAAGAAGGCGCCAGGCACCGAGAGTAAATGGAGTGCGGACGAGGGTGAGGAGAAGGCAGGAAGCAGCAGTGAGCAACAGGCCGAAGGTCACTACCCTTACCGGGCCGTACCGGTCGTGAAGGACGCCTGAAACCGGCTGCAGAAAAGCGTATGCGTAAAAATGAACACTGGAGATGAAGCCGATGAGGGACGCGCTCATTCCCAGTCGTACCCCTTCGAGGGGCAGTACCACCGATGCCGAGATACGGAAGAAAACGGTCAGGAAAAAAGCCCCCACAAGCAGCAGAAAGAGGGGAAACGACGAATCAGAGACAAGCTCATGAACGGTTTTTTTCGATAACGACACTGCGGATCCACCTTTGCTTCCGTTGATTTGCAAAGAAGCATACCACAGTAATGTACGGGAAAGAAGGGGAATCCGCTTTTATAGGGTTGATAGCCCGTACATGGATGGTAAGATAAAAAAATACTGTATCCGGAGGATGGATCATGAAGCAAAAACTATGGAAAATTACGGCATGCCCCTACGACTGTCCTGACGGATGCGCCATGCGCGGCTGCTTCGACGGGAATGCCGTGACCCTTGAACCGAACCCTGACCTTCCCTATTCCACCTTCCTCTGCGGGAAGGGGAAACGGTGGGCTTCGCGGGCCACAAGCGCTGCACGGCTCTCTTCCCCCCTTGCCCGGAAGGGAGGGGAACTCGTTCCCGTTTCATGGGAAGAGGCACTCGACCTCTGGGCGGGAAAGATCCGGGAGGCTGTGGACCGCTGCGGGCCGCTGTCTGTCATGTACCTGCCCAGCGCGGGTTCCATGTACTTCTCGAAAAAACTGCTGCCTCATGTCTTTGCGTCCCTCGGGGGATATACCACGAAGAAAGGAAACCTCTGTTCCTCAGCAGGGAGCTTCGGCCTGAAACAGACCTTCGGGGAGGTCCCTGTCACCCCTCCCGAGACTGTTGAAGCCCATTCTCTCGGCGTGCTCTTCTGGGGCAGGAACGCCCTGGAGACCCATTCCCACGTGGTCCCGGTGCTGAAGAAAGTCCGGGAACGGGGAGGGGAGATAGCCGCTCTTGAAATAAGGAGTACGCCGACGACACGGTTCGCCGACCGATGGTGGCGGCTTGCTCCCGGCGGTGACTGGGCCCTGGCTGCCTGGCTCTGCCGGAGGATCCTCGACGAGAGAAAGGACTCCGCAGGCTGGAAAGAGCACACGGCCAACCCGGGAGATTTCGAGGCTTTCGTGAAAGGTCTTGACAGCGGTTCCCTTCTTGCGGCGGCAGGACTGAACGGAGAACAGGCCGGAGAGGTGTATTCCTGGCTCCTCCGTTTTTCACCGGTGACCCAGTACCCGGCCTTCGGTGCCCAGCGCTACCTGCACGGCGATATGCAGTTCCGGTGGATCGGTGCACTTGCGGTGCTTCTCGGGGCGTATTCCGGAAAAGGGGCGGGACTTGCCTTCAGCAAGGATGAGATGGCTCTCTTTCCGTCACGGCTCGCTCCGTCCTCCGCCCAGGTCAGATCCCTCTCTGTCTCGGGGTGGCCGGTGGAGCTTGAGGGTCTCGAGCCCCCCGTAGAGGTGCTCGTTGTTTCCGGGGCCGACCCTGTCCGCCAGAATCCGGCGTCGGACCTCGTGAAGAAGGCCTATGAAAAAATCCCCTTTACCGTGTGCGCGGATTTCATCCTCTCGGACACGGCCGGGGCATCCAGCCTGGTACTGCCCATAACCACTTTTCTTGAAGAGGAAGGAGACTGGAGAGGGTCCTACTGGCACAGCTATCTCGTCAGGAGCCATCGGGTGCTTCCTCCCCGCCCGGGAGCACTGGAGGAGACGGAGGTCTACACACGGCTTGCCCGGAGGCTCGGGATCGACTGCGATCTGAACGCCATGAAAGAGGAAATGGACCGGGAGATGAGGTCTTCCCCAATGCTTGAGTCCGCAGGGAAAGGAGTGTACCGTTGGAACGAGCCTGAATACTGGCGTTCAGGAGGGAAAAAGGCAGTGCTGCCGGTGCGCGTGCCGGAAACTGCGGAGGGGCCTGCCGGATACCTCCGACTGGTCACCGTCCACAGGAAAGAATATATCAACGGCCAGAACTGGGACGTACCCTCCGCAGCAGAGATCCCCGTGCTTTCCATGAACCCTTCCGATGCGGCGGACAGGGGGCTGAAAAACGGAGACAATGCGGTGGCGGTAAACAGCAGAGGAGGATCACTGGATGTGAGGGTCGCGGAAGATCCTTCCCTTGGCGGCGGGTACTGCATCCTGCCCCAGGGAACCAGGGGAGTGAACCTTCTAACTGATCCCCTCGTCAGCCCGGGATCGGGCGCTCCGTTCGCCGAGAGCTGGATCGATCTTTATCCCGGAAAGGAGGATAGACCGGAAAAATAAAGACTGCGGTAATAAAAGAAAGGAGCAGACCTCATGGGAAAAATGGTGAAATACCTATCCGCCCTTTTTGTCGTTGTCCTTTTCACGGCTGTGGCATGGGGAGCGGAACCGGAGGACTTTTTCAAAGCCGGAATGAAGGCCGCAAATGCGGGTGATTATGAACGGGCTGCCGCTGCCTTCCGCCGGGCGGTTTCTCTGAAGGATGATTACACGGAAGCCCACTACAACCTGGGGGTCGCTCTCGCGGGCCTGAAACGGTTCGAAGAGGCCGCCTCTGCCTACAAGAGGACCACGGAACTCAAGCCGTCGTACGCCCCCGCATGGAATGGGCTCGGCGTGGCCTGCAGGGAGCTGGAGCGGTTCGACGAGGCCGAGGCGGCCTTCCGGAAAGCCGCTGAAACAGACGGGAAATACTGGGCACTCCACTACAACCTCGGAGATCTTTATGTCGTCCTCGGAAAGAACGATCGGGCGATCGAATCCCTCAAGCACGCTGTGAACCTGTCCCCCCGTTCCGTGGAACCCCGACTGAAGCTTGGTGCGGTCTACGCCTCGCTGAAGCAGTACGGGAACGCCCTTCCCCAGTTCGAGCAGGCCCGGGGCATCCGGCAGGATATCCCTGAAATCCATTATTCCGAAGGCATCTGCCACGCCGGGCTGCAGAACCAGGAAAAGGCCGCCGCTGCCTTCCGGCGGGCTGTGAAGCTCCGCCCGGTCTACCCGCTGGCGTGGTACAACCTGGGGGTGTCCCTTTTCAGCCTCGACCGGCAGGAAGAGGCGGCAGAAGCCTTCGAGAAGGCAGTAGAGCAGGCTCCCGATTATCCCTATGCCCACAATAACCTGGCCAGGGTCTACCTGGGACTGAACAGGGTGCAGGAGGCTAAAAAGGCCGTTATGGAAGCTGTCCGCCTGGCGCCGGATTTTGCCATGGCCCATTCGAACCTGGGGTTTTGCTTTATTGGTGAGAAGAAGTACTCCGAGGCCGAAAAATCTTTCTCCGAAGCCCTCCGGCTGGCCCCCGGCTACTCCGACGCCCACTACGGGAGGGGAGTCGCCTTTGCGGGGATGGGAAAGAATGACAGCCTGAGCAAAGAAGCGGAAATCCTGAGGACAATCGACCCCGAAAAGGCGGACCGGCTGGAGGCCATCGCCTCTGGGATGAAGTAGTTCGAAAAGGAGGCCGTAATGAGAAAGAAAAACTTCGTGACCCTTCTGTGCGCCGCGGCGCTTCTGCTTTTTCCGGCCTGTGCCGGGGCGCTCCCGGAACAGCCCTCTCCTGACCCCATCCAGGCGGCGAACGACTTTATCACGGGACTCACCGGAGGTTCCCCGGCATCCCTGGGGTATGCCGCCGACGCCTCGGACCTTGTCTCCATAGGAAAACTGGTTCTCGAGGGCAATCATGGGGAAGCCATGAACAAGGTGGGGGAGTTCACCGCCGGAAAGATGATCGGTGCGTCCGCCCCTGCGGTGGGCCAGATAATAGCTCTCGGGAAGATCGGGAAGATGGCGGGCGACGCAGCGGCGAACTGGGTGGGGCAGAAGAATTTCGAACAAATCTACAACCGGATGCTGGAAGTGGTCGGACCCGTTGAAAAATGGCCGAAAGACCGCGCCCGGGCGAAAAGGGATGATTTCTTCCAGGCTGTTATGGCTGCTGAATACCGGTATCTCGAGACCTATCTCATTAAGAACGGGTATGCGAAAAACAGAACCGAAGCCGAGGACGTGGCAGTGGACATGATCCTTGCCAAGGGCAGATTCGAGAGCCTCTGTGATGTCTACGACCTGACGGGAAAGGACAGAACTCTGGCTGTTCTCGAGCGGGAAATCCGGATCGAGGCGGAAGTGGCCGCCGAGATAGCACGGGATAAAGAGCTTGCAAGGGTGGCCCGCCTCGAGGAGGAGCGAAAGGCGAAGGAAAAGGAGCAGGCGGAAAAAAAGGAAGGTAAGCCGGCGGAAGAAAAGAAGACCGCGGCGCTTCCCGCTCCCGACATGCCGGAGGACTACCCCCAGCAGATAGACCCGGCGACCCAGAAGCCTGCGGCGCCTCCGGAGGCTACCAAACCGGCGGCACAGACAGAAGTGACTAAACCTGAACCTGCTCCTGCTCCCGTGAAACCAGCACCGTCAGCTCCGGAGGTTCCGATCCGGTGGACGGTGACTCCCCGGCTGATGGATAAAGAGAGCACCTCCTTTGCAATTACTGTGATGAACGTCTCAGGGAAACCCATTCCCGGGTTTGCCGTGTCTCTCGCCCCGCTGAACCAGTCCCTGGAAGGCGGCGTCGGGTGGGGAAGTCCTCCGTCACCGGGAACCCTTGCCCCGGGAGTCTCGGTTACAGTGACAGCTCTTGCCATGGGTGATGCGGAAGGCATAGCCCTGTCTTTTGCCGGAGGAGGGAAGTCCCTGGGTTCCTTTACCGCGCTGTCAGTTCACAGCACGGAAAAAAGCGCAGACGGAACATATCAGGGAACCGTAACCAATATCGGGAAGGGAACGATCATTCTTTCTGTTTCCGGACGGTCCGCCCGGGCGGTCATCACGGGGCACTACACGGTAGACGGACAGAACGTGAAAATTTCGGCCGGCGGAAGCGGAACCTACGACCCCCGAAAGAGGGCCGTTTCGATGAAATGGGCGGGAACATCCAGCGGCTACATGCTGGACGACGGAGAGAGGTATGACGTAAACGAAAGAGTCTCCGGCAATCTTAGCGGATCATTCCACAACGGTGCTTTTTCAGGGAAATGGTGGGGAGGCAGCGAGTTTGTTATCCTCAGCGGAGAGTGGATAGCCCGGTGAATCCGGGGAGGGGTGAGCAATGCGCATGAGATTCCTGGTTTACCTGGCGGGAGGGTATGTTGTTCTCGCAGTTCTGGCCTTTCTTCTCGCCGATTCGCTTGTCTTTTTTCCCCACAGGGAACTGAGAACGGATCCCTCCGAACGGGGACTTGAATACGAGGATGTGAGTTTCCGGGCAGGTGACGGCACTCTTCTTCACGGATGGTTTCTTCCCGGGAAGGGGAGGGGAACCCTCCTTTTCTGTCATGGGAACGCGGGAAATATCTCCCATAGACTCGATTCTCTCGAGATATTCCACAGGCTTGGGCTTTCGGTCTTTCTTTTTGACTATCGGGGATACGGAAAAAGCGGGGGAAAACCTTCCGAAGAAGGGCTCTACAGCGATGTGGAGGGCGCCTGGCGCTGGCTGGCGAAAGAGCGGGGAGTCAGGCCGGAAACGATCGTCCTGTTCGGCCGTTCCCTCGGAGGTGCCGTGGCTGCATGGGCAGCGGAGAAACATTCCCCTGCGGGGCTCATCCTGGAGTCCACCTTCACGTCCCTTGCTGATATCGGGAAACACCACTATTTTTTCCTCCCCGTGAGGCTTATCGTAGGGAATTCATTCGATACCCTCGGGAAAATGAAGAACATTTCATGCCCTGTTCTCGTGGCCGCGAGCCCTGAAGACGAGATCGTTCCGGGGGAACAGGGGCAAATCCTTTTCGAGGCGGCCCGGCCGCCGAAGCGTTTTCTGCAGCTGAAGGGTGATCACAACTGGGGCTTTATGTCCACCGGGAGGGCATACGTTCAAGGGCTCGATACGTTTTTGGACGAGGTATTCGGGAGCGAAGCACGGAGAAATGAAGTAGAATAGCATACGATTCGATTCAGACCGAGGAGATGAATACCCGTGGATTTATTTGCTTCTCTCATGAAGAACCATCTTTTTCTCATGAGCCTTACGGTTGGGCTTGGACTGTTTCTGGGAAAAATCACCGTCCGGGGCATCAGCCTGGGCATTTCCGGAGCCCTTTTCGTGGGTCTGTTCATAGGCGCCTGGGGCTACACGGTGCCCAACGACTACTTTACCTGGAACCTCATGTTCTTCGTTGTGGCGGTGGGATTGCTTGCCGCGGAGGATACTGCCAGGGTGGTGAAACGATACGGCATAAAATT
>ERZ747221.990-NODE-990-length-30210-cov-9.194637_pt1 | contig 30210 bp, 22 predicted proteins | sample MGYA00374949_ERZ747221 | MGnify/ENA primary metagenome ERZ747221 (study PRJEB28779, sample SAMN05720172) | bioreactor metagenome | isolation source: Anaerobic biogas reactor | place: USA:Washington, USA | collected 2015-08-08 ... | reverse complement strand
TCTTCCGGGACGTAGCCGCCGGGGAGGTAGCCGACCACTTTCCTACCGGTGTGGCCCGCCCTCTCTACATCCTCCCCCCTGCTGCGCAGTAGCGCATCGACCCGGTCGCTGATCATAGTGCCTCCTTCTGGGAAGTCGGTCGGTCACCAGCGCCGTCTTCCCCTCTAATGTCCGCATTGTGCCTCGTACGGTTGGAGCATTAGCCACTCCAAGCCCGGCCGAACATCACCTACTTAAGCCACTCAAACTCGAGAACGCCCTTGTTGTAGGCCGTAACCATGGCCGGAGGCTCAGCGCAGTGATTATTGCCGTAGACTTCCTCGTAAGCTCCCCATGTGGCCGGCCCGTAGGAGCCATCAAAGCCTTCACACGCCCCACTGTCGATTGCGGCAACCACATCCACGGTCTCGATACTCTGCGCAGCCTCAATCGCAGAGACGATGGCCGAGCATGCATCCAAGAGATGCAGACTATCAAACTCGAAGCTGGCTCCCGTCGCCAGAACCATCTCACGGAGTCTTTGCACCCTAGGAATCATCTTGTCACTCATAACCTCTGGGCCGGAGGCCAGAATATCGTAGGCCCACTCGGGCGCGAGCATGGCATTAATAACGTTGGCATCGCCCGGCACAGACGGGCTGAAAATGGGTCCCTCGAAGCCAAGCTCACGCGACTGGTTGATAATGGCGGACGTGCACGGCGGTATCCCAAAAATCATGTCAATGGCATCCGGATTCGTTGCCAGCGCCTTGTTGAGTATGGAGTAGAAGTCAAAACTCGGCTGCGGGTACACCTCCCAGTACACAATCTCAATACCACGTTCGGCGTAGACTGCTTTGGTCATTTCTTCAAATGTCACGGCACCAGGGTCATCAGGGGTGATGACCGCAACCTTCTTAATCTCAGGGTACTTGGCAAGAGCGTATTCATAGAAGGGCTCCATCAATGTGAAGCTTGAGAAACTGAAGAACATATAGGGGTTCTCCGGATTGGTTTCGGCCGCACCGGCACCGGCGGACTTCACCCGCATAATCTTGTTTTCTTCGCAGGTCTGCGCAATGGCCAGATTTATCGGCATAAACATCGGCGGGACAACGTACTTGACGCCGTCACCAATGAGCTTACTGATGGCCGTCATACCACCGGCGGTGGTCGACTGATCATCATACATGGTGAGCTCGATGGTATAGTGGGTGTCGCCCACCGTGCATCCGCCCTCCTCGTTGAGTATTTCCTGGGTAGGGCCTACCGAGTCATACATGGCCTTGAAGGCCGTAGCCAAGTCTCCCGAGACAGAGCTAATCGCTCCGATTTTGAGAACATCCTCTTTGGCGACTGTCATGGTCGTTTCGCTACCCGGGGCAGAGGTGGTCTCGGAACTAGGCGCGGATGTAGTCTCGGTACTCACCGCCGAAGTGGTCTCTGCAGGCGCGGCGGTCGTAGTCGTTCCCTCATCCCCACCGCATGCAGCCACGACAAATACGACACTCAGCATCAGAATGATAAGCCCACCTATGAAAGAACGCCTCTTCATCGAACCCCCCTAGCACTATGGACTGAATTGAACTGCAGACTAACCTGAAATCAAGCCAATAAGACCCCCTTCCAAGTCACAGACTAACCGCAAAGGCACGGCACAACACTACTACTGGGGCACTTGTTGCAGGCACAGCCGTTGAGTTCAGTGCATGTCTGCTTGCGTACCCTATCCCCAGTGCCCTGATGGTCATATCTGCCGCGGATACTACTCCGCCCGAGCTGCCCGTTTGCTCGACTGAGCCCCAGAGAGAAGGCAGTGGGAGAAGCCTGCAAAAACGAACCGAGACGAAAAAGAGAACCCAATCAATGAGAAACGGAGCGCAGTATCCACGACAGGGCCACGTTCAATCGACCCCAGGTCCCGGGAGATACTGCGCAAGGAGTTCACAGTCGATCGACAACCAGCCCCCTGCCACACGCCCTCACGTACGCCAGTAAGTAGTGTTCAGGACCATATCAACCGCCCCTAAAGATTGTCAAATTCCTCTTAGGCGCAGCCACCGGCACTACAACGACGGCCTAACCGCGCGAAACCCTCCTCTGACACTGTCTGGACCTGCCCCTTGATCGTCACAAACTCCGGCCTGGATTACACTGCGGAAGACTCCTGACCCTATCTCCGGGTTCAATCCAGAGTCAGGTCTCGTCGGTACTCGTCTTGCCCAGGTAGTTGACGACAAGCAAGGCGGCATCGTCGTCGAGCTCACCTCCGGCGAAGAGAAGAGCCTCATCCAGCAACAGGCCGGGAAGCGCCTCTACCTCCTCGTGTCGTCTTCGCTCAAGGACCTCGGCCAGCCTCTTCTCCTCGAAGAACATCCCGTCTCGACGTGCTTCCGTGATGCCGTCCGTGTAGAGCAGCAGATGGCTCCCCTCTGGTATATCGATCTCCCTGTCCCGGTAACGAGCGTCGGCCAATACACCGAGAGGGAAGCTCGCCGACTCGAGAAGGCGGGTGCGGCCATCTGTATCGAGCAACGGAGGCGGATGACCGGCCGACGAATAGGTGAAAGTTCCGTCTTCCAGATCAAGGAACCCTAAGAACACGCTGACAAAACCAGACAGGTTCTTCTTCACCAGAAGTCTATTGGCCTCCCTGAGCACGAGATGGGGCCGACAGAACTGGTGGGTGAAAGCGTGGATCGTGTCCTTCACCAGCATCGCCAAACGGGCCGCTTCGATCCCGTGTCCCGATACATCGCCTATGAGGAGGGCGATGCGACCGTCCTTGGCTTCAAAGACGTCGTAGAAGTCGCCGCCGATCTGGGCTTCTCTGGTGGCAGACCGATACAAATGAGCGAACTTCACCCCTGGAAGCTGCTGCGGTATATCCAGCAGAGCCGCCTGTAACCGCTGGAACAGGGTACGCTGGTCTTCCAAGAGGCGGGCTGCCTCCTTTTGCGCCATCTGCAGTTCTTCGTTCTGCGCCTTGAGTTCCTCGGAGGCTTCATGGAGACGCTCCTCCACCTGTTTGCGCTCGGTGATGTCGGTGAAGATGACGGCAAACTGACCTGGCTGCGGCCGGTACGCCACTACGTCGTAGTAGCGACCAAGACCCTGGTTGTAATCCTCGAAGCGAACGGGTTGACCGGTGAGGGCCACGTGCCCATACTTCTCCATCCAGGAGGGCTCCAACCCAGGCAAGATGTCCTGCGCGCTTCTGCCCACAACGTGCTCGGCTTTGAGACCGGTGATCCTCTCGAAGGCGGGGTTCACCTCCAGGAATCGGTAGTCCCACGGAACGCCCGCTTCGTCGAGGACGATCTCGTGCACCGCATGGCCGGCGGTCATCTCTGTGAAGAGCTGGCGATACCTTCTTTCCTCCTCACTGAGTTTCTCGAACGCCTCCTCCAGTTGGCTCCTTTGCCTGCGAGTCTCCAAGAGCAGGGCGAGAGAACCGGCGAAGTTGGCAAGGAAGGGTCCATAAGGTTCAAAGAGGACCGGGTCCCCGATCTGAAGAACGATCTGGCCATAACAGCCATGAATGGTTTCCAGGGAGAATCGGGTCATCGTCTTGCTGGGATAATCGGTGATTGAATCCCCCGCGTGGTCGCTCTCAGAAGCCGGGCAAGGTTGACCGCACGGGTCGATTCGGGGGTCAGAGAGGCAGAGTTCCCCTGCCGAGACGCCGGGGATATCCTCGAGTGCACCTGCTAGGAACTCGCCCAGCTTCCCAACGGTGGGGAGGGTCTGCAGGACATTGTGGGTGGCAAGGAGCCAGCCCAGGACCCGAGGATCTGGCAGCCGCCTCTCCTCACCGTCTTCCCCCACACGTCACCTCCGCCGGCCGGCGGCCAGGAACTCATCCGGCGCGACGTAGAAGGGGTTCCTGACCAATTGGCCCCGCGAGATCATGACCGGATGCACTCGCAGGACGTCGAGAATGGTCCGCCCATCAAACAGATTGACGTCGTACTGGCAAACAGTGGTCACCGGCGCCGTCTCCAAGACCTTGTTAAGGAGAGCCTCGTACTCGATCAGACGGTCTGAGCCGGGGATCCCGCGTACCGCCCAGGAGGCCTCTCCGGTCGCCCGCACCGCCGGGTAGTGTCGCGCCACGGAATCGCTGTAGAGTTCACGCCAGAATTCGAACATCTGCTCGGGCCTGAACTCGCCCCCCGGGCAGTAGACCGGCTCCGCTTCGGTGACGGTGAAACGGTTGGAATCAGCTCCGGCGGGTAACTCCACCCCCAAGTCCGAAAGCCAGTCCAGTACCTCACCGGGTCTCATCACATCAGTGAGATAGAGCACCTTCTCGCCATCCCTGAGACCTGCTTCCAGAAATTTCGACATGAGGTCTCTGCGCTCTTCTTCACTCTCGTAGATGAGACAGACATGGGCGCCCGCCGGGAAGCGCTCCCCGGTGAAACCCATATCCATCAGCGGTCGCTCTGCGTCCACCTGGAACCTCCTCGGGACGTGCGCCGGCCGGGGTTCCCTTTGAGACTCGACCATCCGAGCCCGGCCTCCCCGGCCAAGCCTTCTATCGCTCGTATGTGCCCCCTGACCCGCATGCACAAACCAACCGCTCCCCAACCGCTCCCGTTTGGGTTTCTCCCCGCCGCCTGCTGGGAATCAGAAGGACACTTTGGAGGCGCGAGTACGGGAGAATGGAGGGTCTCTTATGAACTTGACTGAAGGTGCGATCGACGGAATCCCACTCATAGTGATCGAGGGCGATCTTGACCAATCATCGAAGCAGGCCGCCCGCGACGCGGTGAACGAAGCGCTAACCGGTCCCTTCCCGTCCCAGAGTCTGCTGATAGACCTGACCGACTGCGCATTCCTCGACAGCGGCGGGCTGAGCGTTCTGTTGTCGGCGCTGGGACAAATACCCCCCGATGGTTGGCTGGGGATAATCGGCGCCTCGGCAGGCACGAACCGAGTGCTGACCTTCACCGGATTCCTCGACCACGAGAGAGTCCGTTTCTTCTCCTCTCCCAGCGACGCAGCGGCTTCGCTCGCTCGGGAGAAACGCTTGTTCCAGGCCTAGGCCTCACCGTCGGGACAGGCGGACGCGTTGGTGAGGTCCGCTCGACCCTTGCTCCGTCCGTCTAATCAAGTATGCCTTGGGGGCACTCTGTCCCTCGTCGACCCTTTGAGGCGACCCAGTAACCGCGCGTTGATGGCCACAACGATCGTGCTCGCCGACATGAGCGCCGCCCCCACGGCCGGGCTGAGGACGACACCGGCTCCCGCTGCCGCGCCGGCGGCAAGGGGGATGGCGATCACGTTGTAACCCGTAGCCCAACCCAGGTTCTGAACCATCTTCTTCCAGGTGGCCCGGGCGAGGGAGAACAGATCGAGGACGTTACGGGGATCGTTCTTGACCAGGACGATATCGGCCGACTCGATGGCCACGTCGGTCCCTGCCCCGATGGCTACTCCCACGTCGGCCTGGGCCAGAGCAGGGGCGTCGTTCACCCCGTCTCCCACCATGCCTACCAACAGTCCCTTTTGCTGCAGTTCCCTCACACGCTCCGCTTTTTCCTCGGGAAGGACCCCGGCGTAGTACTCGTCAAGACCGAGTTCACTCGCCACCCAACCGGCCACGTCTTCGTTGTCCCCAGTGAGCATGATGGTCTTGATACCCAGGCGTTGGAGCCCCCTCACGGCCTCTCGAGACTCAGCCCGCACCACATCGCCCAGTCCCAAAGCGCCGAGGGGCTCCCCGTCGCCCAGCAGGTAGACAACAGTGAGAGGCCGGCCGGCCCTGTCGATCGACGGTGCTTCGATGCCCTGTTCCATGAGATAGCTCGGACCCACCACGCTCATCCGCCTCCCGTCAACCGTGGCCTCTATGCCCTTGCCGGGGATCGAAGAAAAGTCTTCCGTAGCGAGAAGCTCTAGCTCTCGCTCCTCAGCAGAGCGAACGATCCCCTGGGCGATGGGATGTTCTGAGCGGCTCTCCAGCGAGGCGGCCATAACCAGAATCTCGTCCCGCTCCCGACCATCGAAGGCCCACACCTCACTCACCCCAAACCGGCCTTCAGTCAGAGTGCCTGTCTTGTCGAACACTACCGCGTCGACCTTGCGCGAGCGCTCGAAGGCGCTGCGGTCTCTGATGAGCAGGCCACGTTTCGCCCCCAGCGACGTAGAGACCGCCACCACCAGGGGGATGGCCAAACCCAGAGCGTGAGGGCAGGTGATCACCATTACGGTGATGCTGCGCCCAAGAGAGAACTCGAAACTGCTACCCAGTGCCAGCCATACGATGAGCGTCACGGCACCCACGGTGAGAGCGACGAGAGTGAGCACAAAGGCGGCCCGATCCGCCAGGTTCTGACCATGGGACTTGCTTTCTTGGGCCCGCCGCACAAGATCGATGACTCGGGCAAGGTAGGTGTCTGTACCCATCTTCTCGACGGTGACCTCCAAGGAGCCTTCACCGTTTATCGATCCGCCGATAACAGTGTCGCCTTCCTGTTTCTCGACGGGTGTCGACTCCCCGGTGAGCATGGCCTCATTCAAGGAACTGCCCCCCTTGACCACCCGCCCGTCGATGGGGACCTTCTCCCCCGGCCTAACGAGCACCCGGTTGCCGGGCTCAAGCTCCGCCAGAGGCACGTCGGTCACACCGCCATCCTCGGCCAAGAGGTGGGCTTCGTCCGGCATCAGCCGGGCGAGTTCCTCCAGCGCCCGCGAGGCACCCATGACCGATTTCATCTCCAACCAGTGGCCAAGGAGCATAACGTCCACAAGGGTAGCCAGTTCCCAGAAGAAGACGTCGCCCTCCACACCGATGACCACGGCTGCGCTGTACGCGAAGGCCGCAGTGATGGCAACGGCGATCAGGGTCATCATGGCCGGTCGCCACTCTCGTAGTTCCTTGACGGCACCTTTCAGGAAGGGAAGACCTCCCCAGCCGTACACGAACGCACTCAAGGCGAGCAGCACGTATCGGTCTCCGGGAAAAGCCAAAGCTTCCAGGTGGAGGGTTCTCTGGATGAGCGGCGACAGCAGGAGGACAGGGACGGTGATGACCAGCGAGACCCAGAACCGCCTGCGGAAATCCGCCACCATCATCTGATGATGTGCGGCATGCCCGCCGGTCGCGGTGCGGCTCCCGGGAGACTGATTCGGCGTCTTCTCGTGCTCGCCGTAGCTCGGGTGTTCCATCTGCCTAAAGCACGTTACCCATCGAAGGACTCCGGTACCGATGATCAACGAGGTTCATCACCCAAAGGCGTACCCACATAGTCAACCGCTTAGGCCCCCTGGCCGGCAGATGGTTGCCACAGCAGCAGGTGGTTGCCACAGCAGCAGGTGGTTCCCACGACAGCAGGTGGTTCCCACGGAGCGGACGCCGTCGGGGGTCTGTGACTCGATCGTTACGCGAGTGTCACCGACCCGTGAAATCCGGGCGGCATTTTGGCTTCAGCTCAAGGCCTTAATCGGCGAAATGAAGGGAGACCACACATGAACATGGACAATCCAAGACAACGCCGAGGTCGGCGGCGACTCTTCATCCTGAGCGGGTTTCTCGCGCTCACCGTCATGACGGCCGCCGTAGCCGTCGCTTGGGCGGACGAGGCAGTCGTAGCCAATGATGGATCACTCTCGACCGTTGCACCGGCGGGTACGGACCCGGCACAGTCTGCCGACGAAACTCGGGGAACTCCTTCCTCGGGGAAAGCTGAGGCCGACTCCGATAACCAGGCAGCCATCCCGACGACCACGACGGCGGCCGAGATGGACCGGCCGCCGGCCCCCACTGAAGCTCCCGTTCAAGCAGAGGCATCGAAGAGTGCGCCGGCCAAGGAGAAGACCGTCAAGGTGAAGATCTACTTCACGCAGGGCGAGAAGCTGACCCCCATCTTCAGGGAGATCGCGGGGACGGACATGGTCGGCACAGCGGCCCTGAGTCAGTTGCTCAAAGGCCCGGATGACCCCGAGAACGCATCAGGCCTCCTCTCCGCCATCCCCCAGGGGACGGCCTTGCGGAGCCTCTCGGTGAAGAACGGTCTGGCCGTTGTGGATCTCAGTGCGGACTTCGTCTCGGGAGGAGGGTCATCCTCCATGTATCTCCGCTTGGGTCAGCTTGTCTACACGCTGACCGAATTCCAGACTGTCGACAGGGTCAAGATCCGGATCGACGGCAGCGACCTGCGCGTGCTGGGTGGTGAAGGGCTGCTGGTCGGTGACTCTATAAGCCGCACCCAGTACGACGGTCTGGTTAGGGGCTCCACCGAAGATGGTCCGGGGACGAGCGCCCCTAAGACCTCGTCCTTCAAAGTCTACTTCGTGACCCAGGAGAGGCTGGCTCCGCAGACGCGGACCGTGCCCTTCACTCCCGCCATAGGTAAGACCGCCCTCATGAACCTGCTGGCCGGCCCGTCATCCGCGGAGCGCGATGGAGGTGCGAACACGGCCGTTCCGTCCAAGGTGAGGGTCAACTCTCTCTCTATCAAGGATAAGGTGGCCACCGTTGACCTGGGCGGACAGTTCGTGACTGGAGGCGGGAGTCAATCCATGTACCTGCGTCTTGGTCAGGTCGTCTACACCCTCACCCAGTTCCCGACGGTGGATAGGGTGCAGTTGAAGGTGGACGGCAAGCTCCTCACCAGCCTTGGTGGTGAAGGACTGCTACTCAAGCAGCCCGTATCTCGAGCGGATTGGGAGAAGCTCATCCAGTAGGAAAGGCTATCAAACGTTCAGACCGAGCGAGTGGATAGCGAACTCGTTGTGACCCAGAAGTTCCGCTTTGGTGAGCCGACCGGAAGCAACGCTGACAATCTCCCGGAACAGCCTCTCGCCCAGCTCATCCACCGTTTCCGTGCCCTCCAGTACGCTTCCCGCGTTCACATCCAGGTTATCGACCATCCGCCGGTACAGGCCGCTGTTGGAGGACACCTTCACCACGGGAGCGGTGGGTGCGCCGAGAGGCGTCCCACGGCCCGTGGTGAACACGATTATCTGCGCCCCACCGGCTATCATCCCGGTGTTGCAGACGGCATCGTGAGCGGGGCTGTCCATGATGACGAGCCCGGACTCGATGGGGCGCTCCGCATAACTGATCACCTGGCGGATGGGAGAAGTGCCGCCCTTGAGGATCGCCCCCAGTGACTTCTCTTCCAGGGTGGTGAGGCCTCCCGCCTTGTTTCCCGGCGAAGGCTCCGAGTTGCGGATATCGACTCCGGCCTTCATCGCCAGCTCCTCGGTCGCCGCCGTGATCTCGTAGATTCGCCGGCGGACCTCAGCGCTCGCGGCTCGTCTGGAGAGCACGTGTTCCGCACCTATCAACTCCGGAGTCTCCGACAAGATGACCGTGCCACCGCCTGCCACTATGCGGTCCGCAGCGGCGCCGACAGCAGGGTTGGCGGTCAGGCCCGAGAGAGTGTCCGAGCCTCCGCAGTTGGTGCCCACGATCAACGCCGAGATATCGGTCGGCTCTCGCTCATCCTGGGCGATCTCGGCCACCAGCCTGGCGGCGAGGTCCTTGCCCTTCTGCACGGCGCCTCTCGTGCCGCCTTCAGCCTGGATGCTCAACAGCTCGCAGCGCCGGTTTGCCAACATGGCGCCCGAGACGACCTCGGGCGTGATGAGCTCACAGCCCAGCCCGACAAGCAATACCCCGCCGACATTCGGGTGGCTGCAGACGCCGGCCATCGCCCGAACGATCAAGTCCTTCTCCTCCCCCATGTGACCGCAGCCATGGGGATGGTCGACGGTGACCGTGCCGGGCACCTCCCTCTGTATCATCTGCGCGACAGCCGTGGCGCAGATCACAGTGGGGAAGATCAAGACGTGGTTGCGCGTGCCGACTCGTCCGTCGGGCCGGACGTACCCCAGGAACTTCATCGTAGGTCCCCTCTGCCGCGCAGACCGTCCACGTTGTGAAGATGAACATGCTCTCCCTGACGGATGGCCGATGTCGCCCGGCCGATCTTCTCTCCGTACTTGATGATTTCCTCGCCCTCGCAGATATCCCGAAGCGCGAGCTTATGCCCAAGGAGTACGGAATCTCGAAGCTCTATCCCCACCACCTCTCCGCAGCCGGTCGCACGGACTCGCTCGCCGGGCGCCAGGTCCCTGACGGCCGTAGCTACCGTGTCGTCGGGATGGCAGATGATGGCATCTGTGCCCACGGATCTTCAGACCATGCGGCGCACGATGGCCGCGATATCCTCGGGGGTCGGTTCACGGGGGTTGGGAGGTCGCTGGGCGCTGTTCATCGTTTCCTGGACGATCGTCGGCATGTGCTCCTCCTGGAAGCCGGAATCGGCCAGCCGGGCCGACACACCAAGCTGCGTCAGGAGACCCTCCAACTGGGAGAAGCCATCGTCCCCGAATCCCATAGCCTGGAATATTCGGTCGATCTTGTCCCCCACCGCCGGAGCATTGTAGGCGAGCACTACCGGCAGCGCCATACCCACGGCCTGCCCGTGGGGCATGTGGTAGAGCGCGCACAGCGGCATGGCCAGAGCGTGGCACAGGCCCGCTTTGGAGTTCATGGCGGCGGTCATAGCCATAGTGGCGCCGATCTGCATCTTCTCCCGCAGATCTAGGTCTTCACCGTTGTCGCAGGCTGCCGCGATGTTCCGCGCAAGGAGTTCGATGGCACGCAAGGCGAAAAGCTCCGATGCCGGACTGGCGCCCTTGGATATGTATGACTCCGTGGCATGCACGAGCGCGTCCGTGCCGCTACGGGCAGTGATCTGCCGGGGCATGGACACGGTCATCGTCGGATCAGTCAGAGCCACAGTGGGACAGATCTTGTGGCTGATGACGAGGAATTTCGTCTGCCGGGCCTCATCGATCAGCACCACGCCATCCGATATCTCGCTGCCCGTGCCTGAGGTAGTGGGGATCGCGACCACCTTGATAGAGGGAACCCCCGGCATCTTATCGAAGCCGGCGTAGTCCCGGATATGACCGCCGAACGAGCCGATCACGGCGAGACCCTTGGCCACGTCGATCACGCTCCCGCCACCCACCGCCACGATCGCGTCGAAGCCTTTGAGGTCCAGTCGGGCGACGATGCTGTCGAACAGGTCCACCGTGGGCTCATAGTTCACGGCATCGCAGACCGTGTAAGCGATGGCCGCCTCTCCCAGTGAAGCCAGCACGGGTTCCACCACCCCCAATGAGAGCAGAGACTCATCGGTCAGCACCAACGGTCGGCGGCAGCCGAGCCGGCCGAGCATCTCACCGCTACGACTCGCGAGCCCGCGACCATGCCGCCAGCTCGTGGGGAAATCGAATGCCGGGATCGATTCCAGATCAGTCATGCAGGCACTCCTCTCTATACATGTAGCCGCGACGTTACCCGGCTGTGATGGTGATACCGGTGATCTCTTCCACCCACGTGACCACCTCACTTATGCTGGCACCTTTGCCCGCGCGGTGAGCCGCGGCCCGCCACAGCTGCTGACCGGCGCCGCACAGTGGCGCAGGGATCGCCTGATCGCCGGCCATCCTCATGGCGATGCCGATGTCTTTGACCATCAACTCCAGCTTGAAGGCGTCATCGAACTTGCGGTTGGTGATACGCTGCTTTATCTGGGTCTGGCTGATCCAGGACATGCCGGTCGAGACGTTGAGCACGTCGGTCATCACGTTAGGATCGAGCCCAAGCGCTGTACCTACGGCCAAGCCTTCCGCAGTGGCCATGAACGTCATGGCCGTGATCATATTGTTGAGACACTTCATGGTGTGCCCGGCCCCGATACCACCCAAGCGAAATACCTGCTTCCCCATGGCCTCAAAGAGCGGCATCACCCGGTCCAGGTCCGCGGCCTCGCCTCCCGCCATGAAGACCAGTTCTCCCGTCTCGGCGCCGATCTTGGCACCCGAAACAGGGGCGTCCACCATAGCCACGCCGGCGCCGGCCAACGTCTGTGCCGTCTCAAGAGTGAGCCAAGGCTCGGAAGAAGAGGTATCCAGCAGAAGCGCGCCCTCGCGGAAGCCGTGGATCAAACCATCTTGACCCAGAGCGACTTCCTGCACGTACCGGCCGGAGGGCAACATACACACCACGATCTCAGACGCCCCGGCCACCTCTGCAGGCGACTGTGCCACTCTGACCCCGGCAATCGTGTCGACCGCCTTTTCAACCGCGGCCGGGTCGATATCAAAGACGGTGAGAGGGTAGCCCGCCTGCGAGAGGTTCAGCGCCATGGGTAGACCCATGACGCCCAGGCCGACGAATCCTAGGTGGGGATTGCTCATCGAGATCCTCCTTCACTTGTCGCGATCAGGGCTTGCCGGTAGTCCGTCTTCCTGCTGCCGGCGCAACCGGCACTCAAAGGACGACCCGTCGATATCCACGTCGTCGTAGGTCACGACGCCGTCTTTCGCCACCGGCCTCATTACCCGCACGTGGTGAGCCAGACCGATAGGCAACTGGCGGTTCAAAACGCTGTCGCGAGCCGGTGATAGACGTCCGAAGACCGTGTAGCCGCCCTCCCCATCGAGCGTGTCGCCGGGCACGAGGTCTTTCTTGGCGACCGCGACCACGTCCGCCGTGAAGCTGACAGACGAGCCGGTAGCCTCGCGACGCAACGCCGCCGAGGCGACACTGATGCCGAGTTCGAACCCGATCATGTGGAAAGGCCGGTAGAAGGCACCGTATTCTCCGCTCGGGTCGCACAAGAAGTCGTGCATCTGGAAGAAACGCCGCACCAAAGGCGTCCCCGCCTTGAAGACGACAAAGACTCCCCAGCGCAGGTTGTTCTGGATAGGAGTACCGTCACGTGCCTCGCTGGCCACGATCTCCACGGTGCCGGAGTGTTCCAGGATGCCGCCCTCGGCCGCGGGCTTGAGGACGGTGGGCAAGGCCTCAGGTCCAATCGCCGGAAACTGCAGCCCGCAGTTCTGCGGCCGTAACTCGTTCGCGTTGCAGACCGCACATGCCTCAATGGCCGACTTGGTGGTATCCAGGAAGGAGTTGTACATCTGAGCGCTGTAGCCACCGGTCTCCACCTGCTGAGGCGTGAAACCCATGTGATCCCAGACGGTGTCCGGAGTCGAGTAGCGATACTCGGGCTGAAAGCGCGTGCCCTTCCCGGCGCACACGACCTCGAAGCCGATAGAGCGAGCCCAGTCGACCATCTCACTGATGATGGCCGGCTGATCGCCGTAAGCCATAGAGTAGACCAACCCCTCGCTGTCCGCCTTCCGGCGGAGCGCATAACCCAGCAACGCATCCGTTTCGACGTTGACCATCACCACGTGCTTGCCGGTATCCAACGCGGTCCAAGCGTGATAGGCACCTGGCCCGGTCAGGCCGGTGCACTCCACCACCACATCCAAGTCGGCATTCAGCAGGTGTGCGGCATCGTCCACGATGGCGACCTTCCCCGCAGTAACCAGGTCGTTCACAGCCCCCGGGGAACCGGCGGTGGCAAGCGCATCGGTGGGCCACCCGGTCGTGAGACAAGCGTCAACGGCCTTCTGCGGGAGGATATCGGCGATGCACGCCACCTGAATGCCCGGAGTCCTCCGGCCTTGGTTGAGGAAAGCCGTGCTGAACGTACCGGCGCCGATCACTCCCACACGCACCGGGTTCCCCTCGGCCTGACGACGCTGCAACAGGGCAAACAGACTCATGATGCACCTCCAGCCGGCGGTCCCTGCAGCACGGGCCGGGGAGGCGTCGGGGCCTGAGTCCGCGTCTGGGTCCGCACCGGTGGCAACAATAGTCTCATCATCCTCCCCGAATAGCGGTGTCCGCACACATCAGCGCAACGAGGCCGCGGACATCGTCGACATGCTCCAATCGACTCACGGACTCGACTATCTTCTCCAAGTTGTCTTCGGGAAGGGGCTTGCCGCCGTAGCGAACCGCCTCTTCGAATCGTTCCACGATCCTCTCGTTCGAAAGAGCATTACCGGCAAAGCCGCTCGGGATGGGTATCGAGACGTAGTGGGTATCCCCCGCGACGGTCGTGACATCCATGTCCGCCCGTAGGCTGGACCCCTGCCTCGGACCTTCCAGCCCGGCGTCGGCGGTGACGTCTATCTTACTGACCAGGTCGAGGATCCTGGTGTCTCGAACCTGGTCCTCGTCGAAGTGTCTCAGCACCGACCCGCCTCTCAGCAGGGCGTTGGCCACGCAGTAGCGGATGCTGAACTGAGCGTCCACCCGGGGGTTGTCCCCAATCTCTAAGGGGCCGCCCGTCATGTCGTAGGTGTAGGGCGTCACTCTCACGTCGATACTCGCGACTTGCTCCGGCGTGAGATGGTACTTCTCCATCAAGGCGAGGATGGCGTCGGTGCTGGCGATGGTCCCGCCGCAGCTCGGATAGTTCTTGAAGGAGATCTTATCGAGGTGGAACCTCTCCCCCAGCCCCGCAGTGATGGCCGCAGGATCGTACTGGTCGCCGGCATAGAGGTGGAAATACCCAAACACACCCTCGAGAAAATTCCTCGGGCCCGTGATGCCCATTCTTGCCAGCTGCGCAGACGTCATCGCCGCTTGGGAGATCAGGCCCTGCCCAACCCGTACCGCAGTCGTTCCATCGACGATACTCTGGAAGGTCTGGATGGGTCTGTTGAAGCCCAGGGCCAACGCGTTCCACATCTGGGCGGGATTGAGGCGGAGCACCCGTCCTGCCGCGGCGACAGAGGCGAAGATGCCACACACCCCGCTGGGGTCGAAACCATTGTAGGTAGAGGCATCATTTATCCTCACCGCCATTTCGAACCCGAGGGCAAGAGCGGTCAGGAAGTCCTCCCCGGTGCAGCCACCCGCCAGTTCGGCCGCCGCCAAAGCGGTCGGGACTGCGGAAGCGCCCAGGTGCATGCCCGGCGGCATGTGGTCGTCGATGTCGAGAGCGCGGGCCATCGCACTGTTCACCAGCACGGCATTGTGCGCTGGGAACTTCCCCCCATGAACCAGTACGGTCGCCTCTTTCTCCCCTCCCCAGCCCTTGACCAGCCCAAGCACCGTCTCGCAGCCGTCAGATGTGGCCCCACCAACGAGCGCTCCAAGATCATTCAAGATCACATTCTTGACTACAGCGATCGCGTCTTCGGAGACACTCCGGAAGTCGCCATCGCTCAGAAACTCGACGAAAAGCTCCTCCAGTCCTCGCTCTCTCTTCTGACTTACCATGTTCTCGACACCCACGGCCATGTCCCTCCTCAGATCATCACAGAGCTATCGGGGCGGGTTGGTATTCGCCGAAGACGCCCTTAAGGACGCTCGCGATCTCGCCCATGGTCGCGTAGTGTCTGACTGCGGTCTGCAAGAAGGGCATCAGATTGTCGGGGCCCTGGGCCGCCTTTCTCAGCGCCTCGAGAGAGTCCCGCACAGCAGCGTTGTCCCTCTCTTCTCTCAGCTTCTTCAGGTCTCTCTTTCTTATCTCCAGAAGCTGCGGATTGGGCTTGTGCATCTCAAAGGAGGTCTCTTCTTCCACGCAGAACTTGTTCAGCCCCACTCTGACCTGCCGGCCGTCTTCCAGAGCCATCTGCTTGAGGTAGGCGGACCTGCTTATCTCCTGCTTCAGCCATCCTGACTCTATGACCGCCATCATCCCACCCTGTGACTCGATCTGCTCGATGAAGTCCAGCATCTCTTGCTCCATCTGGTCGGTCAGAGTCTCCACGTAGTAGGAGCCGGCCAGCGGGTCGACCGTGTCGCAGACCCCGGACTCATAGGCTACGATCTGCTGTGCCCTAAGGGACATGGTGACGGCCTTCTGCGTGGGTATGGTTAGGGCTTCGTCGTAGGAGCACGGCGCTATGACGTTGCAGCCGCCCAGAGCCGCTGCCAGGATCTCCAAGGCGATCCGGATGATGTTTATCTCCGCCTGCTGGGCGGTTAGGACCGAGCCGCCGGTGTTGGGGTCGATCACGCAGCGCAGAGCCTGGGGGTTCTTGGGGTCGTAGCGCTCCTTGATCAACTTGGCCCACAGCCTCCGCATCGCTCGGCTCTTGGCCGCTTCTTCGAACAGGTGGGTGTGGATGGCCGTGTGCTGGGAGATGCGGGCCGCGAATTCGCCCACATCGATCGTGCCCCGCTTGTGCGCCTCCTCGAGATAGAAGAGCGCCGTGGCCAGCGAGTAGGCTCCGTCCTGGGCCACCGTGGAGCCCTGTTCGTGGATGGTGTAGGAATTGATCTGATAAGTCAGGTTGGGGATGTGTATCAAACCGTACTCAACAAGGTCGAGACTCAGCCTGAGGCTGTGCTTGGGAGGAAAGATGTAGGTCCCTCGTCCCAGGTACTCGTTCATGACGTCCGGCTTGGCGTCGCCCCTCATCTTGTCGATGGGAAAGCCCTTCTTCTCGGCCGCCACCGTATACATGGCCCACAGCGGCAGCACCATCGAGCTGGTCGAACCTCGGATGGTGACTTTATCGAGAGGAATATCGGCCAGAAGATCCTCCACATCCCGCAACGAGGAGAGGGAGACCCCCATGAGACCCACTTCCGCCTCCACCAAGGGGTCGTCGGCGTCATAGCCGAGCTGCGTGGGTATGTCGGCGGCCAGGGCCATGTGCGTGTTGCCGTGGGTGAGCAGATACTTGTGGCGCTCCGCGGCTTCCTTGGCCGTACCGAATCCGGCGTAGTCCGACATGGGCCAGATCTTGCTGCGGTACATGGTCGGCGTGGTGCCTCTGGTATAGGGATACTCGCCGGGGAAACCCAGGTCTCGCAGGTAATCTGCCTCCGCTCTATCTAGCGGCGTATATAAGGTCTTGACGGGAATCTCAGTGAAGATGTCTCTCTCCGGGTTCTCCGCCACGTACTGCTTGAAGCTCCCGTCTTGCCATTCCCTCAGCTTCGCCGCTAGGGCGTCAATCTCATCGTTACGCATGCGTTCCTACCTTTGTCACCGCCGCACTCGACGTGGAACTCCGGCCCGGATCTTTCTGGACGGCCCGTAGTTCAGCCCAGAGTGCATCGACACCCATGGCCATGTCCCTCCTCAGATCATCACAGAGCTATCGGGGCGGGTTGGTATTCGCCGAAGACGCCCTTAAGGACGCTCGCGATCTCGCCCATGGTCGCGTAGTGTCTGACTGCGGTCTGCAAGAAGGGCATCAGATTGTCGGGGCCCTGGGCCGCCTTTCTCAGCGCCTCGAGAGAGTCCCGCACAGCAGCGTTGTCCCTCTCTTCTCTCAGCTTCTTCAGGTCTCTCTTTCTTATCTCCAGAAGCTGCGGATTGGGCTTGTGCATCTCAAAGGAGGTCTCTTCTTCCACGCAGAACTTGTTCAGCCCCACTCTGACCTGCCGGCCGTCTTCCAGAGCCATCTGCTTGAGGTAGGCGGACCTGCTTATCTCCTGCTTCAGCCATCCTGACTCTATGACCGCCATCATCCCACCCTGTGACTCGATCTGCTCGATGAAGTCCAGCATCTCTTGCTCCATCTGGTCGGTCAGAGTCTCCACGTAGTAGGAGCCGGCCAGCGGGTCGACCGTGTCGCAGACCCCGGACTCATAGGCTACGATCTGCTGTGCCCTAAGGGACATGGTGACGGCCTTCTGCGTGGGTATGGTTAGGGCTTCGTCGTAGGAGCACGGCGCTATGACGTTGCAGCCGCCCAGAGCCGCTGCCAGGATCTCCAAGGCGATCCGGATGATGTTTATCTCCGCCTGCTGGGCGGTTAGGACCGAGCCGCCGGTGTTGGGGTCGATCACGCAGCGCAGAGCCTGGGGGTTCTTGGGGTCGTAGCGCTCCTTGATCAACTTGGCCCACAGCCTCCGCATCGCTCGGCTCTTGGCCGCTTCTTCGAACAGGTGGGTGTGGATGGCCGTGTGCTGGGAGATGCGGGCCGCGAATTCGCCCACATCGATCGTGCCCCGCTTGTGCGCCTCCTCGAGATAGAAGAGCGCCGTGGCCAGCGAGTAGGCTCCGTCCTGGGCCACCGTGGAGCCCTGTTCGTGGATGGTGTAGGAATTGATCTGATAAGTCAGGTTGGGGATGTGTATCAAACCGTACTCAACAAGGTCGAGACTCAGCCTGAGGCTGTGCTTGGGAGGAAAGATGTAGGTCCCTCGTCCCAGGTACTCGTTCATGACGTCCGGCTTGGCGTCGCCCCTCATCTTGTCGATGGGAAAGCCCTTCTTCTCGGCCGCCACCGTATACATGGCCCACAGCGGCAGCACCATCGAGCTGGTCGAACCTCGGATGGTGACTTTATCGAGAGGAATATCGGCCAGAAGATCCTCCACATCCCGCAACGAGGAGAGGGAGACCCCCATGAGACCCACTTCCGCCTCCACCAAGGGGTCGTCGGCGTCATAGCCGAGCTGCGTGGGTATGTCGGCGGCCAGGGCCATGTGCGTGTTGCCGTGGGTGAGCAGATACTTGTGGCGCTCCGCGGCTTCCTTGGCCGTACCGAATCCGGCGTAGTCCGACATGGGCCAGATCTTGCTGCGGTACATGGTCGGCGTGGTGCCTCTGGTATAGGGATACTCGCCGGGGAAACCCAGGTCTCGCAGGTAATCTGCCTCCGCTCTATCTAGCGGCGTATATAAGGTCTTGACGGGAATCTCAGTGAAGATGTCTCTCTCCGGGTTCTCCGCCACGTACTGCTTGAAGCTCCCGTCTTGCCATTCCCTCAGCTTCGCCGCTAGGGCGTCAATCTCATCGTTACGCATGCGTTCCTACCTTTGTCACCGCCGCACTCGACGTGGAACTCCGGCCCGGATCTTTCTGGACGGCCCGTAGTTCAGCCCAGAGTGCATCGACACCCATGTTTTCGACTGCCCGTGTTTGTACTACAGGCTGCCTGACCTGGCGCCTCGCCAGCGGCAGAATATCCTTTATGCCTTTGGCCAAACTCTCAGCGCCTAGATCGGCCTTGTTCACCACGATGATGTCGGCAACCTCTAATATCCCTGCCTTCATCAACTGCATGCTGTCGCCCCACCCCGGCGCCAGCACCAACACCGTCGCATCTGCAAACGATGTGATCTCTATCCCCTCCTGGCCAATCCCCACAGTCTCTACAATGACCACGTCTTTCCCGCATGCGTCGAACAACTCCACTCCGACGGCGACAGACCTCGAGATCCCCCCAAGATTGCCTCGACTGGCCATGCTTCTTATGAACACGCCCTCGTCCAGGTAATGGCGCTCCATTCTGATCCGGTCGCCCAGCACCGCTCCCCCGGTGATCGGGCTACTGGGGTCGACACAGATCACCCCGACCGTTAGATCTTCCCCTCGGATGATGGCGATCAGTCTGTCTACCAATGTGCTCTTTCCGGCACCGGGAGAGCCCGTTATGCCGATGCGAAAAGCCCTGCGCCGGTCCGGTGGAATCTTGGCCAGTATGCTGGAAGCGCTCGCCTCGTCAGTCTCCACCATCGTCAGAAGACGGCCGAGCGCACTTTCTCTACCGGCGACGGCATCAGCCAAAAGGGTTTCGAGAGCGCGCGTCACGAGCACTCACCTTTTACGTTGCTTCTAATGAAGTCCGCAATCTGCGATATCGAACTGCCGGGGCCGAATACTTCCTTTACACCCTTCCCCTTGAGAAACTCTCTATCTTCTTCGGGGATGATCCCGCCGGCCAGCACTAATATGTCATCAAGTCCTTGTGACTTGAGCAAATCGAGTATCTTGGGGAAGTAGTAGTTGTGTCCTCCTGACAGCAGGCTCAGACCGAGGACATCAATACCCTCCTGGCTACAAGCGCGGACAATGTTTTCCGGCGATTGCCTCACTCCCGTATAAATTACTTCCATACCCTCGTCTCGCAGCCCCATTGCCAGAGTGATTGCCCCTCTGTCGTGGCCGTCCAGCCCGGGTTTCGCGATCAAGACTCTTATTGGGTGGCTCATGCCACACTACCTCCTCATGAGATCAACACATGATTGCCCCATTTGGCCTCACAATCCGGCTTGGCGAGACGCTCAACCGTAGGGGAATTGGAGTAGCCCGTATTGTTCAGACGGTTCCAGCCACCCCACTCTGCCTATTCCTGCTCTCGTGCAAGCCTCTGACTGAGTTCCCGCATGTACTTCTCGTGGTAGTCCTTTCCCCAGTGGTACTGAGGCAGGTCTATCAGGCCCTTGTCCGCCATGGTTGCAAGGTTCTCAAGAATGTCAGGTATAAGGGAAGCGGGGATAGCTATGTGCAACAAACCCTCGGGGAATAGATTGCGTGCTCTCATGCCGTGCTGCAAACCGGAGATCAGAATATTCATCTTCCCGGTGAGGTAAGGGTATGCATACAGGGAGGCGCATCCGATCACGCTAGTGCCTCGCGCCTCCCAAGCCGCGCCTGTCTTGAAGCCGTGGGCCCGCATGATGACTTCGGCCTGGAACGGTGTGGCCGTGATTATAAGAAGGTCTGGTTGGAAGCTGATCTCATCCGGACGCCCAAAGAGGGTGTATGGAGCAGCCCCCTCGGCGAACCGGATCATATCCGTATAGATGCGCTGGTTCGCCTCGGGCGTCTCGTACACCCCTATCGCCGGCCCTATGCGACCGCTCTCCATAACGGGGTCATGACCTATCTGCCCCAGCGCGTAGGATCCGGCCGCACAACCCTGTTCATCTTTCGACGCGTAAAACGCTTCACCGTCTTGCGCTTCCTTGAGCATAGCGCAGAGCGCGCACCGTTTGCTTAACCGCGGCATATCCGTCGGTTCTGTCGTCGAGAACTTCACTGCCACGACTGGGTATTCCAGCCCAAGGGCCTGAAGTGAAGAATAGTCTAACTGATCCACCTGAAAATCCCTTCGTTTGTCGCGGGTCACCGCGCTTTCATCGCTACTTGACCATCACCTGTTCCTCAACACTAGTTTCCAACCAGATTCGGAAGAAACAGTGCTATCTGCGGAACGAACAAGATCATAAGCGTAGCTACAACCTCTGCGCCCAGGAAGGGCCAAATACCTCGGAAGATCTTATTCATAGACACATCTGGGGCGACACCCTTGATGACGTATACATTCACGCCCACGGGAGGAGTTATCACGCCCATTTCAGCTGCAAGAATGATCAAGATTCCGAACCAGATGGGATCGTAGCCCATCTCGGTAATGATGGGATATAGGATCGGGATTGTAAGAGTGACGAGGGCCAGAGAATCCATAAAACAGCCACCGATGAGATATATGGCCATGATGAACACCATGATCACCACAGGCGGCAAAGGCAGGCCACCCACCCACTCGGACAGAGCAAACGGCGCTCTGGTTATGGCCATGAAGTGACCGAAGATGGTGGCACCCGCAATGATCAGGAAGACCATGGCCGTAATACGCGTCGTCTCGGCAACGGCCTTCCAAAAATCCTCCAGACTCAGCTTCCTCCGCACCAATGCGATCACCAGCGAACCGGCAGCACCGACAGCACCTGCTTCCGTCGGAGTGAACCAGCCGACGAAAAGCCCGCCCATGACCAGCGCGAACAGCAGAAGCATCTCGATGGTCCCCGAGAGGCCCTTTATCTTCTCAAGCCAGCTCGTTCTCTCTCCACGAGGAGCTATAGAACGATTCCTCCACACAAGCGCGAGGACGGTGAACATGAACAGGACGGCGAGCAGAATGCCGGGCAATATGCCTGCAATGAAGAGCTTGCCGATAGACTGCTCGGTCATCACCCCGTAGATGATCAACACGGTGCTGGGCGGGATCATAATGGCCAAGCTTCCGGCAGATGCTAAGCATCCCGTCCTTAAGGCATCATCGTAACCGTAACGTTTCATCTCCGGCAACGTCACTTTGCCCATGGCCGCAGCGGCGGCCGTGGTAGAACCGCACATTGCCCCGAAGCCGGCGCAGGCAACGATGGAGGCAAGCGCAAGACCGCCGGGTAACCGACCCAACCACTTGTTGGCCGCATCGAAGAGTCGACTACTGATGCCTGAGTAGAAGGCGACAGTACCCATGAGTACGAACATGGGAGCGACGGACAGCGAATACGAGGAGAAAGTCGCCCACAGGTCCTTGGCGACGATTCTTAACGCCCCGTCCCATGAGGACGCGATGGCAAATCCCACAAACCCAACCACACCCATAGCGATTGCGACAGGCATGCGGAGCAGAAATATGATGACAAGCAGAACAATGCCAATAACGGCGATGGTAGTCGGACTCACGACTTCACCGCCTCGCCAAAGTACTTCAAGGTGTGCAGCAGCGTAGCCACAGCGGTTAACGCAAGCCCAATGGCCAAAATATACATGAAGGGATACAGAGGCACATATACGGCCATTGTCGTCTCATTGGTGGCTTTCATATTCTGTCCTGCAACCACACACTGCCAGGAGGCTATGCAGAAGAAAGCAGTAGTTATCAACATCATGATGAAGCCTACGACTGATTGCACTTTCTTAGGAAGACGCTCCATCAAAATCTCAATTTCGATGTGTCCCCTCTCATAGGCCGTGTAAGCAACAGCCAGAGTAACAGCGACAGCAGTGATAAGACTGACATAGTCGTAGGTACCCTGTATAGATTTAAAAGCGTAACGCATAATAATGTTGAGAGTGACCAACACCATCAACGCAATTATGGAGAATCGGGCAATATAGTCGCCGTATCTCGTCAAAGAACCAAAAATACGTACGAATTTGTCCATGACTGGGCAGTTCCACCTTTCGAGTCACAGTGCCGCGGATGCGAATGGTGTCTCTTGGTGCCCCGGGGAAACCCCAGGGCACCAAGAGTTCTCAGAGGTATTCTCAGAGATATCTACTCAGCGGGCGGTTCCCAGGTCTCATATTCGCGCGCGTTGGCTTCTTCCATGAACGCAACACAATCGTTGATGATCTGTTCTCCGGGGAGCCCCAGGCCGTCCAGCATGGCTTTGTACTCATCCCGAACCGGTTTGACCAATTCAGTCAACTTCGCTTTCTCGGCCTCGGGTAGTTCTGCGGTCTGGTGTCCGAGAGGCTCAGACACTTCCAGCGCGTGATTATGCCCGTAATCCCACATGGCACCGGCCACCAACGAGTACTCCGGCGAAACCGCGTCGAATGCGGCCTTGAGATCGTCGGGGAGTGAGTTCCACGTGTCATTGTTCATGGCCACCCACATGAAGTCGGAGGCGTAGATCTGGTTCATAAATGTGGAGTAGTCAAAGAGCTCGTTGTGCTTCCAGCCTTCCAGCGTCTCTGCTGGGGAAACTAGGGCATCGATAGTGCCCTTCTGTGCCGCTTCGTACACGTCCGCCATAGGCATGGCTATCGGGTCACCGCCAACCAACTCGATGGCTCGTACCGCGGTGCCGGAACATCTGATTCTCATGCCCTTCAGCTGATCGACAGTCTCTATGGGATAGTCGGCATGGAGCCAACCGGGACCGCAGGCGTACAGAAAGAAGAGATGGTTAGCGCTAAGCTCTTCGGGCTGATACTTCTCCAACAGCTTCGTTCCGGCATAGTTCATCGCCCGAGTATCCTTCGGCGGCGAGATGCCCGGCTGCATCATCGTCTGAATGACCGGAAACGCACGGGGGTTATAACCCATGCTGGATTCCCCCGAAGTGACAATGCCGTTCGCCAATCCGTCCCAAACATCTGCGGGAGCCAGGATGGTATTGACAGGGAACCACTCGATCTCGAACTTGTATTTACCGTTGGTATATTCCTCCACCGCCTCGAAGAAGCCGGGGAACATGTGCACGGAATCGAGGTGCGTGGGGGGCTTCTCTGAGGCGAAGGTCAGCTTGATGACCTCAGCCTCGGTCGAGCCCTCAGTGCTCTCTGTTTCCGGGGCAGCAGTGGTCTCGGTTTCCGGGGCAGCAGTGGTCTCGGTGGGCGCAGCTGTAGTCTGGGTCGCGTCTGTCGCGCCGTCGTCACCGCAGCCGACCACGAACAGGCCGGCCGCGACCAGGCAGCACAGAGCCAGTAGGATCAGTTTCTTCATACGGACCAACACTCCTTACGATAGGTCAAGATCGGAACTAAGAAAGAAGCAGCCACACACATTGACTTCTTGAACGAGCAACCCCTCCTTTCCATCCACCCACGCGATAGAGCGGTTCTTTCTCCGCCCGCAGCGGATGAATGATGGTTGCCCCCACTCCTTGACTTGCTGAGCTGCTATCCCTTCCCCGTCCCATCCGGTTTGTCTCCTGCCACTGATCGTGGTCTGTCCCCACGCTGCCCCCACAACTAATTGGCTTTGGCAGCAACGATACGCCCCAGATAGCCCGGGCCGGCACCTCATTCCTTCTGGGAGACAGACGGATCGGCTGAGCACCATCGGAGCTGCGCAGACGCAGCTACCCTCGACATATGGTCTCACGAAACGGCCCGCACGAGTGCCACGAACCAGAGACCAGACAGTGTTTCTCATACCAGCACCCCTGCATCATGCCCCGAAGCGGCGTGAACCTGCCTCGGCCAAGCACATGAACCCGCAGAGAACAGAACACCGACCATTGCGTTCACAGACAAATGCGCGACAGCGCTGCTCTCTCCAAGCTACAGCGTCGCTCTATATCAAGTGCGGGCCTAGACACGCACGCTTCTTACACGAATGCCACTATGACAGAGCAGTTCAGCCCTGTCAAATCCGACCAATGCCAAGGTGAACGGTGACCGCCACACTCCCTCGCGAATAGTGACTCTTGCGTGTCTGCCGGACTTACCTCCGCTTGACAATACCCCCCCCACTTAGTAGTTTCAATTCACATTCGATGGCGCGAGAGCTTGACGTAGCCGGTCGGCAGCTGCCACACACGTCGTGATTGCGAAAGGTCGCTCTGGTGGAGTGCTCCATTCTGGCGGGAACTACCGCCTGTTCTATGGGCGGCACAAGCGTTGGCCGCTCCCAATGTCATGCCCTCTTCTCAGCTGGGGCACCTGGCACCAATACTCCTGCGACACGGCAGCGGCGGTGGATAGTACCCACCTGCCTGGGGCGTGGGATCATTGTTCCCGCCACCGCGCGGGCGCTCCAAATAGCCGAGAGGCGCCTGACCGAGATCCGGCTCGACTGCTAGTGACGCCGGTTTGCGGACCGGGGATGCGGGCGTCGTGACCAGGCAGAAGCTGTGGACCAGGAGCTTCGTGCTCATCACGCTGGAGAACTTCCTGCTCGCCATGAACTTTCTGCTGCTCCTCGCGGTTCTGACAAAGTTCGCCACCGAGCGTATGGGCGCCTCCACTGCGCTGGCGGGATTCGCCGCAGGAATATTCATCATCGGTGCTGTATTCGCCCGGCCCATCTGTGGCAAGTGGATCCACCACGTAGGCCAGACGAAGACCCTCTACGTGGGAGTAGCGCTCAATGTGGCCTTGACCCTGATGTACTTCGTAGCCGATGACATGGCCCTGCTGCTCGCCATCCGTTTCTTTCACGGTGCGTCGTTCGCTGCGGCCCATGTTGCCGCCGGCACCATCGTCGCAGGTGTCGTTCCGAAGCAGCGCTATGGTGAGGGCATAGGCTATTACACCCTCAGCCAGGTCTTGGGGAATGCACTCGCGCCTTTCGTGGCTTTGCTTTTAATCCGTCATACCAGCTTCGAGACGATCATTACCACCTCTGCCATCACCGTCGGGATAGGCCTAGTCATAATCCCCTTCTTGTCGGTGAAGGATCTGGAGCTGACGGCCGAGCAGGTACGAGAGACCAAGGGCTTCAAGCTCCGGAGTTTTATCGAGCCTGACGCGGTGCCGATCGCCCTGGTCGCCATGGTGTTGTACCTCTGCCACACAAGCATCATCTCGTTTCTTGCGCTGTACTCCGAGGAGATCGGACTGGTTGAGGAGGCCAGCGTCTTCTTTCTTATCTACGCAACCGTTGTCTTCCTTGCCCGGCCGTTCGTGGGACGGAGGTTCGACACAAAGGGCGAGAACTCGGTGATGTATCCCGCGATCATCATCTTCGCGGTGGGCCTGGCCCTTTTCAGCCAAGCACGCCACGGCTACGTGCTGCTGCTGGCGGCGATCATCATCGGAGTCGGCTTCGGGTCTATCCAGTCCACCGGCCAGACCATCGCCGTTAAGATCACCCCTCCCTATCGCATGGGCTTGGCCACCTCCACGTTCTTCTTGTTTGCGGACATCGGGGTGGGCCTCAGTCCCTTCTTGTGCGGGCTTGCCATCCCTGAGTTTGGCTACAGAGGCACCTACGTCGCAGTGGCGATCGTCGTTGCGGCGAGCCCGCTGCTCTACTACGCCCTGTACGGGAGACGGGCCGGCCGCCGCGCCGCCACCATGGAGACAAGGACGCCGTGACAGGGCAGAGACTATGGACCAGGAGTTTCGCCGTCATCACCCTGGAGAACTTCCTAGTCAGCGTCAACTTCTGGTTGCTCATGACAGTGGTATCCAAATTTGCCTCCGACAAATTTGGCGTGTCCACCGCGCTGGCCGGCTTCGCGGTGGGCATCAACATCATCGGCGCGGTCATCGGCCGCGCCCTCTGCGGCAAATGGATACACCGGGTAGGGCAGACGCGGACCATCTACGTGGGAGTCGGCGCAACCCTGACCCTCACCCTGATGTACTTCGCGGCTGCCAGCACTGCCCTCCTGCTCGTTATCCGCTTCTTCCACGGGCTTGCGTTCGGAGGAACTCATGTAGCAGCGGGTACTATCGTGGCCGGTGTGGTGCCGAAGGAGCGATACGGTGAAGGTATCGGATATTTCACCCTGGGACAGACAGTCGCGACCGGCGTGGGGCCTTTCATCGGCCTGCTCTTGATCCAGCACGGCAGCTTCGATTCCGTCATCATCGCTTCGGCGGTTGCGTTGGCGCTTGGTTTCGCGATGTTGCCCTTCTTGGCCGTGAAGGACGTGGAGTTAACGGCCGAACAGGTCGAAGAGACCAAAGGGTTCAGGCTGAGCAGCTACATAGAACCCAAAGCCGTGCCCATCGCGGTCATCGCGCTGGTGGTCTATCTCTGCTATTCGAGCGTCATCTCGTTCCTCGCCCTCTATGCGGAGGAGATCCGATTGGTGAGTACCGCCAGTGTCTTCTTCGTGGTGTTTGCCGCGGCCGTTCTCCTCACCAGACCGTTCGTGGGACGACGGTTCGATGCCAAAGGCGAAAACGCGGTAATGTACCCGGCCATCCCCGTTTACGCGCTCGGCCTCGTGATAGTCAGCCAGGCGCGCCACGGTGCCATATTATTGCTGGCCGCGGCGGTCATGGGTCTGGGCTTCGGGGCCCTACAGGCCGGTGGCCAAGCGACTGCCATCAAGGTCACGGCCCGGCACCGACTGGGACTGGCCACCTCAACGTTCTACACGTTCGCCGACGCCGGGGCGGGTGTCGGCCCGTTGCTCTGCGGACTTCTCGTCCCCCTCACCGGCTACCGAGGCATGTATGCTGTGGTCGCGTTGGTCGCTGCCGGATGTCTGGCGCTGTACTACGTGCTCTATGGGAGACACGCGGGTGGAGGGCCGACTACACTGTGACCCACCGGAGAAAAGAACCTTAAAGGAGTGCCGATGCACCGTTACCGCTGGATCGTACTTATTGCCGCCTTCCTGGGAGTGCTGGGTACGATAGGTTTCGGACGTTTTGGCTACAGCGCAATCCTGCCTTCTATGCAGGATGATCTGGGAATCACCAGCGCCGCTGCCGGAGCGCTCGCCTCATGGAACCTCGGTGGATACACCATCATGGCCGCGGTCGGCGGCTTTTTGGCCGCGCGCTTGGGAGCCCGCAAGGTGGCGACGGCCGGCATCGTCATAACAGCTGCGGGCATGCTCCTCACCGGACTCTCGAACGGCTTGGTCACCGCCTCGGCCGCGAGGCTCATCACCGGCCTCGGCAGCGGGATGGTGTTGGTGCCCTTGATCACCCTTATGGCGGCGTGGTTCCACAGCCGCCAACTTGGTCTCGCTTCGAGTATCGTGAGTAGCGGAGCAGCTCTGGCCCTTATTCTGGCCGGTCTCGCTGTGCCCCCGATCATTGACAGTGGGGGCAACGACGGCTGGCGTCTGGCTTGGTACTTCTTCGCGGGAACAGCCATCTGCATCGGGATACTCTGCGCCGTGGTGCAGCGTGACCGTCCCGAAGCGGCGGCTCATGAGCGCTCCGCCTCAGGCAGTAGCCGCGCCCCCAGGTCGCTCCTGGCCATGGCCCGTCAGACTGCCCTGGACTTTCGCAAGATTGTCCGCTCGAGGTACACCTGGTATCTGGGCTGCATCTACCTCCTTTACGGCTTCGCGTTCTTGATCTACATGACCTTCTTCCAGAAGAGGCTCACAGCCGATCTGGACTACAGCAGCGAGGCGGCCGGCTACATCTTCCTGCTGGTAGGGTTGGGCGGGTTTCTAGGAGGCGCCCTTTCGGGCACCGTTTCCGACCGCATCGGTCGGGGGCGGACCATCGCCCTGATGTTCTTGATCATGGGGATAGCCGCGGGACTCTTCGGATGGTGGCCCGCGCTGCCGGGGCTGGTCATTTCGGCCTTCATCCTCGGATTGGCCGGCATGGGATTTCCAGGGGTGGTCGGAGCCGCGTGCGGAGACCAGTACGGGCCGGTGCTCGCTTCGGCCGGCTTAGGTCTCGTTACCATCTTCACAGGCGTGGGAATGGTGTTCGGTCCCTACCTGGCCGGCAAGCTTGCCGACGTGACCGGTTCCCTCGCCTGGTCGTACGCGCTCGCCTGCGGCGTCTTCGTGCTCGCAGCGGCCGTCTCCGCCCGCCTCCCTCAGGGTGAGTGGGCAGCGGGACAAGGGGCGCGCTGACCGGCCCCTCACCGTCTCCGGGCCACCGGTGGGCGAAGCAACCCTACGACCGGCAGTGTGACCGGCACAGTCTGACCGGCAGTGTGACGACACGTACCCAGGACGCTAACGGTCGGTGGCGCGGGGGAGAATCGTTACCCTCGCGTATCCACCGACCGTTAGCCAGACCTCGTTCGACGTCGTTGTGCTAGGAAGCAGTCAACCCCCTCATGCTTCTGACGTCCCGACCTTGTCGGCCGAGTCGACGCGGTGCGAAGACGCCTCCACTGCGGACTTCGCCGGCAGCCTCAATCTGGCCAGAAGATAGGCGATGACTAGAGCCAGTCCGGCCACGCTGATGATTGCCGCGATGATGAACGCCCACGCGTAATCACCGCCGGTGGCCTCCAACACCGAAGCCGCCAAGCGGGGCCCAACGTAGGCTGCCAACGCCACGGTCAAGAACATGATGCCGAAGTTGATGCCCAGGTTCTTGTTGCCGAACGTCTCCGCGGTGATCGGGCTCATCAAGGCGAGGAACCCGCCATAGCACACACCCACCGCGCAGATACCCAATACCACGGGCAGATAGGTGCCCGACCTCCAGAGCACTACCAAGGCGATCGCGGCCATAATCAGCATGGCGATGAACACCGGGTAACGTCCCACCCTGTCGGAAAGCGCTCCCCAGCCGATCTTGCCAACCACCATACCGATAGCGAGGTAGCTGACAACGGCGCCGGCAGCTTCCGGTGATATCCCCAGGACATCCTGGGCGATGGGCGAGGCGTGCCCTATGACCATGAGCCCCGAGGTGGTGCCGATCGTGAAAAGTATGAAGAGCACGTAGAAGACCGGCGACTTCAACATATCTTTCCAGTCTTTGTCCTCCACCACCCGAGTCTTGGACATCCGTGCGACTTCCGGCGTATATCCGACCGGGGCGTATCCGATCGGAGCGGTGGTCACCAGGCGAGAGCAGACCGCGACGAGCACGAAGAAGAGCATGCCCATGATCCTGAAGGCCCACATCAGGCCCAGGTTGTCGATCAGCGCTACCGTTATCGGCGCCCACACAACCGGGCCGATGCCATAGCCGGCAGCCAGCAATCCGGAAGCTAGGCCGCGCTTGTCTGGGAAGAAGCGGATGAGGTTCGTCATGGTGGCGCCCGGATAGATGATGCCCAGACCCACACCCGAGACCATCGATAGCCCGTAGAGCATCCCCAGAGAGTCCACGAAACCAAGACACGCGATGCCGGCGCCGAAGACCACCGCGCCAACCAGGAGAAGCGTGCGTGGCTGTATGTACTGGAGCGCCTTCCCAGCGAAGATCGACGTGCTGGCCGCGAACACGATGAGCAGGGTGAAAGAGAGAGACACGGCCGAGGCGCTCCAGCCAAAGGTCTCACCCAACGGTTTCAGAAGGACGCTCCATGAGTAACCGAAGCCCGCGCACAGACTTGCGATAAGACAGAAGACCAGGGTGATCCAACGCTGTGTATCTTTCCCTGAATTCATAGTCATTTGCCTCCAGCCGTGACGCCGGCAGCCTGCTCCAGCCCTATCTCACCCAGGTTCACATCTGTGCTGGTATCGAGGGAGTCGTAGTTCACGGAAGCGAATCCGTCTGCCTC